>Ga0310697_10007143_pt1 | contig 10556 bp, 4 predicted proteins | sample 172DNAGHGlowgp2_FD_203883 | JGI IMG/M metagenome (GOLD analysis project Ga0310697, IMG submission 203883) | Sheep rumen microbial communities from Palmerston North, Manawatu-Wanganui, New Zealand - 1728 DNA GHGlow gp2 (v2) (version 2) | ecosystem: Host-associated > Mammals > Digestive system >...
AGCCCGTCGCCCCACAAGGGCGGTTCCCTCGCGTCGCCGAGCGCTTCGAAGGAGAAATTGCAGACCATGTCGTGGAAGGCCTTCCACCGGGCGGAGTCGGGATCGCCCTTCCCGTTCAGCGCCGCAAGGCCCCTCCAGGCGAAGCGAAGCCGATCCATCGCGCTCTCGGCGTTCGCGATGTCGTCGGAACCGGCGGAAAAGCCGCATCGCGCCTCCGCCCGTGCGACGCCCGGGGCCGCCACGAAACGCCAAAGGATCGAGGGTCGTGCGAATGCGTCCTCCAGAACGACGCAGACGGATCCGACGCCGTCCGTCATCGCCGCGGAAATCCGGCCCGACAGCTCGGTCGCCTCGTCGGTCCCGAATCCGCGCAGTCTCGCCGCCAGATCCTGTGCGCCGTCGAAGAACGGCCCCCTCTCGATCGAATTCGCGCTTTCGTCTGCCAAACGCTCCCAGAGTTCGGCCCGTCCTTTCAGACGCGCCGCTTCCATCCGCATGGCCTCGTCCGCCGCCGCCTGCGCCGCGGCTTGTTCCCGCGCGATGCGGTTCGCTTCGGCGACGCGTTTCTCCTCCTCGGCCCGTTTCGTCTTCTCTGCGGCCAACGCGGATTGCCGCTTCTTGCATTGGGAGGCGATTCCGTCGCACCGGTTCGACCAAGCCGCGACGGCCTCCGAGAATTCCGCAAGTCGCCTGACGGTTTCGTCCAGAGCGTCGAACGCGTCCCCGCCCGACGAACGCAACAGGTCGATCTCCGGTTCGAGGGAACGGACTTCTTCGGACGAAGCCGCCTTCTCGACGAGCCAGGAAAGATGGTCGGCCCGGCCGTTGAAATCGGCCGTCGTCGCGTCAAGCTGCGCTTTCGCCTCCGCCAGCCGCAGTCTTTCCGTTTCCTCCCTTTGCTTCCGTTCCTCTTCCTCGAACTGGCTCCTGCGATTCTCGGCTTGCCGGACCAGCGCTTCGCATCGGTTCGACCAGGCCGCGGCGGCCGCCGCGAAATCCGGAAGCGCGGAAACTCCTTCGCCGGCGCCGGCCATGGCGTTCAATCCGTCCGCAAGAAGAACGGCGATCCGTCCGGAAGGATCCCGGAGATCGTCCCTCGAAACGGCCGCCGCGACCGCGTTCGAGAGTCCGTTCGCCGTCGCGTTCCATTTCTTCGCGGCCCGTCGAAGCGCTTCGGCGAGATCCTGGAGGCGCCGGGCGTCCGTTTCCTTTTCCATCGCCGTCCTCCGGCCGAGGATTTCCGCCTGGATCCGGCCGCATTGATTCGACCAGGCCAGGACGACGTTGCGGAACGGCCCGTAGCTCTTCTCGGAAAAACGGGTTTCGCGGAATGCCGCGTCGAACCGCTCCTTCGCCTCGGCGGCCTTGGCCGCGACGGACTCCAGGGCCTGCGGGTCTTCCGCGTTCCGGACGCCGTCGAGGAGGTCCCGGGCCGCCGCCTCCGCCCCCGCGGCGGCGGCGCGGAGGGCGAAGACGCGCCGCACCCGCGAAAACGAATCGTCGATTTCGGCGGATTCCGTTTCGCCGGGGGAAAACGCGTCCTTCCATCCGGCCAGCGCGCTCTCGAGTTCCGAGACTTTCGTCTCGATCCGTTTTTTCTCCTCGCCGTCGAAACGGACCAGCTCCGCGGAGGAATCGATCGGATCGACGATCTCGACGGCCAGCTCCTTGCATTGGCGTTTCAGAATGTCCGCCGCGGCGAGACGGGCCTTCCTCTCCTTTTCCAGGATCTCCCGCTTCCGTCCGTCCGAAACGCGGAGAATCGGCGGAACGGCGATTCCGCCGATCGCGATCACCGCCAGCGCGGCCGCGACGGCCGCGCCGGCCGGCGTGCGCAGCGCGTGGGAGACGGCGAGCGAGAGACCGCGCACCCCCCGCCTCATCCGCGCGGAGGATGGGATCTCGTCAGTGTCCGGCGGCGGGCCGTCGTCCTCGTCCGGATCGTCGTCGTCCGGCAGCTCCGGCGGCGGCGGCAATCCGCCGGGCGGGAGGAATTCCCCCGAGGACGACGTGTCGAACGCCCCGACTCCCTTCGGGATCGTCAGCCCGGTGTCGTCGCTCCGGGTGCCGCCGTCGGTGAGTCCCGTCGTCGAGTCCCCGTCCTTCGCCGGCGCGGCGAAAAGCGCCGCCATCTCCGCGTCCGACAGGCGCGCCCGGACGCCGCCCGGCGCGGGAAGAGCGCCGAAGAAGAGCGCAACGACCGTGACGTTGTCCTTGCCTCCCAGCTCGTTCGCCCGGTCCACGAGGGCGTCCGCCGCCTCTTCCGGCGTCGCCGCCTCGGACGCGATCTTCGCGATCTCCTTGTCCGGGACCATGCGCGAAAGCCCGTCGGAGCAGATCAGGACGCGGTCCCCTTCCGCCACGTCGAGCGGCGTCCGCTCCGTCTCCACCGCCGGCTTGATGCCGACCGCGCGCAGGATGAGACTGCGGAACATCGGGCTCAGCTCCTTCTCGTCCTTCACGCCCGCCATCTGCGCCACGGAATGGTCGCGGGTGATCTGGACGATCTTCTTCCCGCGGACGCGGTAGACGCGGCTGTCGCCCGCGTGGACGGCGACGGCCTTCGCCGGATCGCCCGGATCGAGGCAGACGCCCACGAACGTCGAGCCGCAGCCCTTCTTCCCCTGCGAGTCCGCGTAGGACTTGATCCAGAAGCTCGCCGCGTCGAGCGCGCGGGCGAGGGAGTCCAGCCGGTCCTCCTGCGCCATCGGCGGGTCGAACGCCGTCCACCGCGGCAGAAGGCCCGCGAGGGACTCCACCACGGCGCGCGAGGCGACCTCGCCGTCCTGCGCGCCGCCCATGCCGTCGGCGACGCAGAACACGCCCTGCGCCGGCCATTCGCCGTGCGCGTCCTCGTTGTTGCGGCGTTTCCGCCCGACGTCCGTGCGGACGCCGAAGCGGACGTGCGAAAAGCGTTTGGAGGTCGGATCGGACATGGCCGTCATCCTTTCTTGGGGAGTTCGATTCCGGAAAGCGCCGCCTCGTCGGCGAACGTGGGGTCGTTCGCAAGCTCGAAGCCGCCTTCGAGCCTGCCGTCGGGCGCGATTCGGTCCGTGCGCCAGCGGATCAGGTCGCTCGTCCGGTATTCGCCGTTCTCCAGCGGAAGCACCTCGGAGACGGCGACGATCTTGCGCGAGCCGTCGGAGAGGCGCGCGGTGTGGACGACGCCCTGCACCGCGCTCGCCACCTGCGCCCGCAGCGCGGAGAGCGGGATGTCGATGCCGGAGAGCAGCGCGCACGTCTCCAGGCGCCGGAGGCAGTCGAGCGGCGAGTTGGCGTGGATCGTGGACATCGACCCGGCGTGGCCCGTGTTGAGCGCCTGCAGCAGGTCCAGCGCCTCGCCGCCGCGGATCTCGCCCACGACGATGCGGTCGGGCCGAAGGCGCAGCGCCGAGTGCAGCAGGTCCCGGATCGTCACCTCGCCCTTGCCGAACTTGTCCGCCTTCCGCGTCTCGAACGGCAGGACGTGCTCCTGCTGCAGCTGCAGCTCCGAGGCGTCCTCCAGCACGAGGATGCGCTCGTGCGCGGGGATGAACGACGAGAGGACGTTCAGCACGGACGTCTTGCCGGAGCTCGTCGCGCCGGAGACGATCAGGTTCCGGTGGAGCCGCACCATCGCCCTGAGGAGCTTCACGCCGTCCTCCGAGACGCTCCCGAACGAGAGCAGCTTCTCGATCGAGAGCGCATCCTTCTTGAACTTGCGAATGGCGATCACCGTGCCGACGCGGGAGAGCGGCGGAATCACCGCGTGGACGCGGGAGCCGTCCGGCAGGCGCGCGTCGAGGCGCGGATTTGCGTCATCGAGCATGCGCCCGACGCTCTTGGCGATGTTCGTCGCCGCGGCCCGCAGCGATGCCTCGCTCGGGAAGACGGCGGGCGTCTTCTCCAGGCGCCCCTTCCGCTCGACGTAGACCGCCGAGGGGCCGTTCACGAGGATTTCGGACACGTCCTCGTCCGCGAGGTAGTCGCGGACGGGGCCGAGGAACAGGACGAGGAAGGAGTTGTCGGACATGTCAGGGGGCGGGCCGCGCGGCGGCGGCGTCCGCCGCCAACACTCCGCGAGGTTGAGTGTGATGTTGGAAACACAGGCGTTTCATTTTGGGAGATGTGTCACTCGGACAAAAGGTTGGTCGCGGGTTTCTTGATCGTCTCGCCCTTCCGGGAAGTCCCGAAAACGGAATCGTCCAGTTTGAACGAACGGTTCTCGAACTCGATCTTCTCCAGTGCCGGGCAGTCCGCGAAGGCGGCGATGCCGATCGATTTCACAGAGGCGGGAACCGAAACAGATGTCAGTTCCTTGCATCTCAGGAACGCGCGGGCGGGAACCGCCTCCACGCCGGCAGGGATGGCGAACGGCCCCTTGCGTCCCGGAGGGAACGCAACGAGTCGCTTTCCGTCCGCCGTGAACAGGGCCCCGTCCACCGTCTTGTAATGCGTGTTCGCCGGATCCGTCTCAATCGCCTCCAATGCTTCGCATCCCATGAACACACGGTCGTCAGAAAACGATTCGACGGATGGTCCGACCCGGAAGCGGCGAAGATTTCCGCAGCCGTCGAACGCCGCGGACCCAATGCGGCGGACCGAGACCGGACAATCGAACCGTCCAAGGGAAAAGACCCTCTCGAACGCCCTTGGGCCGATGTATCGGACCGTGGCGGGAAGCCGGATCTCCGACGCCGTCCGCCGCACGCCTCCGAATCCGACATGGCTTTCGTCGGAGTCCCTGCCGATGCCGACGAGCGGCACTTCCGCGCCGTTGCCGTCGATGATCGGCGTGCTCAGGTCGAGGACGCCGCCCGGAATGGACAGCGTTTCCGGGAGCGAGACTGCGGCCTTGCCGTCCGCCAGACGCGCGTCGAGCATCACGGCGCCGTTCGAGACCGTTCCGTTCCAGTAAAGCGCCGCGCCCTCCTTGTCCGGGACGAACGTCCACCGGGCGGACGGCATGGCCGGCGCGACGGCGATCGCGTCGAGCTCCTCGCTCGTGAACGCCCGGTCGAAGAGGAGAAAACCATTGATCTCGCCCTTGAAGACGCTCCCGTTGTTCGTGTTCGCGAACTGGACCGTTCGGCTCTTCTCGCGGTCGTTCCGGTCGAACCGGAAGGCGAAATCGGGCGGCAGCGCGATGTCGGGGCAACGACGTCCGTTCAAGACGACGGAGAGCCGACGCTCCGCGATGTCGAACGCCACGGCGATCCAGTTCCATTCGTCCGGGATGAACTTTTCCGGAAGAGGGTACGAGACTTCCCCCCTTTCCAATCCTCGGAAGGAAACCACGGGCGTTCCGTCCGCGCGGAGCAGGACATGGAACCACCGCCAACCGCCGCCGAACGAAACGAGCGGCGTTGAACGCCCCCGCTCCGCCTGCGGACGGAAGGCCATCGCGACGGTGAAGCGGTCGTAGCGCAGCTCCGGAACGTCAAGGTGCGGAAGCGCCTCCCATTTGTATTCTCCGGAGACCCGGAGGGCCCCGTTCGTCACAAGGTCGTTCGCCGGGCGAAATGCATTCCACCGGGGAGGCACGCCCCCCACCTGGAACTTCCGCCCCTTTTTCACGAAGTCGTCCGCCTTGTCCTCGTCGCTGAACGTGAATCCCGCGACAAGCCCCTTGTGCGGGAACTTGTTGATCGGCAGCCCCGCCGAGGCCTCCTTGCCGTTGACGCGCGCGCCGTTCGCGCTGGCGAGCGAGTCCTGCGAAGGCTCCGTGTCCGCCGCGCGCGGCTTCTCCAGAAATTCGACATCGATCGGCACCGTGGCCATCGTCCATTCCTTCGGAGAATTGTCCAGCTTGGGGGCGGCGCTCGTCCTCAGCAGCAATTCCCTCACCCGACACGCCTTTCCCCAGTCGAGAAGGCTCAAGAACCCGTACGCGATCCCCTTGCCATTGAACATCCCGGAAGGATTGGAGCCGAAATACCCCGAATGGTACCTGCCGTCATCGCAGATCCCGTCGCGCGTCCACACCCTCGCTCCGTAGCCTTCGGGGAAATCGTATTCCACGCGGAAAAGAGCCGTCTTTCCGTAGGGAACCACCACCTTGGTCTCCGGCGGGACGAACGTCGCTTCGTCGGGATTGTGGCGTCGCTTGTCATCCACGACCGCAATGCCCGTCAGAACGGCCTTGAAGTCGTTGGTTGTGGCGGTTGGGCCTTGAACGGGGCGATTGACCGATTCTGCGGCCGCGACCCGGTTCGTCTTTGCGGGACAGTTTTCGAACGAATCGCGACCGATGGACGTTGCGCCTTCCGGAATCCGGATTTCCGTCAGAGCGCGACAATTCGCGAAAGCGTATCCGTCGATACGTTTCACGGTTCCAGGAACCGCGTAGACGCCCTTCTTCGTTTCGGGACAGCGGACCAGTCGCGTCATGTCCTTGCTGAACAGAACGCCGTCCTCCGAGCAAAACGACGGGTTGTCGGGATGGACGTCGATGGAATCCAGTTGGGGAATGGACCCGAACGCCGAGCCGGACGTGGTCTGCAAACTGGCTGGAAGGGACAACCGGGCCAGCTCGCGGCAGCTGAGCGTCCTCCATCCGTCGAGGAAAACCACACCCTCCGGCACGTCCAGTTCGCGAAGCGAGTCGCATCCGTTCAGGTCCTGTCCCGAAATCCGCTTCGTCCCCACGGGAAATTCGATCGACTTCAGGCGGGCGCAGCCACGGACGATGCCGCCGCCGCAAGCGGCGACGCGAGTCGGCAAACGAAGTTCCACCAGCTCCGGACAGTAGGCGAACGCGGAATCCCCGATGGACTTCACGGAATCGGGAACGGTTGCGGAAACCAACGACTCCATGCCGGAAAAGGCGCCCGTGGCGATGGCCTCCGTTCCGGCGGGAACATCAACGCGGCGGAGGCCGCCGATTCCACGGATGATCGTCGAGGTCTTCCGATCAACGAGCAATCCGTTGGAGACGGAGTACCTCGGATTCCCGGCCGCAACGTCGATTGTTGACAAATGCCGGCAGTGGCTGAAGGCGTAATCCCCGATTTCAGAAACCGTTGCCGGAATCGTTACGGATTCCAGCGAACGACAACCGGAAAACGCCGAACGGCCGATTTTCTCGACACCGTCCGGGAGAACGGCTTCGCGCAGGTCCCGATTGCCGTCGAACGCATGGTCGGCGATCGATTTCACGCCATCCGGAACGACGATTCGCTCACGACCGGGAAAAGCATAAAGCAAGGTGGAGTCCCTTGTGTCGATCAGGCAGCCGTCGCGAAGGGTGTACGGGGACCCGTCCGCGATTTCGATGGTTTGGAAGTTCCGGTTGTATCCGTAGAACGTGCCAGGCTGGATTGTCCGGACCGACTTCGGAATCGAGAACGATTCCAACGGGTCTCCGGGATCGTAGCCCCAATCGCCCCTCCGAAGTTCCTCGACCCCTTCGGAAAGAACGATGCGGCGAACCCGCCAAATCCGATCGATATAGACGATCTTGGCTTCGGCCGGCACGATGATTTCCTCCGCGCCGTTTGGCCTTACATCGCGCAGGACGCCGTTCTCGATCTGGAAAACCGGTTCGCCGGCGGAAGGACGCGCCGGTCCGGGGCCATCGGGGCGCCGCGGCGCGGCGGGGGCCGTGTCCGCCGGCTCGACGGCCTTCTTTGCGCCGGGCATGGCGTCGGAGACCTTCTCGACGAAGTCCGCCGCGTTCGCGTCGCGTGACGCGCCGAATCGTCCGAGCGGCTCAAGCGTGTCGGGGTCGAGCAGATAGCACGTCGGATAGCCGCCGACCTTGTAGCGCCGGGAGAGCTCCCGGTTGCGCTCGCGGTACTTCTCCGGCACCAGCGCCTTGTCGTTCGGGAAGTCGAGGTGGACGAGGTAGACGTGGTTGCTCGCCCACTCGCCCCATTCGGGCTGCGTGAACACCTGCCGCTTCAGCAGCTTGCACCAGCCACACCAGTCGCTGCCGGTGAAGTTGACGAAGACGGGCTTCCCGTCCTTCTTCGCCGCCGCCGTCGCGGCGTCCCAGTCGTGCGTCCATTCGCCGGGCTCTGCGCCGTCGACGCGAACGCCGTTCACGTAATCGGCCGCGGAGACGGAAACGGCCGTCGCCAGGATCGAAATCATGGCGGCAAAGCGGAGGAACAATTGGTTCGTCTTTCTTGTGTTCATGGTTTGTTTCTCTTGGTTGTTGCACTCTTGGTTGTGGCACTCTTGGTTGTGGCAGACATCAAACCGGACGGCTCGTGGAACCGGCCCTGCCTTCCCTCTCCGCGAACTCCGCGAACGCCGCGCCCTCCGCGTGAGGTTTCTTCCCTACGTTCTCTGCGCTCTCTGCGTGGGATTCAACCTCCGCGCCCTCCGCGGACTCCGCGTGGGATTCAACCTCCGTGCCCTCCGCGGACTCCGCGTGAGAAATAGATTCCTCAAGCAGCGCATTTTCGGCATCTTGATTCCTTTTCCGGCGAGCTTCTTTCCGGGCCTCGGCCCTAGCCGCTTTCTCCGCCTCCTTCGCGCGCCAGGCTTCCGCCGCTTTGCGGCCGATGAACGGTTCCAGCCGGCAGAGCGGACAATGATCACGAACAGGAAAGCGAGCGCGATAGCCATCTCCGTAGTCGATTGGCTCGATCTGGGCCCACTCCAATACTGCACCGAGATTCCGTGGTCCGAACTCGATAATGTGGTCGAACGAATGTCCGCCGGCCAAGGCGAAATGGAAGAACATCCACACGAGCGAGAATGCGAGAATGAAAGCGGCGGACACTCGCACGAACAACCGTGAGACCAACAGCATCCGTTCTGGTCTTGCAATCCGTCGCAATGCGATTCGGAACGCCGCCCACACCGCAATCGGCCAAGCGAGAACAAACGCCCAGAATGTGACCAATATCTCTCGTGGAAATGCCACTCCAGGAGACGAGCTGAACAGCAATTGACTTTTCCCCCAGAGAATACTTGCAGGATAAGCAAGAAGGATCCACAGAAACATCCAGACGGTCATAACACCGAATGTTGCCGTCAAGACGCTCCACCGATCCCGTCCGGAAAGCGTCCGGAACGAAGGCCGGCGGAAAAGCAGGAGCCATAGCATCCAGACATACAGCGCAAAGAATACGACCGCCAGGACCAACGGCAGTCGAACGAATACGTCCGGCCATGAATTCCCGAGCCAACTCATTTCTTGGTCTCCCTTCTGCGGACAATCCACGCACGGACGAGTCCGCCCAACCACAGCACGACAAAAACCGCAGAAGCAATCTCCAAAAAGAACGTAAGAAACAAACCTGCACTAAACGAAATGGGCACCCTTTCCCCGCCATCGCCCGTCTTGGCGGATGCATCGGCCGTGCCCGATGGCTCCGCCGCGATTTCGTCGCCCTCCTTCCCGGTCGGCCCCCAACGGACGGCCGAGCGATCGTCGGAGAGGCGCTGAACCATCACGAGCAGATTCGTTTCGGCCCCGGACCAGAAAAGGATTCGAGTGTCGACATCGGAAGAGCCGATGTCGTGGACGAGGTCATATCCCTGCTCCTCGAATGCCGTCGAAAGCGTTTCGACGGCGTTCGAGAGGGACATCGCCATCTCGCCCGACTCGCGCCAGGAGGTCCCGGACTCGTCCGATCGCCCGAACCGTTCGAACGATTCGGGCAGGACCGGCAGCCCCGCCCTTGCGCAGAGGCAGAGCGCGGAACAGCCGATCACGGCCAACGTCCGGAGCGTCCTTCCCATGGGCGATCAGCGTTGCCAGATTCCGGAGATGATGTTGGAACGGCGCTTGCCGTCCTTGCGGAAGACGACGAACGCCACTTCGCACGGATTGGGCACCCCGCGGAGGCTCCACCCGTGGTATCCTTCGCGGATGTTCGTGAACGAGCGCGTTTTGCGGCTCGACGAAATCCACTCGAACTTTCCGCCGACCCATTCGCCGGACTCGTTCTTCACGAAGAAGCACGCGACGCCGTCGGGGACTTCGTAGGGGATGCCCCAGGCGCCGATGTCGCGCACCCACTTCATCCGGAGCCCGTCCTTGTCCACCCGGAGGTCGGCGATCGTCACCGAGGAACGGACGGCTTCCGAATGGGGTTTGAATCCGCCGAATTTCCATTTCAGGAGATCGTAGGGTATCTCGTCCACGTAATTCGTGGCCACGGAGGCGTTACCCGACGCCCCGGAACCGTAGTAGTTCCCCGCCGTGGGGTAGGAAAATCCGGAATCTGCCGTTCCGGAAGACAGGTCGCGCCCGTAGAGCTGGGACATGGACGAAGGGACACCGCCGCCGGACCGCGAAACCGAGTGGCGCGCGGCTTCGGACGGCAGGGCGGAAGGAAGATCGTCCTCCTCGTCGTCGTCATCGTCCGTTCCGGAACCGCCGCCGGACGAACCGCCTGCGCCGAAATCCGGAATCGGATCGTCGACGTAAGGTCCGTTCCACGACGGTTCTGCGGAGACTTCTTCCGTTTCGCCGGTCTCCTCTTCCTCGAACGCCTCTTCGTCCCCGGACGAATCGTCCTCGTCGGAACCGCCGTCCTCGTCGGAAACTCCCTCCTCGTCGGAATTCCCTTCGCCGTCGTCGCCGGCCTCCTCGTCCGAAATCAGACTCTTCTCCGCTT
>Ga0310697_10007147_pt1 | contig 10553 bp, 7 predicted proteins | sample 172DNAGHGlowgp2_FD_203883 | JGI IMG/M metagenome (GOLD analysis project Ga0310697, IMG submission 203883) | Sheep rumen microbial communities from Palmerston North, Manawatu-Wanganui, New Zealand - 1728 DNA GHGlow gp2 (v2) (version 2) | ecosystem: Host-associated > Mammals > Digestive system >...
CATCGTTTTTCGGCGAAATCGCACTCACACAGTCCCTCCCCCAGCGGGGGAGGGTGTCGCCCACAAGGGCGACCGGAGAGGGAGAACGTGACGGGACCGCGATGTGGAAATGACAGCAGCCGTGGGATATGCGAACGATTTTACCGTTTGCAAGCGGCCAGGTTCTCCCTCTTCCGTCATCCGCCTCGCGGGGGATCGGCGGATGCCACCTTCCCCCGCTGGGGGAAGGAAGGGCGGCTGCGGATTCGCCGTATGTGGCGGCTTGTCTTTGGTGCTGCTGCGCGGCGCGCCGGGGTCGGCGCGCCCTACAGGGAGAGGCGTTGCGAATTTGCCCGGATCGGCGCGCCCTACATGGGGTGATTCTTCCGATGTTTCACGTGAAACAATTTTTCTTTCCGCGCATTCCGTCGAAGGGAACAGAAATGTTTCACATGAAACAATTGAAAAATTTTTCCCAAGCTGATATAATGGCAGCGTTCCAAAACCGAATCGGCGAAGAACGGAGAAACTTATGGGAAAGATCATTGCCATTACGAATCAAAAAGGCGGGGTCGGAAAAACCACCACCGCCATCAACCTTGCCGCGTCCCTGCACTTCCGGGGCAGAAGCGTCCTGCTGGTGGACTGCGACCCCCAGTGCAACGCCACCACGGGCATGGGCATTGACAAAAGCAAGGTAAAAGGGCTCTATGACGTGATGTTCCGGGACTACCCCATCCAGGAGGCCATTCTGGAGACGAAACACGCCCAGGTTCTCGCCTCCCACGCGGATCTGGCCGGGGCCAATGTGGAGCTGGTGGACATGGAGCGCCGGGAGTTCCTGCTGAAAAGCAAGCTGGAACCCGTCAAGGACCAATATGAATACATCATGATCGACTGCCCGCCCAGTCTGGAACTGCTGACCCTGAACGCCCTGAGCGCGTCGGACCGGGTCCTGGTGCCGGTGCAGAGCGAATTTTACGCCCTGGAGGGCCTCAGCGACCTGATGAACACCGTCCGCCTGGTCAAGCAGCGGTTGAACCCCGGTCTGGAGTTGGAGGGACTGCTGCTGACCATGTACGACGGGCGGACGCGCCTCTCCAAAGACGTGGAGAAGGCCCTGCGGGAACACTTCCCCGGCAAGGTCTATCAGACCGTCATCCCCCGCAGCATCCGCCTGAGCGAAGCGCCCAGCCACGGGATGCCCTGCCTGGAATACGACCGGATGTGCCGGGGCACACGGGCCTATTTGCACTTCACCAACGAGTTTTTGAAGCTCCAGGAGGCCGAACGCCTCCAGGCGGAACAGGAACGCTTAGAGCGCGAGCGCCAGGCAGCGGAGGAAGCGGCCCGAAAAGAGGCCGAGGAACAGGCGCGGCTGGCCGAGGAAGCCCGGCAGCGGGAGGAGGAAGCCGCCCGCCAGCGGGAGGAAGCCAAAAAACGGGAGGAAGCCCGGAAGCGGGAACTGGCCCAGCAGCGGGGTAAAAAGAAGAAGGGCAAGCAGCGCCGCAGGCAGGAGCCGCAAACGCAGGAGGACAAGCCACAGGAAGCTCCGCCCCCCGACCCGGAGGAGGAAGCCCGCCGCCTGGAACGGGAACGCCGTGCAGAGGAAGAACGGCGGCAGGACGAGGAACTCCGCCGGGAATTGCAGCGCCGGGAGGAAGAACGCCGCCGGGAACAGGAGCGGCGGGCGGAGCAGGAGCGCCAGAAGGAGCTGGAACGCCTGAGAAAAGAGGAAGAAGCCCGGCGCGAGGCCACCCACCGGCAGGAGAAGGAGCGCCTGAAAGAACTCTCCGAGACCCAGAAACAGGCGGAGCGCGAGCAGGAGTCGGGGATCTTGGGATTTTTCGGCATTAAGCGGAAACGGAAAGAGTAAGCGGCGGAAAGAGACGGAAGGGGCCGGTTCCATAGAAAAGGAACGGGTGCGGATTTGCCCAGGGTTTGGCGAAGAATGGGGCGGATCTGCGGCGCGCCGGGTCGGCGCGCCCTACATCGGACCTGCTGCGGATTCGCCCGGGGTTTGACGAATATTTGGCGTTGCTGCGGGGGCGTCGGGGACGCCGCCCCCTACAGTGGAGCCTTTTCGTGAACGACAGTACCCTGCAAAGGAACAACGAAACATACGCGACAGCAGAGCGAGGGAGGAAGCGATATGGCAAAACGAGGCGGGCTGGGCAGCGGCCTGAACGCCCTGTTCGGGGAGGAACCGGTGACATACAAACCGGAGACGCCTCCCGCAGCCGTGGCCCCTGCGGGCAATGAGCCGGAAAGCGCGGACCGGGAGGGGGTCGTCACCCTGCCCCTGTCCAAGGTGGAGCCCCGGGAGGACCAACCCAGGCGCAGCTTTGACCCGGAGGGCCTGGTGGAGCTGGCTGACTCCCTGGCGCGCTACGGGATGATCCAGCCCATCACCGTCCGGCCATTGGACAGCGGCTACTATCAGATCATCGCCGGGGAGCGCCGCTGGCGGGCGGCACGGCTGGCGGGGCTGGAGCAGGTGCCGGTCCGCATTTTGCAGGCGGACGACCGGCGGGCCATGGAGCTGGCCCTGGTGGAGAATTTGCAGCGGGAGGACCTGAACCCCATCGAGGAGGCCCAGGGCTACCGGAGTCTGATGGACGACTATGGGCTGACCCAGGAGGAGGCCGCCAGCGCCGTGGGCAAGAGCCGCCCCGCCGTGGCCAACGCCCTGCGGCTGCTGAGCCTGGTCCCGGCGGTGCTGAAAAAGGTGCAGGACGGGGAGCTCTCCGCCGGACACGCCCGTGCCCTGCTGCCCATCCGCAGCGAACAGTTGCAGATGGAAGCAGCGGAGGCGGTCATCTCCAAGCATCTGTCCGTGCGCCAGACCGAGGCTTTGGCCGCACGGCTGGCCAAAGAACCGGCCAGCCCCGCGCCACAGCCGGTGCGGGACATCGCCGTGGACTATGTGCGCGAGGTGGAGCGGGAGCTGGAGAACGCCATGGGCCGGAAGGTCAAACTGATCGACGGGCGGAGCAAGGGCCGCATCGAGATCGAATTTTACGGCGCAGAGGACCGGGAGAAGCTGATCGAGAACCTGCGGCTGTTCTCCAGTCTGCGCGGAAGCAAATAAAGAGACGAAGGAAAAGAGGAAGAGAATATGTTAGACATCAAATTCGTCCGGGAGCAGCCGGAGCTGGTCCGGGAGAACATCCGCAAGAAATTTCAGGACGCCAAGCTGCCGCTGGTGGACGAAGTGCTGGAGCTGGACCGGAAAAACCGGGCGGCCATCCAGGAGGCCAGCGAGCTGCGGGCGCGGCGCAATCAGCTCAGCCGCGCCAACGGGCCGCTGTTCGGCAAGCTGAAAAAGGCCGAGGGGGAGGCACGGGACGCCATTCAGGCCCAGATCGACGCAAACATGGCGGCGGTCAAGGCCGACGACGAACGGCTGCTGGCCCTGGAGCAGCAGGAGTCGGACTGCGCCGCCGCCATTCGCGCCCGGATGCTGCAAATTCCGAACATCATCGACCCCAGCGTGCCCATCGGCCCGGACGACAGCTATAACGTGGAGGTGCAGCGCTTCGGGGAGCCGCTGGTCCCGGCCTATCCCATCCCCTACCACACGGAGATCATGGAGCGCCTGGACGGGGTGGACATGGACGCCGCCGGACGGGTCAGCGGCAACGGCTTTTACTATCTGCTGGGGGACGTGGCCCGGCTGCACGAGGCCGTGCTGGCCTATGCCCGGGATTTCATGATCGACCGGGGCTTCACCTTCTGCATCCCGCCCTTCATGATCCACGGCAACGTGGTGGAGGGCGTGATGAGCCAGACGGACATGGACGCCATGATGTACAAGATCGAGGGCGAGGACCTCTATCTGATCGGAACCAGCGAACACTCCATGATCGGCCGCTTCATCGACCAGATTTTGCCCGAGGACAGCCTGCCCCAGACCCTCACCAGCTACAGCCCCTGCTTCCGCAAGGAGAAGGGCGCCCACGGGCTGGAGGAGCGGGGCGTCTACCGCATCCACCAGTTTGAAAAGCAGGAGATGATCGTGGTCTGCCGCCCGGAGGACAGCCGGGACTGGTATGAGAAGATGTGGCGCTGGAGCGTGGAGCTGTTCCGCAGCCTGGAGATCCCCGTGCGCCAACTGGAGTGCTGCAGCGGCGACCTGGCCGACCTCAAGGTCAAGAGCTGCGACATCGAGGCCTGGAGCCCCCGGCAGCAGAAATATTTTGAGGTCTGCTCCTGCTCGAACCTGGGCGACGCCCAGGCAAGACGGCTGAAAATGCGCGTGAAGGGCGCGGATGGGAAGATGTACCTGCCCCACACCCTGAACAACACCGTAGTGGCCCCGCCCAGGATGCTGATTGCGTTTTTAGAGAACCATCTGCAGGCCGACGGCAGCGTGACCATTCCGGAGCCGCTTTGGGCATATATGGGTGGAAAAAAGCTTTTGACGCCGAAAAAATAAAAAATGTGCTGCGAATCTGCGGAAGGGGCAAGCCCCTTCCGCAGATTCGGTATAGGGAGGCGTTTGCGGATTCGCCTGAAGTTGCGGAAATTGGGGCGCGTTGCTGCGCGGCGCGCCGAGGTCGGCGCGCCCTACGGGGGGTGCGGATTCGCCTTGGGTTGTGCGTGGATTTTGGCAGCTGCTGCGGGGCCGTCGGGACGCCGGCCCCTACACCGGCCGTTGTGGTTTTTGCGTCCTGTCTGCATCACCGTCCCCAATGGCGCATGAAGACGGCGCTTTGAAGAAAACGTCGTCCAGCCCGTGGCCTATTCCCCGCAGCAGCACCGAGGGTATGCCGCCACATCCGGCGAATTCGCAACATTTCATTGTAGGGGGCGGCGTCCCCGACGCCCCCGCAGCAGCACCGCGTTTCTAGCAAACGACAGGCGAATCCGCAGCCGCCTCATTGTAGGGAAAGGGCTTGCCCTTTCCGCGCAGCAGCACCCGCGACATGGGAAAGCCCCCGGCGAATGCGCTGCACGCCTGCGGATTCGCCCAAGGTCGGCGGGGATCGGGGCATTCTCTGCCGGAAGGGGCAAGCCCCTTCCCTACATAATGTGGATTTATTATAAAACAGACTACTGTATATTGTATTAAATGGGCTTGTTTGTTTTGGTTAGCGGCAGCTTGTTCTATCGCATGGCAGCAAATGGCAGAGTTCGACGGGGCATTGCGGGGTCGCCGCGCCCTGCGTGGGCCTGTTTTTTCTACTTTCTCTTGCAATCCTTGCAAATTGGCCTTATAATATGTTGACAATTCCAAAAGAAAGGAGAGATTTCCCCATGAAAAAGCTCATCAAGGAATTCAAAGAGTTCATCATGCGCGGCAACGTGCTGGACATGGCCGTCGGCGTCATCGTCGCCGGTGCGTTCGGTAAGATCACGACCAGCCTGGTCAACGACATCTTCATGCCCTTCATCAGCTTCTTGTTCGGCACCCGGGACATGAGCGCCCTGAACCTGGTGGTCCGTCAGGCGGACGAGGCCGCGGGCACGGAGGCCATCACCATCGGCTTCGGCACCCTGGTCGCCACGGTGATCGACTTTATCCTGGTGGCCCTGGTGGTGTTCATCATCATCAAGCTATTCAACAAGGCGCGGGAGAAGGCCGCCGCCCTGGTGAAGAAGCAGGAAGAGGAAGCCGCCCCGGAAGAGCCCGCCGGCCCCACCACGGAAGAGCTGCTGGGTCAGATCCTGGACGAACTCAAGAAGAAGAAATGAAACATACCGCGTCCCACGCGGATGGAAGAAAACACCCTGCCGGTTGGCGGGGTGTTTTCTTATACATGTGTATTTGAATGATAGTATTTTGAGTTTGGAAGAACTGTTCCTGGTGACTCATACGGTGTCCCTGACGCACATAGCGCGCTCACCATTTCCCTCCCCCAGCGGGGGAGGGTGTCGCCCACAAGGGAGGCAGGAGAGGGAGAACGCGGCGGGAGCGCAATGTGGAAATGACCGCAGATGCGGGGATATGCAACGATTTCACCGTTCGCTTGCGGTCAGGTTCTCCCTCTTCCGTCATCCGCCTCGTGGGGGATCGGCGGATGCCACCTTCCCCCGCTGGGGGAAGGAAAGGGGGAACGCGCAGCCTCCCGTTGTAGGGAACGTCGCCCAGCCTGTGGCCGGTTCCGCAGCAGCACCGAAGATAAGCCGCCACGTTCGGCGAATTCGAAGCATTTCTTTGTAGGGCGCGCCGGGGTCGGCACGCCCTACAGAGTGAATGCGGATTCGCCTGACGGGTTGCTTTGGTTCTGTGCTGCTGCGCGGAACGCCGGGGACGGCGTTCCCTACCGGGCGTGTGCGGATTCACCGAAGGTGGAAGCAAGTCGTACCCGTGTGCTGCGGGCCCGGCCACGGGCTGGACGCCGCCCCCGGTCAGGCTCCGTCCCCCCCGCAGCGCTCCGCCACGATGCTTCTCGGCCTGCCCTTGATCTCGTCATAGATCCGGGCGATGTAGAACCCGATCACCCCCAGGGACAGCATGATCAGTCCGGCGGAGATCAAAATCAGCAGAATCACGGTGGTGAAGCCCTCCGCCGCGTGGCCCAGGGCCAGGCGCACCAGCGTCTGCACCCCCAGCACCAGGGCGAAGACGCAGAAAAACGCGCCCAGCCAGGCGACCAGCTGCATGGGGGCGGAGGAAAAGGCGCTGAGGTTGGCGAAGGCGTAGCGGATCAGGGTCCGGGCGCTCCATTTGGACTGCCCGGCGGCCCGGGGCTGCACCGCATAGCGGACCTCCGCCCGGCGGAAGCCCACCCAATAGCTGAGGGCGCGGAAGAACACCCCCCGCTCCGGCATGGCCGTCAGGGCGTCCACCACGGCCCGGTCCATCAGCTTGTAGTCGGAGGAATCCTGCAAGTCCAGCCTCATGGCCCGGCTGATGAGGGCGTAAAAGCTCCGGGCGGCGGCGGCGTGGAGGCCGGATTCCGCGCCCCGGTCGGCCTTGACCCCCTCCACCACCTGATAGCCCTCCTGCCAGAGCCGGTACATCTCCGGCAGCTTTTCCGGCGGATGCTGCAGGTCGCAGTCCAGCACGGCCACGGCCTGGCCCCGGGCGGCCTCCAGCCCGGCGAAGATCGCCGCCTCCTTGCCGAAGTTGCGGCTGAAGCGCAGGCCCCGGACGGCGGGGTTTTCCGCCGCCGCCGTTTGAATGGCCCGCCAGGTGCCGTCTTTTGAGCCGTCGTCCACGAAGAGCAGCTCACAGGCGATCCCGGCCCCGGCCAGCACCCCCGCCACGGTCCGGGCCGTAATGGGGATCATGGCTTCCTCATTGAAAGAGGGGATGACCACGGACAGCATGGCTCAGCTCAGGAAGTCCCGCAGCTTCTTGCTGCGGCTGGGGTGGCGGAGCTTCCGCAGGGCCTTGGCCTCGATCTGGCGGATGCGCTCGCGGGTGACGTTGAACTCCTTGCCCACCTCTTCCAGGGTGCGGGTGCGCCCGTCCTCCAGGCCGAAGCGCAGCCGCAGCACCTTTTCCTCCCGGGGCGTCAGGGTGCCCAGCACCTCCATCAGCTGCTCTTTCAGCAGGGAGAAGCTGGCGGCCTCCGCCGGTTCGCTGGCGTCCTCGTCGGGGATGAAGTCGGCCAGGTGGCTGTCCTCCTCCTCGCCGATGGGGGTCTCCAGGCTCACCGGCTCCTGGGCGATCTTGAGGATGTCCCGCACCTTGTCCACGGGCATGTTCATCTCCTCGGCGATCTCCTCCGCGCTGGGGTCGTGGCCCAGCTCCTGCAGCAGCTGCCGGGAGACGCGGATCACCTTGTTGATGGTCTCCACCATATGGACCGGAATGCGGATGGTCCGGGCCTGGTCCGCAATGGCCCGCGTGATGGCCTGGCGAATCCACCAGGTGGCGTAGGTGGAAAACTTGTAGCCCTTCTCGTAGTCGAACTTCTCCACGGCTTTGATGAGTCCCAGGTTGCCCTCCTGGATCAGGTCCAGGAACAGCATCCCGCGCCCCACATAGCGCTTGGCGATGCTGACCACCAGGCGCAGGTTGGCCTCGGTCATGCGGCGCTTGGCCTCCGCGTCTCCGTCGGCCATGCGCTTGGCCAGGCCGTATTCCTCGTCCGGGCTCAGCAGGTCCACCTTGCCGATCTCCTTCAGGTACATCCGCACGGGGTCGTCGGTGGAGAAGGTGTCGGCCATGGCGTCGGTGTCCACGATCTCCTCGTCCGTGACCTCTTCCAGCTGCTCCAGCTCCGGCAGCGCGTCCTCGTCCAGGGGCGGGAGGAAGTCGTCGTCCTCCATGACCGTGTCGATGCCCGCCGCCTCGATGGCCTCGTAGAACTTGTCCGTGACCTCGTTGTCCAGGTTCAGGGACACCAGCACCGCCAGCTCCTTGTTGGTGAGCTGGCCGGTCTTCTTGCCCTTTTCCAGCAGGGCGTTCAGGATCTCCTCCGGGGTCCCGGTGGGGACGGGGGGCTGCTCCTTGCCGCTCTTGCTCTTTTTCTTCGCGCTCTTTTTGGCGGCGGTCTCCGGGGCGGCCTGGCCCGGGGCCAGCACCTCCGCGTCCGCGGGCGTGGCTTCGGTTTTCTTGTTTGTTTCTGTCATGCGTTCCACCATTTCCTTTGCAGATTGAAGCGGGTCAGCGCCATTGGAATGGGACGCCGCCCGCAGACTCCCGGCTCATCGCTGGGCCTGGAGCTGTTTTCTCTTTTGTGCGGCGAAGGCCAGCAGATCGTCCGCAGCGTTTTGGAGCTGCCGCTCTTCGCGGATCACGGCTATGTAGTCGGCCAGGGCCTGTCTGCCGTTGGCCAGCACCTCCGGCTTGAGCAGGATGCCGGTGAGATGGTCGATCTCCTCCGGGGTGAAGCTGCCGCTGAGGGAGGCCATGGACAGGCTGCCCCCGGCGGCGGCCTTGTCCCGCAGCACGCCGTAAAAGCGCCCCAGCAGGGGGCTGGAGAACTCCTCCGGCTCGATGCTGCGTCCCGCCCCGCCGAAGAGGGAGGGGTCCAGATACATCAGCCGCACCACCCCCTCCTCGGCGATGGCGCTGCGCTCGTTTTCGTAGCGGAGGGCCCGGTCCCGGGGCTGGACGGTCTCCCGCAGGCTGCGGACGGCCTCCCGGTCCCGGCGGGTTTCCGCGCCTTTGGCCTGGCGGCGGCGCAGACGCCGGACTTCCTCCAGCACCACGCTTTTCGCCACGCCGGTCTGTTCGGAAAGCCGCATGGCGTAGACCTCCCGCTCCACCGGGCTGGGCAGCCCGGCCACGACGCCCGCCGCCTCCCGGAGATAGGCGGCCTTCTCCGCGTCCACGCTCAGGTCCCGGCCCCGGGCGACGCCGTCCAGCAGGAACTCCACATGGTTCGCCGAACCCTCCAGCAGCTGCCGAAAAGCCCCGCTGCCCCGGGCCTGGATGAACTCGTCCGGGTCCTTGGCCCCCTCCAGCCGCAGGACCCGCACCTTCAGGTCCAGCTTTTCCAGAATGCCGATGGCCCGGGCGCTGGCCTTCTGCCCGGCGGCGTCGTTGTCGTAGGCCAGGATGATCTCACCGGTGTAGCGGGACATGAGCCGGGCCTGTTCCGGGGTCAGACTGGTGCCCAGACTGGCCACGGCGGAGTCGAAACCCGCCTGGTGGAGGCTCACCACATCTATGTTGCCCTCCGCCAGCAAAAGATATCCGCTTTTGCTTTTTTTTGCCAGATTCAGGCCAAAGAGATTGCGGGACTTGCTGAACACCGGCGTATCCCGCGTGTTCAGATATTTCGGCTCCCCGTCCCCCAGGATGCGCCCGGAAAAAGCGATGACGTTGCCGCGCACGTCGATGACCGGGAACATCAGCCGGTTCCGAAAGATGTCGTGGACGCCCTTGCCGCCCCGGTTGGCGTTGGCCAGTCCGGCCTCCACCAGCTCCGCCTCCGTATAGCCCTGGGCGCGCATGGCGTTTGTGAGGGAGTAGAAGTTGTCCGCGGCGTAGCCCAGGCCGAAGCGCCGCACCAGGGCCGGAGAGATGCCGCGCCGGGCCACATAGTCCCGGCCGGGCTGCCCGGCGGGCTGGATCAGGGCCTGGTGGAAAAAGCGGGCCGCCGCCCGGTTCAGGGCCAGCAGCCGGTCCCGCCGCTGCCGCAGGTCCCCGTCCCCGTCTGTCGGCATTTCCATCCCCGCCCGCCGGGCCAGGAATTCCACCGCCTCGGGAAAGGAGAGATTTTCCATCTCCCGGATGAAGTTGATCACGTCCCCGCCCTTGCCGCAGCCGAAACAGTGGTAAATCTGCATATCCGGGTTGACGGAAAAGCTGGGGGTCTTTTCGCTGTGAAAGGGGCAGAGGCCAAAGAGGTTTGCGCCGCTTTTTTTGGTGAGCCGCACATAGCCGCCCACCACGTCCACAATGTCGTTGCGCTCGCTCAGCTCCTGCAAAAAGGAATCGGGTATCACCATGCGCGATCACCTCCCAGGCATGGCGGGAAAACATATAGAAGGCGGGCGCAAGCGCGCCCAAAGACTTGCAAAATTTAGGAATGGAAGCGCATCCGCAACGCTCCCTTGTAGGGCGCGCCGACCCCGGCGCGCCGCGCAGCAGCACACCGGTTTTCAACAAACCCCCGGCGAATCCGCAGCCGCCATTTCCTTCCCCCAGCGGGGGACGGTGGCATCCG
>Ga0310697_10007149_pt1 | contig 10553 bp, 9 predicted proteins | sample 172DNAGHGlowgp2_FD_203883 | JGI IMG/M metagenome (GOLD analysis project Ga0310697, IMG submission 203883) | Sheep rumen microbial communities from Palmerston North, Manawatu-Wanganui, New Zealand - 1728 DNA GHGlow gp2 (v2) (version 2) | ecosystem: Host-associated > Mammals > Digestive system >...
GAGTTCACCTCCTTATAAATTTTATTAACTTTTACAAGATGTTATAAGATTTCCTTAACTGTCAGTAGCCTCCTTAAAGTACGGATTATTAAATGTTAGGGATTTGCCAATTTATAGGCTCCGCGCCGATTGATTCAAGGAAAGTATTGACGCGGGAAAAAGGACGACTGCCGAAAAAACCGCCGCTCGCCGATAACGGGCTAGGGTGCGCCGACTCAATTATAAAATGGCGCGGATTAGTTATCATAGCTTTTTTACTCCGCGCAGGTCGCCCCCACAAGATAAACGCAAGCGGGCGTTCGTGCTCGTTAAGCAAGCGAATAATTTTATCAGTGAAAATTTCCCAGCCGTGCCCGCGATGAGAATTCGCCGCGTGCGCCCTTACAGTCAAAACGGCATTTAAAAGCAATACGCCTTGTTCCGCCCACGGCTTAAGGCAACCGTTATTCGGGATAAAACAGCCGAGGTCGTCGCGCAATTCCTTAAAAATATTAATAAGCGACGGCGGCGGCGGGACGTTCGGCAAAACAGAAAAGCTCAAGCCGTGCGCCTGCCCCGGTTCGTGATAAGGGTCTTGCCCCAAAATTACAACCTTAGTATCGGCGTAGCTGGTGAAGTGCAACGCATTAAAAATGTCGTACATGTCGGGGAAAATTTGCTTTGTGCTGTACTCGTCGATTAGAAATTTGCGCAACTCCTGATAGTAAGGCTCCTTCAATTCGTCGTCCAAAAGTTCCGCCCAATCGTTTCTAAAAATTTTTCTCACCTAACGTACCTCCTGAACTCGAAATCGCTAAAAGTCTCAACGTCAGCTAAAATGAATTCGTCAACCGGCGGGAAGAAAGCATCCGCATTAATTTTCACGTCGACGACCGTCAAGAAAATTTCCGTGGCATATGGAATAAGTTCGTCAAAAATTTCTGCGCCGCCGATAATAAAATTTCCTTGCGAAGTATCAAGCACGCCAAAAAGTTCCTCGATACTTTTGACGACTTCCGCACCCGAAATTTTTTTTAGCGAACGGCTCAAGATAATATTCCTGCGACCGTCAAGCGGCTGTTGATTCGGAAAAGTTGCAAGCGTCTTTCGCCCGAAAATAATTGTGTGATTCAAAGTCAGCGCACGGAAATTTTTCAAGTCGGCGGGGATATGGAAGAGCAGATTATTTTTATAGCCAAGCCCGAAATTTTTATCGACGCAAGCGACAAGTTTGAACTTGAAATCAATCGGCGAACCTGCCACGCGCAAAATTTTATCGCCGTGAAGTTTGCAATTAAGCGCAGGGAAAATTTCCTTCAGCGGCACCAGTGCAAAATCTCTATCGAATAAAAATTTGTGCGGAACTGTTAAACGCTCACAAGAAATTTCCACGCCGTAAAGAATATCAATGTCAATCGTCCGCGCTCCCCAATGCTCGCGGCGAACACGCCCTAAATCAAGCTCAATCCTCTGCAATTCGTCAAGCAAAGCAAGCGGCTCAAGCGAAGTCGAAATTTTAACGGCGGCGTTGATATAATTTGGCTGACTTTCGACGCCCCAAGGCTCCGTCTCGTAAAACGACGACACCCGCAAAAGTTTGACGGCGGGAATCTTTTTTATGCGTTCGATAGCGTGGCGCAAAGTCTTTTCGCGTTCGCCGAGATTCGCTCCTAAACCCAAATAGTAAATCATCTTTTTCTAGTGATTTCGACTGCCGCACCCGCGAATTTTTCTTTGACGGGCGGATTAGGTTTACGGATTGTGATTTTCAACCCGTCAAGCAGGAAATATTTACGCAGAAGAATTTCGCAAATGTCCTGCGCGACGGTCTCGATTAAATTGCGCGGGGTGCCGCCGACAATTTTTTTAATGTCGTCGAGAACTTGAACATAGTCAATCGTGTCGCCGAGGTCGTCGGTTTTACTCGACTGCGAAAGGTCGAGATAAAGTTCTGCGTCGACAATGAAAAGTTGCTTGTGTTGCCTCTCAAAATCCGAGCAACCGTGATTCCCTAAAACTTCAATGTCTTTTAAAATAATTTTGTCATTCATGAAGCCATCCTCCTACTTTTGAAAAATAGCAAACAGCGGACGCGGCAACGTGACGTTGCATCCAGTTGACGCGATTTAACGTTCAATTACTCGAACAGATTCGTCGCGCTCCAACTGTTCCGCCGCTTTTAAAGCGGCTCGCCGCGTTCGTATGCTTCGCTGCGCTACGCTAGTTTCCTAAAATTTTTCTCCGCTAATTTATCAGCAGTCAAACACATTCGCGAAATCATCTTGACATTGTGGATGCGGACAAGGTCGACGCCCTTTGTTATCGCGTGGACGCAAAAAGCTCCCGTCGCCTCGTCGCGCTGGTCAATGGGAAGCCCTAATATTTTCCCGATAAAACTTTTGCGACTGACGCCGACCATTAAATTAATTTCTTTCCCGTCCAAAGTTTTCAGCTCGTTAAGGCGAAGAATAATTTCTAAATCTTCTTCGGGCGTCTTGCCGAAACCAATTCCAGGGTCGAACATGATTTTTTTCGTGTTAAACTTTTTCGCCGCGCAGTTTTCCAGAGTCCGCAGGAAAAATTTCTTAATGTCGGCGATTATGTCGCCGTCCGAACATTTTTCGTTGTGCATTGCGATAACGTGCGCGTGAAATTCTTTCGCAACGTCAAGCATTCGCGAATCCTCCAAGCCGTGCACGTCGTTAATAATTTTCGCGCCGCGCCGGAGAACTTTTTCCGCAACTTCGGGTTTGTAAGTGTCGATAGAAATTGGCACACCGAGTTTCCTTATCGCGGGCAAAATTTTTTTCAGGCGGCTAAATTCTTCGTCGGCACTAATAGGAGTCGCGCCAGGTCGCGTTGACTCTGCGCCTATGTCAATAATGTCCGCGCCGTATTCAATCATTTGCGCCGCATGAGCCATTGCCGCATCGGGTGAAAGATATTTCCCGCCGTCAGAAAATGAATCGGGCGTAACATTCAGAATTCCCATCACCAAAGTTTTACCACGTTGATTAAAAATCTTCTTCAAATAAATCAACCTCCGTGCGTATTATAATGCATTGCCCGCGCAAGTTCAAATTGACATTTAGCCCCCGAAACCTTAAAATTCTTGCGTAATGTTCAAAGAATTGGGAGGGGTCGAAGTGGTTTTATCGAAAGCCAAATTGATGACAATGGCGGCAATGTTAGCCGCGTCCTCAATATTTTTTGCTGGCTGTGGCGAAGATAATAATCAACAACAAGCACAAGTCCAAAAGGCGCAAGTCAAAGCAATGTCAGTTATTCAGCGCGACACGCCGCTTGCCAGCGAATACGCCGGTCATCTTGTCGGCACGGAGGAAGTCAAAATTCAATCAAAAGTTTCAGGCAACGTCGTAGAAAAATATGTTGTGGGCGGTCAATACGTTCAGCAAGGGCAGTTGCTCTATAAAATCGACGCACGCCAATACAATTCCGCCGTCCTTCGGGCGCAAGCAGATTTAGCGCAAGCCGAAGCGGTTCTTCAGCAATCGGTTGCAACTTACAACAATTCCTTAATCGACCTCCAGCGCAATCAGAAATTGTTTGAGGATTCGGCAATCGCTGAACAGACCGTCACCACTCAAGCGGCGACAGTTCGCGCAAACGAAGCAACCTGCGCGGCGAACGAGGCGGCGATTTACGCTTGTCAAGCCGCGTTAAAAACTGCACAGCAAGATTTAGCCGACACAGAAATTTACGCGCCTATGTCCGGTCAACTCGGCGTTGATGATGTGTCAGTTGGAACTTTCGTTTCGGCAGGGCAAACAACTTTAGTTACGCTCGGTGCGCCCGACCCGATTTTTGCGCAGTTCTCAATCAGTGAATCCGATTACTTGCACTTTATGACGGTGCAGAATATGCAATCCGAACATAATCCAATTAACGTGACGATAACGCTTGCCGACGGCAAAGAATATCCGTTTGAAGGGCGTATCGTCGAAGTTGACCGCGAACTGGGCAACAGCACTGGTTCTTTAATTATGAAAGCACTTTTCCCAAATCCTAGCGGACTTCTTATGCCTGGCATGTTCGCTCGCGTCAAACTTACTGGTGAAGTTATTCCAAACGCCGTCTTAGTTCCGCAACGTTCCGTTCAACAACTTTTGGGCAAATCGTTCGTTATGGTCGTCGGCAAGGATAATAAATCGGAGGCGCGTACCGTCGAACTCGGCGACCAAGTCGGCAGTTATTTCGTCGTCACCAAGGGCATTAACACAAACGATACCGTTATCGTTGAAGGCTTAACTAATCTGCGCGAAGGCGTCGAACTTTCTATTAAGACCGTCACGCCCGGCGAAATGGGCTTTACTTTGACGAATGTCACCAGCACTTATAACGCGGACGCGGGACTTGACGCGCCCAATACCAATCCTAACGCCCCCGACAACCTGCGCGGAAAGTGATTGAGGGGTGACTTCGATGAAAAGACTTCGACTAAAATTTTCAAGCGCATTGATTGGATTGCTTGCCATGTTTTTTGTAGTTTCCGCGTCGGCGGCAGAATTATCAAAGCCGACCGTCACAAATTCGCGTTGGTATCCTAGTTATCATATTGCCGCGCCGTCGGGCTGGATAAACGACCCGAACGGCTTTTCGTGTTTCAACGGCGAATATCATTTTTTCTATCAGCATTACCCCTACGACGTGAAATGGGGTCCGATGCATTGGGGGCACGTCGTCAGCAAAGATTTAGTTCACTGGGAACGCTTGCCCGTGGCGATTGCTCCCGATAAACTTTACGACGCAAGCGGCGGTTGCTTTTCCGGTTCCGCTATCGAACACGACGGCAAACTTTATCTCATGTACACGGGGCATGTTGATTTGCCCGTTCCGACTAAAGACGGCGTCAATCGCATTGAAACGCAAAATATTGCCGTAAGCGACGACGGAATTAATTTCACGAAGCTCGCCGCAAATCCCGTGCTTTACGTTCCCGCCGATAAGGGCGACATTAGCCCAAACGATTTCCGCGACCCGAAAGTTTGGACGCACAACGGCAAATATTATGCGGTCGTCGGCTCAAGGAATATGGCGGAAACTGTCGGGCAAATTTTAATGTTTGAATCGCCCGATATGGAAAATTGGACGTTTAAAAGCATTCCGGCGCGTTCCGAAGGCAATCAAGGCGACATGTGGGAATGTCCGAACTTCGCCGAAGTTGACGGGCAAGACGTGTTGATTCTTTCGCCCATGAACATTAAGCCGGAAGGTAAAAAATTTCTCAACTTGCAACAATCCGGCTATATGCTCGGCGATTTGAATTACGACACGGGGATTTTTACGCACGGCGAATTTGATTTGCTTGATTACGGCTTTGACTTTTACGCGCCGCAAATTTTGCAGGCTCCCGACGGGCGGTGCATAATGATTGGCTGGCTTGACATGTGGGGAACTCCTATGCCTGAACAAAATGACGGCTGGGCGGGGCAAATGTCTATTCCGCGTGAATTGCACATTAAAGACGGCAAAATTATTTCGACGCCCGTTAAAGAACTCGAACTTCTGCGCGGCGAAAAAGTTTCCTACGAAAATCTTTCAATCTCTAAGGCTACAAATCTTGACGGCGTGCGCGGCGAAGTCGGAGAACTTTTAGCGACAATCGACTTGACGCAGAGTAAAAATTTTTCCATTGAACTGCGCAGTTTTGATAGCGAAAAAACCGTTTTGAGCTACGACAACGGAATCATCAAATTAAATCGCGATAAGTCCGGAAAAATTTTGAAGGGCGAACGCGAATTTAAACTCGTGCCCGCTGACGAAATGAAGTTGCAAATTTTTATTGACCGCTCGTCACTGGAAATTTTCATCAATGACGGCGAAGCGGTTCTTTCTACGCGGCTTTATCCTAAAGAAATTTCGCAAGATATAACCTTCGTCCCGACGAAAGGCACGTTGAATCTTAAACAAGTAGCTTTTTATAAATTAAGTAATGGCATTCCGCAACCATAAGGAGGCGTAGCCGTGGCAAAGTTCTTTATTCATCGACCGGTATTCGCAATAGTCATTGCCTTGATAATTACGCTCGTCGGAATTTTGGCGGCACTGCAACTGCCTATCGCGCAATATCCGCAAATTTCCCCGCCGACAATCTCTGTCAGCACAACTTACACCGGCGCAAATGCCTCCGTCGTCAATGAGACTATCGCGCAGGTTATCGAACAACAAGTCAACGGTACTGACGGCATGGACTACATGAGCTCCAACTCCGACGACACGGGGCGTTATAGTCTAAGCGTCGTTTTTGAAGTCGGCACAGATGGCGATATGGACTCCGTTAAAGTTCAAAACAACGTCGCCATTGCTAATGCCAGCTTGCCTACTGACGTTCAGCGGCAAGGCGTCACCACGCGCAAGGCGTCTAATGAAATGGCTCTGTTCCTGTCAATGTATTCTCCTACTGGCGAATACGACCGCGCATTTATGAAGAATTACGCCGACATTTATCTTATGGACGAGATTAAGCGCGTCGACGGCGTTGGCGACGTTCAAATTTTCGGCTCTGATTATTCAATGCGCATTTGGCTTAACCCCGATAAACTCGCTGAACTTAACTTGACGATTGCCGAAGTTGCCGACGCCATTAATGAGCAAAACCTTCAAGCCGCGGCAGGTACTATCGGTTCAATGCCGCTCGCTAATGGACAGGAAAAACAATTTACAGGCAAAGTTCAAGGGCGTCTTTCCGAAATGGAAGAGTTCGGCGACATAATCTTAAAGGCGAACAGCGACGGCACTTTTGTTTATATGAAAGACGTTGCGCGGATTGAGCCAGGGCAACGCGCTAATAACATCATCGCGAAGTTCAACGGTTATCCGGCTGTCGGTTTCGGCATTCAGCTCACCTCCGACGCAAACGCTATGACGACTGTCCGCGGCGTGCAAGACATTATCGAACGTCAACGCCCGAATTTACCGCCTAACCTCTATATCAACGAAATTTTTGATAGCACAGATTATATCCGCGCTTCAATCGAGGAAGTTGCGCACACGTTCATTGAGGCGTTATTGCTCGTCGTGTTCGTTATATTTATCTTCTTGCAAAGTTGGCGGGCGACGCTGATTCCGTTATTGGCGGTGCCAGTCTCGCTTATCGGAACGTTCACGGCGTTTGTAATCTTAGGCTTTTCAATCAACACGCTGACTTTGTTTGCAATGGTTCTGGCAATCGGGCTTGTCGTTGACGACGCGATAGTTGTTATAGAAAACGTCGAACACCACATGGAAGAAGGACTTTCGCCAGTCGACGCAACTGAACGCGCAATGGACGAAGTTCAAGGACCAGTCGTGGCGATAGCATTCGTACTGGCGGCGGTTTTCGTACCGGTCGCATTTTTAGGCGGCATGATGGGCGTCCTTTATCGGCAGTTCGCGCTGACGATTGCAATTTCAATGGGCTTGTCGGCATTTATCGCGCTGACTTTGACGCCGGCTCTTTGCGCCATGATTCTTAAACCTAAAGACCCCAACAAAAAGCAAGGCATATTCGATAAGTTCTTCAACGGCTTTAATAACTGGTTTGACCGCACAAAAAATTCTTATGTCAAAATGGTCGCGGCATTTATCAACCGGTCAAAGCTCGCAGTAATTTTCCTAGTAATTGTTTTGGGCGTGACGTGGACAATTTATCAGCGGCTCCCGTCTACGTTCGTGCCTGAAGAAGACCAAGGCTATTTCTTTACGTCGATTAGCTTGCCCGAAGGTACTTCTATGAATCACACTGTCCAGACGATTGACAAGCTCGGCAAGGCGGTTATGAGCGAAATGCCCGGCTTGAAAAATTGCATGATGATTACGGGCTTTGATATTCTGTCCTTTGGCGCGAAACCTAGCGCGGGCATAATTGTTTGCGGCTTGGAGGATTGGACTAAACGCGGCGAAGGTGCTTCCGTCAATGACTGTATCCGGACAATGTTTAGGCTCGGCGCAATGACTGTTCCCGAAGCGCAAGTTATCGCGTTCAATCCGCCCGCTTTGCCTGGCTTAGGCAACGTCGGCGGCTGGTCGATGCAACTTCAAGACATGGCAGGACATACTGACGTTGAGCTTGACGAAATTACAAAGCGCATTGTCGCAAGGGCTAATCAGCGTCCCGAAATGCAAGGCGTGCGCACAACTTTTAACATTGCCTCGCCAACTGTCGAATACGAAATTGACCGCGAGAAAGTTAAACAATTAGGCGTAAAACTTTCGGACGTGTTCACGGCTCTGCAAGTCAACTTCGGCGGCATGCAAGTTAATGACTTCAACAAATTTGGTCGCACGTATAAAGTTATGTTGCAATCGGACGTTCTTTACAGGTCGGAGGCGGATTGCGCAAGGTTCGTTTTCGTCAAAGGTGCGGGCGGGCAAATGGTTCCGCTTAGTACTTTAATCACGCCGCGATATTCGACAGGACCAACGCAAATTTCAAGATTTAACGCCGCTCGCGCCGTAACGATTCAAGGCAACGCGGGCGCGGGATATTCTTCCGGTCAAGCAATGGCGGCGATTGAAGAAATCGTCAACGAAGAAGCCGGCGTCGGATTCAATATCGAATGGTCTGGACAATCTCGCGAAGAAAAGAAAGCGGCAAGCTCCACCGGACAAGTTTTAACGTTGGCGTTGGTGTTCGTCTTCTTAATGCTCGCCGCGCTGTATGAAAGCTGGTCGGTTCCGTATGCGGTCTTGCTTAGCGTGCCAACAGGACTTTTCGGAGCGGTCTTCTCGGAATATTTCCTGGCGTGGGTGGAAGAGGCAATGGGGCACCCGAACGCAGGGTTGCAAGATAGCGTTTACATGCAAATTGGAATCATTATGATAATCGGGCTTGCGGCGAAAAATGCTATTCTAATCGTCGAGTTCGCAAAAGTTCGCGTCGATAGAGGAATGTCACCTGTCAAAGCGGCGTTGGAAGCGGCAGGCTTGCGACTTCGCCCAATATTAATGACTTCGTTTGCGTTCATAATCGGTTGCTTGCCGTTGGCAATGGCGACTGGCGCAGGCTCGGCGGCTCGTAACGGAATGGGCGTGGCGGTCGTCGGCGGAATGTTATTTGCGACTACACTAGGCATTTTCGTTATCCCCGTGCTATTCGTCATAACAGAATGGGTCGCAAAGAAATTGGGCTTCATGAAGCAAGAAAAACACAAATCCTCAATCGATTACATGTAAAAAAATTTTTAACCGTCGGGCAATAGCTCGGCGGATTTTTTTTTCCCAACGTTATTACAAATGTCATAAGCCAAATCGAAATTTTATGACAAAAATCAGCTGATTTAATCCTGCCCTTTTATTAAAATTATAAGTGTAAAAAAGGTTTTTGATTTAGGAGGCGCGGAGATGTTTGGAATAATCGTTGGAACTCATGGACAGTTTGCAACTGGAATTGTTCAGTCGTGCGAAATGATTTTTGGTAAGCGCGACAAACTTAGAGCAGTTACGCTCATGCCGGGCGAAGGACCTGACGACGTTGTTGCCAAATACGAACAGGCAATTAAGGAACTCGGCACCGACAAAATTTTATTCTTTAACGATTTGCTCGGCGGTAGTCCCTACAATGCGGCTTGCAGACTCGTTGCGCTGAATGAAAATTACGGCATCGTTGCGGGCGTCAATCTGCCCGGATTAATTGCAATGTCGGCGGCGCAGGACTTGGACGACGGCTCGGCTAGCATTGCCGAAATTATGGAGCAGGCTATCAACGCTTGCAAGGACGGTTTATTGTCTTCTTCCTACGAAAGTTTGAACGCCGCCTCTGACGACGACGAACTTTGATAAAATCAATGAGGAATGAGGAATGAAAAAACTTTTCCCTTCTTCCATTTCCCTTTCCCCTAAAAATTTAAGGAGGTTTCTGTTATGGAAATAGCATTCTGCAGAATCGACGACCGTTTGATTCATGGTCAAGTTGCTACGGTCTGGTCGAAAGTCACCGGTTGCAATCGTATTATGTGCGTCAGCGATGAAGTTGCTAAGGACGAACTGCGCAAGAAACTTTTATTGCAAGTCGTGCCGCCCGGACTTAAAGGCTACGTCATTCCGGTTGATAAAGCCGTTGAAGCGTACAAAAATCCGAAGTACAATTCCTTTAAAACGCTTTTCTTGTTCACTAATCCGACTGATGTTCTTCGCGCTGTCAAAGGCGGCATTCCGTTTAAGTCGGTCAATCTCGGCGGCAAATGCTTCAAAGACGGCGACACGCTGATTTCGCAAGCCGTTTCGGTCAACGCTGAAGATGTCAAAGCGATTAAAGAACTCGTCAGCATGGGTATCGAAGTCGAAATGCGCAAGCTCGTCAACGACCCCAAAGTTGACGCTATGGACGCGCTTAAAGCCAAAGGTTTGGTGTAAGCAAGTAGTTAGGGCAAAGGATAATACTTCCCTTGCCCTTTTCCCTAAAAGGGGCAGACAACAGCAAAAAAAAAGTTATAACAAGTTGAAAGACGGTGATAAAATTAAAAGCCTTATTGGGTGATAAGGTCTGTGGCAGAGGTCGCCGAGTGCTTAACAGCTACCCGTCCAAGGTCTGAGGAGTTGAGGACTGTCACGGATTCCCCGCACAAACCTAGCGA
>Ga0310697_10007150_pt1 | contig 10552 bp, 2 predicted proteins | sample 172DNAGHGlowgp2_FD_203883 | JGI IMG/M metagenome (GOLD analysis project Ga0310697, IMG submission 203883) | Sheep rumen microbial communities from Palmerston North, Manawatu-Wanganui, New Zealand - 1728 DNA GHGlow gp2 (v2) (version 2) | ecosystem: Host-associated > Mammals > Digestive system >...
AATAAGATTAGATAATAGAAGAGAAGAGAAGAGAAGAGAAGATAAGAGAAGAGAAGAGAAGATAAGAGAAGAGAAGAGAAGAGAAGAGAAGAGAAGAGAAGAGAAGAGAATGATATTCAAAAGGGGGGGGGCTGCCCAATTAAGTCGGATATATTAAAAACAGAGATAATTATAAATGAAAGAAAATCAAATATTCGCTTTTTTAAAATATCTTGTCCACCTAAAAGAAGAAAAAAAACAAAAAAAACAGAAGATGAGAAAGAAAAAAAAGTAGAAAATAAAGGAGAAGAAAAGCCTGAAAATGAAGAAGAAAATCAAATAGAAAATAGAGAAGAAGAAAAACTAGAAAATGGAGAAGAAAAACTTGAAAATGAAGAAGAAAATCAAATAGAAAATAGAGAAGAAGAAAAACTAGAAAATGGAGAAGAAAAACAAAATAAAGAAGAAGAAAAGCTTGAAAATATGATCGAAGAAAAACCAGAATATATAGAAGAAAAAAAAGTCAAAAAAATGATAGAAGAAGAGCAAGAGAATTTAGATGAAAAGAAAGTAGAAACAAAGGTCGAATTAAAACAAATAAATAAAGAAAAACAAGGAGAAATTATAAAAGAAAATGAAGAAAAACATGAAGAAATAATTAAAAATATGGAAAATGATGAAATTAAAGAATCTGAAAATATATTAAGAATAAATAAAAAAAAAGAAGAAAATGAAATAATAAAAGAAGAGGCAAAAGAATTAATAAAAAATGAAATAAATTCCCAAGAAAAAGAAAGAGAAAAGAAGGAAGAACAAAATAAAGAAGATAAAAAAATAAAAGACAAGGTTAAAAATTTTAAAAATGATGAGGAGAAGAATAAAATTACACCAAATAAAGAAGAAATTAAAATAGACAATGTTGGTAATTATATTAAAGAAAATATTGATATAAAAGAGGAAATAAATAAACCAATAAATGCAAATGATGCTGCAAAAGAATTTAGAAATGAAAGCACTATAGAAGATTCTAAGATTTCAGTAAACTGGCCTAAAGAGAATGTTTATACATTTTTAAAAGCAAAATTAAATTTAGAACAAAATATATTAGATAAAATGAAAAATGAAGAAATAGATGGTGATGCTTTAATTCTTTTAATAAAAAATGATTATAAATTCCCTGATTTAGAGGTAAATAATAGGAAAAGTATTTTAGAATGTTTAGAAGATGATATGCTTACATTGAAAAATAATATTAAAGAAAATGAATTATATAAAGAAATATACATAGAAGAAATTGATAAACTATGGAAATCATTAAAAAAAAAATTAAAACAATTAAAACTTGGAGATAAATTAAAATATATGAAATATTTAATTATAAAAGATCCTCCTCCTGAATTAGAGAAAAAAAATGAACTAGATGATTATTTAAATAAAGTTATAAGAAATGAAGATAATATTAATGAAATTCAAGAAAATATTAAAGATTTATTAAATTATGATGAAAATAAATTAAAAGAAATATGTGATGAATGGGAAATAAAGAAAGATAATATTTTTAAATTAAAAATTATTATTAAAATAATTAAGCAAAATGTAAATAAATCTCTTCAAAAAGAAAAAATAAATAATGTTGATGATAAAGATAAATTTATTAATTTAATAAATACAGAAATTATTAAAAATGAAAAAAATGAGGATATTAATAAAAAAAATGAAAATATTAGTATAAATAATAATAAAGAAGAAATAAAAAAAAACAGTAATGAAAAAATTCAATCATTAAATATAGAAAATAAAATGATTAAAAATATAGAGCAATCAATTAATTCAAAAGAATCTGCAATTATAGATGAAAAAGAATTAATAGAATCAAATATTAATGAAAAAAAAGAATTAAATAATTTTCAAAATTCAATTGAGGATTATTCATCAATAGATGATAATTCAGTTGATGATAAATATTTATTTTATTCTGTAATTGAAGTTTTTGAATATCAAACAAGCCAAAAAGAAATGACTTATGGCCTTAAAAATTCAGTAAATGAATTTAAAAGAATATGTTCTGATTTTAATATAAAATTTGAAAATGAATGCTCTTATATTGACTATAATGAGGCAAAAAAAAAGGAAATGTCATCATTTATGATATGGGGAAATAAAAAGGGTTTAAATCAATTTTTAAAAGAAAAAAATATTTTAAATTCATTTTATGATTTTATAAATAAAAATGATGAAAAAAAAGCTTGCATATGTCTATGTATAAATCTTAGTAAAAAACTTAGTTATTTAATTATTTGGCCAGGAAAATATAATTATCAATATTCAAGAATTGAAGAGCCGAATGATGGAATATTATTAACTTTAGTTCGCTATGGATTTTCAATTTCTTCTAATTCAATTGTTTGTCTTTCAGAAGAAGAAATAGATAATTTTGATTTAAATGGATATAATATTTTTCAAGAAAATGAAGAAAGTGCTTACGAAACAGAAACTAATGTGTTTGAAATAAAAGAAAATAATGAAAAGAAATTTAAAATTGAAGAAAAACAAAATTTAACTGAAACTATAAAAGAGAAATTTAAAAATAAAAGAATAACAGATGTTAAAATCAACCAAAATTGTTTATTATTTTATGAAGAAGTAGGAGATAGAATTAATTTCGCTCCAAAGAAAGATATAAAATTTGATAAATTTATTCAAAATATAAAAGAAATAGATTTATTTTTTGAAGGAAGTTTTAATATTCCAATTAATGAATTTTATATATTAATTAATCATAATTCTTTCTATATAAAAAATAATTTAGATAATCAATTAGATGAAATTATTGAAGAAATAGTAAATATTATGATTAAAAATATATTTAAAGAAATATTTGATAAAATATTAAATAAAAATTATTTAAATTTCATATGCATATACTGCAAAAAAAATGAAAATGAAGATTATTTATATTATAATTCAAAAAAAATTAATAAAATATTCCATAAATCTTGCTATACAGAAAATCATAATTTAAATTCAAATAATTTTAATTTCGAAAAATTAGATGAAGAAAAAAAGGAAAAAATAAAATATGAATTATATAATAATTGTAAAAATAATATTATTGAAAATATAAATAAAAATTATAAAGAATTCAAAGCAATAATTGAATCTTTTTTTAAAAATTGTGAAAATAAATTTGAAACTAAAAAAGGTTTCTTTTTTTTTGGAAATACTACTTTAGTAATTGATAATAATAAAATGAAGAAAGAGATTGATAAAACGAAAAATCGATTAAAAGCATATTTGGAACAAAGGAAAAAAAATATAATAGGAAAAGAATTACAAATATATTCAGAGCTTTTGAAAGATGAAAAAAATAATATTAATACAAAATATATAAATTGGATTAAAAATTGGAAAGAAAAAATAAATAAATATTTTAATGATAATAAAAATAAAATAAACAAATGGATAGTATTAAAAACATTTAATAATATAAAAAACGATAAATATATATCATATGAATACAAAGAAATAATAAAACAAAAAATTGTTATTGTTAATTTATATGAAATATTACAATATAAAGATTCTTCTGAATTTTGCTTATCAAACCCTATAGAATTGGGCGATAAAGATAGAATAGAAAATTATTTTCCTAAGGATGGAAAAGGATTAATTGTATATAAAAATGATGAAAAAATAACTATTTACATTAAAGAAGATAGTCCAGTTGAATTTACAGGTTTATATGATTATGATAAATTAAGCCGAACTTATTTTTTTTATAAAGAAGAAGAAAATATCAAGAAATTTATTATTTATTATTTTAATGAAGATAAAATACTTAAATCTAAAAATTTAGATATACAGTATTTATTAAATGAAAAATCTAAAATAGATAAAATCATGCTAATTCCTTGTGTCTATGGAGATAAAAATCAGAGTGTTTTGCTATTTATAGATAATTATGCTAAAATGATTAAAATTAAAGATAATTCAATTATTGGTTATTTAGATTTAAAAGAAAAATTTCAATTTGAAAATTTTAATGAATTACAAATTATCATTTATATTGATTTTTTATTAATATTAAAGTTTAATAATAAAACTAAATATTGGGAAGGGAAAGTATTTTCTTTATATAATATAGAATCTGATTCTTTATTTAAAGAAATAGAATCTATAGAATTAAAAAGTTTAAGTATATCGACTAAATTTTCTTTGGCTGAAATAAACGAAAAAAAATATTTATTCGCAATAAATATAAAAGATAATAATCCAATTATATCTTATTGGGAAATTGATTCTCAATTATCTGATATATATACTAATTATAAAACTATATTAGGAAAAGAAAATACTTTAAATGATAATTATCATATTTCTTCTGGTAATTGTGTATTAAATTATTTTTATCATTGCTTTGATAAATATCCATTATTAGGAGCAATTCAATATAATTTAAAAAATTATAACAAAAAATCATTAAAATTTGGTTTTTGCATAAAAAATAAAAAGGCAAATACAATATTTGAATTAAAGAATTATTTAAATGAACTAAAAAAAATATGCCAAAAAAAAAAAAATATATCTTTCGATGATATTAATTTTAGTTTTGTTAATGAGGAGCAAAGCTATATTTTAAATGATACATCACTTGGTGATTTATTAATTAATATTCTAGAAGTCACTTCTATTCAAATTGCAAAAATTTTGGGAAATAATTTTACAGTTATGAGTAATGGAGAAAAAATAGAAGAAAAATTAAATAAAGATAAAAAAATTAGTACAACAGATTATTCAAAAATGATTGATTTTTGTATTAAAGAAAGTATTTTTGATTTTTTTAAAATACCAGTCGTTGTAATTTGTTGCTTTGGAACTCAATCAATAGGTAAGAGTACATTTTTAAATGAATTAACTGGTTCTTTATTTGATGTTAGTGGAATGAGATGCACTGAAGGAATATGGATGAGTGTAAAATTATTTATTAATAATATTAAAGAACATGATAAAAAATGTAATAAAAATTGCAAGCAATGTGGAAAAAATAAATGTTATCTAATGCATGAATATAATAAAAAAGATTATGAAAAATGTTTATGTAAAGATTGTATATGTGGAGAAATATGCTTTTTAAATGAAAATAATATTAATAATAAACAGTTAATAAATTGTGATATTAAATGCTGTTTAAAAAAAGGTCATGAAAAATTAATAAGATGCACATTTGAAGATTGCAATTGCAAATGCAAATGTGAATGCATATGTAAAGAAAAAAAAAAGCATGATCATAAATGCATTGAATGTCAAAAAGAAAAAAAAAGTAAATGTCTCTGTGAATGCAATTGTAAGCATTTTTGTAAATATCCTATTCTTTTACATAATTTTATTTGTGTATGTCTTGATTTTGAAGGATTAGGAACTTTTGAAAGGACAAATGAACAAGATATACAAATGGCATTAATTGGCTCTGCTATTGGAAATAATGTTATTTTTAGAACTCATAATTCATTTGATAGATTTACTGAAAGTACTTTAGGAAAATTAAGTTTAGGAAGTAGAAAAATAAAATCAATAAAAATTGAAGATTTTTTTGGTGGAGATTTATTTTTTAGTCCAAGAGATGTTATTGAAAAAGATAAAAATAATATAAAGAAAGAATTTAATAGAAAATTGGGAATTTCTCTTAATAATTGGTTTGAAGAAAATAAAAATAAAAAAAAACCAATTAAGGAAAATAAAGAAAATACCAAAATTATTGAACAATCAATTAATAAAGATAAAAAATATACTATATTTGGATTATTTTCGCAAAATGTATTTGCAGCTACACCGTCTTATCAAAATGAATCTTTTTATAAAACTTTAAGAAATATATTAACAAGAGATATTATAGAAAATAGTTTAAGATATCAAAGACATCCAATTTATAAAACTGGGAATGAATTTTGTTCAAAACTAAAAACATTTCTTTCCGCAGTTTATATGAATGATTATGAATTTCTTCCAAAATTTAGAGAAAATGAAGTTAAAAACTATATTAATGATAATTTAGAAAAAGCATTTGAAGTTATTGGAAGCTATGAAGAAAATGAGGAGGAATACAATAAAAATAAATATTTACAAGAAAAATTTAATAAAGTCAAATTATATTTTAATGAAGAATATTTAAAAAAATTAAAAATAGATTTTGTGTATAATAATCATTTAGAAAATGATGATTCATTGAACATTGATAATATATTCTGCTCACATAATATTCACGGAAATTATAAATTAGATTTTGGAATATCACTTAATATAAATAAAATAATGGAAAATAATTATTCAATTGAAATAAAAAATTTAAATGATTTTGGATTAATTTTAATGATTCCAAAAAAATTGAAAAATATAATTAATTATGATGATTTATGTTCAGATTTGTTTAAATTATGGGATGCCATTTGTAATGAATTAAAATTTAAAGAAAAAAAAATAATTGAAACTTTTAAACTATTTATAGAATCTCTAATAAAAAGAAGAAATAAGAATGTATATAAATGGCGAAAAGAAATGACTAAAAATTTTAAAGATTTACAAAATTTACAAAATCAATATTCTTTAATAGATGATAAATGGAAAATATGTGAACAAAAATGTAGTGAATGTTATTATATATGTACTTTATTAAAGGGACATGAAAAAAAGCATAAATGCCCTTATGATCATCATTGTAAAGAAAAATGTGAAATTTGTGAAGAATGTAAATGTCAAGATGAAAATTGTAGCAATAAATGTGGTGAGAAATCAGGCCATGAAAACATACATACTTGTAATCATTTTCATCAATGTAAAAAAAATTGTGAATTAGAACTTTTTTCTTTAGATTGTAAAGGAAGATGTAAATTAGAGCATAATCATAACGGAAATCATAATTGCGGGGTTGAAATTCATATATGTAAAGAAGATTGTAATTTAAAAGATAAAGCTAAAAATTGTAAAGAAAAATGCATTTATCCATGTATTTATCCTTATCCACATAAAGGAAAAGAGCATAATTGTGGAAATATACATTATTGTTTAAATAAATGTGATTTTTTTGAGAAATCAAGAAATTGCAAAGAATATTGTAAATTAGAATATGGTCATAAAGAAAATCACAATTGTGGAGAAAAACATTTTTGTATTGAAAATTGTTATTTAAAAGATAAAGCTAAAAATTGTAAAGAAAAATGCATTTTAGAATTTCCACATGAAGGAAAAGAACATAATTGTGGAAATATACATTATTGCTTAAATAAATGTAATTTATTTGGAAAATCAAGAGGCTGTAAAGAATATTGTAAATTAGAATATGGACATAAAGAAAATCACAATTGTGGAGAAAAACATTTTTGTATTGAAAATTGTTATTTAAAAGATAAAGCTAAAAATTGTAAAGAAAAATGCATTTTAGAATTTCCACATGAAGGAAAAGAGCATAATTGTAATGAAGTTCATTTATGCAAAGGAAAATGCTCATTAATAAATAAGTCAAAAAACTGCAAAGAAGAATGCATTTTAGAATATGACCATAAAAATAAAGGTTTAGAATGTATTTGTATTATAAAGGAGGAAAATCATATATGTAATAAAAAATGTCATATAAATGAAGATTGCAATAAAGATTGTATTTTAATTTGTGGACATTCAGGGAAATGTTTATGTGGATTTTGTAATTGTACTGAAATTTGTAAATATAAAGATTGTTCTAGAAATTGTCTTGGAAAATGCCATTTAAAGGCAGGTCATGAAGGAAATGAGCATTTATGTGAAAATAAACATCATTATTGTAAATTTAAATGCGTTTATAACGGAATATCTATTCATTGTAATAAATATTGCCATTATTATTTTGAATTAAATCCTAATCATAATCAAGATAGTAATCATATTTGCGAATATAAAGAAGAAATGCATGAATGTAATGGAATATGCCATTTTTATAATATATCAAGAGAATGTAAAGAAAGATGCTCACTTAAAGTAAATCATAAAGGAGATCATTTATGTAATTCTACTTCACATTTATGCACACATAAATGTCAGTTTATTGAAATTTCAAAAAAATGTAATGAATTATGTAATAAATCTTTTGACCACGAAGATACTAATAATCATTTATGCTCATTAAAAGAAGAAGAGCATATTTGCAAAAAAAAATGTAGTTTATATGATAAGCCAGGCGAAAAATGCAAAGAGGATTGTTGCTTAATTGCCGGACATATTGGACAATGTATTTGCTATAAAAAACAAAAAGGACATATATGTAATAAAATATGTAAATTTTATCCAAAAGCTGATGGATGTGAAAAATATTGTTGCAAACTTTCATTAAATCATTTAGGAATGCATATTTGTAAAAAATCTGAAAAAGAGCATAAATGTAAAGATATTTGTTATTTATATGGAAAAACAAGAGGAAATTGCCTTAAAAAATGTTGCCTTTCATATGGGCATAAAGAAGAACATATATGTAGTATAGAACCTATTCACTTATGTAATGAAAAATGCTCTTTATATGAAAAATCAAGGGAATGTAAAATTGAATGTAATCTTCCCTTTGGACATAAAGAAGAACATTTGTGTAATAGTAATCAACATTTTTGTATTAATAAATGTTATTATTATTCTAAATTTGAAGAAAATGGAAAAGGAGAATGTAATATAGATTGCTGTCTTCCTTATAATCATGAAGAAGAAAAATGTATTTGCAAACAACCTCATTTCCATCCTTGTGATAAAAAATGCTCTCTTTATAATAAATCAAGAGGATGTAATGAAGAATGTGCTAAAAAATATATGCATGAAGGAGAATGCTTTTGCAGTGTTCAAAGGCATTTGCATACATGCAAAGAATTATGCAAATTATGCTTAGAAAATAAAAATGAAGTTGAATGTGGACATTTTTATAATCATAATAAAGAAAAGAATAAATGTGATAAATGCAAAGGAGAAACGTGTAAATTAAGTCTAAAAGACCATTTATGTGGAGGACAACATGATTGTAAAGAAGAATGCCAAGAAAAAGGATTTTGCGAAATACAAACTTATGAAAAAAAAGGAGATGAAATTTATAAAACTAAATTAGGACAAGAAATAAAATATAAAATCATAGTTCAAGAGGCATTTAAAAATAAATGTATTATTAAAATACCAAATAATGAATTTAATCATTTAGGCAAACATACTTGTGGAGATAAATTTCCTCATAAATGTGGGTTCAAATGCATCCAATGTGAAAGATTTTGTACTGAACCAAAAGGACATGATGGTTTGCATAATTGTATTCATGGGAATATTAAAAATTCTCTTTTTTCAATTTCTGATAATAATGAAGCAATGGTTAGAAAAGATAATCAATATTATAAATTTACAGATAAGGAATCAGCTAAAGTATTCTTTTGTGAACAATACTGCAGAGAACAAGGACAAGGACATACACATTTATTTAATTCAACAAAAATAATTCGGGATGAAAATGTAAAAATTCATGAAGAAAAGAAGAATTTTTTTTCTGAATATATTTATGAATGTAAATGCTCATATTTTTGGGAAAATATTTTAAAGTTCACAAATAATTTCATAGAAAAAGAAAATAAAATATTTAATCTTTGTAATTGGCATTGTCAAGATGAAAATCATCCAATAAAAGAATATTGTCAAATGAAATTATGGCATGATAAAATCATTGGAAATGAAATTCCTAAAGGAGTAAGTGCGACTTGGATATCTAATGGACATGCATTTAAATGTCATCATCCCATGGGAGTTTATACTATTTTCTTAATTGACCAATCAGGCTCAATGTCTAGTAATTCAAATAAGCCTAAAAATGAAAAAGATATTATAAATAAAATGAATAATATGCTTGGAGCTTCTATTGAAGCATTATTAAATTATTGTAGGAAAAGATTTGCTATAAATGTAAAGGACATGTGTGCATTAATAGGATTTAATGAAAATGCAACTTTAATTTGTGAAAATATTTGTGTTGGTGAGAATGAAGAAATTAAAAATAATTGTCTTAGTAAATTAAATCCTTGTGGACGTACTTACTTTATAAATGCTTTTAAAGAAGCTAAAAAATTACTTGAAAAACTCAAAGATAAAAAAGAGTATATACCTGTTATTATTCTTTTAACTGATGGATTAGATTTTAATTCCGAGGAAACAATAAAATATATTGAAAATGAAGTAAGTATTACTTTATTTTAATTTTATTATTTTATTTAATATAGTTGATGAAAGATGAAAAAAAAGAAAATGGATGTAGAATTTTCTGTATATTTTTTGAAAATGAAATCCCAGGGTATAATTATGAAGTTAAAGGGAAAGCTAAAGATATTCTAAAACAGATTGCAAAATTAGGAGAAACAGGTGATTATCATAATTCTAATTCTTTGAATAGCCTTTATATAATTTTTGATAAAATATCTAATTCAATTCAAACAAATTATAAATTAAAATTATATAATTAAACGCAATATATTAAATTTAATTATCATAGAGTTAAACAATTATTTTATTAAATTAAAAATGGAATAATTAGGGG
>Ga0310697_10007151_pt1 | contig 10552 bp, 6 predicted proteins | sample 172DNAGHGlowgp2_FD_203883 | JGI IMG/M metagenome (GOLD analysis project Ga0310697, IMG submission 203883) | Sheep rumen microbial communities from Palmerston North, Manawatu-Wanganui, New Zealand - 1728 DNA GHGlow gp2 (v2) (version 2) | ecosystem: Host-associated > Mammals > Digestive system >...
TGCGGGGACAGTGAGCACCAATGACATGACTATCACTGTGAGCAGTGTCAACAACACGACAGCAACCATCACCAATGCCCATACCGGTACAGGCGCTACTTCGCAGTTGCGTATAGCTTCATTGAAGATTACCTACTCAGAATAGCAGATTTAAAACATCCATTTTTTAAGGTCGCAGAATCGCTTGTCGTTTTTGCGACCTTTGCTTTGTTCGATTTTAGAAAAATTAATAGACGATGATTGAAAAAATGGTTGTTAGTTGCTCTTGAAATCAGAAAAATTGGTAACTTTGCACCTCGTTAGCGATGTTATTATAGAGAGTGAAAGTATGAATTTCAGAACGTGCTCCGCACTGCTTTTGGCAGTTGTGCTGCTTGCTGCCTGCGAGAGCAAACAGAAGAAGGCTCCTTATACGCCTGCCGACAGTGCGGAAAGGAGCAGTCAGGCTGCGGCCGACAGTTCGGCGGCCTCATTGTCGGAGACCGATGAAGAGGCAATGCCTACAGGAGCTGACGAGCTTTTCGATGACTTCTTTTTCAATTTCGCTGCCAGCAAGCGATTGCAGTTAGAGCGGACGTCCTTCCCGCTACGGGTGGTACGCGACAGTGTCACTCAAACTATCGATCAACGGCAATGGAAGACAGAGCGTTTTTTCATGAACAAGGACAGCTATACGCTGCTTTTCGACTCTCGCAGTCAGCAGGACTTAGTGAAAGATACTACTGTGGCGCATGCCATTGTGGAGCACATCATGCTTGATGATGGTGCTGTCTGCCAATACTATTTCAACCGGCATCGAGGTCTTTGGATGCTCGATGAAATCCGCTACCAGCAGCTCCTCCGTAATCCTAACGCACAGTTCTTCAAGTTCTATAGCCATTTTACCACCGATTCCGTTTTCCAGCGGCAGAGCCTTGCGGGGCAGATTGAATTTGTAGGCCCCGACCCTGAAGATGATTTTCAAATCATTGAGGGAGTCATCACTCCCGACTTCTGGGATGCTTTTGCACCGGAGTTCCCTAAGAATGAGCTCTATAACATCGTTTATGGCCCGCAGAACCCTTCGGCTACGCAGAAGATTTTCGTTATCCGGGGCATTGCCAACGAATTGGAAGTGGAAGTAACCTTCCGACTGCAGCAGGGCAGGTGGAAGGTCACAAAACTAATGACATAACATTATGACAGAATATCACGACTATAGTCTTCTTCATCACAACACCTTTGGCATCGAAGCTCGTTGCCATACGTTTTTGGGCTTTGCGTCCTGTGAAGAGGCATGCGAAGTAGTCCGACGTATTTCCGGGAGTGACTCCCCGTTTATTATCATAGGTGGTGGCAGCAACCTCCTGCTGACCCGCGATTTCGAAGGGACAGTAGTACGCTCCCAGATGCGAGGTGTCACGGTTCTTCAGGAAACCGATGACAGTGTCCTTGTCAGCGTAGGCAGTGGAGAATGTTGGGACGAGCTTGTTGCTACCTGCGTAGAGCGTGGCTGGCACGGAGCCGAGAATCTGTCGCTTATCCCTGGCGACGTAGGTGCTTCGGCCGTTCAGAATATCGGAGCCTACGGCGTGGAGGCCTGTGATCTGATAGAAAGCGTGGAAGCTATTCGCATCAGAGATGCTCAGGCGGTGACCATTCCTGCTTCAGAATGTCAATACGGTTACAGGCAGAGCCGTTTCAAGGGTGAGTGGAAAAACCAGTATCTTATTACCCGTGTCGTCTATCGCTTCTCGCGTTTTTTCCGTCCTCGTCTCGACTATGGAAATATCCGTGCAGAATTGGAATTGCGGGGGATTGCAAAGCCTTCTCCCCGGCAGTTGAGACAGGTGATTATCGACATCCGTCGAGAGAAACTCCCCGACCCGCAGGTAGAGGGAAATGCCGGCAGCTTCTTCATGAACCCCGTTGTCAGTCGTGAGAAATATCTGCAGCTTTGCGCCCAATACCCTTCCATGCCCCACTATTTTGTGGATGAGCAGCATGAGAAGATACCCGCAGGCTGGATGATAGACCAATGCGGTTGGAAGGGACGCACTATGGGACGTGCTGGAGTACACGATCGTCAGGCTTTAGTGCTCGTCAACCGTGGAGGAGCCAGTGGGCAGGAGATTGTAGACCTCTGCAGAGCCGTGAAGGAAAGTGTCAAGGAGAAGTTCGGTATAGACATTCACCCCGAAGTAAACATTATCTGAAATGAAAATCACATTCTTAGGTACAGGCACTTCGTGCGGTGTGCCTGTTATAGGTTGCCAGTGCAAGGTTTGCCAGAGCCGTGACCCCAGGGACAAACGACTGCGCTGTTCGATCCTTGTGGAAACCAGACAGACCCGTCTGCTTGTCGACTGCGGTCCAGACTTCCGTCAGCAGATCCTTCCTTATCCCTTTCGCCGTATTGACGGTATCCTCATCACCCATGCCCACTACGATCACATGGGAGGGCTCGACGATATCCGTCCCTATTGCCAGTTTGGCGATATCAACGTCTATGCCGACCCGGAGGCACGCCGCGGCATGCTGACCATGCTGCCCTACTGTTTTGCGGAGCACCGCTATCCGGGCGTTCCGGCTATCGGGCTCCATGAGATACATGCCGGCGAGCAGATGTGTATTGGCGACATCGACATCCTGCCTGTCCGAGTGATGCACGGGCAGCTGCCTATCCTTGGCTATCGGTTCGGTTCGTTTGCCTATATCACCGACATGAAGACCATAGAACCCGATCAGGCAGACCTGCTGCTGGGTGTTGAGGTGCTTGTGGTCAATGCTTTGCGTTTCGATAAGCCCCACCACTCCCATCAGCTGGTAGACGATGCCGTGGCTTTCGCCCGTAAGGTAGGGGCCAAACGCACATTGATCACCCATGTCTGCCATGACATCGGTCTGCACGAAGAGGTTTGTCGCCAACTTCCAGAGGGCATGGAATTGGCATGTGATGGCCAAGAATTGGAAGTTTTTGGTTAATAAGTGTTATAGATTACAACCTATTATAACAAATTCATTGCAGATTGAAGAATTGTTTGTAATTTTGCAGTGTGTTTTTCATAGTATTAGATTTAAGGTTAACAAAGGTTGGAGTACGGCGGTACTCCTTTTTTTTGTACCATAACAAATTATTAGCATGAAAAAATTATTGTCTTTGCCGCCCAATCTGGTGCGGCCCAGTGAAGGCGGTGGCACCGTGTTCCATCAGATTACGGGACTACCTCAGAGCGAATATTTCTGTGTTTGCGACCCAGAAGGGCAGCGCATAGGAAGTGGAGGCGGTACTACTTGGCTGCTCATGCAGGCTTGTGAGGCAGAAGGGGCTGACCTTTCTTCCTGGCTGGCCAGAGAGAAACGTATCCTGTTGCACGCCGGCGGACAGAGTCGTCGATTGCCGTCGTATGCTACTTCTGGTAAAATATTGACACCCATTCCTGTGATGCGCTGGGAGCGCGGTCAGCGGCTCGCACAAGACCTGCTATCCTTGCAACTTCCTCTCTATGAACGCATTATGAAGGCCGCCCCGGAAAGTCTTCATACGATGGTAGTCAGTGGCGATGTGCTCATCCGTGCTTCGCTGTCGCTGCCCCCTATCCCCGAGGCCGATGTGGTGTGTTTCGGTCTGTGGCTCGATGCCTCTATAGCCAAGAATCATGGTGTATTCGTCAGCGACCGCCGTTCACCGCAGGTGCTGAAGCAGATGTTGCAGAAACCCTCTGTAGAGACGCTTAGCGAACTGCAGAAACAGCATTACTACCTCACAGACATTGGTGTGTGGATGCTTTCCGACAGGGCGGTGCAGCTCCTGATGAAACGCAGTCTTGACGGCGGTCGGCTCAAGCCTTACGACCTTTATAGCGAGTTCGGATGTACCTTAGGCACCGAACCCACCCTTGACGATTCTGAACTTCATTCGCTTTCGGTGGCCATACTGCCTCTGCCCGGTGGCGAGTTCTATCATTTCGGCACCAGTCGAGAGATGATTTCCTCTACGCTCCGCCTTCAGAATCTTGTCAGCGACCAGCGGGAGATAATCCATCACGACCGCAAACCCCATCCCAGCATCTTTGTGCAGAATGCCATCACTAAGATTGCCTTTAAGGCCGAGAATACCAATATTTGGATAGAGAACAGCTATGTTGGTCCTCGTTGGACGCTCACCCATGACAATATAGTGACGGGTGTTCCCGAGAACGACTGGAACATCACCTTGCAGCCGGGCGAATGTATCGACGTAGTACCAGTTGGCGAAAAGGAGTTTGAGGTGCGTCGCTATCATATTGATGATGCCGTGGACAGCCGGGAAATGCAGGAGAAAGGCAACCTGAGCAGACTTTTTGCCCAGCGTGAGGCCTTCCGCAATCAGAACTGGCCTGCCTTGGCCCGCAACTGGGAGCACTCTGTTTTTTATCAGCTTGACCTTGACGATGCCGCTAGCCAGTTTGCCAATAATCAGTTGCCGATGCCCGAACCGCTGCCTGCCGATGCCCCGCTGCTGACGCGCATCCATGATGCCATGTTCCGGGGGCAGAGCGAACAGGCGTTCGCTTTGCTGCGCGAAGGACTGACCCCTGTAGTCTCTTCGCTCTCAACAAGCAGTACCCTCCCAAGGTTGAGCATCTATTCCGACCAGATAGTGTGGGCCCGCTCTCCTGTGCGCATCGATATTGCAGGCGGTTGGACCGACACGCCTCCCTATTGTCTGTTGGAGGGTGGCAACGTGGTCAATGTGGCTATCGAACTCAACGGCCAGCAGCCCATACAGACCTATGTGAAGCCCTCGAAAGAACTGCGTATCCTTTTGCGCAGCATCGACCTTGGTGCCCGCGAAGAGATAGAGACCTGGGAGCAGTTGGAGCAGTACAACAAGGTGGGTTCGCCCTTCTCCATCCCCAAGGCGGCTCTGGCCCTTGCTGGATTCTTGCCACAATTCTCGGCGGAACACTATGGTTCGCTGAAACAACAGTTGGAAGCCTTCGGTTCGGGCATCGAGCTGACCCTGCTCTCAGCCATTCCCGCCGGTAGTGGCTTGGGAACGAGCAGCATTCTGGCCGCTACAGTGCTTGGCGCACTGAGCGATTTCTGTGGACTGGGCTGGGACAAGAATGAAATAGGCCATCGTACCCTTGTGCTGGAGCAGTTACTCACCACGGGTGGCGGATGGCAGGATCAATTCGGCGGTGTGCTGGGTGGAGTGAAACTCCTGCAGACGGAGCGCGGCTTCCTTCAGAACCCCTTGTCCCGCTGGCTGCCTTCCAACCTGTACGTCCAGCCTGAGTATGCACAGTGTCACCTGCTCTATTATACGGGCATCACCCGTACGGCCAAACATATTCTTGCTGAAATCGTGAGACGTATGTTCCTCAATCAGGGCGAGCAGCTGCGCCTGTTGCGCGAGATGAAGCAACACGCTCTTGACATGTTCGATGCCATTCAGCGACAGGACTTCCGTCAGATGGGGCTTTTGGTAGGCAAGACGTGGCAGCAGAACCAGCAGCTTGACAGTGGCACCAACCCCGAACAGGTGCGCCGTCTGACCGACCTTGTCGATGACTATTGTCTGGGCTACAAGTTGCCTGGAGCCGGTGGCGGCGGTTATCTCTACATGGTAGCCAAAGACCCAGAGGCTGCTGCCCGCATCAAACTTGTGCTGGGTGAGCACCAGCTGAATCCCAATGCGCGGTTTGTAGACATGACGCTCAGCCAAAACGGACTGCAGACGAGCCGCAGTTGAGTGCCAGTCTGTCAGTCGGTTAGTCAGCCAGTATGAAATCGAGCTGTCGTTTCTCTACATTGGCTCTTGCCACCTTAATGCGGATGGCATCGCCCAACTGGTATTTACGGTGATGACGGCGGCCCACCAGCTGGTAGTTGCGTTCGTCGAACTCATAGTAGTCACCGTCTAAGTCGTGCATGCCCACCAGACCCTCGCAGTGGTTCTCGTCTATCTCACAGTAGATGCCATAGCTCTGCACGCCAGAGATGTGGGCATCGAACTCCATTCCCACTTTGTCGGCCATGAACTCCACCATCTTGTACTTGATGGAGTCTCGCTCAGCGTTCTGGGCAGTCTGCTCCATCTCGCTCGAATGCTCGCAAAGCTCTTCGTAGTGGTCCTGATTGGCAGAGCGTCCTCCCTCCTGATAGCGGGTGAGCAGCCGGTGGACCATCATGTCGGGATAGCGGCGTATTGGTGAGGTGAAATGAGTGTAGTAGTCGAAAGCCAGACCATAGTGGCCGATGTTGTGGGTAGAGTATTTTGCCTTCATCATTGAACGCAGAGCCAGGGTCTCTACTAATTTCTGCTCGCGCTCCCCTTGTGCCTCGGTCATCAGTTTGTTCAGGCTGCGCGAGATGGCCCCGCGTGTGCCGGAAGTCTTCACCTTGTAGCCAAGGGGGGCTAGGGTCATGCGCAGACTCTCCAGTTTCTGCGGGTCGGGCTGGTCGTGAATGCGGTAGACGAAGGTCTTGGATTTCGTCTGAGTACTCTGAGAACTCTGAGAACTCTGAGAACTCCGAGTGCTCCGCCCCCTGCCCACCCACTCAGCCACGGTGCGGTTGGCCAGCAGCATAAATTCCTCGATGAGCTGAGTGGCATCGTTGCTCTTCTTGAAATAGCAGCGGGTGGGGTGTCCGTCCTTATCGATGTCGAAGTGAAGCTCTTCACGGTCGAACTTCACCGCTCCGTTCTGGAAACGGCGCTCGCGCAGTGCCTTCGCCATCTTGTCGAGCACGTGCAGTTCAGCAGCAAAATCGCCGTCGTTGCCCTCAAGGATGTTTTGCACCTCTTCGTAGGCGTATCGGCGGTTGCTGCGTATCACGGTGTGAGCCAGATGCCAGTCCTTGATGTTGGCATCCTTGTCCAAGACGAAAATGACGCTGTAGCACAGTTTCTCCTCATCGGGACGCAGAGAGCAGATGTAGTTGCAGAGCCTTTCAGGCAGCATGGGTATGGTGCGGTCTACGAGATAGACGCTGGTGGCACGCTGCTCCGCCTCGCGGTCGATGACGCTGCCTTCGGCGACGTAGTGGGTCACATCGGCAATGTGTACCCCCACCTCAAAGAGGTTCTCTCCCTTCTTTCTGATACTAAGCGCATCGTCGAAGTCTTTGGCATCCTTCGGGTCAATGGTAAAGGTGAGCACCTCACGGAAGTCCTCTCGGCGGGCAATCTCCTCCTCGCTAATCTCAGCCGAAATCTTGTTGGCAGCATCTTCCACCTTCTTCGGATACTTGTAAGGCAACTGGTACTGTGCCAGGATGGCGTGCATCTCCACGTCGTTCTGCCCCTGCTCGCCCAGTATGTCGATGACCTCGCCGATAAGGTTTTTCGACTCGGCTGACGGCCATTGGGTGATTTTCACCACTGCCTTCTGTCCCGTCTTGCCTCCCTTCAGTTTCTTTTTCGGGATGAGAATGTCCTGGGCAAACACATTGCCTTCGGCATTCAGGAAGGCAAAATCTTTCTCCACCTGCAGAATGCCTACGGCTTGGTCGCGCTTGCGCTGCAGAATCTCAGTGACAACCGCCTCCTTGATGTGATTCTGTCGTCGTGCCATGAGGGCCACACGCACGCGGTCGCCTCCCATGGCAAACATCGAGTTGCGTTCAGAAACGAAGATGGGTTTGCCTCCGTCATCGGGCAGGAACGAGTTCTTTCCGTTCTGTTTGCGGATGAACGTGCCCTCCTGCACCTGAGTCTTCAAGTTGAGGCGATATTCGCTGTTCGACACCTTGCTCACGTAGTCGTCCCAAGCCATCTCGTCGAGCACGTCGACGGCCAGCATCTTAGCGGGATGGGTGTCCAAGTGTAAAGTCTTGAAGATGTATTTCAGTGAAAAAGTCTCACCGGGGTGAGCCTGAAAAAGCGCTTGCAGCAGGTCGGCCACTTGACGCTTGGAAAAACGTTTACCTCCATTCTTTCCCATAGTATATTTGCACATTAATGGTTAGTTGATGTGCAAATATACGTATTTTCAGGCAAACATCTGCATTTTTTTCATTAAGAGATATTAAAATGCGGTTAGAATCCGATGTGCCTTCGCTGTTTCGGCACCTCAATGGGCTGCACGTCAGACGGTGTGAGTTGCAGGAACTGCTCGGGCTTTACCCTGTGGGTGTCCATGCAGCGACAGGCGTGGTTCACGTAGATGCGCTCCAGCAGGTTGGCTACAAATCGTGCGTTGCCCCACGTCTGAGCGTCGCGCACGCCGTAGGCCTCGCCCACCAGCTGGCGGTACTTGGTCCAGGCCGCAGGGGTGAAGCGGTAGTTGTACTCCTTGATGCGGCGGCGTGTGATCTCAAGCAGCTCATCGATGGTGAAGTCGGGGAAGTCGAAGCGGTTGGGGAATCGCGACGTGAGGCCAGTGTTCAGTTCCAAGAGCTGATCCATCTTCTCCTTGTATCCGCAGAGAATGATAGCAATGTCGCGCTGGTCTTCGTTGGCGAGAATGTCCATGAGCAGGGGGATGACCATCTTGCCGGGGTCGTTCTTGTTGTCGCTGTTCAGCAGGTAGGCTTCGTCGATCATCAGCACGCCGCCCTGTGCCATGTCCACCACCTCGCGCACCACCCTTTCCTCATCGCCCCAGTTGGTACCCAGATAGGTGCTCCGGCTGGTCACCACCACATGCCCCTTGCTCAGCACGCCTGCCTCATGTAGCAGAGAGCCGTAGATTTTGCACACGGTGGTCTTTCCGGTGCCGGGGCGTCCGGTGAAGATGCCGTGGAGCGACAGCTTGTGCTGCTTGGCATTGGGGAAGAAGGTGCGCATCAGCTTGTTGTAGCGGCTCAGGCTGATGAGTTGGTCTATGCGCTGCTTTATCTCCCGGCAGCCCACCAGGCGGTCCAGCTCTTCGCGAGGGTTGTCGACAGGCTTCAGTATCTCCACCTTGATGGTGTTGGACGGGCTCAGCTGCAGTTCGCCGTCGGGCAGGTCGGTGTCTTTGGAACTGACGCCCCAGATGCTTTCAAAAGAGCTGGGAGTGTTGTCGTCCTCATCCTCGTCCTCGTCCTCATCCTCGTCGTCAGCATCAGTGCAGTCTTCGTCATCGTGGTCAAGGATGCCGCTGGTGTCAGCCCATCCTTCAGAATCTTCGCTGTTGATGAACTCTTGCAGTTGCCTTTCGAAATCATCATCGAAGATGTCATTGCCAAAGTCTGCGGGAGGTTCGGGTAGAGCAGCGTCCTGATCGGACTGTCCTTCCAGTTGACTGCCCTCAGCCTCAGCGTCTTCGTCGAGCATTTCCTTGACTTGTCTCAGATGCAGGAGAGGAAGGAACACTTCGCTCACGCACAGGCCGCTGCAGGAGCTGTCGGTCACGTCGAGAAAGTCCTTGGCCTTATGCGACATGGGCATGTCCCAACCTTCGTTCACAGGCAGCGAGAGGTGGTCGAGATTCTTCATGTTGTCGTAGACGGTGACACCCAGTTCCTGCCAAGTCCGGCTCAACACGGGCTTGTTGGCAATGCAGCTGCTGGTGAGCAGAATGTGCCAAATCCTTGGGGCATTGGGCTTGCTCATGAACAAGTCACGGTAGGCCTGTGTGGCCTGCAGCATGCGCCAGACGGGGCTGGTGCGCCGCAGAGCTCCGTTGAGAGAGTACGAGATGTATTGAACCTCTGCGTTTCCTGCGATTCTTTGGTCATAGGCAATTTCCCGCCGGTTTCCTGCCTCGGTGTCGATAAAGACAAAGACCATTTCGCGTCGCGTTGCATAAATATAGATATTATGATTGGTGAACCGCTCGTTCAACCCATCAATGCGAGAAGAGAAGTATCGACGCATGCGGCCCTTGCGGGCCAGCAGGTCGAGAATCGTGTCGGAATCCTGATTTCGTAAGTCTGTAATCATAATAAATTGATTGGGGAATAAAACGAAAAAAGAAAACAAGTAGCAGAGCAGCTCCTTGGAAAGGAGCGCAAGAACATTTAGGGCAAGACCAGAAGGCTGGTTGCCCTGTTAGCATCATAGAGGAAAAAGGGAGGCGGAATTTCCTCTATCACAAAACATAATTGTCTCACAATGTCAAAGAACGATCCGAATGATGTCAGTTCAAAGGCATACGGCCTTCAGCCTACTGCACAATGATACATAGCCGGATGGCTATATCTGTAGTCGTGCGGCACGGTGACTGACAAGTTCATTTCGGTTTGTTCTCATTGAATTTTTTTATATGTTTTGCGATAGATAATTAAATATCAATTGCAAAGGTAAGTGTTTTTTCCCATTCGCACCAAATTTCTTATTAATTATTTTTCATTTTAATATAAAAAACACTATCTTTGCAGACCGTATTTATTATAACATATTATTATATAATGAAGAAATGGACCATCGACGACAGCCGTGAGCTCTATAACATCAATGGATGGGGAACCAGCTATTTCGGCATAAACGAGCAGGGCAACGTGTTTGTGACACCCTGCAAGGACAATACGCAGATAGACCTGCGTGAGGTTATGGACGAACTCTCGCTGCGCGACGTCACGCCGCCGGTGCTGTTGCGCTTCCCTGACATCCTTGACAACCGTATCGAGAAGACGTGGAGCTGCTTCAAGAAAGCGG
>Ga0310697_10007152_pt1 | contig 10551 bp, 2 predicted proteins | sample 172DNAGHGlowgp2_FD_203883 | JGI IMG/M metagenome (GOLD analysis project Ga0310697, IMG submission 203883) | Sheep rumen microbial communities from Palmerston North, Manawatu-Wanganui, New Zealand - 1728 DNA GHGlow gp2 (v2) (version 2) | ecosystem: Host-associated > Mammals > Digestive system >...
GAAGTAGTCATCGGCAACTTGAACACCGGCGACAACTTCAGCGTGGACGGCACCGCCTACACCATGAACGCGGGCGGGCTCTACGTCACTGAAAGCAAACAGATCGTCACCGCCGGCGTCTCGGAAGATTTGACGACGTTCACGCCGTCGGAGGCTCAACTCAACGACATCATCGCGCCCGAAGGCAACGTCCTAGACCTGACCAATCAAAAATCCGCCGCGCTGGTTTATGACGACCTGACTGCGCCGAAAGTTTTGCTCGGCACCGTAAGCGTCGGTTCAGTCCTTGAGCTTGAAGGCACGACCTCTGCCGCCGCCAACATCAAATCCGTCATCATTCCTGCCACGCCGTTCACCGTCGACTTCGTTACGCTCGTGACTGCACCCGCGGGCACCGTCACCGTCAACGATACCGTCTTCGACGCCGCCGAACAGATCGTCGTTCAATCCGACGGGGAAACCGCCACGCTTTACAGCGGTTCGGTCGTCCTCGACAACGCCACGCCTTCCGCCACAGCCGACGTCACCATCCAAATCGGAAGCGGAACTTTCACCGCCAAAGCCGACGCCGGCAAATTCACGTCAATCAGCGGGCTGGACGCCGACGAAAGCTTCATCTACAACGGGACGACTTACACGCAGACAGCTCTCGGCTTGGTCAACGACTTCACGATTGCTCCCGACTTGACCGGCTCGACCGTTGATTTGAGCAAGCTCACCTCGGCTAAGTGGTTCAACATCGTCAACGCTCAAGACGTGCTCGACCTCAACACAATCACGGCGGACAGTCTCATCATCGACGGGGACACTAAGCTCGGCACAGTCACCGTCAGCAATGGCGCGTTCACCGTGGACTTCAGCACGCAGGTTAAGGCTTCGGGCAATGTCACCGTCAATGGCACCGAATTCAATTCCGCCGAAGAAATGATTCTGGACGTGACGGCTGACTCTGCGACGCTCAACACCGGCATCGTCGCCGTGAATGGAACTGCTACCGCTACCAACGATTCAATCAGCGGCAAAGGCTTCACCGCCACCGCAGAGAACGGCAAGTTCATCCGGATTGACGGTCTCAACGCGGGCGAGACGTTCACATATGGCGGCACGACCTACACGCAGACGGATCTTGGTCTCATCAGCGGCAACACCATCGCCACCGATTTGAGCGGCTCGACCATAGAGCTGAAGACGCTGGACGCCGCCGATTGGCAAGGCTTCATCACTCCCACCGACGGCGTCATCGACCTCAACACAATCACCGCGGACAGCCTCGTCATCGAGAAAAATATTTTGCTCGGCACGGTCACCGTCAGCGACGGCGCATACACGATTGACTTCGACATTCAGGCTAAGGCAACGGGCACCGTCACCGTCAATGATGTGGCTTACGACGCGACGGGCGAATTGCTCCTCGACGTGACGGCTGATAGCTCCACCCTCAACTCCGGCACCGTCAACGTCAACGGAACTGCCACCGCTACCAACGATTCAATCAGCGGCAACGGCTTCAATGCCACGGCGAAGGCGGGCAAGTTCGCGTCAATCAGCGGGCTCAACGCGGGCGAGACGTTCACCTATGGCGGCACGACATACACGCAATCGGATCTCGGTCTGGTCAATGGCAACACAATCGCTACGGATTTGAGCGGCACGACGATTGATTTGAGCAAGCTGGCTTCGGCGAAATGGTTCAACATCGTCAATCTCACCGACGGCTTGCTCGACCTCACCGCAATCACCGCGGACAGTCTCGTCATCGACGACGGCAATAAACTCGGCACAGTCACCGTCAGCAATGGCGCATACACGATTGACTTCAGCACGCAGGCTAAGGCTTCGGGCAATGTCACCGTGAACAAAGTCAGCTACGACGGCGCGGGCGAAATAATTCTGGACGTCACCGCTAAGACCGCGACCTTGAACGCGGGCACCGTCAACGTCAACGGCAACGTCGTCGCGACGAATGACACCATCAGCGGCAAAGGCTTCACCGCCACCGCTCTGGAAGGCAAGTTCACCACGGTCAGCGGGCTCGACGCCAACGAGACCTTCACATACGGCGGCGACAAGTTCAAACTCATCAGCAATGTCGGGCTGTTCAATTCGACGGATAAAACGCTGGTCACGAGTGGCTACGCCAACGGCACCGTCAACCTAGACGCAATGGTTCAGACCGCGACCATCGCCCCGACCAAAAACGTCATCGACCTCACCAAGGCGACAACTTCTATCGTCGTCGATAACGCGACCAATCCGACAAAAATTCTCGGCAACCTCACCGTCAGCGGCACGACATTCACGCTGGACTTTGCCACGCAGGTTAAGACCGCGGCTGATGTGGTCACCGTCAACGGCGCGACTTACAATGCGACTACTGCCCTCACGCTCGACGTCACGGCTCAAGGCTCCACGCTCACCGAAGGCACCGTTACCCTCGCCAGTGGCGAAAGCGTCACTACCACCGGCGGCTCGACAATCTCTTCGGGTTCAGGTGCTCTGCTCATGGCGGCGGATACGTCAATCATCACCCCAAGCGACGTCATCACCGTCAAAGTCAAGGGCGACACCGTCACCATCAGCGACTTCGACATCGACGACACCTTCAGCGTGGACGGCAAGACTTACACCGTCACGCAGGCGGGCATAATCAGCGGCAACAAACTTTGGGCGGGTTATGGCACATCGGTCACCACAGACGACCTTGCCGACGAGAGCAATTGGAAGGCTTTGGCTCAAGCTCCCGACGGCAACATTCGCCTCAGCGCGGATTCGACAGGCGGCGTCATTCTCGTTGACGACATCACCAACCCCACGAAGAATTACGGCACTCTTGCCAAAAACGGCGACAAGTTCACCCTCTCCGCCGGCTCCGACGCTCCGAACAAAATCACCGTCGACGAAGTGGCAGTGACCTTCGACAGCGACTTTGCTTCCGTGCCGATTACCACCGTCAACGCCGACAACACCGATACCACCTTCTCCTGCGCCACCAAGAAAGCGCAATTCACCGTGGACGCTACCGGCACTGAGCCCGTCGTCGGTAATGTCAGCTCCTTAGACCTTTCCGCCGGCAAGATTCGTGCTCAATCGGGCGTGGCTATAACCGGCTCCGGTCAGGTTTTGGCAACCAGCGGTTCCTATTCCATCGGCTCATCAACCGTCAAGCTAACCGACCAAACTCAAGACGCTGTCATCAACCTCAGCAACAATCAGATTACTTCCATCGCTTTGCCGACCGCCGGTGCTACTCTCTCTCTTGACGGCACGACTTACACCGTTCCCGCCGCAGACAGCGTTCTTGCTTACGTCGACGGCGAATGGTTCTTCCAAGGCTACGAGCCCACCAGCTACACCGTCTACGTCGACAAGAGCGGCAAGATTTCTGCCGACCCCGGTATCAGGCTCAGCGACGTCGTCGCCTCCGGCAACACCCTCGTCAATGGCGCATTGACTTTGGCGACCGATAAACCCGTCACCATCGTCAACAAGACCAACCTCACCGTCAACCGCGACAACTCCCGCATCGTCGCCATCAACGGCACCGGTTCCATTACCATCAACCCCAACTCCATCAGCGACGGCAAGAACACCATCTCCGTCTCCGGCGACTCCGGCGGCTTTGCAGTCTCGTTGAAGGGCTCCGCCATCAATGCCATCAGCGATATCGCCAACGCTACTGTCTCCGGTTTCTCCAACGGCTCCATCACCACCGACCAAGCCGGCTCCATCACCGTCGATAAAACCTTCAACGCTCCCGCCGGCACCGTCTACACCGTCACCAAGTCTAAGATCACCGCCGCTACTGCCGATTCAATCAGCGGCGACTTCTCCAACGGCGTCAAGGTCAACGGCACCAACTACAATGTTTCCGGCCCCGCGGTCACCGTCAACGCCGAAGGCAACGTTCTAGCCAACGCGGGCACCTACTCGGTCAACGGCAAGAGTTTCGTCACCGACGTTCCCACCACATTCCTCATGGGCAAGAATTCCGTCACGGGCGCAAGCCTCAGTGCCAATGGCTCCATTGCCGTCTTCAACGACGATAGAAATTTCGCCGTCAACAATTCCGAACTCTCCTATCAGGGCAACTACGCCGTCACGCTCACCGTTGCCGACGATTCCGTCACCCAAGTTGATGGGCTCACCGGTTCTATCGCTGGGCTGGTCAATGCCACCGTCAACGATATCTCCAACGCCTCAGTCAATGGCACCGCGCTCGTCGTTTCCGAAGCAGATGTTGTGGTCGAAGGCGGGCAAGTCTCCAAGCTCACGGGCGTAGTCAGCGGCGCAACCGTCACCACCGCACCGAATTTGACGGTCAGCACTGCGCAGAACGGAACGTTCGCCTTCCCCAACGGGGCGTACAACATCAACGACACGGTGGACGGTAGCGTCGAGTTCATCACCGACAAGAAGAGCAACGTCGCCGAGATCGCCAAGTTCGCCGGCTCCATCAGCGGTTCGCTAGAAAATGTCAGGCTAAACGGCAAGCAAGTGAGCACCAACGGGGACGTGACCATCAGCTCCGACGGCACGAATATCACTGGGGTCAACGGTATGGCGGACGGCACCAGCATCAAAGGCGACCTTGAAGAGGTGACGATTAGCCTGCCCACTGGAAGCGTGACCATAGAGGGCGCGGCGTACACATTGGCAGGGGATGGCGTGGCAGTCAGAGACAACGTCATCACCGGTTTGGCAAACGGGGCGACAGTCACGTTGGGCACGGCGGGTGAATACAGCATAGACTCAGCGGCGGTCAGTGCCAAAGCCGGCGACGCTTACACCGTCAACCGCGACGGGCTCTACAAGATTGAACCGAGCCATCAGCCCATCAGCGACGATTCGACTGTTCCGAGCGCGGTCATCGTCATCGACACGGACGAGAGCATTGCCGCGGGCGACGACTCCATTGCCGTTCGCCACGACGCGGACGCGACCATCGACGTTGCCGACGGCTCCCCGACAATAATGGCGGTAAGTGGCTCGGTCACGCTGGAGAATTATCACGACAACGCGCCAATCGCCACGAGTGCCTACAGCAACGTCATCGGGGCAGTCAAGCGCGGGGAAATCAAATTCGGCGACGGCACCATGACATTGGGCGACGCGGTCATCACCTTCGACGACGACGCCACCGCCAAGGGCAAGACTGCCGCCGAGATCATCAACGCCACGGGCGACGAAGTTCAGCTGGCATTCACACATTCGGACGGCGGCACCATCAACACGTCGAGTTCAAGCTCACCGTATCTGCTCAAAGGCAACTACGCCGAATCCACCGGCGACACGCAAAAGAGCGGCGGCTCCACGTTGACATCGGGCGCGGGCAACGATACCCTGCTCATCGGTGCCGGTGACGTGGCAAACGCCGGCGCGGGCAACAATCAAATCTTCATCACCGACGGGGCACTGCGCACCGAGGCGGCTACAGTCGTCCTAAGCTCCGGCAAGACTGTCGTCCACAACTTCAACGACGGCTTCGGCGAGGCAAGCGACAAAATCCAAATCACCGACCTTGGCGCGTTGGAATACGATTACGGCACGAGCGGCTTGAAGTTGACATCGGGCAATGCGCAGTTGAGTTTCGATAACGACCCCGACAAGCTCAAGCTCACCGACGGACGCAGGACATACACCGCGCAGTTCGCCGCCGACGACGAGGAGCTCAAGGTTGATGAACCCGCCGATATCTTCTACGGCAACGAGGCAGGCATAAACTTCGGCGAATACAAAGGTGCAGTTCAAGTCAACCTAGGCAACAATCTGGCGACACTCGACGGCTCGACGGCTCGCATGTACGGCATAAACAAAGTCACCGCCGGCGCGGGCGACGCCACATTGACGGGCTCGTCTGGCTCGGATACTCTGGCGGCGGGCTCGGGCAATGCCGTCATCAACAGCGGCAAGGGCAACGACCTCATGCAAGGCGGCTCCGGCGTTGCAACCTTCCAATACACCGCGGGCGACGGCTCCGACACCGTCGAAGGTTTCAAGTTCATGGCGGGCGAAGACGACACTCAAGCCGACGTCATCAGCCTCAACACCGCCCGCAACACCATCACCGACATTCACCTTGACGGCTCGGACGTCGTCATCGGTATCAACGGCTCGGACAGCGATTGGCTCACCGTCAAAGAGGCTCAGGGCAAGCATATGCTGTTCAACGACATCATCGCCAAAGTCGATACCAACATCGCCTACGACGGCTACACCGATTGCTACGTCGGCGGCGCGGACGATTCGACCCTGCAAGTGGGCGCGGGCTTCGACGTAGCGGATATCTGCCTTGGCATAGAAGACGGCACGCAACAATACATCGGGCGAATCACCGTGCTCGACGCTTCCAATGCCGACGGCATCACCGCCCTCGTCGGCAACGAACTCAACAACCTCATTATCGGCGGCAAAGGACAAAATTCCATCTGGGGCGGCGACAATACCGACGATACTCTTGTCGGCGGCACAGGGCAAAATACATTCTTCTTCGCGCTGGAGAACGGCAACGACATCATCCGCAACGCCCACGACGGCGACATCATCGACCTGCACGGCGTCTATCTGGACAATATCGCTCAAGCGGACATCAGCCGTGAAAGCGTCTCCATCACCCTCAGCGACGGCTCAAATCTCTCCGTGCAATCGGCGGCGGCTGTGGAATACAGGCTGGCGGACGGCACGACATATACCGCTGACCACAACACTGGCGAATGGGAACGCAAAGAATAATCCCGAACGTAATCCGAACGAACGATTCAAATCAGTCCCGCTCAAGTGGCGGGATTTTTTTTGAAAAAATTTTTCGGCGAACAGCAGGAAAATCGCCCATCTTCGGCGAACCACCCCTTGGGGTTGGGGGGCGGTCGGCTGAGCCGCCCATCCCCCCCCTTCCGGGGGATAGATGAGAAGGAGATGCTTATGAGAGAGTTGATGTTAGGCAACAAGGCACTTGCTAGAGGCTTGTGGGAAGCGGGCGTCGGGTTCGTATCGAGTTACCCCGGCACACCGTCGACGGAGATCACCGAGGAAGCCGTTAAGTTCGACGACATGTATTGCGAATGGGCACCGAACGAGAAGGTGGCGATGGAGTCGGCGTTTGGTGCGTCGTTGGCGGGACGAAGGGCGTTCTGTGCGCAGAAGCACGTTGGGCTGAATGTGGCGGCGGATCCGCTGTTCACGCTGAGCTACACGGGTGTCAACGCGGGATTGGTGGTCGTGGTGGCGGACGACGCGGGTATGCATTCGTCGCAGAATGAGCAGGACAGCCGACACTACGCCATAGCCGCGAAGGTGCCGATGTTGGAGCCGAGTGACAGCCAAGAGGCATTGACCTTCGCCAAGCTCGCCTACGACATTTCCGAGGAGTTCGACACGCCCGTCCTGATCAAGATGTGCACGCGCGTTGCTCACAGCCAATCCATAGTGGAGACGGGTGAACGCGTCGAACATTCCCGCCCGTATGCCAAAGATATCGCCAAGTACGTGATGATGCCGGGCAATGCGAAGAAGCGTCACCCAATCGTTGAGGAGCGCACCCAAAGGCTGATTGCCTACGCCGAGACCACGCCGATTAATCGCGTCGAGTTCACGTCGGACGCGCTGGGGATTATCACGTCGTCCACGAGCTATCAATACGTCAAGGAAGTTTTCGGCGACGGGGCAAGCGTCCTCAAGCTCGGCATGGTCAATCCCTTGCCCGACGCGCTGATAAAGGATTTCGCCGCCAAAGTCAAACGTCTGGTCGTCGTCGAAGAGCTGGACCCAATCATCGAGACGCACGTCAAGTCGTTGGGGCTCGCGGTGGAAGGCAGTGACATTTTGCCGCGGATAGACGAATTCAGCCCGAACATGATTGCCGCCGCCTTCGGCAAAGAAATTCCCGCGGGCATTTCGCTCGACGACGCCATTCCGCCGCGCCCGCCGGTGATGTGCGCGGGCTGTCCACATCGCGGGCTGTTCTATTCGCTCAAGAAACGCAAATGCACCGTCCTGGGCGACATCGGTTGCTACACGTTGGGAGCCGTCCCGCCGCTGTCGACGATTGAACTGACGCTGTGCATGGGCGCGAGTATCGGCGCGACTCACGGCTTCAACAAAATGCTCGGCAAAGAATCCGAAGGCAAGACCGTCGCAGTTATCGGCGATTCGACATTCATTCATTCGGGTATGACGGGTTTGGCGAACGTCGCCTACAACCAATCCAACTCGACGGTCATAATCCTCGACAACTCCATCACGGGCATGACGGGTCATCAGCAGAATCCGTCCACGGGTTTGAACATCAAAGGCGACCCCGCCGGCAAAATCGACCTCGAAGCTCTGTGTCGGGCTATGGGCATTGAACGCGTGCGCGTCGTCGACCCATACAACCTTGCCGAATGCGACGCCGCGTTGAAGGAAGAACTTGCCGTCAATGCCCCGTCCGTCATCATCAGCCGCAGACCCTGTGCCCTGCTCAAGACCGTCCATCACAAGCCGCCGCTCACCGTCGACGCCGACAAGTGCATCGGTTGCAAGTCGTGCATGAAGATCGGTTGCCCCGCCATCAGCATGGTTGACGGCAAGGCTCGCGTCGACCAAACTCAATGCGTCGGTTGCGGCGTGTGCAGTCAGCTCTGCCCGAAGAAGGCGTTCATCAGCAAGGAGGCTTGAACCGTGGAAACGAAGAACATCATCATCGTCGGCGTCGGTGGGCAAGGAAGTCTGCTCGCCAGCAAAATTCTCGGTCATCTGCTGTTGAACGCGGGCTTCGACGTCAAAGTCAGCGAAGTGCACGGCATGAGCCAGCGCGGCGGAAGCGTCATCACCTACGTTCGCTTCGGGGAAAAAGTTTTCTCGCCCGTCGTCGACAAAGGTCAGGCAGACTTCATCGTTTCGTTCGAGATTTTGGAAACGGCGCGTTGGCTGTCATATCTCAAGCCTGGCGGGCAAATCGTCACCAACACACAGCAGATTGACCCCATGCCGGTCATCACCGGCGCGGCGAAATATCCCGCAGACCTCGTCGATAAAATCCGTGCGGCGGGCGTGAAGATTGACGCTATGGATTGCTTGACGCTGGCGCAGTCGGCGGGCTCTGCCAAAGCGGTGAACATCGTCCTGCTCGGCAGATTGAGCCACTACTTCGACATCAGCGAAGACGCTTGGCAAGCTTCATTGGCGGCGTGTGTCCCCGCAAAGTTTCTGGAGCTCAACCGTCGGGCGTTCGCTCTGGGAAAAAATTTCGTCGGCTGATTCTTGCCAAAGACGACGGCGGCGGCTATAATATCGGCAGACAGATACCGTCCATACAATCAAACGACGACAAAAAAATCCCCCAGGCAGGTTCCCTCTAACCGCTTGGGGGATTGCGTCACTTAGGAACGCGATTAGACCATTTTACAGCCCGCCGAAAATTTCAGCGGCTGATTCTTGCCAAAGACGACGGCGGCGGCTATAATATCGGCAGACAGATAAGGACAACTAGATCAAGAATCCATGATCAACACAGACGCAAAAACCCCCAACCGAGTTTTCCGATCAAACCGGTTAGGGGTTGCGTCATCTATTGACGCGATTAGCCGTTCGAGTTACCTGCGCTTGAGTAATCGGTCGAACAGCTCGCGGACGCCATTGTTTATGACAGCCGCTCCGATCGTCTTCAACAACCAGAACAAGAGCTCCATGAATCAACACCCCCTTTCCGTCACCGGATGGGGTCTGGTCGCGACGGTAACGAAGTCATTTTACAGCCCGTCGAAAATTTTGGCAACGGCTGATGAAGTTTCACGGAAAGAGGTAGTTTGAATGAGTCATTACTTCCAAGAGGACATCGAGTGCGCACCGGTTGAAAAGATTCGCGCCCTGCAAGACGAGCTTTTGCCCAAGCAAGTGCGTCACGCCTGGGACAACGTGCCTTATTACCGCAAGAAGATGCAGGAACACGGCGTCACGCCCGAAGACATCACCTGCGCGGCGGACGTGGCGAAGCTCCCGTTCCTGTCGAAGGCGGACTTGAAGGCGGCGTATCCTTACGGGCTGTTGGGCGTGCCGTTGAGCGAATGCGTGCGCATTCAATCCACGTCGGGCACAACCGGCAAACGCGTCGTTGCTTTCTACACGCAGAGCGACATCGACCTTTGGAACGACTGCACGGCGCGGGCAATCTGCGCGGCGGGCGGCACCAAAGACGACGTCTGCCAAGTCTCCTACGGCTACGGTTTATTCACGGGCGGCGCGGGTCTTGACGGCGGAAGTCACAAGGTCGGTTGCTTGACAATCCCCACAAGCTCCGGCAACACCGAGCGGCAGATTATGTTCATCATGGATTTGCAAGCGACGATTCTCTGTTGCACGCCCAGCTACGCCGCCTACATCGGCGAGACGCTCAAGGAGATGGGCTACGGTCCCGACGACATTCCGTTGAAGATCGGTATCTTCGGCGCGGAAGCCTGGTCGGAGGAAATGCGCCGCGACATCGAAAAAACTTTGGGAATCAGGGCTTACGACATCTACGGCTTGACGGAAATCAGCGGCCCCGGCGTCGCCTTCGAATGTGAAGCTCAACAGGGC
>Ga0310697_10007153_pt1 | contig 10551 bp, 9 predicted proteins | sample 172DNAGHGlowgp2_FD_203883 | JGI IMG/M metagenome (GOLD analysis project Ga0310697, IMG submission 203883) | Sheep rumen microbial communities from Palmerston North, Manawatu-Wanganui, New Zealand - 1728 DNA GHGlow gp2 (v2) (version 2) | ecosystem: Host-associated > Mammals > Digestive system >...
ACGCTGGCAAGTTGTAAGAAAGCAGCCAACGGTAGTGTGTGATACAGGCCACAACGTGGGTGGATGGGAGTATCTCAGTCAGCAGCTTGCACAGGTGAAGTGCAAGGAGATGCGCATCGTGTTTGGCATGGTAGACGACAAAGACGTCTATGGTGTTATGTCGCTGCTACCGAAAAATGCAACCTATTTTTATACCAAAGGAAACACAAAGCGGGCTCTGCCCGAATCATCGCTCAAGGTGTTCGGCGACCAGTTTGGGCTTAAGGGTGAATGTTATCCCACTGTGGAGAAGGCCTATCAGGCAGCTATTACAGGCACCACAAGCGATGATTTCATCTTTGTGGGAGGCAGTACCTATGTCGTGGCCGACTTCTTGAAAACACGTCTTTAGTTGTTTTTAACAACAAAAAATGACCGATATGCTTGCGTATATCGGCTTTTTTTTGTTATTTTGCAGAAGATACTGTAACTAAAACCAAACAATTATGGCAAACACAACAGAAAATGCGACTTTGTGTGGCCTGAAACGTGAAGACTTTCAGACCACTATCAATGGCAAAAAAACCGATCTTTACATTCTGCGCAATCGCAAGGGCTATGAGGTAGCCATGACCAATTACGGTGGAGCCATCTGTGCTGTCATGGTGCCCGACAAGAACGGAAACGTTGCCAACGTTATTCAAGGACACGACAACATCCAATCAGTCATCAACTCGCCAGAACCATTCCTTTCCACGCTTATCGGACGCTACGGCAATCGCATCTGCAAGGGACAGTTTACTCTCAACGGCAAGGACTATCAGCTGGCTATTAACAACGGTCCCAACGCCCTTCACGGCGGACCTACCGGCTTCCATGCACGAATCTGGGATGCCAAGCAGATGGGGCCCCGCTCTTTGGCTCTTCACAGGATATCTTCGTATGGCGAAGAGGGATTCACAGGAGAAGTGGACATCACCGTGGAATTTACCTTCACCGACCAGAATGAACTCGTACTTGAGTATCTTGCAACATCCAATAAGAAAACAATCGTAAACTTTACCCACCACGGTTTCTTCTGTTTGGCAGGAACCGCTGATCCAACCCCCACCATCAATGACCTTCAGTGCGAAATCAACGCCGATTTCTACATCCCCATCGACGAGACCTCTATTCCTACGGGTGAGATACGCAAAGTGGAAGGTACTCCCTTCGACTTCCGCAAGGTAAAGCCCGTCGGGCAGGACATCGATGCCGACGATGAGCAAATTAGGAACGGTGCAGGTTATGACCACTGCTTCGTGCTGAACAAGAAGGAGGAAGGTGAGCTGAGCTTTGCCGCAAAGATTACAGAACCCAACAGCGGGCGCACCATGGAGGTGTACACCACAGAGCCTGGTGTTCAGGTCTACAGCGACAACTGGGCTGATGGCTATAAAGGCTACAAGGGTGCAACATTTGGTCGCCGCTCTGCAATTTGCTTCGAGTGCCAGCACTTCCCCGATACACCCAACAGGCCTTACTTCCCATCGGTGATTCTTCGTCCCGGCGAACGTTACAAGCAAAAGACAATTTATAAATTCGGAGTGGCTGAGTAAATAGCCCCATAAGTCAGGAGTTGGGGGGGCTGAACAAGCGCAGTCCTCCAGCTCCCCTAAAAAATATAAACCTACCAAAAACAGTCTGATAAACGCTTGTTCAGACCCCCCCAGCTTAGGGGACTAAGACTATGTCACAAAAACAAACACCGAACTATCTGTTCCCATTGATTATCGTGTTTATTGTGTGTTTCCTCATCGGATTCATCACCACGATGAACAACTCCATGATTGAGTTCTGTAAGGAAGCTTTCAAACTGAGTGATACACAAGGCCAGTTGGTAAATACCTTTTTCTATGGTGCCTATTTCTTCTCCATCCCGTTTGCAATGATGATGAGCAAGATTGGTTACAAATCAACTCTTGTTCTCGGCCTTACCGTTGTTGGTATCGGATTTATTGCCAATAACTTAGGCGTAACTGCCGCCTTAGGAACATCAAGCGTCTACACAGTGTTTCTCTGCTGCATGAGCGTTGTGGCCTTGGGCGTTGTTATGCTGCAGTTAGTGGCCAACCCATACGTTATGGTACTTGGAAAACCTGAGTCCGGGGCATTCCGTATGACCCTTTCTCAGGCTCTGAACTCGGTAGCTACCACCGTGGCTCCTATATTCATCACTGCTGTCATCATTGCCGATAAGCCCAAACTGCCAGAGAACGTGCCTGGCCCATTCCTCATGCTGGGTATCTTTGCACTGGTCATTGCCGCCATCCTGTTCTTCATCAAGTTGCCCGATCCTGATAAGGACAAGCAGGAAGAAGGAGCCGACGATGCCTACGACATGTCGCAGTATAAGTCGAGCGTTTTCAAGTATCCCCACGTGTGGTTCGGCGCACTTGCTATCGCCATGTATATGGGGCTGGAAATTGGTATTCCCTCGATGCTTCCCGCTTACTGGAAGGCCGACCCCAATCTGCCCGGTTCAGCCACCGAGTTCCTGCCCTACTATTGGGGCGGCATGATGGTGGGTCGTTTTGTTGGCTCTGCTATCCTGGCTAAGTTCGAGGCTCGCAAGCTGCTTACTGCCTGCTTGATTCTCGGTGCCTGCTGCGTAGGCATATCATTCTTCCTCCCAGGCATGGCTGCCGTCTATGCCATGCTGGCTGCCGGCTTGTTCCACTCAGTGATGTGGCCCCTCATCTTCAACCTCGGACTGCAGGAGCTCGGCCCTCACACGAAGAACGCCTCTGGCCTGATCAACATGGGCGTGCTTGGCGGTGCCACGCTGCCCTTGCTCATGGGTACTATCGTCGACAATCCCTCACTGGGTGTGGGTGTTGCCATCATGCTCATGTTCGTCTACTACGCCTATGTACTCTGGTTCTGTAATTGGGGTTCAAAGATTGGTATTAACGTAAAATAAATCCTACAATTTATCAACAATTAAAACTTAAAAACCTATGATTGAAATTGATTTCGTAAGACAACGCTTCATCAAGCACTTTGACGGTAAGACTGGTAACGTTTACACATCTCCTGGTCGTATCAACTTGATTGGTGAGCACACCGACTATAACGGCGGATTTGTTTTCCCCGGAGCAGTAGATAAGGGCGTGACCGCAGAGATGCGTGCCAATGGAACGGAAGATACTGTGATGGCCTATGCTATTGATCTGAAAGACCGTGTAGACTTCAAACTCAGTGATCCTGCAGGTCCTAAGGCTTCTTGGGCTCGTTATATCTATGGTATTGCTCTGGAGATGATGAAGCTTGGCGTTCCTGTGAAGGGTTTCAATATAGCTTTTGCAGGTGATGTCCCCCTCGGCGCCGGCATGTCTTCTTCAGCTGCTATGGAAAGCTGCTTTGCTTGTGGCCTGAATGACATTTTCGGTGAGAACAAGGTGTCTCAGTGGGATATGGTGCTGGCGGGTCAGGCCACGGAGCATAACTATTGCGGTGTGAACTGTGGTATCATGGATCAGTTTGCTTCCGTGTTCGGCAAGGCTGGCTGCTTGATGCGTCTCGACTGCCGCAGCCGCGAGTTCGAGTATTTCCCCTTCAAGCCCGATGGCTATCGTCTGGTTTTGCTTGATTCTGTTGTAAAGCACCAGTTGGCCGGTTCGCCCTATAACGACCGTCGCAACTCATGTGAGAATGTGGTGAAGCACATTGCCGCCAAGCATCCCGAGGGCAAGTTTGAGACCTTGCGTGACTGCACATGGGAGCAGCTTGAGGAAGTGAAGGCTGAGGTTGGAGAAGAGGACTACAAGCGTGCTAAGTTCGTCTTGGGCGAGAAAGATCGTGTATTGGCTGTTTGCGATGCTCTGAACGAAGGCGACTATGAGAAAGTGGGTGAGATGATGTACAAGACTCACGAGGGACTGTCAAAGGATTATGAGGTAAGCTGCGAAGAGCTCGACTTCCTGAACGACATTGCCAAGGAGAACGGTGTGACGGGTTCGCGTATCATGGGCGGTGGCTTCGGTGGCTGCACTATTAATCTCGTTCGCAACGATCTCTACAAGAAGTTCGTAGCTGATGCCAAGGAGAAGTTCAACGCCAAATACGGTCATGAGCCTAAAGTCTATGACGTGGTGATTGGCGACGGCTCGCGCAAGCTCTGCTAAGTCATAGCTCTTCTGTTCTAAAAAAGAGGAATCTTGGAATTATCTGTTCCAAGATTCCTCTTTTTTTAGGAGGTCGGGTCTCAACCGTCGCGTGCGTTCCATTGCCTGTTCAAACTCCCACTCGCGTATCTTCGCCTCGTTGCCGCTCAGTAGGATGTCGGGAACCTTCCATCCCTTGTAATCGGCTGGACGTGTATAGATAGGTGCGGCAAGAATGTCATCTTGGAAACAGTCACTCAGGGCACTCTGCTCATCGCCTATAACCCCAGGAACTACTCTTACAATGGCATCGGCAATCATGGCCGCCACCAGTTCTCCCCCTGTAAGCACGAAATCACCGATGGAGATTTCTTTTGTGATCAGATGGTCGCGTATGCGCTGGTCAATACCCTTGTAGTGTCCTGCAAGGATGATGAGGTTGCCTTTCAGTGAGAGCTCGTTAGCCATGTGTTGATTGAATTTCTCCCCGTCAGGCGAGGTGAAAATGATTTCGTCGTACTGGCGTTCGCTCTTTAGGGCCGTGATGCAGCGGTCTATAGGTTCGCACTGCATGACCATACCCGCCGATCCTCCGTATGGATAATCATCTACCCGACGCCACTTGTCGAGCGTATAATCGCGCAAGTTGTGCAGTCGAATCTCTGCCAGTCCTTTTTTCTCTGCACGGGCCAGTATTGACTCATGCACAAAGCCTTCAAGCATTTCAGGCAAAACAGTGATAATATCTATTCTCATAACGGATGCAAAATTAGCAAAAATACTTCATAAACAATCGTCTTTTTCAGAATTTATTCCCAATAGCGTCGAATCGCATCGAGGTGGGCAGCCCCCGTCTGCCGTCCCATCTGATAGACTTGCTCCATCAATTGCGCATCGTGGGAGACGTGTCCGATAGGTATCTTTCCCTCAGGTCGTATTACCAGGCAGCGTCCTTCCTTTTCTGTCTGACGGACATATTCTACCTCTTTGTTGTACATTAAGTGTCTGCGGTCAAGTGCTTTTATCATCTCCGGGTATCTGTGTAGTCCTATGCGCATGAGTGGCATCAGCCGGTTGTGTTCTTTTCGGTAGTCCATTGGTTGGGTGAGCACCACGATATTTCGGTCGTAGCCCTGTTGTTCGAAGTAGGCCAAGGGGATAGAGTCAGCTACGCCACCGTCGAGTAGTTTGTAACCTTCCAGTTCAACAACTTTTGAAGCCAAGGGCATCGATGCAGAGGCCCTTATCCAATCGTTTGTTAGCGGCCCGCCCTTTTCCAACCGCTTATAGACCGGTTTTCCTGTTACGGCATCGGTACACACAACGACAAACTCCATGGGATTCTGCTCGAAAGCCTCTACATCAAACTTATCAAGCATGTCTGGTACAGTATGGTAGGCAAACTCTGCATTGAAGTAGTCGCCGCTTCGCAACAGGGAGCCTAATCCGCTGAACCTTCCGTCTTTTGCAAACCGCTTATTATAGCGTATACCGCGACCAGGTTGTCGTGACTTGTAGTTGCAGCCGAAAGCTGCTCCTGCCGACACACCAATCAGCCCGTCGGGCCATATACCGTGTTCCATCATCACGTCAATCACTCCGCAGGTGAAGAGTCCGCGCATGGCTCCTCCCTCTAATATTAGTCCTCGTTTCATGTCGTTAGTGAATGTGCTGTTTGTAGGGACAAAAAGCCCTTCGAAGATTGTGGTATCGAAGGGCATTGAAATCGTTTCGTCTATCTTGTGGAAAGTGAAATAGCTTGAAAACTGTCATCGTGGAGAGTTGAAGAATCCGATTTTGTCCAGTTCAATAGCCATTTCCTGTTGCAGTTCACGAGCTTTGTTGCCTGCAATCTCAGCAAAATGGTCATCATTTGAGGCATAGATGATGCCGCGGGAAGAATTGACCAGCAGACCGCAGTCTTCGTTCATGCCATAGCGGCAAACTTCTTGCAGGCTTCCGCCCTGGGCGCCTACACCGGGCACAAGCAGGAAGTGGTGAGGGGCCAGCTTGCGAATGTCATGGAACATGTGGCCTTGTGTAGCACCCACTACATACATCATGTTCTCTGGCGTGCCCCACTCCTGGCTTTTCTTCAGCACTTTCTCAAACAGGCGTTCACCTTGCGCATCGGCCGTGAGCTGGAAGTCGTTGCTGCCCTTGTTTGACGTGAGTGCCAGCAGAATGACCCAATGGCCCTCGTAGCCAAGGAAGGGGGCGACCGAGTCTTCGCCCATGTAGGGGGCCACAGTAAGCGAGTCTACATTGTACTCTTCGAAAAACGTACGGGCATACATGGCCGAGGTGTTGCCTATATCGCCGCGCTTGGCATCGGCAATGATGAAGTGGTGGGGGTAGTTCTCCTTAAGGTAGGCTACGGTTTTCTCGAACGCCATGATTCCCTTTACGCCGAAAGCCTCATAGAAGGCCAGGTTGGGCTTATAGGCCACGCAGTAGGGGGCGGTGGCATCGATGATGGCACGGTTGAAACTGAAGATGGGGTCTTCTTCCTGAAGCAGGTGCTGGGGAATTTTTTTCAGGTCAGTGTCGAGACCCACGCAGAGAAAGCTTTGTTTCAGCTTAATCTGCTCTATTAGTTGTTGACGATTCATAATCTCTTGATGAGCTTAGTGATGAAAATTAGGATAAATCTCGAAACAGCAAAGGCAATTATTCAGATGATGCAATATATCCAGAAAGGCCTATTGTGCTGATTGGCAAAGCAGACGGCAATAAAAATCCCATAAGAACACTTTTTACAATTCTGATTCTTTCATTCGCTCGGCGTTCTCGGCCACGGTCAGGGCATCAATCATGGCCTGGATGTCACCTCCGAGGAAGCCTTGCAGGTCGTGAGTGGTATAACCTATGCGGTGGTCAGTGACACGTCCCTGTGGGAAGTTGTATGTTCTGATTTTTGCAGAACGGTCGCCGGTAGAAACTAGTGTTTTTCGGCGTGAAGCAATATCGTCCACGTATTTCTGGTGTTCCTTGTCATAGATGAAGGTGTATAAACGGCTCAACGCACGTTCTTTGTTTTTTGGCTGATCGCGTGTTTCCGTACATTCGATGAGTATTTCCTCTGTCTCGCCGGTGTTGGGATTTTTCCACATATAGCGCAGTCGTACACCAGATTCCACTTTGTTGACGTTCTGTCCACCAGCACCAGAGGAGCGGAATGTGTCCCATTTTATCTCACCTTCATTGATGTGTACTTCAAACTTGTCCGCTTCAGGCAGTACAGCTACGGTTGCTGCAGAGGTGTGCATGCGACCTTGCGTCTCAGTAGCAGGTACACGCTGAACACGATGCACGCCCGATTCATATTTCAGCGTTCCGTAGACATCGGCACCGCTGACGGCAAAGTCGATTTCTTTGTAGCCACCAACCGCTCCCTCAGAAACACTGGTAATAGACAACTGCCACCCCTTGGAATCGCAGAAACTTTTATACATCTTGAAGAGGTCACCGGCAAAAAGACATGCCTCATCACCACCTGTTCCAGCACGAATTTCCATCTGGACATTCTTTGCATCTTCGGGGTCCTTCGGTATAAGAGCAATCTTGATTTCCTCTTCCAACTTGGGTTGCAATGCTTCATTGGCAGATAACTCTTCACGTGCCATTTCCTTCATTTCAGCATCGTCTTCATTGGCCAGAATATCTTTTGCTTCCTTGATACTGTTGAGGCAAGCGATGTAACGCTTGCGAGCATCCATAATGTCGCTCAGGTCTTTATACTCTTTGGTCAGTTTGACAAAGCGCTGCTGGTCTCCAATCACATTCGGGTCGGTTATCAGTGTGGAAACCTCCTCAAAACGTGATTCCAGACCATCCAGTTTTTGCAATATGCTATTAGCTGTTTCTGTCATTATCGTTGTTGTTTAGTATTCAAATGTTCCATATTCGCTCTTGATTGTCAGTGAGCGTGGTCCCTCTTCTATATGTCCTACTGTCTGAGCATCTATGCCGAAGTCCAGACTGATGGAGATGACCTTTTCTGCCACTTCTGGACGTACGTATATCTCCATTCTATGCCCCATATTGAACACTTGATACATTTCTTTCCAGTCAGTACCGGAACAGTCGTGAATAGCTTGGAATAGGGGAGGTACAGGGAACATATTGTCTTTGATCACTCTGCAATTATCGCCAACGAAATGCAAGACCTTTGTTTGGGCCCCGCCAGTGCAATGCACCATCCCATGAATTTCTGGACGGAGCTCGTCAAGCAGTTTCTTTATTACAGGAGCATAGGTGCGGGTAGGGGAGAGTACCAGTTGTCCAGCGTTTAGCGGAGAACCGTCAACGGGGTCTGTCAACTTATAGTTTCCGCTGTACACCAATTCTTCGGGTACGGCATGGTCAAAGCTTTCCGGATATTTCTCTGCAAGGTACTTGGCAAACACGTCATGACGCGCAGAAGTGAGACCATTGCTGCCCATGCCTCCGTTATAAGTATGCTCATAGGTGGCCTGACCGGTGCTTGACAGTCCTACGATAACATCTCCCGGGCGGATATTGGCATTGTCGATAATGTCCTTGCGCTTCATTCGGCAGGTAACAGTAGAGTCAACAATGATAGTTCGTACCAGGTCGCCTACATCAGCTGTCTCGCCTCCCGTAGGATAGATGCCGATACCCATCCCGCGCAACTCTGCCAATAGCTCATCGGTGCCATTGATGATAGCGGATATGACCTCGCCTGGCACCAGCATCTTGTTGCGTCCAATCGTCGATGAAACAAGAATGTTATCTACTGCACCTACACAAAGAAGGTCATCGGTGTTCATGACGATGGCATCCTGAGCGATGCCTTTCCAGACAGACAAGTCACCTGTTTCTCGCCAGTACATGTAGGCCAGACTTGATTTTGTTCCTGCTCCGTCGGCGTGCATAATATTGCAATAATCAGGGTCTCCTCCTAATACGTCAGGGATAATTTTGCAAAACGCCTGAGGGAAGAGTCCTTTGTCGATGTTCTTAATGGCATTGTGAACGTCTTCCTTTGCTGCACTCACGCCACGCTGCATATAACGGTTGTCCATACTCTTTTTTATTTTATGCGGTTTGTTATACTCCACTGTTGGTGATTGCACTCCAAACGGGATTGGCTATCCGCTTCATGTTAAACTCTGTGAACTTATTTGTTTCCTATGATGCAGGTCATCCTTGTTGTATTCATACACCTGTCAAATTTAATGCTATTTCTTCTTCCTTTTCACAGGATGACAAGATGAAAAACAGAAAGAAGCGTAGTGAAAAAGAAATACAAGTTGTTGATTCTTATAGTGTTCATGAATAGTTAAAACCTTACCTGCGGAGCTTTTTCAGCACCAGCCTCAGCTTCAAACTTTGCCATACGGTCGAAACCAAATACACCTGAAAGCAGCGAATTGGGGAAACGGCGTATCTTCATGTTATAGTTCTGCACAGCAGTGTTATACTTGTTTCGTGCTTCGTTGATGCGGTTTTCGGTACCTTCGAGTTGCACTTGCAAGTCCCTGAAGTTCTCGTTGGCTTTCAGGTCTGGATAGTTCTCCTGAATAGCAATGAGCCTTCCCAAAGCACTCGACAGTTCACCCTGTGCAGCCTGGAACTCCTTCAGTTTCTCTGGAGTCATGTTCTCCGGGTCAAGTGTTATTTGCGTTGCCTTTGAGCGAGCACTGACAACGCCCTCAAGTGTTTCTTTTTCATGAGAGGCATAGCCTTTAACGGTTTCTACCAAATTAGGTATCAGGTCTGCACGACGCTGGTAGGCTGATTGCACATTAGCCATGGCAGTAGTGGCCTCTTCCTCTACGCTTACCATTCCGTTGTAAGCACTAACAGCCCATGCACCGATGATGACAATGGCTGCAATAATTGCAATAAGTGTTTTACTGATTTTCATAATTGTCTGTATTAATTTGTGATATGATGTTTTTTACCAACTTGAAGTAGCACCACCACCGCCAGAGCTGCCTCCGCTAAAACCTCCTCCGCCGAAACCTCCTCCGCCGAAGCCCCCTCCGCCGAAGCCTCCGCCACCGTGGCCGCCTCCACCACCGATAATCACCACCGGAGCTTTAGCGAAAGGATTGGCATGGAACAGGCTATGGGCAGATATTCCGTTATAGCGGTTATAGAGGTAGACTATCAACATTAGCCAACCTCCGAAGAGAAACATATAGAGCGATACGATGCCCATCAGTTCGTCGCCGATAGCTTCTTGCTGCTGAGCATAAGTGAGCGGAAGCTCTTTCTTCTGAAGAGTGTTATAGATGGCTTCTGTGAGGTAGAGCATTCCACTGTCAGGTTGTTCACTCTTCATGAATGGTATGGCATAAGTTTGTTGTAATCTTGAGCACTCGATATCGGTCAGGTCTGCCTCCAAAGAACGTCCGGTATGGGTTCTTACCTTATGATCCTGATAGGCCAGAATAAT
>Ga0310697_10007154_pt1 | contig 10549 bp, 7 predicted proteins | sample 172DNAGHGlowgp2_FD_203883 | JGI IMG/M metagenome (GOLD analysis project Ga0310697, IMG submission 203883) | Sheep rumen microbial communities from Palmerston North, Manawatu-Wanganui, New Zealand - 1728 DNA GHGlow gp2 (v2) (version 2) | ecosystem: Host-associated > Mammals > Digestive system >...
GATCAGTTTTTGGAATGGCTCTTCTTTCACCGCCATGCCCAAGTCGAAGAGGAACTTGTTCCAGAAACGGGCGTAAATAAGATGGCCCGTACCGTGCTCCGCGCCACCCACATACAAATCGACATTCCGCCAATAGCCGACAGCTTCAGGCGAAAAATACATGTCGTCATTCATAGGATCCATGTAGCGCAGATAGTAGCCACTGCTGCCGGCAAAGCCAGGCATGGTGCTCAGCTCAAGCGGGAACACCGTCAGATTGTCAATGCGGCTTTTTTCCACCACACAGCAATTGGCTTCGTCCCAGGCCCAACGTTCGGCATGTCCGAGGGGGGGCTCACCTGTGGATGTAGGCTTGAAATCCGACACCTCGGGCAACTCGAGCGGCAGACAACTTTCGGGTATCGGACAGGGGATGTTACCTTTATAATAAATCGGGAACGGCTCACCCCAATAGCGCTGACGGCTGAAAATGGCATCACGCAGGCGATAGTTCACCGTTCTGTGTCCAATGCCCATCTCCTCGATACGGTCGATGACGGCCATCATGGCCTCTTTGACTTTCATTCCGGTGACAAAGCCACTGTTGACCGACCAGCCACTCTTGGCATCCATACTCTCGGTCCAGGTTGTGGGGTCGCTAACCACATCTTTTTCCTGGGAGACCACCTGGCGGATGGGGAGACCGAAATGACGGGCAAAGGCGAAGTCGCGGCTGTCATGAGCCGGCACAGCCATGATGGCTCCTGTGCCGTATCCGGCCAGCACATAGTCGCTCACCCAGATGGGTATCTTCTCTTCAGTCAGAGGGTTGACGGCATAGGCGCCTGTGAAGACGCCACTGACTTTCTTCACCTCAGCCTGGCGCTCACGCTCGGAACGGTTTTTGGCCCATGAGACATAGGCTTCCACCTCAGCACGCTGACCATCGGTCGTGATTTTGTCAATCAGTTCATGCTCCGGGCACAATACCATGAATGTGACACCGAAAATGGTATCGGGTCGGGTGGTGAATATCTCAAAACTCGGCGCATCTTGCTGACCGGTGGTCACCGACAACGGGAACCACACGGCAGCACCTTCCGAACGGCCTATCCAGTTGCGCTGGATTTCCTTCAGACTGTCGGTCCAGTCCACTTTTTCCAATCCGTCAACCAAACGCTGCGCATAAGCGGTGATGCGCAGGCTCCACTGGCGCATAAGCTTGCGCTCAACGGGATAGCCGCCACGGACACTCAAACCGCCCACCACTTCGTCGTTGGCCAACACCGTGCCGAGTTCCGAACACCAGTTCACGGGGATGTCGGCAAGATAGGCCAGGCGGTAATTCATCAGCACCTGCTGACGACGGTTCTCGTCCCATGCATTCCACTCGGCAGCGGAAAAGTGCATCTCTTCGGTGCATGCCACATTGAGGCCTTGTGTTCCATTTTCGGCAAAGCGAGACTCCAGCTGGCTGATTGGCTGTGCTTTTTGCAGGTCATTGTCATAATAGCTCTTGAAAAGCTGAAGGAATGTCCACTGCGTCCATTTATAGTACTTGGGATCGCAGGTGCGCACCTCTCGATCCCAGTCGAAACTGAACCCTATCTTGTCCAACTGCTCGCGATAACGGGCGATATTTTTGTCCGTAGTGATCGCGGGATGCTGCCCCGTCTGTATGGCATATTGTTCAGCGGGAAGGCCGTATGCGTCATACCCCATGGGGTGCAGCACATTGAATCCACGCAGACGCTTGTAGCGGGCATAAATATCGCTCGCTATATATCCCAGGGGATGGCCCACATGAAGGCCTGCACCTGACGGATACGGAAACATATCCAGAACATAGTAGTGGGGGCGGTCTGCTGCTCCCTTCGACGGGTTTGCCACGTGATACGTACCATGCTCACGCCAGTACTTTTGCCACCGCGGTTCAATTTCAGTAAATTTGTAGTCCATTATCTTTCAATATAATACATATAGCCGCACATACAGCCATAAAATGCAAAGATAGCAAAAAATAAGCAATATAATAAAATAATACTTAAAAACGGCAAAAAAAAACAGTCTTCACCACTCTCCGGAAGCGGCAGACTCTTCTGTCAATCAGTAGACAAGACTCAAGATATCGTCAACGATATGGCGATGCGGCACCGATGGCAGCTCGGGACGTTGATGTATGTCGGCACCGACAAGTGCCTTCTGCGCCAAGTCGATAGCAGTCAGGTCAAGTCCGTCAGATGCAATTTTAGCATCGATTATCCGTCCTGCAGACTCATCCACTTGCAATGACAGTTCTACAGCACCCCATTCGAACCTGCCTTTCTTGTCAGCCCTGAACTCCCGCCAACGTCCATACAGCCACTCGGGGTCTTGATACGAGCGGGCAATGGCCTGCACATCTTCGCGTCGGGAGATGTGTTCGAAACCCATTTTCACGCAGTTGTCGGCGTAGACCTCTTCAAATGCATCACGAAGCGAGGGGACGACCCTCAGACTGGTGATTTCGGGATTAAAGTCCGACAGGTTGGCAACCCTACTCCGCACCGACTCCACTCCATGCTTCATCAACTTTGCCTTGTCGACTTTCAAATACCGCTGCAGTTCCTCCATCTCGCTGCGTATCAACAATGTGCCATGATGGAGGCAGGCACTTCGACTCTTGCTAAATGCATTGCCGGATATTTTTCTCCCGAAGCATGTCAGGTCGTTTCTGCCCGAAACCTCAACCTCAAGTCCCCAATGCGACAAGGCCTGCCTTATGACGGCAAAGTGCTTGTCCACATCATAAAGATCTGGCGGCGCAACAAACGAAAAATTCAAGTTGCCGTCGTCGTGATACACCGCCCCCCCACCCGTTTTCCTCCTCACCAAGAAGCCACCGTCGGCCTCAAGCTCGGCCACATTGCATTCGCTGTATGGGTTCTGGTTCATGCCAATAACCACTGTGCGGCGGTTGCGCCAAAGGTACATCGTCACGCAGTCAGGTCTGGCATTCTGCACCAGCCATTGCTCCACAGCAATATTCAAGTATGGATTCAATTGATTTGATTCAACGAACTGAATCATAGCATTCAAAAGCGATATGTAAATGTAAAGAAATTGGGTGCCTGCGACAGGTGGAAATTGCGTCGGGCAAAAGCAAAGTCGAACCGTATTGTCCTGATTCCGAAGCCGAATGAAAAACCACTCAGATTGAATGCATCGGCTCCTTTCATCTCGGCAGCCTGCCGATAATTGTAGCCCACCCGGCCATAAACCGACTTGCCGATGTTGACTTCAATACCGAAAAGGGTGTGACGCATCAGATTGTCAAACACTCCCTCATACCATTTTTCTGTGGTCACCTGTCCCGTAAAGGGGTCTGTCTGTGTGGTCGGATTCAGCGGATCGTCATATCGCAAGTTCCAATGCTGCAACTCGGTAGCGGCAAAAAACAGGCGGAACGGCGCCCGTGCCAATTTATACGACAACGCCGCCGACAACTCAAATGGCAATTTCTCAACCGTCTGGTCGAACGTGACAATCTGCGACCCCATATTCCTAGCCATCAGCGTGGCGGAGAAACGCCTGTTGTCGGTCACAAAACTTCCACACACGTCAAGGGCCAGCGCAACAGCCGTATATTGTTCATATTGCGACAACACCGGCTTGAAATTGGCTCCGATGCTGAAGTTGCTGTCAATCCACATGCCCCACCCTATGTTGAGCGCATAGTCGGCCACCGAAAACTTTCCAAGATGCTGTTCCTCTTCGCTGTATTCCTCAAAAGAGCCATAGTTGAAATAATGGAATCCGACCACGGCCGTACCCAGTGGGCCCACATTCAGACCATAGCTTATCGACCCCACCGTGCTGAGCCCCGACATAGTCTGCAGGCTGGCCACCAACGTCCCATTCATCTCGGGTGTGATCATCGATGGATTGTCAATCGCCACCGAAATGTCGTTGCCAAAAAGCGACAGGTAGTCGAAACCCAGACCCGCGGTGCGGCCCGCACGGCCCATATCCAAAAGGGTCAAAGTGTTCAGTCCAGCCACCTGGGCTCTTGCCTGGCCGGAATATGTGCTTAGAAAACCGAAAATTATGGCGCATATCGCTACACGCCATAATTTTCGTTTCAACAATGAGCTATCAGGTCTCACTTCTGCATTGCGTTACCTCTGGTGACGTAACCGTGGATCTGCATTATTACTGCTCGCGCTTTTTGTTGCGTTCGTGACGCATCAGGTGCGAAGGCTCGAGGGCCATACGGTCGGTCTCGAGCAGCGAAGCCACACCCTCTTCCACACGACGGGCCGCCTGACATGCCTCGCAATGGCACTCCTCGTGATATTCACGCGGCTCGGTATAGGTGGTGATCACGCCCTCGAAGTTGCGCAAGATCACCTTGTCGGGACTCTGCGAAATCACATACTGGGGCATCACCGGCGTCTTGCCGCCTCCACCGGGCGCATCAACCACAAAGGTGGGCACAGCATAGCCGCTCGTATGGCCACGCAGGTTCTCGATGATCTCGATACCCTTGCTGACAGGCGTGCGGAAATGCTCCAGACCCATGCTCAGGTCGCACTGGTAGATATAGTACGGACGCACACGGTTGCGCACCAGTTCGTGCATCAGTTTCTTCATCACATGCACACAATCGTTCACGCCGCGCAGCAGCACAGTCTGGTTGCCCAGCGGAATGCCGGCATTGGCCAGACGGGCCAGGGCCTGCTCAGCCTCGGGAGTGAACTCGTTGGGGTGGTTGAAGTGGGTGTTCAGCCAGATGGGATGATATTTCTTCAGCATCTCGCACAGCTCGGGAGTGATACGCTGCGGGCAGACCACAGGCGTACGGCTGCCGATGCGGACTATCTCCACATGCGGGATGGCACGCAGGCGCTGAATGATATACTCCAACTTCTTGTCGCTCACCATCAGGGCGTCGCCGCCGCTGAGCAGCACGTCGCGCACCTGAGGGGTCTTCTCGATATAGGCCAGGCACTTCTCGATACGCTCGCTGGGGCTCTCGTCATCCTTCTGGCCGGCAAAACGGCGACGGGTGCAATGGCGGCAATACATCGAGCACATGTCGGTGATCAGGAAAAGCACACGGTCCGGATAACGGTGAGTGAGTCCGGGAGCAGGCGAATCCTCGTCCTCGTGCAGCGGGTCGTTCAGGTCGGCAGGAGCGATGTTGCACTCGGCGCCTTGCGGGATGGCCTGACGGCGGATGGGATCATAGGGGTCGTTCGGGTCGATAAGACTCAGATAGTACGGCGTGATGGCCATACGGAACTTGGCCAGCGCCTGCTTGATGCCTTCTGCCTCGTCTGCAGCAAAGGTGAAGTATTTGCTCAGCTCTTCGTAGGTCTCGATGCGGTTTTTGACTTGCCATTTCCAATCGTTCCACTCGCCGTCGGTGACGTTGGGAAACAGTTCTTTTCTGCGGTTGACTTTCATGTGTGATATTTTATATTTACTTTATATATCTTGTATTCCAATACAATGCGCTGGCAATAAGACGTTCAGCACATGTACTTTATAAAGTGCAAATATACAACAAAAATTCGAATGGTAGCGCCTGCATGCAACATTTTTTTATCAACAGCCAAGTGTTTGCCATGCAATATTCAATGACAAGGAGCATTATTTGAACTCTACAACACAGCTGATATACCGATGAGAAGCATTGAAAAAGCCATCTTGAACCGCACCGCCCTTTTGCTTGGCGATGCCGCCATGGAGCGTGTCTCTGCTGCACGCGTCTTCATCTTCGGTGTGGGCGGCGTGGGGTCGTGTGAAGGTCGACGCCCTAAAGGAACGCCTGCTGGAGATTAATCCCCTGCCGAAATCGAGGCTGTGCAGGAGATATTCAATAGCAAGACTGCAGAAAGCTTCCATCTGGATGAATACGACTATGTGATTGACGCCATCGACAGCCTGAAGGACAAAATCGAGCTGCTGGTGTACGGCTCGGGCAAGGCTTTCGAACACACAAGGCTCTACAGCTCGATGGGGGCGGCCCTAAAGGTAGACCCGACGCAGGTGAGGGTGAGCGAGCTCTGGGATGTCAACGGATGTCCGCTGGCCTCAATGATGTGCAAAAAAATGCACCGCACGAAGCGGTTTCCCGGGCGCAAGATACAATGTGTATGGAGTCCCGAAGTGTTGCCCAACCTTGGCCAAGCACGCTCCTGCGGCACCGAGACCAGCATGTGTCCCAAAGCCCAGTCGGGCGACGGCCGCGCCGACCTGCCGAACCACGAATGGTGCACCTCGAAAGCCCAGATCAACGGCTTCATGTCGCACATCACCGCCATCTTCGGCCTCACACTTGCGGGCCTGATAATACAAGACATTTACCGCCAATAAAAAAAGAAGCCTACCGGTTGGGCAGGCTTCTTTTTATTTGCTATTTTCCAGTCTTTTTGCATTCAAAATCCCAACCTGTTCCTGCTCCGGGACTGAAATTGGAACAATGGAAATACAAACTGTCTGCTGCCTGGAAAGAGCCATTAAACGCACGGTATTCATTTCCAACCAATGTCAACGTCCCGGCAGTATCCACCTTGCATTGCCAGCTCTCCGATTCCTCGTTAAGTGTTATGATTACACAGCTGTCCTCCAAGACATCAACACGAAGCGTCCCGTCTGTATACGACTCCGGACCCGACCCTCTTGGATTCCATGAATATTTATGGCATGTGTAGCCATAATCGCCCACCCAGGCGTCGCGATAGTCACAACTTTCCTCTTTGCCGCAGGAAACCGCCAAAGAGCACGCAAGCAACAGCCAAACCAACTTTCCGTTCATCATCGACATCTGTTTTTTTACAATTCTTACAAAGAATCTGCCGGAAGGTCTCCCTTCCGACAAATTCTTTTATGTCAGGTAGGACAAGTCAAACAAGTCCGACACATCCGACATTAAGCGTAGAGCTCTTCGAAAATCTTGCGGAGCTTCGGGCACTCGCGGAGTTCCTGCAGGGTGAACTCGGCGTGGCCTTTGGTGTAGCCGTTGCCCATGATCATGTTCACGTCGGCTCCTATACCCTCGGCGCCGAGGCTGGCCTTGGTGAAGCTGGTGGCCATGCTGAAGAAGTAGACGATACCGTCGTCCTTGGTGCAGAGCACAGCGGTCATCTCCTGGTCGGGGACGTTGACGCAGTTGATGGTGACGTCGGCCATCTTGCCGTTGGTGAGGCGCTCGATGAGCTCGTAGACCTGCACGGGGGTCATGCCGGCGGCAGACTCGACGATGTCGCAGAAGCCGAGGTCCTTGATGCGCTGGGTGCTCTTGGGACTGTTGGCGATACCGATGACGCAGCCGGTCACACCGACGCGCTTCTTGGCCTCATAGGCGCAAAGCATACCGCTCTTGCCACCAGCGCCAAGGATGACAACGGTCTGGCCATACTGGCACAGCTTGGCGGTCTGGGCGGGAGCACCGGCCACGTCGAGGGCGCTCAGGGCGAGCTTCTCGGGCATATCGGTCGGGATCTTGGCGTAGATGCCGCTCTCGAAGAGGATAGCCTTACCCTTGATATCGACCTGGTCCACATCGGGACGGATCTCGAGGATCTCATCGATACGCAGCGGGGTGAGCGAGAGGCTGACGAGGGTGGCGATACGGTCGCCTTCCTTCAGGTCGATCTTGCCCTTCAGGGCATCGCCGATCTTCTCCACCTTGCCGAGCAGCATACCGCCCGAACCGGTGCGACGGTTGCGGTGCTTGCCCTGCAGTTCCACATTGAGGAGCATCTCTTTCTTCACCTCTTCCATGATGCGCTCCTGGCTGGCACCTTCGCCGGCCTGCTGTTTGGCATAGTTGTGGATATCGGTGAACGAGGCGCTGTCGATATTCAGGGTCTGAACGTCGATGAGGATCTCGTTGTCGTAGATCTCGTCCATGTTGTTGTCAAGCTTGTTGGCCGGCTGCGGCAGAACGCCTTTCGGCTCGATGACACGGTGGGTACCGTACTTGTTGCCTTTTTTCTGCATAATGATTTTGTATGTTTTTGATTGTTACTAATTTTGATTGTATCCTTACGGAATTGAAGACTACAAAGATACGATTATTTTTCAAATGCGCAAAATTTTTTTCTCACCCTATCGGCATGTTCGGCTTGCCTCCTGCTCCGCGTGACACCCCACCGGTCCGCTGCCTGCCGCGACAACAACGCCTCCGGTCCAACAGTCGTACAACAGACGCGCAGCAGGCGGTCTCCGATGGGAGGGAATCGGCACCACGGGACGTTTAATTTTGCGGCAGACACAATAAAAGGCCCTGTTTGGTGTTATAGACTATAAAAAATATTAAGGAATCAAGATTATGAAAAAATTGCTTTTGGCACTGATGCTTATGGCCACAGGCTTTGCCGTGGAGGCACAGAACAACGACACCCCTGAGCTGCAGGATGCCGGGGAGGAGGTGTTCCAGGTGGTGGAGAAGGATCCCGAGTTCGAGAACGGCATGGAAGGGCTCTACCAATATCTGGCCACCCACCTGCAGTACCCCGACGAGGCGAAAGAAAAGAAAATCGAAGGTCGGGTGTATGTGCGTTTCATTGTGGAGAAAGACGGCACCGTGACAAACGTGGAGGTGATCCACAGCCCCGACCCGATGCTGGGTGCCGAAGCAGTGCGTGTGGTGAAAGCCATGCCCAAATGGAAACCCGGCCGCCAGCGCGGCAAGAAGGTGCGCGTACAATACAATCTTCCCATCAACTTCAAACTCTGACCCCATCATGAAAGTCGTCATACTCGGGCCCGCATGGCCCTATCGCGGCGGCATTGCCGCCTTCAGCGAGCGTCTGGCACGCCAATATCAGTCAGAAGGCCACGAGGTGCATCTGGTCACCTTCACCCTACAATACCCGTCGTTTCTCTTCCCTGGCAAGACGCAGTACAGCACCGAGCCTGCCCCCGAAGGGATGAAGATCAGCCGCCTGATGAGTTCGATCAACCCATTCAGCTGGCTGCGCGCCGGCCGTCGCATACGGAAAGAAAAGCCCGACCTGATTGTCTGCGCCTACTGGCTGCCGTTCATGGCACCTTGCCTCGGCAGCGTGCTGCGTTGCGCCAAGCGCAAAGGCACACGCCGCGTGGCCATACTGCACAACCTGATTCCGCACGAACACCGCTTCGGCGACCGCTTGTTCTCCAACTGGTTCGTCCACTCGTGCGACGCTTTCATCACGCTGAGCCGCTCGGTGCTCGACGAGATCGACGAGTTCGATCCCAAGCGCCAGCGTCCGCGCACCTTCTGTCCCCATCCGCTCTACGACCACTACGGCGAGCTTCTGGAGCGCGGCGTGGCGCTGCAGCAGCTGGGCCTCAGGGAAAACCAGCGCTATGTGCTGTTTTTCGGATTCATCAGGGAATACAAGGGGCTGGACCTGCTGCTCGACGCCATGGCCGACGAACGTATGGAACAGCTCGGCGTGAAACTGATCGTGGCTGGCGAGTTCTACGGCGACTCACGCCCCTACATTGACCGCATCAGCCGGCTGGAGATCGGCGACCGCGTGGTGCTGCACACCGATTTCATTCCCGACCACGAGGTGAACCGCTATTTCTGCGCCGCCGACCTGGTGGTGCAGCCCTACAAGAGCGCCACGCAGAGCGGCGTGAGCCAGATAGCCTACCATTTTGAGAAACCGATGGTGGTGACCCACGTCGGTGGCCTGCCAGAGATAGTGCCCGACGGCAAAGCAGGCTTCGTGGTGGAGCCCACCCCGCAAGCCATCGCCGACGCGATAGTGCGCTATTTCAAAGAGGATTGGAGCTTGAAAATGCAGGAAGGCGTACGCGACGAGAAGCGTAAATATTCCTGGAGCAACATGACCAAGGCCATTGCCGAGGTCACTGCATCCTGACTCTCGGGTCGAGCCAACCGTAGATGAGGTCGGTGAGAATGTTGATGGCCACCAGCAGCAAGCAGACGAAGAGAATGGCCCCCATCACCACGGGGAAGTCGTATTTCTCCAGACCGTCGACAATCACCACGCCCATACCTTTCCAGTCGAACACATATTCCACAAACACGGCGCCCGCCAGCAGCGAAGCCAGCCATCCGCCGGCCGAGGTGACCACGGGATTGAGGGCGTTGCGCAACGCATGTCGGACCACCACGCGCCGACGGCTGATGCCCTTGGCGCGGGCGGTGCGGATATAGTCCTGCGAAAGGGCCTCAAGCATCGAGTTTTTTGTCAACTGGGTGAGTGTAGCCAACGGGCGTATGCCAAGCGTCAACGCGGGCAGTATCAAGTTCTTGAGGTCGATGTATTCGCCGCAGCCATAGTCGTCGACGGTGTAGAGATTGCCGAACATGTTGAGGTGGGTGATGTCGGCCAGCAGATAGGCGAACACCCACGCGATGAGGATGGCGGCAAAGAAGCTAGGCAGCGACATGCCCAGCGTGGAGAGCACCAGCGTGGTGCGGTCGATCCATGTATCTTTGTGCAGAGCGGAAATCACGCCAAGGGTCACGCCCACCACAAGGGCAAATATCATGGCCACAACGGCGAGAACAGCCGTTTGCGGAAACGAGGTGGCGATGATTTCCGACACTTTCCGCTGG
>Ga0310697_10007155_pt1 | contig 10549 bp, 2 predicted proteins | sample 172DNAGHGlowgp2_FD_203883 | JGI IMG/M metagenome (GOLD analysis project Ga0310697, IMG submission 203883) | Sheep rumen microbial communities from Palmerston North, Manawatu-Wanganui, New Zealand - 1728 DNA GHGlow gp2 (v2) (version 2) | ecosystem: Host-associated > Mammals > Digestive system >...
TGAAGAAACGAGAACATTGTCAACGTATTTTGTTACTCCATTGGTTACCGTAAGATAGATTCCATTCTCTGTATCACCTGAAATGACAAAATGAGACAGATTCGTCATTGTAGATTTGTTGTATCCATCAATTGGAAGGGTTGTCGTTAATTCTGTTGAGCTGGCATCAGTAATGGTGACAGTAGTGGCATATTTTTCCCATGTGATTGTAAAGGCTGTACCATTATTCGTCGCAAAAGCCACATTAGATGCATTCGTGTTTGAAGAGGATGCGCCCCAGTCAAACTCTAATTGCCAGTTACTTTCAACCTTAAACTGATTATCAATAAACTGTGTCGTAAGGGCACGATTTCCAGAACCTCCGCCCTGATGATATAACAACACGCCTGTGGTGATATCCGTGCTACCATTAGCAACAGAGTAGGTAAGTCCTGTAGGCGCACTAGAAAAATCTGCACTCCAGACCACATCCCAGTCTTCAGCCCAAGCAGTATTCACTCCCCCCAGCAATATGATGAGGGCAGTAAACAATAGTCTTTTTAATTGTTTTTTCATTTGCTTGTTTTGTTAGTATTCTTTTTGTAGCGCCTTCTGGTCCGTGAGCGCCATGAGTTTTGTTGAAGTTTGTTTTTCTGTGCCTACCTGCGGACCTCTTATTGCTGCCTCCCATTCTTAGTGGTAAGACCAGGTAACGACACCCTCATGTTGTAGTCTTCTTGTTTTGCTTTTTAGTTGTTCTTTTAGTTTTTAATTAAATCGTTAATATTTAAATTTTGTCTGCTAATTCATCTGCTGTGAATAGTTCGAGGACTGAAAAGTCCTTAAAGTCTTTCTTGTTTCTTGTCACAATACATTCACATCCTCCAGCAATTGCTGCATCTGCGCCAACCCTATTTTCTATATAGTCTACTAGAATATTTGTATCCAAGAATGCTTGTATCATTTGCTTAAGATATATGAAAGTCGTTCATCTTCAGCAATCTCTTGTTGCGTATGTGATGCCATACCCCTCAAGCGCTTAAATGAGGCGGGCAGTTCTTTTTCTTTATGAGCGGTAGAGACTTGGGGGGTCAGCAAGGAAATGAAGTAACTCTCCGTCATCTTTCCAATGTCGGTATTGTGGCGACGGGCATAGTCAGCCACGTCGTTGTACAGTTTCGAATTGATATGTATAGCCGTCGTTTCCATTCTGTCCTTGTCACTTTTATTAATAATTAGGTAATCATTATTATATATATCAAGGTGCAAAGTTACATATTTTCGTTAAAACGACAAAAGAAATCAAGGACAATTTCATACTGAAGAAGAAAAAGCACTTCTGTATGAAGGAAACAGGTAAGGCCTAAAAAAGCAGCTTCCCCCCGAATCGCGATTCGGAGGGAAGCTCTTTGGATGATCCGAGTACACGGATTATCTGACTACCATTATCTGACTACCGTCTTCTTGCCATCGATGATGTAGATGCCCTTCTTCAAGGCGCCCGTCACCTTTCGGCCCTGCAGACTGTAGACCTGTCCGGCCTTGTCGGCAGTCTTCGCAACAGCGATGCCCGTCGGAGTTTTCGACTTGATGACGAAGTTCTTCGTCAGGTTCTCACCTGCAAAGGCGATGGTATCGGTTGCCTCCTCGTAGTTCTCGGCCGTGACCGTAGCCACATAGGTGCGTCCCGACTGAATGACATCAAGACTGTAGGCACCCGTAGCATCGGTGGTGGCGGTGTACTGCACATTGTCGCCATCGTCGCTGACCAACGTCACCGTAGCACCAGCAACGGCATCGCCCTCGTTGTCCTTCACCGTACCGGAAAGGATGAGCGGCTCAGCAGCCAGGGTGACATAGAGCAGCGGATTGTACTTCATCGAAGTGCTGTTGCTCCACTTCATGTTCTGATAGTCGCCGTCGTAGTCGAAGGCCAGGGAAGCCCATCCTCCCTGCGTAGCCTCCAGATAGATGCGCAGGTCGGAAGTGCCGTCATAGACAATCGGATTGGCTGAGAGGTCGAGGGTAATCGTGTTCACACCGTTGGCGAACGTCATCGAACCCTCAAAGACCTTCACCTCCGTCATCGACTCCTTCTCAGGACTGTTCCAGGTGATGTCGCCCGTCTTCATACCTACCCATGCGGTCAGGCTGTTGGCAATCGTCTTGTCGGCGCTGACGGTTCCCTTGAAGGAAAGTGTAGTAATCTTTGCGCCAGCCACGATGCCAAACGCATTGAGCTGCTCGGCTGTATAGACGATGTCAGAGGTCTTTGCCCCACCGTCCAGGTTGTAGAAGTCGATGATGGCGTTGTCCTTGCTGCTGCCAGTCTTCGCGCCCACCTCAATCGGCTCAGCCACAGCCTGCTCGGCCACGAACGTCACCTCGACAGGCTCGGAAGCCAGGCTGTAGTCACCAGCCGTCAGCTCCACATAGACGGGGAAGGTACCCACCTTCGGATAGCGGAACGAGGCCGAAAGCTTCTTTCCTGCATCGTTGAGCTTCTGGCTCACGGGCAGGTCGGCAGTCGTGCCCGTAGCCACAGCCTCGCCGTCGACGAAGACGGTCATCGTATAGGCATCGGCAGCCTCCTCAGCCAAGCCAAGATTCAGCACGTTCACCGAAGCCGTCGTTGCCACGTTTTGCATGGCCTCTGCGGGAATATTACTCGACACGATATACAGGTCGTGTGCCACGGCCACAGGCGTCAGGCCGTAGATCTCATCCACATACGGACGACCCGAAATCTCGAAGCCGAAATAGTACTCACCAGCCTCTTTGACCGTAACCTCGAAGGTCTGATAATCGGTGGTCATCGGATTCTCGGCATCCTCTCCACTCACGCTGAACAACTCGACGCGGGTCGTTCCCTCCTCGGCGTTCAGCACTTCCTCACGGGTAGCGGCTGCATAGACAACCACCTTGCCCTCGCTCCAGGAAGAACTGTAGATCCTGGCATCGAACATCAGCTTCTCGCCGGCGGCAGCTGCAAGCTTCGGCGTCACGAAGATATTGTCGGTAGCACTGGAAGACGTGATGTAGTAGTTCGGATCAGAATAGGTTCCACCGTTTGAAGAGCTGACATTGGCCTGATAGACAGAACCTGCGGGCCAACCGCCATCATCGAAGTTGGCATACCACTTCGTCGGGTCGAGCTTCGTACCGCTGACCGCCAGTTCAAACGTGGCATCCTCACCAGCTCCGTTTGTATAGGTGACGACCAGGTTTCCACTGTAAGCGCCAGCCTCAGTAGCCGAGAAAACGAGTTCAACGGCCTGGGCTGCTGCGCTCAGGTTGCTTTCATCGAAGGCGGCCACCGTGAACTGTCCGGCAGGTGTCACTGTGAAGCCCTCGGGTGCCGTGATGCTCTTCACGGTCAGCGGGGCAGAACCCCAGTTGTAGACGTAGAAGCTCTTTGAGGGAGCGCCGTTGGTCTTACCGAAGTCAACTGGCGTGGTATAGTCTGTCGGCTCGTACCACTTCGACGAAGGCAGTGTGCTGAGGAAGTGGAAGATGGGCTCGTTGGTCACGGTCAGCGTGAACGGCTCCGTCTCGAACTTCGTATTGTCGGCAAACTCGAAGACCACCTTCGTGTTCTCAAACACCGTTGTGCTCTCCACCACCGGCGTGAACGAAGCAGTAAAGGTCGTCGTACTGTTCGCACTGGCGGTCAGCGCCTTCGAGGCAATCTCCACCTCGTTCTCGCCATACACATACTTCACGGTGTAGTTTCCGGCTGCCTCGTCGGTCAGCGGGATGATGTCCACGCTGGGCTTCTGCAGCGATGTGCCGCTCTTCACCGATGCGTCAGGCCACGAGACGCTCTTAATGTAGAGGTCGTGAGCCACGTCGACCTTCTCCAGACCGACGAGATTGTCGATGCCGAAGGTGCCATAGAGGGCAAAGGCCACGTAGTAGTCGCCCTCGGCGTCGAAGGTGATGGTCTTCGTCACCCAGGAGCTACCTACGGCCTCGGCACCTTCCGCCTCAGCGTATGTATAGGAAGCCACGGGGTCGCCCCAGGTCTGGCGGTCGGCAGACACATAGACCTTGGCAAAATAGACGTTATTACTGCTGTAGGCACCCCTCACGTCGAAGGCCAGCTTGTCGCCTGCATTGGCATGCAGCTTCGGCGTAATGAACTTGTTGTTGCCCGTCGCGTAACTGTTCGTGTTGCGGCCCGTCAGCCAGATGTCATATTTGCCGCTGTTGTAGTTGTAGTCGCTGTTGATGCCGCTCTCGGCCACCGATCCTGCGGGATAGACCGGCGCAGACTTCGTGTTGTTGAAGTCGGCAGCCCACGTGTTGGCACCGATGACCGTTGCCGAGAAGTTCAGCGTGTAGGTCTGGTCGACACCGCTCTTGTCTACATAGACGATGGTGAGCGTCCCGGTGAACGTGCCCATGACCGTTGCATCGTTGGTGATGTTCAGAGGCAGTGTCGCACCCTTCTCAATCTGTAGGCCTCCTTCCGGCACTACAGGAGCATTGTCGGAGGTGAAGCCCTCGGGCAGTGTGATGCTCTTGACGGTCAGCGGCGCCGTACCCGTATTAGCAATCTCGAAGCTCTTCGTGGTGCTCTCGCTGATGGTGCCCCAGTTCTCGGCAGCGGTGATGCTGCTGGTAGCGGTCGTGCCGGCCGAGCGGAACACGAACTTTGGCTCATAGGCCTTGTAGTGCGACTGGGCGCGCTGCACAACGGAGTACTTCAGGTTCTCGCGCAAGTCCATGCTGATGTAGGTATAGCTGTTGGGCCAGGTGGTGGTGGGCACTTCTGCCTGTACGGCAAACACGGCTGAGGTGTCACCCACGGCCAGGTCTTCCGGCACGGGAACGGTGGCCAAGGCCTCACCCGTGCGGCGGTTGACGACAGACACGCTGTAGCCTTCCTCACCCTGTGTCAGGTTGGCTTCACCCGAATTGACCACTCTCACATCGTATTTCACGAGCACCATCCCGTTGAGCTGCTGCTCCCAGTAAATGGTTCCGGTCGTGGCCGACGGCTCTGCCGATGCGATGGTGATGCGGCGCTCAGCCACAAGGTTGGCATCGGTTGCGGTGAAGTTGTCCAGATACATGTAGGAAGCACGGATGCCGATGTGGGTAAAGTCGGCCACATTGATGGAAACGACGACGAATCCGGTCTGCGATAGCTCTGCCCCACCCTCGGTGGTATAAGCAATCTTGTCGCCCTGCTCCCATGCACCGGCCGTCCCGCTCATGGCATAGAACTCGATGAAGCTGTTGTTGCTGCTCGTTTTCTTCACGGCCAGCGTCACAGTGCCCTTCACCTCGGGCGTAATCAGCAGGTCGGTACACTCGGTTCCGCCGCCGTAATCGCCTGCATACTGCCGGCCGGCCGACAGACAGCCGGAACCGCCGACGCCACTGGTCGCATAGTAAGAGTAAGTCATGTAGTAAGGGCCGTAGCCGTCGTAGTTGCCAGAACCCACCACGTGGTCCCAGTTCGACGCCACGGCGAAGTCGTGGCTGCTCGTCGAGATGGGGGTGTCAAAGTCCAAGACATAGCTTTCTGCCCCTGCAGAGCCGACGCCTAAGCAGGTCAGAAGCGCAAAGAGTAAAGCTTTTACTTTTTTCATACGCATTTTGTTATTATTTGTTATTCATTACTTGATAATTGTCTTGTTGTTTGCTTCAAAAGGTCAATGCCAATCGCGGTTAGTGCATAGAGGGGACAAATGTACGTTTTTTTTTGATCATTACCAAAAAATATATCATATTATTTTCCGAAATGTCGGTTTAATTCATCTTTTATACAACAACGGGCAGACTGTAGAAAACCATCATCCTCAGCGGCAGCAGCCTCGTCTGCATCTCCTGAACGCCGAAGATTCCTGAACGCGATGACTTGGGAAAGACGGGCAAGCGAATCAGGCACAAACTGTATGTGAACCATATACAAACTGTACATAGGCTATGTACGAAGTGTTTGCAAGCCACAAACACACCGTACATGGCCTATGTACAGTTCTGGTTCAGTCTCAATTCCAACGGCATCCATCCTATCCTCATCCAGCATCCGGCCTGAAAGCCGACTACTTCCCATTTGTTGCAATCCGTTAAACTTTCATATTTTCACTTTCATTCGCGTCAGATACGGAAATTATTTGCTATCTTTGCGGAAGTATTATTTATAAAATGTATATGAAAAAGTCTCTGTTGGGTGTCATCATGGCACTGTTTTTCATCCCGATTAGTATGGAAGGACAATCATACGGCAACCTGTGGAAGCAGGTGGAGAACGCTGAACAGCACGACCTGCCGCAGACGCAGCGCAAAGCTTTGGAACAGATTGCGAGAAAAGCCGAGAAGGAAAAGGCCTACGGGCAGCTGCTGAAGGCGCTGCTGACCAATGCGAAGGTGGCAGCCACCGTGTCGCCCGACTCGCTGGTGCCTGCCGTGGAGCAACTGAAGCGGCGTGAGCAGCAGGCCACGGCCATCCCCCTACAGGCCGTCTATCAGGCGGTGCTGTCGCGCATCTACACCCAGAACCGCTCGCTCGACGACCACGCCCAGGAACTGTCGGAGGCCTACGCCAAGCAGGCCGTAAGCCATCCGAAGGAGCTGGCTGCCGTCGGCGCAGCCGACTATGAGCCATTCGTGGTGAAGGGCGAGGACAGCCGTCTCTTCGGCAACGACCTGCTGAGCCTCATCGGTATGGAGACGGAGCAGTACGAGGCATTGCACCAGTACTATCTGACCACCGACAACCGCCCCGCACAGCTGCTGACCGCCCTAAGGACCGCCACAGGCAACCTGCCACGCATCGACTCGCTCATCAGCCTCTACGGCGACCTGCCCGAATGTGGCGAAGCCGCCATCGAGCGCTATCACTGTCTGCAAAACCAGGAGAACGTCACGCCCCGCGAGCTGGTGGCTTACATCGACGAGGCAACAAGCCGATGGGGCGCATGGAAGCGGCTGAACGAGCTGCGCAACCAGCGCAACCAACTGACGGCCCTGCAGTTCTCGACCGAACTGCCAAACAGAGTGGTGACGCCCAAGAGCCCACAGACAATGCTGGTCAGGACGTTGCGCGGCATCAAGGGAATCACCCTGCGCATCTATCGGGTGAAGGCCGAGGGCGACATCCAGCTGAACCCCAACTACGAGAAGGACTACAGAACGCTGAAAACGATGCTCGCGCCACTGCCGCACCTGACGCAGACACGGCAGTATGCCGAGCATCCTGAGCATGAGGTGTTTACCGACTCTGTCCAACTGCCCGGACTACAGCCGGGCGTCTACCTGATAGAGATGGAGAGCCAGCCGAAGACTGAGGTGGACCGCGGGCTCTACTTCGTCAGCAACGTGCGGGTGCTCTCACTGCCCTTGCCCGACAACCAGGTACGCTACGTGGCCGTCAATGCCACCACCGGTCAGCCCTTGGCCGGCGCAAAGCTGCGGCTGAAGAGGAAGGTCTACCGCAATGCCGACGATCCTGTCGTGAACGTGACCTGCGACAGCAAGGGCGAATATCTGTACCGGCACGAGAAGGGACAGCGGCCCAACGAGGTGTTTGCGACGGCTAAGGACGACCGTTTCTGTCCGCCCGTCAACGGCAACGGCTACTTCAGCTATTACCAGAGGAATCAGAACATAGAGGACGGAGTGGTCTTTACCGACCGTGCCATCTACCGGCCCGGACAGACCGTACATGCCTGTGCCATCCTATACAGCGTGACGAACGGATTTGAGCACCAGGCAGTTGAAGGCAAGGAGGTGAAAGCCACGCTGAGAGACGCTAACTATAAATTAGTAGAGGAGAAGACCCTCACCACCGACGCGTTCGGCACCGTGGCCTGCGACTTCAAGCTCCCCACAAATGGACTGACGGGCGAGTTTCGCGTGAGCTTCAACAGCTACTGCCGCTACTTCCATGTAGAGGAATACAAGCGGCCTACGTTCCAGGTAGAGATACCCAAGCCCGAACAAGACTACAAGGCAGGCGACACGCTGACCGTGAAGGGAACGGCCAAGAGCTATGCCGGAGTGCCCGTGCAGGGAGCCCGCGTCGTTTATCGCGTCGAACGCAGGCAAGCCTGGTGGTGGCTGTCGTACATGCGCTATTGGGACGGAGGATTCTTCGGTTCGATGGAAAGAGAAGAGGAGATCTTTGCGGGCGTGGCCACGACCGATGCCGACGGCTCGTTTGAGGTGCACATGCCGATGGTGCTGCCCGAAGGGTTAGGCAAGCACACGATGTTCTACAACTTCGTGGTGACGGCCGACGTGACCGATGAGGCAGGTGAGACGCACCACGGCGAACTGTCGCTGCCGTTGGGCAACCGCAAGACAGCACTGAGCACAGACCTGGCCAGGAACGTGCTAAAGGAGAATCCGGGAAAGGCCACCTTCCACCTGCACAATGCCGCAGGCACCGACCTCAATGAGACGGTAAGCTACCGCATCGACGAAGGGAAATGGCAGCAGATACAGACAAATGTTCCATTCTCCATTCTTGATACTCCATTGAAAAGCGGCAAGCACCAGCTGGAGGCCGTCTGCAAGGACGACACGCTGAGGCAGGACTTCGTCGTGTTCTCGCTCGACGACAGGCGGCCTGCCGCAGAGACCGACAACTGGTTCTTCCTCTCCGACAGCCAGTTCCCGAACGACGAGCGCCCCGTCACGCTGCAAGTGGGCTCGTCGGCCAAGGAAGTACACATTGTCTATACCCTCGTTGCCGGCAACAAGATTATCGAGAGTGGTGCGGTGAAGCGTTCGAACGAGCTGATCAACCGCAAGCTGACTTATAAAGAGGAATATGGCAACGGAGTGGCCCTGTGCTTTGCCTGGGTCAAGAACGGCAAGACCTATAAGCACACGACGTCTATCCTGCGCCCGCTGCCTGAGAAGAAGCTGCAACTGAAGTGGGAGACCTTCCGCGACCGACTGACACCCGGTCAGCAGGAGGAATGGACTTTGAAGATTACGAAGAGCGGGGAAGACCTCTCACCGCTCACCTCTGACGGCTCACCCCTCACCACCGACGGCTCACCTCTCACCAATCAATTCCAACTCATGGCCACCCTCTACGACAAGAGCCTCGACCAGATTAGGAAGAACGAATGGAATTTCACACCCAGAACCATCCTGCCCCTGCCCTCCATAAACTGGTACTACGGTCAATGGGGAGGCCTCTCGCTGAATGGCTATAAGGAGAAGCCGTATCTGGAGGTCAAGGAACTGGTGTTCAGCGTTTTCGACCACGACATCTTCCCTACGCCCTGGTCGCACCGGAGAGCTACCAGAGGTGTGCTTTATAATAAGGTTGCCGAGCCTATGGAGGTCGGAGCAGCAAAGGAGATGAAGGTGTTCGACTTGGCTGAGGTGCCTGTTGGTGCCCAGAAAGCCATCGGTGCCTTCAATGTGGCAGCCAATGACGAGATGACTGCTGAGGAAGAAACAGCAGAAGCAGGACAGACAGGCGACAGTCAGCCATTGGCAGAGGGACGCAAGAACCTGCAGGAGACAGCCTTCTTCTATCCGCAGCTTGTGGCCGACTCGACGGGCATCGTCGCCCTGAAGTTCACGTTACCGGAGAGTCTGACGACCTGGCGCTTCATGGGTCTGGCACATACGCCCGACATGATGTACGGCATGATAGAGGGCGAGGCCGTGGCGAAGAAGGACGTGATGATACAGCCCAACGTGCCGCGCTTCGTCAGAATGGGCGACAAGGCAACGGTCTCTGCCCGCATCTTCAACACTACCGACAAGGGACTGAACGGTGTGGCTCAGCTCACGCTCTCCGATCCTGAGAGCAATAAGATTGTGCATCAAGAAGAGGTCGTCTGCCTGCTGGAGGCAAACAGCACGGCAGCGGTCAGCTTCAACCTTCCGCAGGAGAAGCTTCAAGACCAGTCACTGCTGGTCTGTCTGGTATCGGTCAGTGGCGAGACTTTCTCTGACGGTGAGCAACAGTATCTGCCCGTGCTGCCTAACCGCGAGCGCGTCACCGTCACCGTGCCCTTCACACAGACCCAGCCGGGCACGAAGACGATCGATTTGCAGAAGCTCTATCCGCAAGATGCTCATCACTCACCGCTCACCTCGAAGCTCACCATCGAATATACGAACAACCCCGCCTGGCTCATGATTCAGGCATTGCCAAGCATCGGTCACGCGAACGACAACTGTGCTGTTTGTCAGGCTACGGCCTACTATGCCAACAGTCTGGGACAGCATATCCTGAAGCAGAACCCACAGGCGAAGCATGTCTTCGAGATGTGGAAGCAGGAGACAGGCCAGGAAACATCGCTCCAGAGCGCACTGGAGAAGAACGAAGAGCTGAAAGACCTGGTGCTCAACGAGACGCCCTGGGTGATGGATGCCGACCGCGAGGCCAAACAGAAGCAGCGCCTCAGCGATTTCTTCGATGAGGGGCTGATGAAGAACCGCCTTTCCGCATCGGTAGCACAGCTGAAGATGCTGCAGAACACCGACGGTTCGTGGAGCTGGTGGCCGGGCATGGACGGTTCGTTCTACATAACCGTCGAGATCAGTGAGATGCTGGTGCGCCTGAACCGGATGACCGGCACACAGG
>Ga0310697_10007156_pt1 | contig 10548 bp, 8 predicted proteins | sample 172DNAGHGlowgp2_FD_203883 | JGI IMG/M metagenome (GOLD analysis project Ga0310697, IMG submission 203883) | Sheep rumen microbial communities from Palmerston North, Manawatu-Wanganui, New Zealand - 1728 DNA GHGlow gp2 (v2) (version 2) | ecosystem: Host-associated > Mammals > Digestive system >...
ATGTTTGTATCTTGATAAACGGGATGAATTTTGATACCCTTTAGCCCGTAATTTTTCACGCGGCGCAATTCCTCGCGATAATTCGTAAAGTCGGGGTGAATACAGCCGAAAGAAATTATCCCGTCGCCAAAATTTTTCTCATTGAGCGCGGCGGCGGAAGAATTTATTTTCTCAACTTGCTTTGTATTCGTCGCTACGGGCAGAATTACTGAAAAATTTATCTGCGCGGCGTCCATAGATTTTTTTAAACCGCTCAACGTGCCGTCCGTAAATGCGGGCGTCCGACTTACGCGGCTTAGCTTTTCTATCACGTCCTTAGAAATTTTTTCAGGGAAAATGTGCGTGTGCATGTCGATAATCATCGCAGTCACTCCTTTTTTCTTGAGGTTAGTAGGGAAATAGGTTAGTAGGTTAGTAGGTGGGTAGATTGGTAATACTAATTCTCTAATCACCTACCCACCTAACCACCTATTCCCTAGCTTGGAGGTTTTTTTAATGAAAGTTGCTTTACTAATTTTGTATTTTGCCGTTCTGGTTGGAATTGGTCTTTACTGTCGCAAGCATGCAACCGACGTTGATGGCTTTGTTTTGGGCGGACGCAACGTTGGCGCGTGGCTCACTGCCTTTGCTTACGGCACAAGTTATTTTTCCGCCGTCGTGTTCGTCGGTTATGCCGGTCAATTCGGTTGGAAATATGGAATCGCCGCAACTTGGGCGGGAATTGGCAATGCTTTAATCGGTTCTTTAATGGCGTGGTTTATTTTGGGGCGTCGTACGCGAATTATGACACGTCATCTTGATACCGCGACCATGCCGCAATTTTTCGAGAAGCGTTTTGGCTCGCCGTCACTAAAAATCGGCGCGGCGATAATCATTTTTATTTTTATGATACCTTATACCGCCTCGCTTTACAACGGTTTATCGCGGCTTTTCGGCATGGCGTTTGATATTGATTATTCCGTCTGTATTTTGCTAATGGCGGTGCTCACTGCAATTTACGTTATCGCCGGCGGCTACATGGCGACCGCCATTAACGATTTTATTCAAGGAATCGTTATGCTCGTTGGCATTTCGGCGGTTATTCTCGCCGTGCTTGAGAGCAAAGGCGGATTTATTGCCGCGCTTGACGGCTTAGCCCGCGTTACTGATGATAAAGTTTCGTCAACGCCTGGTATCTTCGCTTCATTTTTCGGAACAGACCCGCTTAATTTGCTTTTCGTCGTAATTTTAACGTCGTTGGGCACATGGGGCTTGCCGCAAATGGTTCAAAAATTCTACGCGATTAAAAACGAACAGGCAATTCAAAAAGGAACGGTTATATCAACGCTATTTGCGTTCGTCGTGGCGGGCGGCTGTTACTTTTTGGGCGGCTTCGGAAGATTATTTTCCGATCAAGTTGACATTAAGGCGAACGGCTTTGATTCGATTATCCCGACAATGTTAAGCGGCTTATCAGACGGAATGATTGCGCTTGTCGTCATCTTAGTTTTATCGGCGTCAATGTCAACTTTATCGTCTCTTGTAATTGTTTCGGCGTCAACGCTAACTTTGGACTTAATCAAGGATAACTTTTATAAAAATATGAACGAATCGCGGCAGGTTTTAATGATTCGCGGCTTAATCGTGGTATTTATCGCGATCTCGGCGGTGCTTGCGTTGGTTCAATATAAAAGCTCAGTTAATTTTATCGCTCAGTTAATGGGCATATCGTGGGGCGCAATGGCGGGTGCGTTTTTAGCTCCGTTCATGTATTCGCTTTACTCAAAGAAAGTTTCAACGGCGGCTTGTTGGACGTGCTTTATTTTCGCAAGCGTGTTAATGTCGGCAAATATGTTAATCCGTCCAGCTTTTCCGGCAATAATGCAGTCGCCGATAAATTCGGGCGCGATTGCAATGCTTGCGGGGCTGGTAATTGTCCCGATAATCAGCGCGTTGACGCCTTCGCCCGATAAAAAATTAGTTGACGAAGCGTTTAAATGTTACGACGAGAAAATTTTAGTTCCGTTGAGCACATCACTTAACAGCGAAAAATAATTTACGAAAAAATTAGCGATGAACTCGATTGAGTCCGCCGCTTTTTTTATATATCAACGTACAATGACGGAAACGCCATCCGGAATAAGTGATACAGTGGCATTTTCTCCTTTTATCTCGAAGGCGCGAGAAAGTGCCGCGTCAAAAGTTTTTGCGTGCTCCATGTGCATACCACTTATCAATTTTTCGTCGCACATATCCGTTACAATAATGATTTTGTGTTTAGCTAAAATGCGGCAGAGAATTTGCGCTTCCCATTGATCAGGTTTTGTTTCATTGCGCGGAATGTGGGAAAATTCTTCTAGGAGTTTTTGCGGGCTTTTAGCTTCCGTAACCATTTTGCAAAAAGATTCGCCGCCGTGCCCGTCACTCAGTCCCGCAACTATTATTATGACGCCGCCCGCTTTGCAATTAGCTTCCGCCGCCGTCATGCCCTTAACAGATTGATAAATATTTTGGTCTAAGGGATAGCCGCCGTTAGTCGTGATTACAATATCGGTTGGGTTCCTTTTAACTTGCGACATGTTCAACACAAATTCGCAACCTTTAACGTGAGCCTTTTGGGAGTCACCAGCAAAGGCGGCAATAATTTCTTTTTTTGCGTCTATAACAACGTTGAGTATAAAAGCTAACTTTGCCTGCGCGGCGGCGTAAAGCATATCTTTATGAATCGGATTATTTTCAAGAATTCCGGTGCGGGCGTGAGGGCTGGCGATAAATTCGCTACAATGATTTGCCATGACGGTAGTTGCAGAGGCTATGCCGGGCAAAATTGCTTTTCTTCCTCCAGAAAATCCCGCAAAGAAATGCGCTTCAATAAAACCTTCCGCTATCAAAAGATCTGTATTGATTGCAATTTTATTCAAAAGGAGTTTGCCGCCGGAAGGCAACGTTCCTAAATCCGCCATTTCGTCATCACGGGAGCGGTGCACAACGATATTTTCATTTGCGACAATTTCCGCGCCGTAACGGTCAATAAGTTCTTGCCGAGTTGTTGGGCGATGAAACCCCGTTGCAATTAGAATTGTGATTTTTATATCGGGGTTCGCTTCCCGAATTCGCCTAAGGATAATCGGCAAAGTTATACGGCTTGGAACGGGGCGCGTATGGTCGCTGGAAATGATAACCATATTTTTTTTGCCCTGAACAAGTTCTTCAAGCGACTTTGAGCCGATTGGATTATTCATTGCCCTTTCAACTATCTCTTGCGCGGTGCCGTTCATTTTAAAATTTTCCGAATTAGCTACGAGACTGCAGACAAAATTTTTATCGGGTATCTCAATCGGAATGTGGCTTTTGTGATAGGGAATTTTTGTTTTCATTTTCCTAACCTCAAACTTAAAGCGCGTAACAGATTTTGCCTGGATTTAAAATATTGTTCGGGTCGAAAACTTTTTTCACGCCGCGCATTATCTCAAGACTCGTTGCCGGTAGTGATTCCTTAAGATAAGGTTGTTTTACTAAGCCAATGCCGTGTTCGCCGGAAACTTGTCCTTTCAATTCGCGGGCTTTTTCGTACATGCGATTCATTGCGCGATTCATCAGCTTTTGCCATTTATCTTCCGGCAAATCGTCTCTTAAAATGTAGACGTGTAAATTTCCGTCGCCCGCGTGCCCAAAAGATTTTATCCTAATGCCAATTTCCTCGCGCAGGTCGTGGACGAACTCGACAAAATCATTAACTCGATTGCGCGGAACAACAACATCGACTTCATCCATCATTGTAGTATTTCCCTTGATAGCTTCCAGAAACGCGCCGCGTGTTTTCCAAACAGGAGTGCTACGCTCCTCCGTGTCGGCAATGAGCAAGTCAATCGCTCCCTGCTCAAGACAAATTTTGGCGACGTCATCATAATACTTAGTGATTTCCTCTTTGGTGTTACCGTCAAATTTTAGCAGTAAATAAGCGTCCGCTTGATTGTCGGGGAATTTTCTGCCTAAATATTCTTCCGCGTCTAAAATTACTTCGCGTTCCATGAATTCAATCGCAGTTGGCACGGCTTTTGATTTAATGATAAGCGGCACGGTGCGAATCGCTTGCGCCAAAGTCGGGAAGGGAATTAACAGGCTGATATTGCATTTAGGCAACGGAATTAAACGAAGTATCGCCTTAGTGATAAAAGCTAACGTACCTTCCGAACCGATAATCATATTTTTCAAGTCGTAGCCCGAACTATTTTTAACGACCTTGCCGCCAAGTTCAAGGATTGTTCCGTTCGCCAAAACAACCTCAAGCGCACGAACAAAATCCCGCGTAACGCCGTATTTTACCGCCGTCATGCCGCCGGCGTTGGTGCTTATGTTGCCGCCGATTGTCGCAGATTTTTCGCCGGGATCGGGCGGATAAAAAAAGCCGTTTTCTTCCACGTAAGCGCGTAGTGTCATAATAAGCACGCCGGGTTCAACGGTAAGCGTCAAATTTTCCTCGTCAAGTTCCAAAATGTGATTCATCAACGTTGTATCAATCATAATGCCCTTTTCGACAGCGACGGAAGCCCCAACCAGTCCGGTACCCGCGCCGCGTGGCGTAACGGCAATTCGCTTTTCGTTAGCGTACGCCAAAATCTTTGAAACTTCCTGCGCAGAAATGACACGCGCCACCAAATCAGGATACGAACGCTTAACCGTCAATTCGTCGTGGCTGTACTCCTCGTTAATCTCGTCGCGCCAAAGAATTCGTTCACGGTCAAGAAACGTGGAAATAATTTCTAAATCTTGCTCGTCCATTTTTTTGTAATTGCTCATGCGATTTCCCTCCCTTGCTTAATTTTATCAATCAATTTCGGAATGATTTCGTACAGGTCGCCCACAACGGCATAATTTGCAACTTTGAAAATTGACGCTTTCGGATCGCTGTTTATCGCAAAAATTTGTTCGGAATGTTCCATGCCCGCAACGAATTGCACCGAACCAGAGACGCCGCAAGTTATGATAAGCTTCGGGCGAACTGTGCGCCCCGAAAGTCCTATTTGCCGCTTTGGTTCTAGCCAGCCATTTTCAACTAAAGGTCGAGTGCAAGCAAAATCGCCGTTCAGCACTTCGGCAAGCTCGCGAATAAGTTTTAAATCTTCCTTTTTCTTAAGGCCGCGCCCCGCCACAACTAAAATATCAGCGTTTTCAATTCCAATTTCTCGCGGCTTTTTGGTTATGCTCAAAACTTCAATTTTGCTCGTGAACTCGGCGGCGTCCAATTCCAAAAGTTCGACACTGCCAGAAATTTTTTCGTTACGCTTCGGCGTGTCCATAATTTTATAACGAACAGTCGCCATTTGCGGGCGGTGATTGGGCGTTAAAATTTCCGCCATGATATTTCCTCCGAACGCCGGACGAATTTGCACAAGGTCTGTATTTTCGTGAATGTCAAGAATTGTGCAATCAGCCGTTAGCCCCGTGTGGAAATGAGCTGCCACTCTTGGCGCAAGCTGTCGACCAACGGGCGTCGCTCCGACCAAAACGACCGCAGGTTTTACCTTGTTTATAAAAGCTTCAAAGGCTGTGGCGTAATTCTCAATGTTAAAGCCGCGAAGTTCCTTTTTGTCGCAGACGTAAATTTTATCAACGCCATAATGCAAAATTTCTTGCGCCTTCTGCTCAATGTCTTCGCCAATAAAAATCGCGTAAACGGGCTGATTGATTTTGGCGGCAAGTTCCCGCGCCTTACCGATAAGTTCGTAAGTGACGGGGTGAATTTTGCCGTCCACGTGGTCAACATAAACCGCAACGCCGCGCCAAGCAGATTTATCAATTTTGGTTGTCGCCTCTTCGACGAACTCAAAAACGCCCTTGCCCCTTTTAACGCAGAGCTTGCAAAGGCGACAAGCAGAATTGATTTCGATTTTGCCGGCTTTATCTTCCATAGCTCCAAAGGGACAAATTTTGATAAGCGCGGCGATGTCTTGCACCTTTTCTTGATGAACAATTAACTTTCCCATGATGTCCTCCCGTCAAGCAGTAAATTTCATTTTCTTTAGCGCGTCATAAATTTGCGCAGATAAATTTTCGCTGGAGCCCGTCCATTTTTCTTGAACTTTGTTGGAAGTCGGCGGGAAAATTCTTTGAACGCAAGTTGGCGAACCGTCAAGCCCATAATGTTTTTCGTTTTTGTCTTTCATGTCACTTAATGAATAGCGGCTGATTTCTCTGTTAGCCGTCGCCTTTTGCTTTTTATATGACGGCAAACGCGGCTCGTAAATGTCTTTTTGAACGGTGATAAGACACGGGAACGGGATTTTTAATTTCTCAATGTCTTCGCTCATTTCCATATTAACGATTATGTAGCCGTCTTGCACCTTGTCGATAGTGCGGACGTTACAAACGCAGGGAATACCTAGCATTTCTGAAACTTCCGGACCAACTTGGGCGGTATCGCCGTCGGTGGTTTGAAGACCGCAAATTATTATGTCGAACGTGCCGAATTTGCGAATGCCTTGAGAAATTGTATAACTTGTGGCGAGAACGTCCGAGCCGCCAAATTTCCTGTCGGTAATAAGTCCGCCCTTATCCGCACCCATTGCAAAAGCTTCGTAAAGTATCGTTGCCGCTTGCGGTGGTCCCATTGTCAGGACGCTAAGACTTCCGCCGTATTTTTCGCGGAGCCTAAGCCCTGTCTCCAATGCAAAAAGGTCGTACGGATTCATTTTTGCATCTGCGCTGTTGCGTTTCAAAACTCCTGTTGCGGGATCAACTTCAACTTTGTTTGAACTGGGAACTTGTTTAATACAAACTAAAATTTTCATCGTTGCCCTCCTGTCAAAAATTTTTTTCCATAAATTCCACTTTATCATAAAACTTTCTCTTAAACATCACAGAAAATTATTTCTGCCGATTCAGCTAATTTTTTTAGTTTATAGACGGGAAGCCCGACGACATTTGACCAATCGCCGTTAATTTTGCGAATAAATTTAGTTGCGCCGCCCTGTAGAGCGTAGGATCCGGATTTATCGAGCGGTTCGCCTGTCGCGACGTAATTTTTTATTTCCTCCTCCGTCATTTCCCCAAAATAAACTTCCGTAACGTCGCAGTCGGTAAAAATTTTTCCGTCAGCGCGGATAATTGCAATGCCGCTAATAACTTCGTGCATTTTATTTGCCAACTCAGCTAACATTTGTTCGGCGTCGGCTGGATTTTTAGGTTTGCCAAAAATTTTCCCGTTCAGAACAACGATAGTATCAGCGGCGACAACGACCGCGCCAGGATTTTTTTCTGCAACGTCTTGAGCTTTGATTTTAGCGTTAAGAACGGCTAAATGTTCGGGCGAAATATCGTTTTGAACTTCGGCTGCGTCGCTAACTTCAATTTTAAAGTTCGGACAAAGTTTTTTAAGCAGTTCATGCCTGCGCGGCGAGCCTGAAGCGAGAATAATCATTAAATCATCTCCAAAGTAGTTTTGAAGTGATTATAACAAAAAAAAATAACTTTGAAAGTGCTTTTAGCTTTCCAAAGTCATTTTGCAAGTTGGCGGTTTAACCTTCCGCCTTAAAATCATTCAAACCATTTGTCTGGTATTATAAAATCCGTCAGCATTTTTTTATAATGCTCAAGATATTTTTCGTAGCGCGGCGCAAGCTTAACTTGTCCCGTTTCAACGGCGTAATTCCAAACGTCGCCAGTTGTAAAATTGGGATGAGTATCTTCTATTGAGGATACGCCACTTTCTCCGAGATACCAAAAGCACGGATAAGAATACGGAAAATATTTATCGCTAAGCAAGTCATCGAAAATCTTTTTAAACATCGCGGCAAGTTCCTCGCGGCGCAAATATTCGCAAAAAGTAATTCCTTCGCCGACAAGTTCAACGTAAAAACGAACTTGACCTTCTAACCAACGCTTAATCGACAGCTTAAAGGCAATGTGCCCGTCGTCCCTCATGATATTAGCATTAAAATAATCTTCGCCACTGCGCACTGCATTAAAAAATTTCACAAGGTCAGGCAACGGGTCGTCCAAAAGTTCATCAAACCAAAATTCAAAAGCCCGTGTATTTTTTCTGACAATGAGTTTCATATCACCGCAATCAATTTCGCCATACTCCAAACTCAAAGAATCGTTTTTGCTCCAAAGCTTGAGCTTTTCGACTTCGCGGAAGTATTGCGCCTTATCGAAGACAAATTCACCAAATCTGCGCTTATAAATAATTTCGCCGCGCAAATTTTCATCGGGCAGGATAAAATTTTTCCAAGTAACAATTTCCGCGCCGACTTCGACGGAAATATAAATTGCGGAACAATCAATATCGCCGCAAGTGCAACCGTAAATCGGAACGGAATCGGTTTTATAATCTTCGTAAAGACTTTCGTACAAATCTTTTGCCCAAAGTGGTTTATGTCTCCTGTTACAACCTACACTTTTCTCAAATTCGTGTATGCGCGGCAAAAGATTTTCGCCATTGATAAAAATATCGACTGCAGAGCTTAAATAATCGTTGTTAGCGTATGAAACATAAGTTAATTTAAATTCTATCGTGTCCATGATTCAACCTTCTGCCTTGAAATTGTAAACGGGCTTCATCACGTCGATAATCTCAACTGTATCGCCGATAACATCTAAAATATCGTCGAGGGTTTTATAAGCTTGCGGACTTTCGTCAAGGGTGCCTTCACTGATTGAGGTTGTGTAAATGCCCGCCATAGAATTTTTATAATCGTCCATACTTAATTTGATTTTGGCGTCGCCGCGAGACATGATACGCCCTGCGCCGTGCGGGGCGGAAAAATTCCAATTAGCATTGCCCTTGCCGACCGCCAAAACCGAGCCATCGCGCATGTTTATCGGAATTAAAACACGTTCGCCCTTATGAGCGGCTATCGCGCCCTTGCGAATGATTAAATCTTCCACGTCAATATAATTATGCGTGGTGTGAAAGGCGTCGCCGCCGGTTAAGCCCGCCTTGCCGAGCAAAATTTTAGCGATAAGCTCACGATTGCGCCTAGCGAATGTCTGACAAAGTTCCATATCGTGCAAATACTGATGAAAATATTTTCCGTAGACAAAGCATAAATCTTCAGGCATGTTGGCTTGCTTGCCGCGATATTCCTTTTCCAATTCCTTAAGCTTCGATTGAATTTCTTTCTTGCGACCGAGCGACTTATAAACGGCAATAATTTCTTCCTTCTGCGCAAAAAATTTATCCTTGCCCTTAGCCAAATCGATTGCAAGCCCTTGATAAATTTCTGCGACCTGCTTACCGAGATTTCTTGAGCCGGTATGAATGACGAGATAAAAAATTCCGTCGCTAGCGCGGTCGATTTCGATAAAATGATTGCCGCCGCCGAGCGTGCCTAAACTTTTTTCAATGCGGCGCGTCTCTTTCAGCTCCCGATAGCAATAAAGCTGTGTCAAGTCAAATTTTTCTTGCTTAGCGTCCCAAACGTTACGGCGCGACGGGATATAATGCGCCGCCTCGTCAATTTTTTCAAAGTCAAGCGCGTCCGTTTCAAGTTTAACGGTGTACATTCCACAACCAATATCAACGCCAACAATATTCGGGACGGCTTTATCAGTTACGGTCATTGTCGTACCGATTGTGCAACCTTTACCGGCGTGCACGTCGGGCATAATGCGAATTTTGCTGTCTTTGGTGAATTCGTAATTACACATGCGGCGAATTTGTTCGCGAGCGGTGTCCTCAATGACTTTCGCGAAAGAAATTGCCGTGTTGAACTTGCCCTTAATCTCTTCCATAAAAATTTCTCCTTTCCAAAAGTAACGTGCAGCCGCGTTTAGCAATAATAAAGGAGCTTGCCGCCTTTGACAAGCCCCCAAAATTTTTTCAATCGACAATGATTAAAAGCGTACTTCTTTAAGAAAAATTTTAAAAAATTCAAACACGATAATTTATTGAATCGTGATAGAGACGCCGTGCGGTTTGCTCTCGTCCATAACCTCTTTTAGATTTCCGAGCGGAACATTTAAATCAATATCCGCTGTAACTTCCGCGTCGAAGTGCAAATCTTTATTGTAAACGACATTTTACCTTTCATGAAAATACCGCCGATGATACTTGCAAAAGCTACAACCGCAACCGCGCCGCCGTCGCCTGCGCCGTGTTCGCCTTTTGTGTATTGCAACGGAACTTTCACGCCGTTAATCGTATCCACTGAAACGATTGTGAACTACTCGCCGCCTAAAGAGGCGGGAATATCGTTGACATTGCCAATATCGGGCATGTCTACGAGGCAACGCCTGAATCCGCTGTCGAATAAATTTCAAAGTCAAAAAAACTCCCCGTCAAGCGGCAGGGAGTTCTTTTTTTACAATTTTTGCTTTCATAGAGTACGAAGACAATATTTTTTTGACAGGTCTATAGTTCAGAAAAAATCAGTCAGCCCGTACCCAACTGACCAAAGCTAATGAAATTTTCCAATACTGGCAGTTCTCCGGAAGAAGCAGGCTTATTCTGCAAATTACTTGGAGTAGAAGTGTCATCGCTACCTGTAGGCAGTTCTTTGGAAGAAGCAAACTTATTCTGCAAAATATTTGGAGTAGAAATGACTTTTTCAACTCCTGTACCGGTCA
>Ga0310697_10007159_pt1 | contig 10547 bp, 8 predicted proteins | sample 172DNAGHGlowgp2_FD_203883 | JGI IMG/M metagenome (GOLD analysis project Ga0310697, IMG submission 203883) | Sheep rumen microbial communities from Palmerston North, Manawatu-Wanganui, New Zealand - 1728 DNA GHGlow gp2 (v2) (version 2) | ecosystem: Host-associated > Mammals > Digestive system >...
TGTAGGGTTGCTGGGCGAGCAGAGAATAATCATCCGTGTCTTTGGGCTGATGGCCGCTTCCAGTTGTTCTGCCGTCATTTTGAAGTTCTGGTCGAAGGAAGCCTCTACGATAACGGGTTCTCCTCCTGCCAATTTTACCATTTGGGGATAACTCACCCAGTAAGGTGCTGGAATGATAACCTCTTCTCCGGGATTGACCAGTGCCATAACCGCGTTGCAGACGCTTTGCTTGGCACCGTTGGATACAAGTATCTCGCTGGGCAGATAATGCAATTGGTTCTCGCGCTCCAGTTTGCGGGCAATAGCCTGACGAAGTTCCGGATAGCCCGGGACGGGCGAATAGCGTGAGTAATTCTCGTCGATAGCGAGTTTTGCTGCCTGTTTAATGTGATCTGGGGTGTTGAAGTCTGGTTCGCCGACGCTCATGTTGATTACGTCGATTCCTTGTGCTTTCATCTCTGAACTCTTCTGTGACATGGCCAATGTGGCCGATGGAGCGAGACGCTGTAAGCGATTGGATAATTGTGCCATTTTGTTTGTTTGTTTTTTGTTTCAACGTGCAAAAGTAAACATTTATTTCGTTTTTCCGAAATGATTGCGTGTTTTTTTTCAATTTTGCTAATTAATTATTCATTTCACGATGATTTATAATTAAGTATTTCAAAAAAATATGTACCTTTGCACCGTTTTTGAATACACCTAATTAATAAATATGATGACAGCAAAAGAAATCCGCGACTCATTCAAGAGTTTTTTCGAGTCGAAAGGACATGCCATCGTGCCTTCTGCACCGATGGTTATCAAGGACGATCCGACGCTGATGTTCACCAACGCCGGCATGAACCAGTGGAAAGACATTATCTTAGGCACACGTGATCCAGAGCCACGCCGCCGTGCTGACACTCAGAAGTGCCTCCGTGTGAGTGGCAAGCACAACGATTTGGAGGAGGTGGGTCACGACACCTATCATCACACCATGTTCGAGATGCTGGGCAACTGGTCGTTCGGCGACTATTTCAAGGAGGGCGCTATTGACATGGCATGGGAGTACCTTGTCGATGTGCTGAAACTGAATCCCGACGATTTGTATGTGACAGTATTTGAGGGTTCTCCTGAAGAGAATATCCCCCGCGATGACGAGGCTGCCCAGTATTGGGCCAAGCATGTGCCAGCCGACCATATTATAAACGGCAATAAGCATGACAACTTTTGGGAAATGGGCGATACCGGTCCCTGCGGTCCCTGCTCGGAGATTCATGTGGACTCACGTACCCCTGAGCAGCGTGCAGCCAGTGGTAAGACAGGACGCGAACTGGTGAACAAGGATGACCCGCAGGTGATAGAGATATGGAATCTCGTGTTCATGCAGTTCAACCGCAAGGCCGACGGCTCATTGGAGAAGCTCTCCATGAACGTCATCGACACTGGCATGGGCTTTGAGCGTCTTGTGCGTATGATGCAGGGCAAGCACTCCAACTACGATACCGATGTGTTCCAGCCCATCATCAAGAAAGAAGAAGAAATCACAGGACTGAAATACAGCACCTTTGAAGATTCTGAGAGTTCAGAGTCCTCCGAGATTTCCAGGAACGCTGGGAGTTCCGAGCAAATCAACATCGCCATGCGTGTCTGTGCTGATCATTTGCGGGCCGTGGCCTTCTCTATTGCCGACGGACAGCTGCCCTCCAATGCCAAAGCCGGTTACGTTATCCGTCGTATTCTGCGCCGCGCTGTGCGTTATGCCTACACCTTCCTTGGGCAGAAGGAAGCCTTCCTTTATAAACTCCTGCCTACGCTTGTCGAAGAGATGGGCGATGCCTTCCCCGAACTGAAGGCCCAGCAGCAACTCGTTGCCAAGGTGATGAAAGAAGAGGAAGATTCTTTCCTCCGCACACTTGACAAGGGTATCGCATTGCTCGACAAAGCTATGGTGCAGCTCCGCAAGGAAAACAAGACCGAGCTCAACGGAGCAGAGGCCTTCCGCCTGTTCGACACTTACGGATTCCCCCTCGACCTCACTGAGCTTATCTGCCGTGAGAATGGCTTCACGGTCAACGAGGAGCAGTTCAACGCGGATATGCAGAAGCAGAAAGACCGTGCCCGCAACGCTGCAGCCGTGGAGAATAGCGACTGGGTGGAGCTGCGTCAGGGCGAACAGCAGTTTGTGGGTTATGATTTCAGCGAGTACGAATGCAATATCCTGCGGTATCGTAAGGTTACTCAGAAGAAGACGGTGTTCTACGAGTTGGTGCTCGACAAGACACCTTTCTATGGCGAAATGGGCGGTCAGGTAGGCGAGCAGGGTGTGCTTGTTTCCGAAAGCGAGACCGTGGAGATTATTGATGCCAAGCGCGAGAACAACCAGACGGTGCATATCGTGAAGCAGTTGCCCAAAGACCCCGCAGCTCCGTTCATGGCCTGCGTGGACGTCGATAAACGCGATGCTTCGGCTGCCAACCATACCGCTACCCACCTTCTCGACTATGCTTTGAAGCAGGTGTTAGGCGACCATGTGGAGCAGAAGGGCTCGTTTGTCAGTCCCGACAGCCTCCGTTTCGACTTCTCTCATTTCGAAAAGATGAGCGACGAGCAGTTGCGTGCCGTAGAGCGTATCGTCAACGACATGATTCGTCAGGATATCCCTCTCGATGAGCATCGCGACACGCCCTTCGAAGAGGCTAAGAAGATGGGAGCTATCGCCCTCTTCGGCGAGAAGTATGGCGACAAGGTTCGCGTTGTCCGTTTCGGTCCTTCATGCGAGTTCTGCGGTGGTATCCATGCTAAGAGCACAGGCCGTATCGGTTTCTTCAAAATTATCAGCGAGAGCAGCGTGGCCGCCGGTGTCCGCCGCATCGAGGCCAAGACTGGCAAGGAGTGCGAAGAGCTGCTTTACAGCCTTGAGGACACGATGAAGGCTGTGAAGGCGTTCTTCAACAATGCCAAGGATCTTCAGGGTGTGATTCTGAAGTATATCGAGGAGCACGACCACATGAAGAAGGAGATAGAGCAGTTCCAGGCACAGGCAGTCGAGCGCAGTGCTCAGACGCTGCTGGAGAAGGGTCGCATGGTGAATGGAGTGATGGTGGTAACAGGTGTGCTGCCCATGACACCGGCCGCTGCCAAGGACTTGGCTTTCAAGGTGCGTGCAAATGCCGGCGGCTCGCTGCTCTGCGTGCTTGGCACTGTTTATCAGGAAAAGCCCCAGCTGACCATTATGGTGAGCGATGACCTGGTGGCTGACCACAAACTGAATGCCGGTCAGATGGTGCGCGAGGCTGCCAAGCTCATTCAGGGCGGCGGTGGCGGTCAGCCCCACTTTGCCCAGGCTGGCGGAAAGAATGCCGACGGGCTGAGTGCCGCATTAGACAAAGTCATTGAAATGGCCAAGTTGTAAGTTTGTCTATATAATATAAGGTAATGCCGCAGGTACTTGTCAGTGTACTTGCGGCATTGTTTATTGAGAAAAACTTGTTGCTGTGAGCCGGTTCCTCTCATTAAGGAGAGAAGTTCCTATTGGAGGGAATGCTCTATTGCAACCCGTCAAGCTCATGTTTCAAGGCTTGCAAGTCCTGCTTCACCTCGATGAGGCGCGTCAACACTTCCGCCCTCCGGTCAGCCCCGTCGCGGTTGGCGTTGATCATCTTCTTCGCGGCAGCCAACTTGAAGCCGCGCACCTTCACCATATTATATATAAGTTGTATCTGCTCAATGTCCTTCTTTGAGTACTGCCTCACCTTGCTTGCCCCGGCAGTCTTCGGACGTAGATAGGGGAACTCCGTCTCCCAGTATCGCAGTGTGCTCTCGTTGAGACCGAACATTTCAGCCACTTCCTTGATGGAGTAGTATAACTTCAAATCCTTATTCGTATTCAGTGCCATATCATCATCTTCTTGTTTCCGTTGCGAAGTTACGTAATTTCCTTCAAACATAATTATTCCATAATGTTAATTTTGTGTTAAAAACGGATTCAAACCATTGTCAATTCAATAATAGTTTATATTTTTGCGATATCAAAATGATATCAAATTATAAGCAAATTGATTATGGAAACAAAAGAGAAAAAGTTTGAAGGATCGGTTTGGAACGGATTCCTTATGTTGTTCGTTACGCTGGGACTTACCTTAGCAAGCATCGTAGCCGTTATCTGGGGCATAGCCATCTTGTCGGATGAGTATGGCGATGCTTGGTCAGGCGGTCTGTTCTTGGGCGGTGGCATCGTGTTGTTGGTTGTCGCTATCACGATGATGTGCAGTTTTCTGATGCTGGAGCCTAACGAGGCCCGTGTCATCACGTGGTTCGGTAAGTATGCAGGCACATTCTCAGAGACCGGTTTCTACTGGATCAATCCCTTCTACGGCACAATGAAGGTGTCGCTGCGCGCTCGCAACCTCGATGCCGAGCCTATCAAGGTGAACGACAAGGTGGGCAATCCCGTGATGATAGGTCTGGTGCTTGTATGGCGACTGAAGGACACCTACAAAGCCCTGTTCGAAGTTGACTCTCAGACCATGGCCACAACCGCCCAGGGACAGGTGGGTGCTGCCGACGTAAAGAGTCTGATGAAGGCACTGGAAGGCTTTGTCAAGGTGCAGAGCGATGCTGCCCTTCGTCAGGTGGCAGGACAGTATGCCTACGATGATACCGACGAGAAGAACGATGAACTGACTCTTCGCGGCGGCGGAAACGAGATTAACCAGCAGTTGGAAGAAAAGCTCGACGAGCGACTGGCCATGGCCGGCATCGAGGTAGTGGAGGCCCGCATCAATTATCTGGCCTACGCTCCAGAGATAGCTGCCGTGATGTTGCGTCGCCAGCAGGCCACCGCCATTATCACGGCACGTGAGAAGATTGTAGAGGGTGCCGTATCGATGGTGAAGATGGCTCTCGACAAGCTTTCCAATGAGAATATCGTGGAACTCGACGATGACAAGAAGGCCGCTATGGTGAGCAATCTTCTTGTCGTGCTCTGCGGCGACGATTCCGCTCAGCCTGTTGTCAACACAGGAACCTTGAATCACTAACAAGCAGTTTGTTCACATGTCTGACAAGAAGACGAAGAGTTTCATCTTGCGCGTAGATGCCGAGACGATGAATGCCATTGAGGCCTGGGCCGCCGACGAGTTCCGCTCCACCAACGGCCAGCTGCAATGGATTATTGCCGAAGCCCTGCGCAAGGCTCATCGCCTGCCCAAGAAGAAAAACGAAACAGATGGTACGTATTAAATGGCCCGGCAAGGGCCCCATGATGGGACGAACGCCCGAAGGCACCGTGTTTGAAGTAGTGTTCCTGGTGATGGCTATTGCCGTATGGGCACTCATTGTGTGGCTCATCTCCAAGTCGCCCGATGTGGTGGCCACTCACTTCAATGGCAAGGGAGAGCCCAATAGCTGGGGCAGTCCCACGACAGTCATCTTCCCTTGTCTCATAATATCGGTGGGAGGACTATGCACGCTGCTCTGCGCCTATTTCCCGCATTCCATCAACATGCCTGTCCAGGCAGAGAATCCCCGTCAGATAGCACTTGCTATGCGCATGGTGCGTATCCTGTCGCTTCTGCTGCTCCTACTGACGGCAGCTATCGCCCTGGGCATGCTTGGCTCGTATGTAGGCTTTCCTTTCGGTATTGCTACCACCGTGTTGTCGGTCGTTGGCCTGATAATGACCGTATGCATTGTCTTCACAGTCCTTGTTTGGAAAGCCCGTTAGAACAATCAGAGATGGAGCGTATGGCCCATGCGGTCCTGTTTCGTCTTCAAATAGCGCAGATTGTACTCATTGGGGGTAACCTCGATGGGTACATTTTCTATTATCTCCAGTCCGTAGCCCTCCAGTCCCACGCGCTTCACTGGGTTGTTGGTCATCAGGCGCATCTTGTGAACGCCGAGATGTCGCAGCATCTGTGCTCCGCAGCCATAGTCGCGCTCGTCGGCCTTGAAGCCTAAGCAGAGGTTGGCATCCACTGTGTCGTAGCCTTCCTCCTGCAACTTGTAGGCAGCGAGCTTGTTCATCAGCCCTATGCCACGTCCCTCCTGTTGCATATAGACGATGACACCCTTCCCTTCCCTCTCAATCATCTCCATCGCACGGTGCAGCTGTTCGCCGCAGTCGCAGCGTTTCGATCCAAGGATGTCTCCCGTCATACAAGAAGAATGTACGCGCACGAGGATAGGCTCGTCTTCCTTCCATTCGCCCTTGATGAGTGCAAAATGCTCCAGCCGGTTGCTCTTCTGGCGGAAAGGCACGATGCGGAAGTGACCGTGGTCGGTGGGCATGTCCACCTCTACGCCCACCTCTATGAGCGACTCCTGCTTCAGTCGGTAGGCGATGAGGTCCTTGATGGTGATGATCTTCAGCCGGTGCTCTCTGGCAAACGCCTGCAGTTCGGGCATACGTGCCATCGAGCCGTCGTCGTTCATAATTTCCATCAGCGCACCGGCAGGATAGAGCCCCGCCAGTTTGCAGAGGTCCACGGCGGCCTCCGTGTGTCCTGAACGGCGCAGCACACCGTTGTCCTGTGCGTAGAGCGGGTTGATGTGTCCTGGACGGCCGAAGGTCTGCGGGGTCGAGGCAGGGTCGGCAAGGGCCTGTATGGTAGCAGCGCGGTCGTGGGCACTAACCCCTGTGGTGCAGCCTTCCAGCTTGTCCACGGTGATGGTGAAGGGAGTGCCTAAGACAGAGGTGTTCTCGCTCACCTGTCGTGGCAGGTCCAACTCTTCGCTTCGGCTGATGGTGATGGGTGCGCAGAGCACGCCGCGGGCATATTTCAGCATGAAGTTGACCATCTCGGGCGTAATTTTCTCGGCGGCGCAAATCAGGTCGCCCTCGTTCTCGCGGTCTTCGTCGTCGACCACAATGACGAACTTGCCCTCGCGGAAGTCCTCGACGGCTTCTTCTATCGTATTCAGTTTGAACGTTTCCATATTCTGTTCTGTGATTATTGTTTCTTCTGTTGTATATGCCGCACGGCTGGTTCTGTCACATAGAGCGAGCCTTCAGTTGACAAGTCGCCAAGTTCAATGATTCTTGGTATGAGCTCCTTATTAGTCCGGATGATGGCCTGCAAGTCCTTGTAGAGCCTCACGCGATAGCGTATCATGCGGAAATAGAAGAACACGCCCGTAGGGAGGAAGATTCCGGTGACGATGTTAAGCCATTTGCGTTCAAACGGTCGCGTATGAGCCCTCACGGCAATGACGGGATAGCGGTTGAGCGTGGTGATAACCCTGTTGTCCCTAGAGAACGAGAGGTCCTCGATGGCCGTTTCCAGGGCATTATTCAGATGCTCTATCTCGTGGTCATCGCCAGGTTGGAAAAACACGCGGATGGGGTTGGGCCAAAGCAGCAGCTTATGCTCTTCCGAATAGCGGTCTACCTCCATGCTGACGTTCTTGAGCAGCTCCGCATCGGCCAGGTACTGCGGCGGTTCGATGATCACCTCCTTCTTCGTGAGATTACGGTGCTGTCGCAGACCCAGTATGCGCATCAGGAGCATGCGGTAGGCATCGATGTTAAACACGGTAGAGTCCTTATTGGCCTGATAGGTGAAGAAGATGGCCATCGGCGCCAGTACCATCGTGGATATCCATTTGCCGAACCACACCGTCCACTCGTCCTCTCGTGCCATACGCATGCCGGAGTTCTCAAAGATATAGTAGACGATGAACACGATGACCGATATGATGACCGGCACGCCCAGTCCCCCCTTTCGGATAATGGCACCAAGGGGGGCTCCGATGAAGAAGAAGATGATGCAGGAGAGGGCAAGCGTAAACTTGTTGATGGCCTCCATCTCATGCACGCGTGCCTGACGGTTCAGGTAGTCGGAGAAATCGGCCTTCATCGTCAGGTCGTTCACTGCGCTCTGGGCCTGTTGCGCAGCGTTGCGCATCACGCGCAGTCGTTGTTCGCTGCCCATGTCGGCATAGAGTGAGTCGAGGTTGTCGGGAGCCGTCAGCTCATCCTCCAGTCGGGTGGAGTCTTCCTTGTTGAGTGCCACCCTGACATATTGCAGGGGCAGGGCCACATGGTAGAACTGACGGCCTATGCTGTCGCAGTCGCGCCTTATGGAGTCCAGGTCGTGCAGGATGCGGCGGTTGCTCTTCACCTTTGCGTTGTGGGAGAGGTCAGCCACGTCGTCCATGTTGAACCCTCCGTCATAGTCGAGCACAAGCGTCTTGTGTCCGAACGTCTCGCGCCGGTAGGGCACCTCTGCCGACGAGGCCACATCCTGTGAGCGCATGTTCTCAAACCACTCGCCGTTCCAGAGCGTCAGCAGCAGGTGTTTCTTCTCTGCGGTGCTCTGCAGCATGCCCGAGTCGGCGAGGATGATGGCCTGGTCCTCATACGAACCGGTTCGGCGGTAGATCATGATGCCGTAGAGATGGCCCGTGTTCATGTCTTTCTTCTCCACATAGAGGTTCGTGTCGGGCAGTCCGTCGTAGAAGATGCCTTCTGGAATCTCCAGCTCCGGGCTGGTCTGCTTCATGGCGAGCAGCAGCCTTCCGAACTGCTGATTGGCCTTCGGCCCTATCACGTCCTGGAAGAAATAGCTCAGCCCGGCTATCAGGCATACGATGACTATGAGCGAGCGGAACGCCTGCATCAGCGAGATGCCGGCCGCCTTGATGGCAGTCAGCTCCGAGCTCTCGCCCAGGTTGCCGAAGGTGATGAGCGATGAGAGCAGGATAGCCAAGGGGAAGGCCTGGGGCATGAGCATAAGGCCCATCCACCAGAAAAACTGTGCCAGCACGTCCACGGTGAGACCCTTGCCTATCAGCTCGTCGACGTAGCGCCACAGGAACTGCATCATCAACACAAACTGGCAGATGAAGAAGGTGCCCACGAACAGCAGGCCGAACTGCTTGGCTATAAATATGTCGAGTCTCTTGATGCGAAACATGCCGCTTTTTCCTTTTCAGCCTGCAAAGTTACGAAGAAAAACTCACACTTCTCCACCTTTTACATATTTTATACCAATTCCATGGAAGTGTTCTTTCTGCGCATGCATAAACTCCTGTGCGAACAAACAACCGTTAAATATACTTACAATTTCTTTAAATAAAAAAAGCAGTCCTTTCTACTCGATGACAATTTGCTAACTTTGCAATGAATTATTAAACAAACTATTAATGAATCAACGACCACTCATCCTTATTTCCAACGACGACGGCTATCAGGCCAAAGGCATCCACGCACTGGTTGACATGCTTCGCCCGCTGGCCGATATTTTAGTATGCGCCCCCGATTCTGCCCGTTCGGGGTTCTCCTGCGCCTTTTCTGCCACCACACCGCTCAGGCTCACCAAGCAGCATGAGGAGGAGGGAGTGCAGATATGGTCCTGCAACGGCACGCCTGTCGACTGCGTCAAGCTGGCACTCTCACAACTGCTCCACGGCCGAACGCCCGACATGGTGGCGGGCGGCATCAACCACGGTGACAACGGTTCGGTGAACTCCCACTATTCCGGCACGATGGGCGTGGTCATGGAAGGAGCGATGAAATATATCCCCTCCGTGGCCTTTTCGCTTTGCGACCACAGCGACGACGCCAACTTCGAGCCGCTCCGCCCCTACATCCGGCAGATGACCGAGCGGGTGCTCCGCGAAGGTCTGCCACAGGGCGTTTGCCTCAACGTTAATTTCCCGCTGACGACCGACGGCGTATTCCAAGGCATAAGGGTATGCCGTATGGCACGCGGACGCTGGGTCAACGAGATCACCACCTGTCATCATCCGCGAGGCTACGACTATTATTGGATGGTGGGCCACTACCAGAACGACGAGCCGGAGGCCGACGACACCGACAACTGGGCATTGACCCACGGCTATATTGCCATCACCCCTACACAGGTGGACGTGACCGACTACGCGACGATGCAGTCGCTCGCCTCATGGACCCGATAACCTTGGTCTGAAAAACAAAACGTTGAAACAATGAAGTATTATCTCATAGCCGGCGAAGCCTCTGGCGACCTGCATGCCTCTCGCCTGATGCGGTCGCTGAAGCAGCACGACCCGCAGGCCGCCTTCCGCTTCTTCGGCGGCGACCTGATGGCAGCCGAGGGAGGAACACCCGTCAGGCATTACCGGGAGCTGGCCTACATGGGGTTCATTCCCGTGCTGCTCCATCTGCCCACTATCTTGAAGAACATGCGTGCCTGCAAACAGGACATCGTGGCGTGGCAACCCGACGTGGTGATACTGGTCGACTATCCGGGCTTCAACCTGAACATTGCGAAGTACCTGAAAGCCCACACCGATATTCCCGTCTATTACTACATCGCCCCGAAGATTTGGGCATGGAAAGAATACCGCATCAAGAACATCAAGCGCGACATCCGCGAGCTCTTCTCCATCCTCCCTTTCGAAGTGGCGTTCTTTGAAGGGAAGCACCACTACCCTATCCATTACGTGGGCAATCCTACTGCCGACGAGGTCAGGGAGTTCAAAGCCAACTACCACGAGACGCGTGACGACTTCTGCAAACAGAACGGTCTCAATGCCGGGACACCCGTCATCGCCCTGCTGGCCGGCTCTCGCCGACAGGA
>Ga0310697_10007160_pt1 | contig 10547 bp, 9 predicted proteins | sample 172DNAGHGlowgp2_FD_203883 | JGI IMG/M metagenome (GOLD analysis project Ga0310697, IMG submission 203883) | Sheep rumen microbial communities from Palmerston North, Manawatu-Wanganui, New Zealand - 1728 DNA GHGlow gp2 (v2) (version 2) | ecosystem: Host-associated > Mammals > Digestive system >...
AATAAATTTACGAAAGGAAAACCCACACAAAAAAAACGCACCAAGATATACAGTTCCACAGGCATGTTCTCCGCCGAGACAAGGTGTTTCGGATGGGGCAAGAAACTGCTCCTTGGTGCGGCGGCGCTTGGTGGCGGAGCGTTGCTCAACCACGCAATAGGAGACCCGCTTGGCATCAACCCGTATTTTGCTAAAGCAGGTGGCGCTATAGGCGATTGGTTCAGACAGGCGCCGTTGAGGAAGGCCGTCGCCAACAACGCCATAATTGCTAATCCTGTGCCCTTGCCACAGTCCCAACTGGTAGATGCGGTAAAGAAACACACCAAAGAAGCTAAAGGCGCAGCATCAACGGCTGCCAACGCCGCATCCGCTGCGGTGTCCCCCGCAACTTCGGCGTTGTCAGGCTTGGCGCAAACAGTCTCCAAGACGGCAGGACGCGAAGCAAAGGTCGCAAAGGACAAGAAGCCACGAACCGTCCAAATAGCCGATTGGAAGGATGTAGACGGCGTGTACACACCGTCTTACGAGAACGGGGCCATTACAAGCTTCATCAACAAGAACGTCAAGAACCTCGCTGACAAGAACGACCAGGGTGCGATGCTTGACCAGATTGAGGCGCAAATAAATGCAAGCCCGACATCCGCTGAAGTCCCTGCCATCGACCAGGCCCTCAAAGGAATCGCCATCAACGCACAGAACAAATACCTGAAAGAGCGTGCGGAGAATCTTTACAAGTCGCTCCACGGGATTCCGGCTACGGAGAATCTGGACTATGGCAGCGTCACCTCCCTTCAGGAAATAAAGGAAGCCGGAGACGCCGCGATACACGACAAAAAGAAGGCGGCACTCGACAGCATGACAAAGGAGAAGGAATACGCCGCGTATCAGAACATGCTGGCAAAATCCTCCAGGCTGAACGACCTTGTGGAGCAGTTCAAGGCGAGCCCTTATCTCAACACCCCGCAGGGGGACGCTATATACGCGGAGGCGGAAAGCATAATCAACGAGATAAACTCCATGCCGTTCGACGACCTGAAAACGGCTGCCGCGTCCAAGCGCGAACTGCTCCGTGCGTTGGCATCCGCACATGATGGACAGACCCCCCCCGCCACGGCACGCGCCGTTCCTGCGGCGGCAGCAAGTGTGGACCCGGCCACGGCTGCGCAGCAAGAACAATACTACGCCAGCACTGTAAATGGAGCCAATGCGTTCGTAGCAGACAAAGACCCTGAGAACCTGATGCGACTGATAAACGGCGCTTCAGGCGTTGCGATGTCTTACCCGTTTGGCCCGGCGAGGACAAGGTTGGAGGAGCTCATAGGGCAGATGAAGTACCACTACAACAATCTTGTGTACGAACTTTCACACGGCAGAAAAACTAACAGCTAAACAAGAAGAGCATGCAAACAGAATACATGATACAGAAAGCCCGGCACACAATGATGCGTCGCGGGCAATACGCCCAGCTCGAAGGGTTCGACACCGCGCTGAGGCTATTCTCCAGCGGAGATGACGGGTTCAGGGCGGAGGCCAAGGTCAGGAAGCCTTCCTTCTGGAAGAGGCACAAGGGCAAAATCCTTGCAGGCGCAGCTCTTGCAGGCCTCGGAGGCCTCGCGGCACAGGCAGGCCAGGAGGCACGCAAGCAGGGCAAAGAAGCGGCAGACACGTCCGCCTCATTGGTTACTTTTGTCGCGAATTCAACAGAGCAGGGGCGTTACAAAGAAGCGGTCCGTGCCATTCAGCGCGAAGTAAGCTATTACGAAAACCAACCCGAAATGTTGACGGACGTCGCCATCTACAACCTTAGCACCGCCGCCGACATCCTGAAGTCTCAGATAGCCGAAGACGCAAAGCCGGAGGACAAGGTCGTGCTCCTCCCCCAGGCGAAAGCCTTGATTTCAAAAATCAAGAAGTTCAGGCCTGCATCAACGTTAGAGGCCTACGGCGCAGCAACAAAACATGCCTTAGCGCAAGACTACAACTACGCCAAGGGCAAGGTCGACAAATTGTTGACGAAAGCCAAGGAAAAATTTTCCTAATCCCACACATACAAACAAAAAAACAGCATCGCATAGGAATACACGATGCTGTTTGTTTTCAAAAACTAAATGAAAGAAGTCTGGTCAGCCATCACGGCTCGCCTGTATCATAATACGATGCAAATTTAATAAAATATTCGGAGCCTTCAATTAATTTAACATAAATTAACTATAAATTCTGTGTCGGCAAAGGCATTGCAGACATACCTGCAATGCCATGTCGGACTCCCGGAGGAACGAATATTAAGTACGTTAACAAATCTTAACAAAAAACATTTGACAACCAAATGGGAAACATTGTAAATTTGCCGCAAATTTTAAAAAAAACTAAATGAAAAGAAGCATTAGCATCCCCCAGCAGGCTGTAATCGAGCTCGGGCTTGACCTTGACATAGCCGACATGGCCATATTCGATTTCATCTGCAGTTTCGCCCACTCGCAAGCGGCAGACAAAATTTTGACTGAAGACCAGCAGCATTTCGCCTATTGGATTTCGGCCAAGCTGATACAGAACCAGCTCCCCATCCTCCGCATGAAGGAGAGGACAATCAAGGAGCATGTAGCGAAGCTTGTGGACGCCGGTCTCCTGTGCAAATACGGAGACCCCCGCAAGATGCAGAAGGCTTATTATACCTTCGGCCCGTTATACGAAAAGATAATGTTCTTTAACGAGCATGGAGTGATGCCGGCGAAAACTGACGGCAGGAACCTGTTTTCATGCCCCACCTCTGCGGAAAACCGCAGACCCCTCTGCGAAAAACCGCAGACCCCTCTGCGGAAATCCGCAGACAATAATAATATAGAAGATAATATTATAGAAGATAAGAAGAAGAAGGTGGAGAAGAAAAGCGCAAGCGCTCCGCCACCAACATCATACAATGACCTTTTCTCTCAAAAAAACGACGCCTCCTGCGCCGTCAACCCTTCGGCTAACGGCTCGGATGGAGAGAAAGAAAAAAAAGTTCCGCCAAAAAAAGAAAGAGACGGCGACGAGGAATATGCCGAGAGGCGTGGCGTCTCGGCGGTCCGCGAAGCCGAGGAGCTCTCCCGCATGTGCCTTAAAGACGAAATGTGGTTGGAGGCGATGGAAATGGGCGGCTTCACAAGAGCTATCATAGAGAGCAAGCTGCAGGAGTTCGTCACGCACCTCCGCATGACAGGCAAAGAAAACAAGACTATTGCAGATTTCAAGCGCCACTTCAACAACTGGCTGAGGAAGAGTGCGGATTACGCCCTAAGGGCTTCGGCGCAGCCAAAGCATGTGGTCTTGGACATGGAAACAAGAATGGACATAATCAGGCAAACTTGTAATAATTTTCACAAGTGAACTGCCCACAGGCTAAAGACCCGTGGGTTTTCTCGTCTGTTTTATATAAATTAAAAATTTTAAAATTAAAAAAAAATGAGCAATCCTAAACCAATCGGATTCCTTCTGCCTAAAGCCTTGGGCAGAGACGAGTCACCCCACCCCGTGTCGACGGTTCCGGCCACACTCAAAAGCGGGGGCGCGGTCGTTGCAGTGTCAAACACCCTGCCTGTCAAAAACAAAGACGGAGAGATGACGTTGTCATTGTACAACGACAATCCAGTCGGAGATGCGGAGTGGGCAGTGCAGGCGCTGCGCATAACCTCGGTATTCCCGGAAATGGGGAGCAACGCGCCGTTCATGAACGAGTTGTGCAAGGCTGTGTTAAGGAAAAAAATGACCGCCTCCCAGTTGGAAGACGCGATAGACGCCCTGATAGACACATGCAGGTACCCTAGGTTCTCCATAGCCGATGTTGTCTCTTACGACAGGTCGGTCAAGTTGTACGACTACGACGCCTACTGTTCCATGTGTTGTGCCGGCACGCCAGGGGACTCTTTTGAGTCTGTAAAGGTGGACGGGAAATGTTTCTTTGTAAAAAAAGTTGACCTGGTCAACGCTCGCAACGGCATGCCCAGGTGACGTGCTAACTCCATGTGTTTCAGTAAGGTTGACGTTTTTTTTAAAAAAAAATTGCACAGGTGCGAGGTGTTGTATACCTTTGCGCCCGAACTTTTAAAAAAAAAACAAAATGAAACTACTCCAAAACCAAGAGACAAGATACAAAGTCACTTCCGACAGACTCCCCGCCGTGGAGTTGTACGCCGCAAGCCAGATTCGCCTCAATGGGTCAAGCCTTGACGAATCGACAGGAGAAGTGCGGGATTACGAGGTGTTCAAGGAGCGAGGAGCTTCCATAAGCGAACCCGAAATAGAAGAGCTTAAGGGCCTGATTGAATCAGGGGATGTGATAGACCCCGATTCCGTAGTCCTCAGCACGCTGCAGAGGGAGGGTTTCGACAGTTCTCTCACGACCTTGTACTCCTGCAAGGTGTCATCTGCGCAGGAAAAGGTCAACCTGTTCACCTTCGCTGACAACATTCGCGAGGCCTTGGCCAAGTTTGACAACTTCTGTTCTTTGTACTTCCGTGGACCCTACACTCCCGTGTCTGTCAAGGCAGTAAAGTCGAAGTACATCTACGACGATGCGACGGGCGCCTCCGTCGCAAAAGGCCAAAACTTCACGGATGTCGCCCCCGACAGGGAGCTCCGTATGGTCAGTGTAAAGCTGGAGGTCGTAGTAGAGGGGCAGGACGGCAAGGCCTACAAATCCCTTCACGACTATCTTGTCGAAACAGACACAGCCGAAAAGGCAGTGGACATCGCCAAGAAAAGCGCAGAAGAATTGGACATCACAGAAATCACCGTCAAGTCCACGAAGGTGGACGAAGGCATTTTCGTGCAGTAAAATGGAAACGAAAGTATTATTCTTCGACACCGAGACCACCGGGACCGGTGCCATGGACAGGGTTGTCCAGCTTGCATGGTCGTTCCTTGGCGTCGACAACGACTGCATCATATGTCCCAACGGCTACGTAATCCCCGAAGCCGCCATTGCCGTGCACGGAATATCCACAAGCATGGCGATGGAGAAGGGGCAGCCTGCCAGGGATGTCATCGCAAGGTTCATGTCGGACGTCGACAAGGCGGACATCATCTGCGCCCACAACCTGCCTTTCGACAAGGGCAAGCTCATGTACGAGATGTCGTTGCTTGGCGACGAAGGCGCGTCAATGTCCAAGGTGCTTGACGGCAAGCCTGGCATAGACACCATGAGGATTGCCAAGGGCTTCGTTGGGGCCACGGCATCCAACGGGCGCCTCAAGTTCCCCACGCTGACAGAACTCCACACCAAGCTATTCTCGGAGGTGTTCCCCGCCCATAATGCGATGTCCGACGTCAAAGCCCTTGAGAGGTGCTTCAACGGACTTATGGAGCGCAACGTGATAGTGTTGTAGTGCCATGAAAGGTTTTTCCCTGAAACCCGCCAGGCACTCGCACAGTGGGGAGCACGAACTGCAGAGTTCGTGCAAGGCGTGGTTCGACGGCGAGCATCCCGACCTGGCCATGCTCCTGTTCGCCGTCCCGAACGGCGGCAAGAGGAGCGTGTCTGAAGGCCAGCGCCTGAAAGACGAAGGGGTCGTGGCAGGGGTCTCGGACATGATTCTGCTTTTGCCGAGAGGTCCCCATAATGCGTTGTGCCTTGAGTTCAAATACGGGCGCAACAAACAGAGCCCCAAACAAAAGGAATGGCAGTCCGCCGCAGAATTGGCGGGGGCTCGATATTGCATCATCAGGGACAAAGAAACTTTTATAGCAACTATAAACAACTATTTATTATGTGGATAGAAATAACGTTGATTGTTTCACTCTTCCTCGTATGCGCCTGCCTTATGGCGCAGAACACGCGCAGGCTCAACTCCGTGCTTGAAGACAACCTCAAGCTCAAGTCGGAGCTTGAGGCAGCCAAGGAGGAGGTGAAGGCTCTCTTATCGGAGAACGAGCACCTCATTTCGGCGCTCAAGGATGGCGGCGAGAAGGAGAGGACGGTTGAGACTGCCGGAGTAATGGGCTCCAAACCATATCCGAACCTTAAGAACAAAAGAAACTATGGAAATGGTAGAACCAACAACTGAGATGGAGGACACCCTCCGGACGGACTATGACGAGGGCGGTGCCGACGAGGCCTCCGATGTCCTCGATGCCGCAGATGACATCGAAGACGACGCAGAACCCGACGCCGACGATGACATCGAAGACGACGCAGAACCCGATGCCGACGACCCTCTGAAGGACTTCAACAAATACATCGAGGCGTACAGCCTCATCCGCAAAGACTCAAAGGAAAAGGAGGAGGGGGCCAGCGATTATGACATAGCCCCCATCATCCTCCGCATAACGTGCTTGTCCAACGTATACAGCCATGCCGTCACTTTAATGAACGAAGTGATGGACAGGCAGGGCAAGTACCGCTCTGCATATTCGGACGAGGAGCGGCAGATGATGCAGTACTCCCTGGAGCGCGACCCTGAAGACCAGACCGCGTCCAAGCTCGAGGCTCTGATGGTTGACATCTTTAACGACTATCTCGCCGCAAACTCCAACGTGGACGACCCCACGCTCGGTGTCGCCGAGCGCAAACGGAGGATAGACAGTGTCAAGGTATTGTTCATAGAGTTGTTCAAGCACAACTACTATGACATGATTCCGAAACTAAAAATCCCCGTGTTCGCGCAAAAATGGATTGTCGCGGCAATCGAGATGGTAGACAAGGCTCAGACCGGAATCCTGGACGAATGGATTAAATGGCTTTCGAAAAATGGGAACAAGGCGCTTGTGGAGTATGTGCAGGCGGCGGGCAACTCCTTCTTCAAGGTGCCCAAGGCCATAGCGACCTTCCCGAGGTTCTTCCAACCGGTACTTGACAAGATAAAGGACTACGACAAGACATACGCCAAGTTCATCGAATACAGGGACAAATTCACGAAGTCGTCGACGAACATAACGAGGAAGTCGTTATGCCCGCTGTTCGAAATCACGGACGACGCTTACAACAAAAGGAAAGGGTTGGTGTACAAAGACATCGCCAACAGGTACGCCGACATCGACGAAACAGGCGAAGGCAACCTTTCCAAGGTCCTGAACGCCCTTGCGTTCGGACGAGAATCTGTAGAATAAAAATCAAATGGCAAAACAAGATAATGGCGTGGAGGTCCAGTACCTGACCGACGATGTCATCAGGGAATGGGCGCCCGACGTGCTCACCGAGTGGAGGGACTTCAAGCTCAACTACGGCGGGGACAGAATCGTGCCCTACAACAACGGGCTGTACGACCCCCAGATATTCGGCTCCGTATATGACCGGCAGTGCAACTGCGGCACGATAAAGTCGAAGGGCGTTACTTGCTACGCCTGCGGGGCGAAGGTCCTCGACGACGTGGAGAAGTACAAGCGCTTTGCGAGGATAGAGCTCCCGGTATATTATTGCCTCGACACCAAGTTCCCGCAGCTGCTTGACTTCATAAAAGACTCGTTCAAGGGAGGGATTGTCACCAACCTCACATCGACCTCCTTCAAAAAGGCGGTGAGCAAGGGCGTGGGCAAGGATTACCACATGGTGTTTGACATGTGCCAGTTCTCCTACGACAAGGAGAACGACGCGCTTGTGGCCACAGACGCCATTGACGATGCCGGCAGGTGCTCTTACGAGGGGCTTCTGGCGATATTCCTCAAATACAAGAAGCCGCTGCAACCCAAATACTCCGCGTTCATCAACGCGCAGCTGCTTGTGCCGCCCATCGCCATGCGCCCGGTCCAGAGGGACTACCGCTCGGCGAAAAAAATGCGCATCCACGACATCAACTACATTTACAAGGCGATACTCTGGTTTACAATTAAGAGCATGCCGGAGCTTGAGGCGCAGGCCAAGACCCCCGCCTCCCAGGCCCTGATGCGTGGGACGGCGAGGATATTCATCAACAAGTGCATGATGAAGGCCTCGCAGCTGATGCGCTCGTCAAAGGAAAACATCGCGAGGAACATATTTGACGTCAGGATGCCTTCGTCCGGGCGCGGCACCATCATCCCTTCCCTCGACCTGAAGGTGGACGAGGTGGGGCTGCCGAGGTGGCTCGTGTACGAGGCGTGCAGGAAGGAGTTTACACAATTTATAGCGGAGAAGTACGACTGCAACGAGGACCAGGCCAACTTCATGTACAAGAGCCAGGCCCGTTCCGAGGAGGTGCAGAAACTGTTTGACGAATACATAGACGGCAACCCGGACGAGGGGAGGAAAGGCAAGTACGCGTTTGTGTCCAGGGCTCCCGTCCTGTTCGAATATGGCGTGTCATGCTCGAAGATTCGTCTTGTGGACGACTATGCCATGCACCTTCCTATCGCTATCTGCAAACCTTACAACGGAGACTTTGACGGCGACACCATGGCGTGGTTCGTAATCTCCGACGAGTTTACGGACATAGCCATAGACAGGATGTCTCCGCGCAACAGGGTGTTCTACAAGAAGAACGCCGTGCCGTTGTACATGCCGGAGCAGGACATCCTCTCCGGGCTCATAATAGGCACTCGCAAGAGCCTGCCCAAGGGCAAGACGATAATGGACTTTGACAGCGTCGAGAACGCAATGGAATACAGGGAGAAGAACCCTGAAAAGCTCAAGTTCACGACGATGATTACCATAAACGGCAAGGACACGACCATTGGACGCGCCAGACTCGGGCAGTTGTTCGGTGTCGACCTTGACGACTACCTCGAGTCTTACACGGGATATACAGGGCACCCGGCGAAGCCCGCCGACCACGAGTCGCTCAACAAGGACAACATCATCCCTCTCTACACAAACCTTGACGGCAAGGAGGACAGGCTCGAGCGCATCAGGGACATCCAGAACTTTGCCGCGCTCATCACCACAATCAGGGGCGTGACCACCCTGTCCCTCGAGGAGCTCAACTCCATCCCTATCGAAGATTCAAAGCGCATGGAGAGGATACAAGAGTTGTACAAGGACGAATCTCTGTCCCAGGACGAGCGCAATGTCTCCATCAGGGAGGAGTACGCCAAGTTCGCCAACGACGCGCAGGAGTATCTCAAAGACACCAATGCCGAGATGGTGACTAAGGTCACGGAGACGGCCAAGTCAAAAATAGACCAGCTGCTCGAGCTTGTCATCCCGCAGGTCAACACAGACCTTAACGGCGACGTGAAAATCGGGAACTCACTTCTTGCTTCAGGCTTGTCGGAGAAGGATTTCATATCCATGTGCATCGAACAGCGTGTCATACAGGACATCAAGGGAAAACAAACCCCCATGTCCGGATACCTGACCCGCCAGGCCGTATACCTGGCCAACAGGTTCATCTATACAGAGAAGAAGTCAGACCCGAAGAACAAGGGCATATGGTTGCAAAGGAACCGTGCTGTAGGCAGGATGACCCTTGACGGGAAGAGGATTGCCAACGTCGGCTTCGACGACACGAGGCCGGTGATGGTGAGGTCTTTCATCATGTCGAACCTGAAGGGGGACATAGTGTCTTCCGACTTCGTCGCATCCCCGGAAAAGTATCGTTACAAGGAAGGGGACAATATAGGCTTTTCGTGGGCTACGCAGCTTACCGAGGAACTGACACAGGCCGCCTTGGGGCTCAAGCACGGCGGCAGGCTCAAGAACCTGTCCCCCGAATGCCGTTTCGTGGCGCCGTTCGACTGCACGTTGAAGGTCGACGACGAGTGGATTGACATCACGTCGTTGGACGGCAAGGTGACGAAACGCTACCCCAAGCCGACAAACTGGGCACGCAACTACATCGAGACAGACTATTATCCCAAGGGCGAGTGCATAGGTTACTCCTACGTCCTCTTCGCCCCGCAGATTAACCTGGAGAAGATTATCAAGCTCGTCCATGCAGACCTCACGCAAATGCCAAAGACGTGCGAGCGCAACAAGACCCTCTACAATGAGAATTACGCCATAAGCAGCGGCAAGGTGCATTATGAATGGGTGGCCAACGGCGGGCTTAAGATGAGCATAGGGGGCGTCGACTACAAGATGAACCCGGGATGCCTGTGCTATTATGCGGAAGGCGAGACCGTCAAGGTCGTAAAGAACGCCCCTCCTGTAAAGACGGCGGCGGGGCTTGTCGACATGGGCTACATACTGAAGGCGTACCCCAAGAGCCCCGACGAGGTGTTCTACATATTCCGAGACCAGCTCGAGCGCCTGAAGCCGGGCATAAACCCCGAGATAACGGAGTTCCTGTTCAAGATAATCATAGACATGAGCAACAGGAACAACATTGTCATGGGGACGTTCGGCAAGACAATCGGCAACAATTCGGGCATATTTACACGCCTGTCGTTCCAAAGGGCGAAGGAGGCGTTCCAGAGCATCGGCCCCGAAGGCGCCAGTATAGGCGACGATGTCATGACGTGGGCCGTCCTGCCCTTGATATTAAATGGAGAATTGATTTAGAAGATGATAAAGGCGATTACTCCCATTGTGGTCTGTTTCGAGACCCCGTTCCGCATCGACATTGACGATGCGGACGAACTTCGCGACAAGATGCTTTTGAGCATCAATGATGCCAAGCACGGGGCGTTCACCCGCCTCCAGAACACCTTCGACTTGT
>Ga0310697_10007162_pt1 | contig 10544 bp, 6 predicted proteins | sample 172DNAGHGlowgp2_FD_203883 | JGI IMG/M metagenome (GOLD analysis project Ga0310697, IMG submission 203883) | Sheep rumen microbial communities from Palmerston North, Manawatu-Wanganui, New Zealand - 1728 DNA GHGlow gp2 (v2) (version 2) | ecosystem: Host-associated > Mammals > Digestive system >...
CATGGGGCAGCTGCACTTTGATGCTGCCGTTTGCCACCGTGCCGGTACATTCTTCGCCGTTTAGTTTAAGACGCACGGTCTTGCCTTCAAAGACGGGGGAATCCAGAAAGGATTCTTCGGTTGCAGTATTCCTCACCGGCGTAATCAACACATCTACGGCACTTGAGAATCTGGACTTTTGCGCTTCTCCCGTGATCCGTCCGTCAATTTTTGCCCTTATGTCCGTTTTTATCCTAGTGTCCGGAGGAAAATCCGCTTTAATGCTCCATTTGGTTTTGGTGCCGTCCAAGTCAATTATATGTGACCGAGCCGGAGCCGAGAGGGTACCGTTTACGGTTATCGTACCCGGATTGGCGGCGGTGATTCTCGCTGTGATCTGCTGCGCCCCGGGCAGGGGATTTGCCCCCTTTAGCTCCAAAATGCGTCCGGTGGTATCGGTCTCCTTGGCGACGGGAATTTCCAGTGAGCAGGGCTTGAATTGTTGCAAAGCCAACTCCCGTGATTTTAGAATCAGCTCGTCGCTTGGCACCGTGTCCCAAGTGGCATAGCCGGCATAGAGTTTATAATCCCGATCGCTAGGGCCGTTCGCCAGCGACAGAATGTGGACGGGAATACCCGATTGCGCGGCCCGTTCCATATCGGCGGCAAATTGCTGACTGCTGTGCAACGTGGCATCAGCCCCGGGCAACATAATTTCCCCGTCGGTGACAATGACTATGCGGCGCTCTTTATCCGGGCATTCCTCCAACATAGCCAGAGCGTCTGATGCGGCCGCCCCCGTGTTGGTGTAGCCGGCATAATTTATGTCGGTTAAGACCGTTGGCTCCGTCCCCAGAGGAGCCAACGGACGCACAACGGCACTTTCGGTGTTGAAACAGATAATCCCGACGCTGTCCGCGGGATTCAACGCAGCGGCCATAACCGCCACGCTGTCCGGTGCTGCTTTCGACGGATCGGATTCATTCATGGACTCGCTGGTATCTAAGAGAAATACCACAGCTTGAGCATCGACCGCCGTCATGGGGACAAGGCTCAAAACAAAAGTCGCTGACAGCACCGCCGACAGTCGGATAAATCTGCGGTATTTGTCTGAAAAATGCTCACTCATTGGCTTCGGCGGCAGGTTCTTCCGGCGCAGCTTCCGCCTGTGGCGCTTCCTGCTTGGGAGCGTCCTCGGACTTGTAGGCGGCGGTGGTCATTTCGTAAAGGGGTTTCTTGAGGTCGTCCATAGCCGTTTGAATCTTGGCGGCCTCGCCTCCGTTGATGGCTTCCTTGAGTTTGCCGATGGCCTCTTTTACCTTGCCCGCGAGTTCTTCTCCGGCCTTGGCTCCCAAGTCCTCCAAACTCTTTTCCGCTTGATAGAGGAAGGCGTCGGCTTTGTTTTTTGCCTCAACGGCTTCATGGCGCTTTTCGTCGTCCGCTTTGTACTGCTGTGCCTCTTTTACCATGCGATCGATTTCGTCCTTGGAGAGGCCGCCGCCGGATTGGATGGTGATTTTCTGCTCTTTGCCGGTACCCATATCCTTGGCGGAAACTTTTACAATGCCGTCGGCATCAATGTCGAAAGTAACTTTAATACGAGGCACCCGCCGAGGTGCCGGGGGAATATCCGTCAGGGTGAACTTGCCCATGCTCATATTGTCTGCCGCCATGGGACGCTCGCCTTGCAGAACGTGTACTTCCACGGAGGACTGATTGTCCACGGCGGTGGAAAATTCTTGGCTCTCCGTGCAAGGAATGGTGGTGTTGCGTTTGATAAGGGGAGTAAACACGCCGCCGGCGGTTTCGATGCCCAAAGACAGGGAAGTAACGTCCAAAAGTGTGAGATCGGTTTTAACTTCGCCCGCCAATACGCCGCCTTGGAGTGCTGCGCCTTGAGCAACACACTCATCGGGGTTCACCCCTTTGGAGGGTTCTTTATCCACGAATTTACGAATGGCCTCTTGCACCGCCGGAATACGGGAGGAGCCGCCCACCAAAATAACTTTGTCAATATCTTCGGCTTTGACTCCGGCATCTTTTATGGCCTGTTCCACCGGGCCCATGGTGCGCTTGACCAGATGTTCCGTCAAAGCGTTAAACTTAGCCCGGGTAAGGGTAACATCGAGATTCTTGGGGCCGTCGTCGGCAACGGCGATGAATGGCAGATTGATGCTGGTTTCCTGCATATTGGAAAGTTCGATTTTGGCTTTTTCCGAAGCCTCCATCAGGCGCTGTTTGGCCATTGGATCTTGCGAAAGGTCAATATCGTTTTCCTTTTTGAATTCCGCCACCAACCAATTCAAAATTGCGGTGTCGAAGTCGTAGCCGCCCAAATGGGTATCGCCGCTGGTGGAGAGAACTTCAAACACATTGTCGCTCAGTTCCAGAATGGTTACATCGAAAGTGCCGCCGCCCAAGTCAAACACGAGGATTTTTTCGTCGCTGTCCTTGTTCAAGCCGTAAGCCAAAGCCGCCGCCGTCGGCTCGTTGATGATGCGTTTTACGTCAAGCCCGGCAATTTTGCCGGCATCTTTGGTGGCTTGGCGCTGACCGTCGTTAAAGTAAGCGGGTACGGTGATAACCGCTTCGGTGACCGGCTCGCCCAAATAGGCTTCGGCATCGGCCTTGAGTTTGGCCAAGATCATGGCGGAAATTTCGGGCGGCGTGTAGTCCTTGCCGGCAATATTGACTTTATAACCGGCTTCGCCCATGTGGAGCTTGATAAATTCCACGGTGCCTTTGGGATTGGAAACGGCCTGCCGACGAGCCAACTGTCCGATCAAGCGTTCACCGTTCTTCTTAAAACCGACCACGGAAGGAGTGGTGCGACTGCCTTCGGGGTTGGTGATAACCGTAGCTTCTCCGCCTTCCACAACGGATACGCAAGAATTGGTAGTTCCTAAATCTATACCTATAACCTTTGACATACTTCAATCCCTCCGGAAATGTTTGCCGTTCTTAATGCAATCAACACGAAACCAATGAAAATATTCTACACTCTTTTATTATATTCCTGCCACATTTTTTTACGACGCAGGCGCAAAATCATCACACAATGTGTCTTGGTCAAATACCGAAGCCGGAGCGGAAGACAACGCCGCGCCGACATCTTCGCTATCGTCGTCCGCTTCCTCCGGCATAAGCTCGTAGCGGCGCACCTCGTTTTGAATCAAGAGCACATCTTCGTCCCAATATGCCTCTTTTCCCCTTCTCAATCCATAAACACCTCCCGTTTGTTTCGCCTGATCGGCCCGGAATTTAATTCCTCACCGTTTTGTATTTCCCGTAAAACCGTGCACAGCCCTTGATACAGGCTCATATTGTCCTCGGCCAAGTCATTGACACCTCCCAGACGTTGGCGCAGATAAAATAAAATGCCTTCCCGAGGAATAAGAGTGCCGCTAAGAGCCGCCAAGCAAAACATTTGATCCAGATTCTCCAGACGGTAGGCAGATGCCTCCTTGGCAAAGTGAAACAGAACGTCCGGCGATAATGTGCTGCCACCTACGGCGGCATAAGGGCAATAGATTTCGTTTATCGTATCAAATTCCGTGATGCGATCAAAAAAATCCGTGTATTTGGTTCTGAGCACCGCTCCTCTTTTTAATTTGAAGCGGCAGAGTTCCATTTCGTCGCTTTTGGTTTCCATATTGGGTGTGATGACCAAATTTATTTTGCGCAAGCGCATACTCTCTATATCTTCCTGCATAGAAAAATGCAGTTTCAACATTCTGTATTCATCGGTGGGAGTATAGTTAATGCTCATAGGTTCCCGCACAAAATATACAAACTTGCCGTAGCGCACAATGCCGGGGCTGAGGGAAATAACGTCTCGATTGGTCGTCAAATGGCAACCGCTCATTATGCCGTCTCCGTAATTGTCGCAATACAGCAGCAACGTATCAAAGGCTCTGTCCCTAATACTGGCTAAGGCATCTCGTCGCAATACCTGAAAATTTTCCAGCAATGGATAAACCTGTTCGTTCATAATTTTCGTCCTTTCTTGCCGTCGGAGCAACATCGCCCTGCTTTGCTCCGACGCAGGCTGCGAATCTTAGAAGATGGCGATTTTATCGAGTTGCATGGTGGCATCAACGCCCATGATGCCAAAGTGGTACTGCCAAAAGACGCTGATTTCCATATCGAAGGGCAAAAACATATTTCGGAGGAATTGCCACTTTTGATTCAGAGCCAAAGTTTTTTCCCGGTTCAGATAAATATAAATTATCTGAGGATGCCGACGCACTTGATAAATAATACACCCCGGAAAAAGTTGCTTGGCAATGCGGCAAAAGGAAGCGAGGGATGAGCCTCTTTGCATGACGCAAAGCATTTCATCGGCTACGGCCAGTTGTGCCTCTTTATCAAGCTCCGTATAAGCGGCGGCCGCATCCTTGCCGTACAGGCCGGCGATAATCTCTCGGCGCACCTGCCGCACATAAAATTCTCGCTTGGTTAAGCCATGGCACAAATCTATCTCCGCCAAAATGTGTACCAAAGTATCAAAGGCATAGAGAATAAATTGTTGCAAATCTTTTTCCAAATTGTTATATACATCGGGATGCAAAAGATATTGAAAAATGTTTGCAAAACGATAAAGGGGATTTATTTCCACACGGGGATTTTTTATGTGCTTTTCGTTCAAGCAGTCAAAAGATTGCTCATAACATGGGCTGGGAGCGGAAGAAGGCTGAAAAAACAGCTCTTGCAGAGGAAATTTGTCCCGTTGTCCCCGCAGGGCTATATCCCAGATAAAATTCATGCCACATCCCCCAATTCGGTTTTATCAAAGCAGGCGGCCGACGCATTCATATTCCGGAAAATAATGTTGCAGTCCGGTCATAAGGAAACTCATAATGTCCCGGTTGAGGAAAAATTCTTCGTCTTTGGGGTGAAAAGTTACCGTCAATGCCCGTTCGCGATTGCCGCTTCTAAATTCGTAATCAATAAACGCCTCCATGGAATACGTTTCTGTTTTGCCGGTATTGGGAACAACGGTTACATCGGTAAGTTCCAAGGCTTCGGCGCAGGGGAAAGATAAGACGAAACGATTTATATCGGCTCTGGTTTTAATGCGCTGACCATAATGCTCAATCATATTAAGCGAGAACGTGTCCCGTTGGGCATTGGACATAAGAGGGTAGGCATAGGGCGTTTTGCCGTCGGGACGGTTGACTTCAAAAAATTCCCAATCGCCGGGGGTCTCCCCGTCGCAAAGAATATAAAGATCTCCTTCCATGCGACGCATTCCCCGAATAGCCCAAGGCGAATGCCTCAGCAGATACGCTGAATCCTCCTTGAATTGGCTGCGGTACAAGATATGTTCAAAATATCCCCGTTCCAGAGCAGGCTGGGGGTAGGAGTTGGCCGTTATGGTCACCGGATTTAAATTCCACAGAGGTACCGGCGTGTGACAGGCTTTTTCGGCAAATTCCTCCAATTCCACCGTAATTTTGGTAATTTCTTGGACTTCTTGAATTTCATCTTCCGACTCCGTTTTTACGGCGTAAACGTCGAACAGTTTGTATAAATAAGGAGCGTTTATGCTGCGCCATGGGAAACAGTTGAGAGCGGCTAAAGGATATATTTCCTCCACGAGTTTTTGATAATGTCGATTGGGTTTTAGGACGAAATCCGTCGGTATTTCTCCCATTTGCGTTTCCATGAGGCCGTGAAAAATGCGTTCTTCGGCTACCAACTTTTTCAAATCGGCATAATCCTCCGGCAAGAAACAAGTGTAAAGAAAAAATGGTTTCCCTTCTTGGAGGGAAGTCAGCACGGAAGAAGCAAAAATTTTTTTCGGTTCCAAATCCTCCGTATCCATGGGATGCATATATTTATCGGTCACATCGTAAGCATCGAGGGGAGAAAGGCCGGTGACAATATCCGGCATCCGTTCGGGCAGAGGGGTCTCCTTAAAGACTCTGTTTTCTAAAAGTTGATATTCCTCTTTTATATGCTCATACATTCCGCACATCATATCTACAATGATTTCTTTGAAAAGTTCCCGATTTTTGAGGTCATCCATTTCCATCAGGCGTTTGCGGACATAGGCATCAATGTCAAAGGAATCATCGAACAATCCCATACAGATCTCCCGCCTTTATTTCTTTATCATATTTCTTATAGGCTTTTTCTTTGCGTTTTTTGTCATTTTTCTCCACTACCATTTTAAGATATCGGGCATAATACTCGCTTTTCTCCTCGTCCTTATCCACGCCCCGACCATAGCGATAAGCGTCGATCAAGACATGCAAAGACAGAGGATCCTTATCGGTAGATTTAGCCAGTTCCAAGGCTTTTTTATAATCTTGGGGCATTCCCCGTCCCGTGTAATAGGCACTGCTCAGATAAGCTATGGCCATGGGTTCCTTCTCTTCGGCGCCCAAGGTACTCCAACGCACGGCATCCTTGACATCCTGCTTCACATATTGTCCTACATGGGAACGGCGACCGGATATGGCGAAGAGCTTAGAGAGAGGTATCTCTTCCAGGCCGTATTCCGGAGGAAGAAAATTTTTTACCAAAGGAATATTTTGCTCGGCAGCTCGATTTTGCCACACGTGAGCCATATTCAGATCTTGGGGAACCCGTTGCCCCGTTACATAGGCGTAAGCCATAATACATTGAGCTTGCACATCGCCTTTTTGCGCCCATTTTTGCACCATGCTGATGTGCGATTCCGGATTTTCGATGGCATTGGGAGCATTTTCCTCTTTCGCCTGTTCTTTTTCGGCTTTTTCAAGTTCCTTTTGTTTCTTCTTTTCTTCTTTTTTCTCCTTCTCTTTCTGTTTCTCCTCGTCGGTCTTTTGCGGGCCGAGACCAATCATGGGAGCTATCTTGGCAAATATTGCTTGAGCCGCCACGACTTTTAAGACATCGGATAATGTATCTTTGACCCTGTCGCCAAAAGAGGCAGCCGAAACCGTGGGAGTGGGTAGCAAAAGAGCCAGACACAAAAACGAAATGCCTACCCGCTTGGCCATAAGTTGCATAGCTGTCACCGCCTTATTTCAAGCCGTCAAAGAAATTCTGCACCCATTGATCGTCTTCAAAGCTGAAAAATTGTTCCCGTCCCATGCGCAGCGTTTCTTTGTCCCGATAAATCGGTGCCACCAAGAATCCCCATTCCATAGGATCGGACCAAACGAAAAATTTTACTTCCCGGTCGATAATATTGTCCGTATCGTCCTGGGGAATGTTTTCGCCGTAAATTTCTTCTATTTCTTCCTGCCGTTTGGGTTCAAATTCGTCTAAAGTGCAATAATAAACAAATTCATGACGCAAAGTTCCGCGGTCGTCTTTGAGATACAAAGTGAGGGTTAAATCGTCCATATTACGGGACAATACACCGTGACTTATGTTGCGATTGCCGTCAATCATGGAAATTTCTTTGCCGGCGTGGGTAAAGCCCGTCAAAATATATGGCAGGTGCGGTTCCCGATTACTGATGTTTACGTCCGCATAACCGAATTTTTTATCTCTGAGATATTTCAACACCCCGTCAATACAGGACATTTTAAGTTCGCTGGCACCGGTGGGCCGAAATTTGTCGATGCCGTTTTCTTTGTGTTCCCGGCGGGATTTAATGACTTTTCCCGGCACAAATTCCTTGAGAGCCGTGCGAAAGAGAGCGATTTTGCAGGATTGGCCGGACAGTTTTATAATGCGGTACTCGTCCAATTCCCCGCTTTCGTACAGGGGATTCATAAACCGCTGCACGGCACCGTAAATATCCGGAGTCAGGAGGAGATTAACTTCATAAATGCTAAAGGACAGATCCGGCAAATCATATAAAGGAGCCAGCCCTTCCGCATTTTTTACCGCCAATTTCCAATTTCTCAGAGAGGGAATGTGACTTATATTGTCAAATTGCAAGGCTCTGAGGCGCATTTTCTCCCAAGCCTCTCGGGTCATGGCACTATCCGGTGTCATTTGCACCTTGAGGACAAATTTATTCTCGAAAAATTCCTGCTTAATCATTTCGGCGAACATAAACAGCATATAAAAATTTATGCGCACGTTCAAATACTCGTTGCGGCTTTTGGTTTCCCATTCTTTGAATTTGGTGGGAAGTATCTTTTCCGCCTGCTCATAGGCCGCTTCAAAGTGATCATAAATGGGCGCGGCACCGTTTTTGTCCACATAGCGGTAAATTTCTCGGTCAAAACCCTCCATAATTTGCTGTATGGACGGGATGGCGGCGGCAATATCCCGATCATATTCGTCAAAGGAGGGCTTGACGCCGTAAAAACTTTGTTTGGCCTCCCAGGTGCTTTTTTCCGCTCGCTCCATATACTGCCGATAAAGAGCCTCCACAATCCTCAACTTTAACAGTTGAAAAATGCGATAGGTGAGATTATTGCCGCCAAAGTCGGTGCTGCCGTTTTCATAGCTGGTTTCAATGTCGATTTTATAGGCGACTCGCCGATCCTCAACCTTAAATCGGCAGGAGGAAATATCCAATGTACCGCCGCCACAGTCGATGATAAGGGCACTGACATTTTGATTTTTGGGTACCGTCTTATTTTCGATCATTTCGCTGATGGTGTTATATAAGACCGACACGCCCTCATCAATCATATCCCGCCGCTCAATGGCGTATTCGGGGAGGATTTCCCGAAACAGGCGTTGGAATTTATGTTTTTGCTTAACGGGACAGGATAGATGCACATAGTGAACTTTGTATTTTATACGGTTCTCCAGCGAGTGAATAATATACAAAAAGAACTCCCGCAAAATATCCTTTCGCTTGACAAAGACCCGCCGCCCGAATTTATCCAGCAATTCCTCTTCCCGATCATAATCGGCTATCCAGCGTTTTATGTCGTAAAAAATGCAAAATCCCTCGTCCACATAGCTGGTAGAAGCCAATTCCTGCGCTTCATAACCGAAACAGTATTTGGGATGGGCAGGATCTTCCAAAGAGAGTACACCAATCAAACTGGGAACCAGTTCCATAGCTTCGTAATTGCTCCAGGGGTCGTAAAATATGGCATAACGAACCCTTTCTTGGTAAAGCCCCGCCCTGTTTTGGCCGCTTCCCAAATCCAACACTCCCGCCACGGTGTTGGAGGTACCAAAATCAATGGCCGCCGGCATCTTGAGTTCCTCCGGCTCCTTGACGGTAAAATCCAAGAGCTGCACATATACGGCGGGGACATTGTGGGGCAGATAGGTTAAGGCACCGTTATAAAACTTAAACAGCATCTCGGAATAATGCCGCTCCAGGAAAATCAGGTTATAGCGCTTTATAGAGGCTTCACGGCAGGGCAAAGAAGCATCCTGCCGCAAATACAGGCGGCTTTTGTCGTCGCCCTTGGCCTCCACGTTGAAAATGGCGCAAAGATTGTTGTCTGCGTCAATCAAAAAGGCGTTAGTGTCGATAAAATCTTCTTTGTAACCCACGGTAATTTCGTCGTAATAATCCGTGGCCAGTCCTTGGTACACGGTGATTCTGCCGCTGCATTCCAGATGAATATCCTGACGCTCCTGAAAAGATATATGGCGGAACGCCTCGGCCAAAATATCGTAATTCTCCGCTCGATATTCCCGGATCAGCAGTGCGCTCTCCGCCCCTCTGTACCGTAAAATCGTATCGACCAAAACTTCTTTGTCCAGGGGATTTAACATTCCGTGAATGATTCGTTCCTGTCTGGCAATCTCCCGCAACTGATGAAAGGTCATCTGCTCCAGTTCCTGCCGATAATACCTTTTGCCTCCCTTGGCCTCTCCTTTGTTCCTGTCTTTATTTAATACATATCCCAGTTTATTGGCCATACTCCACCACCCTTTTTTGCGGCCGATTCGCCAGCCATATCGGCAGCGACCGGCCGGAGGACGCAAACATTGACGCTTGTCAGTTTGACGCTTGTCAGTTTTGTAGATTTTTGTCGATTACAGAGTCCATGTCGATTTGAGTTAGAAAGGCGTTAATTTCTTCGATTTTTGCTTTATTGTCAAGGCTGGCATATATTTGTTTAGCCTTGAGAGCGGCTAGTCGAGCACCGTTGTAATCTCTGGCCGCATAAAGTTTTTTCGCCTCGTCTTCGGCTTGTTGAGCATTCGTTTGAACCTTGGTGCTTTCGCCCTGTTTCTGAGCCGCTTCTTCCATGCGAGTTTGAGCCTTGCCGGCCATGTTAATATCGCCCAAACCGATGAATTTATCCATGGCATCCTGATAATACACCTGAGCACTAATGTAATCACCTTCGCTAAACGCTTTGTCGCCTTTGCTCATGGTATCGGCCGCCAAGGTGGTCTGCCGACTTTTCTCCTCTATCAGCTTATCATCTGCCGCCTTCTTGTCCGCTTTGGCTTGGTGTACCTGCTCCAAGGACTTCATTACATCGTTGCGGCCGGTTCTGTCGCCGTTGGCGTTGGCAATGGCCCGCGCCTTTAGAAATTCTTTCTCGGCACCCTCCACATCGCCCTTAGCTAAAAGTTCATCGCCTTTTTTCATGGCATCGTTTACCGCAGCTTCGCCGGCCTGTTTGGCCTGCTTTTCCCCTTCTTCCTTTTGCTTGGTTTCTTTGTCATAGAGGGAGTTTAAGGCGTTCATA
>Ga0310697_10007164_pt1 | contig 10541 bp, 9 predicted proteins | sample 172DNAGHGlowgp2_FD_203883 | JGI IMG/M metagenome (GOLD analysis project Ga0310697, IMG submission 203883) | Sheep rumen microbial communities from Palmerston North, Manawatu-Wanganui, New Zealand - 1728 DNA GHGlow gp2 (v2) (version 2) | ecosystem: Host-associated > Mammals > Digestive system >...
TGCCGCTCGGCATCGTGGGCGTCGCGTTCGGCACCGTGTTGCTGCCCACGTTCTCCGGCTGCTTCGCGAAGGGCGACGTGGCGGGTGCGCGCGAGGCGTTTCTCTCGTCCACCGACAACCTCCTCTTCGTGATGATTCCAGCCGCCGTCGGACTCGGCGTGATCGCACCGGACCTCACCCGCGTTATCTACGAGGGTAAGGAGTTTGACGTCACGGCGACTATGCGTGTAAGTCGCGCGGTGGCATGCTACGCGGTCGGACTCGGCTTCTTCGGCTTGCAGAAGACGCTCGTGCCGTGGTTCCAGGCTCAGAAGGACATGAAGACGCCGCTTGCGGTGTCCGTGAAGATGGTGTTCCTCAACGCGACGCTCAACATCCTCGCGGTGTGGCTGCTGCCCGTCGAATGGAGACATGTGGGCCTCGCGGCCTCAACCGTGTTCTGCGCCAGCGTCGCCTGCGTGTGGCTTGCCGTGCTCGCGCGACGCAAGAACGGCGCGCTCGGCTTCGCGTCGCTGGCGCGTCCCGTCGGGCGCACGCTCGTTGCGTCCGCCGTGATGGGCGTGGCACTCTGGCTGGTGCGTTCCTGGCTCGGCGCGCGCGGCTGGACGGGCACGTGGGCGAACGTGACGCAACTCGGTACGCTCGTGGCGCTGGGCGGGGTCGTCTATTTCGGAGTCCATTTCATCTTCGCCCGCCATACGTTCGCTGCGCGGCTGCGGTCGCTCCGCCGCCGCAGATGACGACAATGCGAAATCAGAAATCTCCGTCTCACCCGGACGCAAGAATTGTGGTATAATAGCCGACATGCCTCAGCCCAAGACATCATTTACGTACGAACTCGACGCCGAGCAGCAGGAAAAGCTGCTCGCGATGCTCGCGCTCGGCAACTATCGTCCGAGGCAGGTCCCGTATTCCATGGCGGCCGTGGAGGGAGACGGCTTCAACTGCGCGCTCTACCAGAAGGAAAAGCACGGACGCCGCAAGCTGTGCATCCAGGGCTCTAAGGCGCAGGACTTCGTGGAGTTCTTCCTTGAACCAAACGTACTCGGCGTGGCGACGATTGGATACGAGGACATCCTCGACCCCGGACGCAGCTCGGCACATGGTGGCAGCGACGAGTCCGGCAAGGGCGACTACTTCGGTCCGCTCGTTGTCGCGTGCTGCTACACCGACGAGAAACTTTCGGCGGCGATGCGCGAGATGGGCGTGAGGGACTGCAAGCAGATGACGGACAAGGCCGTGCTGACGGTTGGCTCGAAGCTGCGACAGCTGCTTGGACAGAACCGCTACGCAGTAGTGAAGATCGGCCCCGCCGCGTACAACCGACTCTACGCCAAGATCAAGAACATCAACCGCCTACTCGCGTGGGCTCACGGAACCTGCATTGAGGAATTGCTGGAAAAGCAGCAGGCGTGTCCGAAGGTGGTGGTGGACCAGTTTGCACCAACGGAGACGACTATACGCCGCGCGCTGAAGGAGCGCGGCAAGAAGATCGTCGTGGAACAGCGTCACCGCGCCGAGGACGACATCGCCGTGGCCGCCGCGTCCGTAGTGGCGCGCGAGCAGTTCCTGCGTGCCATCGCCGCGATGGCCGTGGAGGACGGGCCGATTCCCGTGGACAAGGTGCCGCTCGACATGATACCGCGCGGCAGCAGCGACCCGCGCGTGCGTGAACTCGCGGAGGAGATGGTGCGCAAGCACGGACCTACGTGGTTGATGAACCACTGCAAGGCGCATTTCCAGACAACCGACAAGGTACTCGCCGCCTGCGGCAAGTCCCGCGCCGACCTGCCTCCCGAAGGCCAGGTCACCAGCGCAATCGTCCGTGGTGGGCAAAATGATTTAACCGAAAAGGAGAAAAGATGACAGGATTCTTTGCAAACTCCCTGATGAACGGCTTCATAAAGTCGAGCCTTATGGGCCAGGGCATCGTTGCCGTGCAAATCGCGGCGAGTATTTTCATGGTCGCCATAGCCATAGGCAAGTGGCGCGGACTTTCCCGCGTGTCGCAGTCGGCACGCCGCGTGACGCGTGACGTGATGAGCGGACACGACGTGCTTGAATACTACCTCGCGCGCCACCCGAACGGACACTCTCCGCTCGAGAACATCTACTGGGCCACGTGCGAGCGCCTGTTGCGTCTGCTCGCGCCAGACGTGCGCAGCCTGCTCGTGGGACGTCAGCCCGGCGTGGAAGTGGCTCTCACTGCGCATGAGATGGGCCTCGTGAAGGCTCTCAGCGAACACGTGCTCGACGAGGAGGAAATCCGCGTGGAACACGGCATGGGCGCCATCGCCACGGTCGTGGCCCTCGCGCCGATGTTGGGCCTGCTCGGCACCGTGTGGGGCGTGCTCGACGCCTTCGCCGACATGGGCGAGGCGGGCAGCGCGACAATCGCCACGATGGCCCCGGCAATTTCGTCCGCGCTCGTCACCACCGTCGTGGGTCTGCTCGTGGCAATACCCGGCGTGATCATGCACACTCGTCTCAACGCGACGGTGCGTGCGCTGATGAGCGATATGGAGGGTTTCACGGACGACCTCACCGGTCGCATCGCACTTGAATTCCAGGGGAGAGCATCCTGATGTCGCGCCGTGGCCGACATGCCGGGAGGATCGGCGGCCCCAAGGCGTCGATCGACATGAACTCCCTTATCGACCTGACGTTCCTTCTGCTCGTCACGTTCATGCTTACGATCCCCGCGCTTGAGCAGGGCATCTCGATTATGCTGCCGCGCGCGAAGACTGACGTGCTGCCGAGCAAGAACGCGAAGGCCAACACGATCACGGTCGACGTCAACCACAAGATCTTCCTCAACGACGTTCCCACCACGCTCGACCAGCTTGAGGCCGACTTGAAGGCGATGGTCGAGCGCGACGCCGACGTGCCGGTTCTGGTGCGTGGCGACGAGCGCCTGGAGTACGGCGCCGTGATGGACGTCGTGAAAGTGGTGTACAAGTGCCAGGTGCGCAAGATGGCGCTTGTGACCGTGGAGAAGTAGCGGGGACTTCAGGCGATGATAGGATTCGAACAGACAGGTTCTTCCGACAGCGGACTCTCTTGGAGGACGCTGGGAATAGCCTTCGGACTGCACGTCGCGCTGTTCGTGTTCTTCTGGGTCATGGGCATCATCAGTTTCCGCAAGCCAGAAACCATCATCCCCATTGACATGACTATCGTGCCGCCGTGGGCTCAGCAGACGGACGATCCCGAACCCGATCCGAACCCGCCTCCGCCTGAGGTGAAGCAACAGCCGAAGCCGCCTCCGAAGGCCCCCGAACCGGAGAAGGTCGAGGTGAAGCCAAAAGTCGAGGCCGTTGAGAAGGTCGTCGAGAAGAAGAAAAAAGAAAAAGTCGACCTGAAGAAAAAAGCAAAGCTCGTCAAGACACCTCCCAAGCCCCAGCCACCGCAGAAAAGCCTGAAGGACATGGCGAAGGTCATAAAGCCCAAGCCCGTACCACCTGTGCCGGTGGAGCGTCCCCCGGATCTCAAGATTCCGGACAACGTGAAGAAGTTCGGCAAGGGCACGGCGGCGGACAAACCCCTCGCGAACATAGACATGAAGAAAATGCTAGAGCAGGGATACCGCTACGGCGCTCGCAACCAGATAGCGACTAGCGAGGCTCAGCGTTGCGTGAGCTTGATCAAGGCGGCTATTCTCCGTGAGTGGCAGAAGGAATCGTCGAAGTGGTACAGCGGTCTGCGTCCGATCGAAGTGGATTTCCATCTTGGTCCGGGCGGCACCGTGAAAAAGTTCACGATCACGAGAGGCAGTGGCGATGCCGATGTCGACCGTGCGGCGCAGAGCGCATTGCGTCGGCTTCAGACGAACGGGGGCGTGCCCGGACTTTCCGCGCAGTTCCTTGAACAATTCCCCAGGCTGCCCATTGAAATGGAGCTCACTCAGGGCCGTTGAAGACGGCGAAGGCAAGGTAACGTGGCTACTGGCGGCATAGTCGATAGCGGGTCTTCGGACGGCGTCCAGAAATGCTACGCCGTGATGGCTTCGGACGCTGTTCGCTTCGCGAGCTCTTCTGGCGGTGCGTTCACGATTCTTTCCCGCAACATTCTCTTACGTGGAGGAGCGGTTTGCGGCGCGGCCTTTGATCAAGACTTCCGCTGCCGCTACGAGATTGCCCGCGACGAAGTGTCTCTTGCAAGGCTGCGCGGATCCAAGTACGTCAAGGCAGCATTGCGGCGGAGCTTCCTCGACGAAATGCGCGCCGCTCTCGAATCTCGCGTGCCTGTTCTGTTTACCGGAACGCCATGCCAGGTTGCCGCAGTCAGGCGAATGTTCGCATGTTTTGCCGATACGCTTTTCACCGTTGACCTCATTTGCGCGGGTTGTCCAGACCAGGTCATTTTCGATCGCTATCTTGAGGACAACTGGGGAATGTCGAACGTCGCGAAGTACGAGTTCCGCAGCAAGGCTCGCGGGTGGCGGCACCGACACTATCTCCTGCATGTCGTGTTGAAGGACGGGCGCGAGATCTGGCGCGAGAGGGGTGAAGACGAGTACATGACGGCCATGTCGTCCGGCCTCGGCCGTTCAGGAGGATGCCAGAATTGCCCATACTGCACGATGAACCGTCCGGGCGATTTGACAATCGGCGACTTCTGGCTCGTGCCGGAGGAAATGGACGACGGTAAGGGCACGTCCGCGATTCTCGTCAACAACGAAAAGGGCAGGCGTCTTTTCGAGTCTGTACGCGGCGATTTTGTGAAGACGGTCGAGTATCCTCCTTCCTATCTTCAGGAGCGGCAGTGGCGACTCAGGACGCCTCCTCCGCTGGCACCAGGCCGCGCCGTGTTCATGGAATGCATAGCCTCCGGCATGTCCGTCAAGGAAGCGGTGGAAAAGGCTCAAGAGGCAGATTAGTTAGCGGAGTAGCCGGAACGGCGCGAACAGCGTCCAGGCTATTGAGTACACGCATCCCGCGCCGAGTACGCGCACTGCCAGCACCGCGAGTGCGAGCATTGGCTTTCGCCACGAGAGCGGAAACGCGCGCAACGCCGCACGCACTTCTGGGTCCGAAGCGTATTCGCGCACGATTCTTAGTCCCTCGCCCCAACCAACACGCAGGTTGCGAAGCAGGGCAACCATCTCCAGCAGTGCCAGCACGCACGATGCTGCGTACATTCCTCCAAGCGATCCACCCTCTCGCTCGTTGAGGGACTGTCGGGCCCGTAAAAGCGTCAGCTTGTTCCTGAACACGCGCAAGGCCCTGTTCCTGTTCGCGATCTGACCGCCCGCGTGAAGGGCATAGTTGTATACGGGTTCCGGACGGCATGTCGTCTTCTCCGCCCGCAGGAGGTAGTCGCAGATGAACAGCGCGTCCTCGTAGAGAACGATGTTCTCGTCGAAGCGCACGTGGTACCGCTCAATCAGCGCACGTCGGAAGACGCATCGGCAAGCGCTTCCGAGCTCTCGGTTGTCGAAGAGCGGCGTCCCCCCATACCAACGGCGCACGTGGTCCATTGAAAAACCGATGAAGCGCGGAATGAAGCGCTCGCGGATGTCGGTGGGAGTGTCGCAATGATAATCTGCGCGAAGAGGCTCTTCGCGCGATTCCGACGCGCCGAACTCCGTGATGCGCATGGGGAAAATGCATAAGTCCGCACCCGTGGCGGACATCTCTTCAACGCCTAGTGACAGAAAATCGGGCGCAAACGTGTCGTCGCCGTCCAGAAAAAAAACGTATTCGCCCCGCGCAACGTCAAGACCGCCATTGCGTGCGCTCGAGGGTCCGCGGTTTGCCTGATGCACCACGCGCACGCGCGGGTTCGTTGCCGCCAGACGTTCCAGGATCGCGCCCGTGCCGTCCGTCGAACCGTCGTCCACGGCGATGACCTCGAAATCGGAAAACGTGCTGCGGAGGACGCTGTTCACCGCGTCCTCCACCCATTTCTCCACTTTCCAACACGGAATTATCACGCTCGCCTTGGGGACCATGTCGTACAGTATACCATCATCCCGTTGTCCGCGCGAACACTTTGTGGTATAATCTCGAACATGGAAAAGCCACTTGCCTCTTTCTGTCTGATGTGCCACAACCAGCGTCAGTGGATAGGCGCCGCGCTCGAAGGGGCGTTCGCGCAGACGTACCGTCCGCTTGAAATCGTCATTTCCGACGACGGTTCGACGGACGGCTCGGCTGAGTTCATCCAGGAATACATCGCCGCGCATTCTCCTTCCGACGTCACGGTGATCTTCAACCGCAACACGCCGAACATTGGAATGTTCGCCAATTGGATGAAACTCGCCTCATGCGCGCACGGCGAGTTGCTAGTCAAGGCGGACGGAGACGACATCTCGCTTCCAGACCGAACTGAGAAAGTCGTTGCGGCATGGCTGGCGGACGGCAAGCGCGCCTCAGCCATCGGCAACGCGGCCTTTCGGATCGACCTAGACGGACGGTCGCTCGGGGCAATGTCGGCTCCAGGCATCAATGCCCCCGTCGGCGCGCTGATGACCTGGCGGCGCGATTGCTTTACAGCCTTCCCTCCTGACGTGGTGCACCCGCGCTGCGGCGATGACATGCCGTTTGCGAAACGCGCCATCATGTTGGGCAGCTGGCTCGTCGTACCAGACCGCCTCGTATTGTACAGACTCGGAACGGGGCAGACGTCGCCATTACGCCACCACCGCGCGCCTGCCATCCACGGATGGCGGGTTTGGTTGCCGAGCCTCGACCAGGCCGAACACGACCTGGCGGCAATCGCCGACCGCCTGCCCCCTGAACGTGTCGAGGAATTTCGCAAGACGTTCGCATTTGAACGCGCTCGCGCGGAGAACCATCTCACGCTGCTGGAGTCGCCTTCGTTTATTACTCGCTGGAGAGCGTTCCTACAGGAACGGCGAGAGGGCTACAGCGTAGCCGCGCTGTTCATGTACGCCTACCTGCTGCCGCGGCGGATCGGCGACTGGGTGCTTGACGCCATCACCCGTCTCAACCTGCTCCGCCGCCGCCTTTCACGGGAGGGCCGCGCTTGTCGCGGCCGTTAGAGCCCGGCCAATCGACTGATCCATGTCGTAATACTTGTACTCGCCAAGGCGTCCGCCCACGACGAGGTTGGGGCATTTAGCGGCTTCGGCCTGGTAGAGCGCGAGCTTTTCCCGCGAGGCTGGTGTATCGACGGGATAGTACGGCTCGTCACCCGGCGCCCACGTCTTCGGAAACTCGCGGCAGATGATCGTGGCGGGATGCGCCATTACGTCCTTCTGCTCTGGATGGTAGTGCTTGAACTCGTGGATGCGCGTGAACGGCACGTCCGCGTCCGTGTAGTTCACCACGCTCGTCCCCTGCCAGTCCGCAACCGCCATGCGCTCCGTCTCGAAACGGAGCGAACGCCAGGGGAGCGGACCGAACTTGTAGTCGAAGAGCGCGTCGATGGGGCCGGAGTAGAACACGGGAACGTCCAGATTGTTCGTCTTGCGCCATTCAAGCCAATCGACGTTGCATTCAAGCGTGATGTTCGGGTGGTCGAGCAGGCGGTCGAAGAGGGAGTTATAGCCAGAGAGGGGGATGCCCTGACGGTAGTCGGAGTAGTAGTTGATGTCGTAGCTCGCGCGCACGGGGAGGCGCTTGATGATCGACGCCGGAAGGTCCTTCGGATCCATGCCCCACTGCTTGCGCGTGTACTCGCGGATGAAGGCTTCGTAGAGCGGACGCCCGATGAAGGATATGGCCTGTTCCTCGAAGTTCGCCGGTTCCGATGCGTTACCTGCTTCTTTCGCGATGAAGGCGGGCAACTCGGACGGCGTGAGGTTGAGTCCGTAGAACTGGTTGACTAGGGTGAGGCCGAGCGGCAGGAAATACGTCTTGCCCGCGTGGCGGGCAAGGACCTTGTGCTGGTAGCCGTTAAACGTTATGAAGCGGTTCACGAACTCCCACACATCGTCGTGGTGCGTGTGGAAAATATGCGAGCCGTAGGTATGGACCTCGATGCCGGTTTCGGCGTCGGTCTCGCACCGCACGTTGCCGCCTGGGGCCGCACGGCGCTCAAGTACGAGAACCTTGCGTCCTTTTTCTGCCAACACCCGGGCGACCGTGCATCCCCAGATGCCGGCGCCAGCCACAATGACGTTAGTTTCTTGCATGGACACAGTATACCACAAAACTGGCCTTGCGCGCTACGCCCTATTCTCCACCGCCAAACCGTTCCCGAAAATCGTCTTCCGAAATCACGGGGATTCCCAGCTCCTGCGCCTTCTTGTTCTTGCCGGAGGTGGACGTGACGTCGTTGTTGATGAGGAAGCTCGTCGCCTTCGAGACGCTCCCTGCCACCTTCCCTCCCGCGCCTTCGATGTACGCCTTCAGCGCCGCGCGGTTCGGCCAGTGGTGGACGTCGCCCGTGATCACGAACGTCAGCCCCGCACACGCGCCGCCCGACTTCGGCGCCACGTATGCGTTGAGCGACACCTCGCGCATCACGTCCTCCACTACGGCCCGGTGCGCGGGATCGCTGCACCACTCGACGAACGCCGCCGACTTCCCGGGGCCGATGCCGTCGATTGATGCAAACACCTCAGCCCCCGGCGAGAACAAGTCGTTCGGATTCGCAGCATCGGCGGCTTTCGCGAAGAGCTCCTCCACGGAGTAAGCCGAAAGCAGACGCTTCGCCACGTCGACTCCGCAGAGCGGAATCGACAACGCCACGAGAAACTGCACCGCGTCTCGCGTGCGCGCCTTCTCGATGGACGCGCAAATGTTCGCGGCTGATTTTTCGCCGAAGCCCTCCATCGTCGCAATCTCGTCGCGGTGCGCGCCGAGACGGTAGATGTCGCCGAACGTGCGGATCCAGCCCTTGTTCACGAACTTCGCAAGCGTCTCGCCCGCGAGGCCGTCGATGTCCATGCCGTCCTTCGAGACGAACCGCATGAACTTTCGCAGCTCGCGCGCCGCGCAGGAAGCATTCGTGCAACGGAGCGTCTTTGTCCCGCTCTCCGCTGTGTTCACCGCAGTGGGTGCGCCGCATACGGGACACGCCGACGGCACCTCGAACGTCCCCACGGTTTTCGTCACGGCCACGACCTTCGGGATGATCTTGTTCGCCTTGATCACGCTCAACTCGGAGCCCGCGCCGCCGAGACCGAGTCGTTCGCACTCGGAGATGTTGCAGAGCGATGCGCGCTTCACCGTGGTGCCTTCGAGTTGCACCGGACGGAACACCGCCACGGGCGAGATCGACGCGACGGCGCACGACCACTCCACGCGCTCGAGCACGGTCGCCGCCGTCTCGTCCTGCCACTTGAACGCAAACCCGGCGCGCGTCGCGTGGTGTCCGGTCACGCTACCCGTCTGTGCGTAGGCAGTATCGTCGTAGACAACCACGAGGCCGTCCACGGGGAACGGGCAGATCTTGTCCGTCACCTTCAATGTCCAGCGGTCAATCGACGCCTGAATCGCCGCCGCGTCGGGCGCATCGATGCGCTCGCGCTCCACCGCGCCGAGACCGATCTCCTCCAGGTACGCCATGCGTTCGCCCCACGAGCCTATCTCGTGGTCGCAGTGGACGAGCGTGAACGGAATCCACTGGAGACGGCGCGGCTTCAGCTCGTCCACGGACTTGAGCGTGAGTGAGCCGGAAGCGAGGTTGCGCGGGTTGGCGTACTCGTCGTCCGTGGTTGCGCAGAATGCCTCGAAGTCGGCGTAGGAGATCACGGCCTCGCCGCGCACGACGAGGTGTCCCTTGTCCTTCACGCGCGGCGGGATGCCCTGGATGCCTGCGGCTAGGTGGGTGATGTTGGTACCGATGTGTCCGTCGCCACGCGTGACGACCTTCGTCAGCTTGCCGTTGTCGTAGGTGACGACGAGCGTGAGTCCGTCGAGCTTCCAGGAAATCCAGATCGGACGCCCCTCCGCCCACTTCGCGACTTCGCTCACCTGCTTCGTCTTCGCGAGCGAAAGTGCCGGGTACTCGTGGGGTTCCTTCTCGCCGACTGTTGTATCGGCGGAGACGCGGTTCGTGGGGCTGTCGGGCAACACCACGCCCGTCTCGGCCTCGAGTGCTTTCACCTTGTCGAAGAGGGCATCCCACTCGAAGTCAGTCATCAATTCGGAACGGCCGTTGTAGTAGGCGTCTGCCGCCTCGTTCAACCGCGCCACCGCCGCGCGCATCTGATCTAGTTTGTCCATGGGGGTAAAGTATACCAAATCGGCGCGCGGCCCGTGCGTCCAATTTACGCTTCCACTGCTCATCCCGATGTGCTATACTGGCGGCATGGAAAATAATGTTTCACGCAGAAGCTTTCTCGTTTCGTCCACGGCGCTTGCGGCCGTGGCCGGATGCACGACCGCCAAAGCCAACGGGAAGACAGAAGGACTGCCCGCCCAGTTTTCGACTGATCTGCCCATTTCAAAGGAGTCTGGCATCCGCGTGCGCTTCCTCGGCAGCGGAGCCGCTGGATGGAGACCGGAATTTGCCAAAAACCAGTATGCGCGCCGCCAGTCGAGCGTGCTGATCGAAAACAAGGTCCTCATAGATTTCACGATGTGCTCGTTCGACAAGCTGCCGGAGGGATGCCATCCCGAGGTGCT
>Ga0310697_10007165_pt1 | contig 10541 bp, 8 predicted proteins | sample 172DNAGHGlowgp2_FD_203883 | JGI IMG/M metagenome (GOLD analysis project Ga0310697, IMG submission 203883) | Sheep rumen microbial communities from Palmerston North, Manawatu-Wanganui, New Zealand - 1728 DNA GHGlow gp2 (v2) (version 2) | ecosystem: Host-associated > Mammals > Digestive system >...
TTTGCACAGGACTTCACTGTTCATGCCGGTTCTCTTTCGGAGACCATGAGCCAGAAGATATGCAAGGTGATGGACATGGCGATGAAGATGGGGGCTCCCGTCATCGGCATCAACGACTCCGGTGGCGCACGTATCCAGGAAGGTATCAACGCTCTGGCCGGTTATGCCGAGATTTTCGAGCGTAACATCCTCGCATCGGGAGTGATTCCCCAGATTAGCGGTATCTTCGGTCCTTGTGCCGGCGGTGCCGTGTATAGCCCTGCCCTGACAGACTTTACGCTGATGATGGAAGGCACGAGCTATATGTTCCTTACAGGTCCGAAGGTGGTGAAGACCGTCACGGGTGAGGATATTGACCAGGAGCACTTGGGCGGTGCGTCGGTACACGCCACGAAGTCGGGCGTGACCCACTTCACGGCCAAGACCGAGGAGGAAGGCATTCAGATGCTGAAGACCCTGCTCTCTTATATTCCTTCTAATAATATGGAGGTGGCTCCCCGTAGGAAATGCGATGATCCCATCAACCGCATGGAGGACTCCCTCAACGAGATAATTCCCGAGAACCCCAACGAGGCCTACGACATGTACAAGGTTATCGGTGCCGTAGTGGACAATGGCGAGTTCTTCGAGGTGCAGCCAAAGTTTGCCAAGAACATCATCGTGGGCTTCGCCCGCTTCAATGGGCAGAGTGTCGGCATTGTGGCCAATCAGCCCTCTTGCTATGCCGGTGTGCTCGATGTGAACGCCTCGCGCAAGGGTGCCCGTTTCGTGCGTTTCTGCGATGCTTTCAATATACCTATCGTTTCGTTTGTAGATGTGCCAGGCTTCTTGCCCGGTACAGGTCAGGAGTACAACGCCGTTATCCTGCACGGTGCTCAGCTGCTCTACGCCTACGGTGAGGCCACGGTGCCCAAGATTACCGTGACGCTGCGCAAGTCGTATGGCGGCAGCCACATCGTGATGGGCTCGAAGCAGCTCCACACCGACCTGAACTATGCATGGCCTTCGGCAGAGATTGCTGTGATGGGTGCCAGCGGTGCTGCAGCCGTGCTCTATGCCAAGGAGGCAAAGGCCAAGAAGGAGGCAGGCGAGGACGTGAAGGCATTCATTGCAGGGAAGGAGGATGAGTACAACGAGCTCTTCGCTAATCCTTATCAGGCAGCCAAGTATGGCTACATCGATGATGTGATTGAACCGCGCAACACTCGTTTCCGCGTATGCCGTGCCTTGGCTCAGCTCGCCACCAAGCGAGATGCACTGCCTGCCAAGAAGCATGGTAATATACCTATGTAACTTAAGGGGTTAGAATATGAATACAAACGAAGTTTATGCTGCGATTGCCATGGCTCTGCATGAGCATCTAGGCAATAACGTTCACGACGTGGAGCCCGGCATCATTACGATAGCCGAGCATCCCACGCAGTGGAACGGATACGCGCAAACCATGACACCAAGCCCTCTCACTATGGGAGCATAAAAAAGACCATGAAAGAATATAGATATACAATCAATGGCACGAAGTACGAGGTGGCTATAGGCGACATCGTAGATGAGAATGTGACCGTCACTGTGAATGGTGAAGAATATAAGGTAGAGCTTGAGAAGCCCGCAGAGCCGGAGAAAAAGAAACCTGTTCTGGGCAGACCCGCTGCCGCAGCTCCTTCAGAGGATGGAGAGGCATCTGCCAGCAAGGCATCAGTGAACAAGAATAACGCCGTGAAGGCTCCGCTGCCTGGCGTGATTACTGATATCAAGGTGGCCGTAGGCGATGAGGTGCAGGCAGGCGATACCGTCGTGGTGCTCGAAGCTATGAAGATGGCCAACAATCTGCAGGCAGAAAAGGGTGGTAAGGTAACGGCTATCTGCGTGAAGATTGGTGAGAGCGTCATGGAAGACGATGCTCTTGTGGTCATCGAGTAGCTCTCGAATAGTTACCGAAAAGACTATCGGATAGAAGTAATACGATGAGCGTACAGATAGAGGAGTCATGGAAGCAGCACCTGCAGGGCGAGTTTGAGAAGCCCTATTTCCACCAGCTCACGGAGAGTGTGCGGCGTGAATACGCAGCAGGTACCTGCTATCCGCCGGGGAAATGGATATTCAATGCCTTCAATCTCTGCCCGTTTGACGAGGTGAAAGTGGTCATTATAGGCCAGGATCCCTATCATGAGCCGGGGCAGGCTCACGGGCTGAGTTTCTCTGTGAAGGATGGTGTGATTTTTCCTCCGTCGTTGCAGAACATCTTCAAGGAGATTAACAACGACCTTGGCATCCCTGTTCCCACATCAGGCGATTTGACCCGCTGGGCCAAGCAGGGCGTACTGCTGCTCAATGCGACACTTACGGTACGTGCTCATCAAGCTAACAGTCATGCCACGCTGGGCTGGCAGAACTTCACCGATGCGGCTATCCAGACATTGGCTACCTGTCGCGAACACTTGGTTTATATGCTTTGGGGAGGTTTTGCGCGGAGCAAGAGCTACATGATAGACAAGACCCGCAACCTGGTGTTGGAATCTGTCCATCCGTCGCCGTTGTCAGCTAACAGAGGCGGCTGGTTCGGTCAGCATCAGTTCTCTCGCTGTAACGAGTATCTTCTGCAAAACGGTCTTAAGCCCATTGCGTGGTAGATTCTGCGCGACCATCGTACGCCCATTGCGTGGTAATCTGACTGTCAGCTTGATAATAGCGGGAAGCAAGGGATAACCTTACTTCCCGTTTTAAACAATCATAACACATGGGAAGGTCATATTTCCCGTTTATTTATTACCCGTTTATAATAATCACTGAAAAATGAAAGATATTCCCCCTATTCTTCAGATAGGCGAAATACTAATTTCCTCGGACTTGCTAACGGAGCAGTTTTGTTGCGACCTGGCGGTTTGTAAAGGCCAGTGCTGTATTGAAGGCGATGCCGGTGCGCCAGTGACCACCGAAGAAATCATGCAGATAGAAGAATCCCTTGACGAGTGTTGGAGCAGTCTTTCGGCATCGGCACAGAGCGTCATTGACCGTCAGGGCGTTGCTTATACCGATGAGGAAGGCGATTTGGTGACAAGTATAGTAAACGGGAAGGATTGTGTCTTCACTTATTACGACGATATCGAAGACTCTCCTGTCAGCGACTCTCAGCCAGAAGACTCTCCTGTCAGCGACTCTCAGCCAGAAGGCTCTCCTGTCAGCGACTCTCAGCCAGAGGATTCTCAGAGCAATGATACTCAGTCCCGTCGACTCATTCGTCAGTGCTGCCTTTGTGCATTAGAAAAGGCCTACAGAGCGGGCCGTATCACGTTTTGTAAGCCAATTAGTTGTGCGCTTTACCCCATTCGCGAGAAACGTTTTTCCGACGGAACAATAGCCCTTAATTACCACCGTTGGGCAGTGTGCAAGGCCGCAGTGGCGAAAGGCCGTGAACTGCAGATGCCTGTCTACAAATTTCTTGAAGGTCCTTTGGTGCGTCGATTCGGTCAGGAATGGTACAACGAGCTTTGCCAGGTGGCAGAGCAGTTGGCCTCGCTTTAGTTCATGCTGTGCGATGGTGACATCATATTAATTCAGCCGATGGCGACATCATATTAATTCAGCCGATGGCGACGCAGTAAAAATTCTGCTTAGAACAACGTGATGGTATAGAGGTAGACTACGGCAGCAGGAATGGCCAAGAGCGAAGAGTCGAAACGGTCGAGCATGCCGCCGTGTCCCGGCAGGATGTTGCCGCTGTCCTTGATGCCCAGCGTGCGTTTGAACAAGCTTTCTATAAGGTCGCCCCATGTGCCGAATACTACCACTGTGAGTCCCAGTCCCGCCCATTGCAGAGCTGTCAGGTTAGGCTCTCCGGGGAAATAGCAGTCAAGCAGATACCATACCAGCAGTGCCATGCATATCACCAGCAATCCTCCGCCGATGCTCCCTTCCCATGATTTCCCAGGAGAGATACGTGGAAACAGTTTGTGCTTACCCAAGAGCGACCCGCAAAGGTAGGCCCCGGTGTCGTTGGTCCAAAGAAATACGAACACAGAGAGGGGGAATACGAACGAATATTGACCGCTTGCGGAGAAAGCCAGCACCGACAACAGTGAGAAGGGTAGGGCGATGTAGAGTTGTGGCAGCATCGTGTATGCCCAGTTGTTGATGGGGTTTTCTGCTTTCAGATAGAGTTCCGCTACCATCAGATAGATGATACTTACCAGATAAGGGATGAATACGCTCGACGGTGTGATGCCCGACTGATAGCCGGCCATGGCAAAGAACAGGTAGACACCTGCCACGGTCACGATGAAGCGGTTAATGGTAACACCTGCGCAGCGGTCGTTGACCAGTCCGGCAAACTCCCAGATGGTCATGCCTGTGACAAGTGCGAAAAGCAGCACCATTGCCCGTGGGTTCAGAAAGCAGATGACGATGGCGGCTACGAAGAACACGCCTGTGATAGTTCTGGCAATAAAGTTGTTCATGCGTTGCTCCCTTCTGTCTCTGCAGAGACACTGTTGTCTTGTTGCTTGTCCTTCTCTTGTTGCTTGTCCTTCTCTTGTTGCTTGTCCTTCTCTTGTTGCTTGTCCCGCTCTTCAAGCATACGTTTTGCATCGGCCCTCATCTGCGCCTCAAGCAGTTCTTCGCTGCGACTGGTCCAGGGGCGTTTGCCGAAGATGCGTTCCACATCTTCCGCGAAGATGACCTCACGGTCGATGAGCAACTGCGCCAGTTGGGCGTGTCCGTCGGCATGCTCTTTCAGTATCTGTTTGGCCCTTTCATACTGTTCGTTGATCATCTTGACCACCTCGTCGTCCATGATTTTCGCCGTAGTCTCCGAGTAAGGACGCTGGAACTGGTACTCAGCGTTGTTATAGTAGCACACGTTAGGCAGCTTGTCGCTCATGCCGGCATAGGCAATCATGCCGTAGGCCTGCTTGGTAGTGCGTTCCAGATCGTTCATGGCTCCCGTAGAGATTTGTCCGATGAACAGTTCCTCAGCCGCACGTCCGCCCAAGAGACCGCACATCTCGTCGAGCATGGCCTGCTTGGTCTGTAGCACCCGTTCTTCTGGCAGATACCATGCAGCGCCCAGGGCCTGTCCGCGTGGTACGATGCTTACCTTCACCAGCGGGTTGGAGAACTCCGTGAACCACGATATGGTGGCATGTCCTGCCTCATGGATAGCGATGCTTTTCTTTTCGGCCTCCGTCATCACCTTTGTCTTTTTTTCCAGACCTCCGATGATACGGTCCACGGCATCGAGGAAGTCCTGCTTGCCCACCTTCTCTTTGTTGTGACGTGCCGCAATCAGAGCGGCCTCGTTGCACACGTTGGCGATGTCGGCTCCGGAGAATCCCGGTGTCTGCCGGGCCAGGAAATCCACGTCGACCGACTCGTCGAGCTTCAGCGGTTTCAAGTGAACCATGAACACTTCCTTACGCTCGTTCAGGTCGGGCAGGTCTACGTGTATCTGTCGGTCGAAGCGTCCTGCTCTCAGCAGTGCAGAGTCGAGCATGTCAGCCCGGTTGGTGGCAGCGAGGATAATCACGCCACTGTTGGTGCCAAAGCCGTCCATCTCCGTCAGCAGTGCGTTCAGCGTGTTCTCGCGTTCGTCGTTGCCGCCCATGGCGGGATTTTTCGAACGGGCGCGGCCCACGGCATCAATCTCGTCGATGAAGATGATGCAGGGCGACTTCTCCTTGGCCTGCTGGAACAAGTCCCTCACGCGACTGGCACCCACGCCCACGAACATCTCTACGAAGTCGCTGCCCGACATCGAGAAGAACGGTACGCCGGCCTCGCCTGCCACGGCTTTCGCCAGCAGTGTCTTACCCGTTCCCGGCGGTCCAACGAGCAGTGCTCCCTTTGGAATTTTTCCTCCCAGGTCAGTATATTTCTGCGGGTTTTTCAGGAACTCCACAATCTCCTGTATCTCCTGTTTGGCACCCGCCTGTCCGGCTACGTCCTTGAATGTGATGCCCAAATCGCCTCCTTTCTCATACATCTTGGCCCTGCTCTTGCCCACATTGAAGATGCCAGCACCGCCAAAGCCGCCTCCACCGCTCATGCGCCGGGTGATGATAATCCAGAAACCTATGATGAGCAGGATGGGGAACACCGACCAGAAGAGATTGCTCAGGAACCCGTCGCGATGGGCTTCGTAGGTCAGTTTGCCGTTGAACTTGTCCTCCTCGCGCATCTTGTCTACAAAAGTCTCCAGTTTGTCGAGACTGCCTATCTCAACGTTCAGATAAGGGTCCTTGCCCACCTGGTCGGCACCGCGCTTGAACACGTCGCGTATGTGTTCAGGTCTGACGTACATTTTCACCGTGCCCTGCGTCTTGTTCACTACCAGTCGGGAGGCATAGCCCTTGTCCATGAAAGTCTGAAATTCCGTGTAGGAAGTCTGCGACTCGACCGGCATCTGCTGAATAGCTTCGTTGCTGTTGGTCATGAACAGGATTGCCAGTGTGGCGATGACCAGTATGTATATCCAGTTCATGTTGAACCGGGGCATGTTCATTTTCGGTCCTTTTTGGTTCGGATTTTGCTGTTCCATATTCGTCTAAGTTTTTTCAGCTATTGTTCAGTCGGGAATCTGTTCTATGACGGCATCGTCCCAGAGATGCTCCAGGTCGTAGTAGGCGCGGACGTCGGGCAGGAAGATGTGTACCAGCACGTCGCCGTAGTCCATCGCCACCCACTGCGCGTTCTCCAGTCCCACGATGTGGGCCGGCTTTTCGTTCTTCTCTTTCCGGCAGAACTCCTCCACCGAGTCGGCGATGGCTCCCACCTGTGTGGGTGAGTTGCCTTGGCAGATGACGAAGTTGTTGCAGATGGTTCCGTCGATGCCCGTGAGGTCGGCCACTATGATGCTCGTTCCTTTTTTCTCTTGAATTCCTTTGATGATTGTCTGAACCAGTTGACCTGTTTGTTCCATTTATTATATATTATATGTGTAATTTCAGCCTGCAAAGTTACATATTATTTTCGATTTTGTGCTATTTTGTACGATAAAATTTGATGCAGCGGAATGAATCACCCGTCAGTGCTGGCGAAATTGCAAAAAACGCTTAAAATATATTTCCGTTTTTGACTTGTACATCTGAAGAATATGCTGTAATTTTGCAGATGTATGCAGAATCGGAAGATTATACACGTCGACATGGATCAGTTCTTCGCTGCCGTGGAGCAGCGGGACTGTCCTGAGCTGCGGGGACTGCCAGTCGCCGTAGGTCACGATGTGGAGCGCGGCGTGGTGTCCACGGCCAGCTACGAGGCACGTAAGTTCGGCGTACATTCGGCACAGTCGATACAGGTGGCCAAGCGGCTCTGCCCGCAACTGGTCATCGTGGAGCCTCACTACAGCAGATACAAGGAGGTGAGCCGGCAGATACGCGCCATCTTCCAGGACTATACCGACCTTATAGAACCGCTCTCGCTCGACGAGGCGTTCCTCGACGTGACGGAGAACAAGAAGGGGATGGAGCTGGCCGTGGACATTGCCAGGGAGATAAAGCGGCGCATCGTGGCTGACACGCAGCTGACGGCCTCGGCGGGGGTGTCCTACTGTAAGTTCCTGGCAAAGATTGCCTCTGACTATCGTAAGCCCGACGGGCTGTGCGTGGTCCATCCCGACCGGGCGCAGGAGTTCATCGACCGGCTCAACGTCACCCGCATCTGGGGCGTAGGCAAGAAGACGGCAGAAAGGATGCACCGCATGGGCATCTTCACCGGGGCCGACCTGCGCCGCCAGTCGCTCCAGCATCTCACGGAGGAGTTTGGCAAGATGGGGCGGGTGTTCTATGACTTCGCCCGTGGCATAGACCAGCGCCCGGTGGTGTCGGAATGGGAACGGAAGTCGTGCAGTTGCGAGCAGACCTACATGACCGACCTGTACAAGTCGTCGGAGGTGACCATAGAGCTTTACCACATGGTGCTGGAGCTTATCAGCCGGCTGGAGAAAACGAAGTTCGAGGGGCGCACGCTGACGCTGAAGGTGAAATATGCCGACTTCCGCCAAATCACGCGCAGCATCACCGTAGAACATATCCTGCTCACCAAGGACCAGGTCCTGCCCTTGGCCAAGCAGCTGATGAGCGAGGTGAGCTACGGTTCTGCCCAGCCCATCCGCCTCCTGGGCCTTGGGGTGTCCAACCATCAGGAGCAGGCAGAGCAGCAGCAGCCTCGGTGGATCCAGCTGGAGCTGGACTTCAAAGAGTGGGACGATGCATAAATAACCGGTTTTGAACTCCCCCTGAAATTAATATCGGATTTGCTTGCAATTGATTATTAATTGCGAGCAAATTAATATCGAATTGCGAGCCAATTAATTATTAATTTCAACTGCCTTGTAATCAAGTGGTTACAGGGAATGTAAATATGCATGGTTATTCATTCCGATAGTCAGTGTCATCGCGTGAGCGAGAACTTCATCGACAGGCCGAAGTCGCGGGTGGTGGTGGGATAGCTGCTGCTGGAGAGTAGCGGGGTGTTGGTCTGACGGTTGTAGTAGGCGGAGAGGGTCAGCATGCGGGAGAGCGTGTAGTCGGCAGCAAAAGAGAACTTCAGGGCAGAATTGCCGCTTGAGGCCGAGGAGAAGCCGGTAGCGATGTCGCGGGTGATGGCCGCCTGGTCGCGCAATGAAAGGTCGGCCCGCAGGTTCAGGTCGTGGTTCACACCGCCACGGGTGGTGCTCTGCTTCGTGTTCTTGTTGTCCTCCTGCTGATTCTTGTTACCCTTGCCGCCCTTCACCTTACGGCTCTTCGAGGAACTGAACAGGTTGACATTGGAAATCTTGTAGCCCAAGCCGATCACCCAGTCTTTCGACAGGGCCTCATTGATTTGCACGCTCGTCGTGGAGAGGGTGAGCACGCGGGTGGTCTTATACTCCAGTTTCACGGTCATATTGTTGAGCAGCGTCACGTCGATGCCCAGGAGGGGCGAGAACTGCTCATTGATGCTCACCGTGGGTACGTTGTAGCGGCTCGACGGGGTGAGCGTTCCGTTGGTGGCCTGCACAAAACCAAGGTCGCCCATGTACTCCAGCCATGAGCTGTAGGAGTTATAGGTGCCTACCGAGTAGACCGACTTATAGGAGTGGTTCAGGTTGACCGACTTGAAATGGTCGCGCATCCACGGTAGCTTCGACAGTCCCGCATAGCGTATGGTCCAGTTGGGCAGTATCCGCGAAATCACGGGGAAGATGTCGAGCGATGAGCCAGCCCCCGCCGTGTAGGTGGAGAGGAAGGCCGGGATGAGCACGTCGCCGCTGTAGGGGTCCACCTGGTTGATGCCAGTGGCTCCCGGCGACACCGCCCCCTCATATTGAGCCTGCACACGCTCGCGGAACTGCTCCACCTTGCCGCAGAACTCATCGAACGAGCGTGACTGATAGCCGTTGTTGGCATCGCCTATGCCCTCCAGCGCACTGCGCAGACTGATGGTTGTCATGTTGAACGAGCCGCTGAGCGTGGTCGGATTGCCGCTATACATGAACTGCACGCTCTTGGCCTGCGTCATCGTGCGCGAGGCGTTGAGGTCAATCTTCAGGTCGCGCACCGGTTCCAGCGTAGCCTTCAGCTGGAGTTCCTCCGTCTTCGAACTGGTGAAGGGAGTCACTACACTTTCGTTGCGCAGCAGCCAGTCATTGTCGAGCGCCTTCTGCAGATAGCCGTCGTCAGCCAGACCGAAGGCGAAGTCGAGGCCTGGTGAGAGAACGCTGCCCGTTCGCTGGCCGAAGGCATCGCCCACCGAAGGGAGGAAGCCCGGCAGCGTCATCGAGGCCTGGTTGTGGTAGGTCAGGTTCACCGTGCGCACCATCATCAGGCCGCGTGCCACATACTGTGCGGCATTGTACCACCATAGGTTGTCGAGCGGTTCCTTGGGGGTAATGCTGAGCTTAATCTTCTGGGCAGAGGCCTGGGAGGAGGACTTTGGCTTCTCCTTCTGCGTGCTGTCGGTACCTGCCAGCAGAGAGTCGGCAACTGCGTCAGCGTCATTCTTCTTAGCTCTCTCCTCTTTGGACTTGGTGATCCATACTTTAATCTTATTTTCGTCCACGGTCTTCCATTTTACCTGCACCATGCGGCCGTTCTGGTCGCGTGCAGAGATAAGCAGTCGCTTCGACTTCTTGCCGTGCTGCACCTCGATAGCAGAATCGGGCAGCAGCGTCAGCTCCTTCTGGAAGGTGTTCTTGTTCTTGGGCAGTTGCTTCTGCTCCTTGGCATCGTCCTTCTTCGCTGCCTCATCGCCTTTCTTCTGCGGGGTCTTCTTCGTGGCGGCAGTCTTCTTCTTCTTGGGCGTGGGCTGCTTCTTAAACCGCTCGTTGGTCTTCTTCAGGAAGGGAATGTGGTTGTAGAGCGTCTCCATGTTCAGTGCCCCGTTGACAATCAGGTTGCGGTTGTTCGAGATGGTATTGCCCATCGTTGTGCCGTCGTCGAGCTCGGTGCCGCGGAGCCATGAATAGGTGGCGGTGTAGGAGGCATCGCTCTTCAGCCAGTCGAAGACAGGCAGCTTGTCGAGTGGCAACTGGTAGCTGGCCTTGAACGACTGCTGGTAGTCCATCG
>Ga0310697_10007168_pt1 | contig 10539 bp, 9 predicted proteins | sample 172DNAGHGlowgp2_FD_203883 | JGI IMG/M metagenome (GOLD analysis project Ga0310697, IMG submission 203883) | Sheep rumen microbial communities from Palmerston North, Manawatu-Wanganui, New Zealand - 1728 DNA GHGlow gp2 (v2) (version 2) | ecosystem: Host-associated > Mammals > Digestive system >...
CGGAGGTTCCGCAGATGATGGAGCATTTCCTTTCTTGGTTCAACAATGACAGCGCACATGACTACATTCGTTCGGCTGTGGCTCACCTCTATTTTATCAGCATCCATCCTTTCGGCGACGGCAATGGACGCATAGCACGTGCCCTTTCCGACATGGCCTTGTCGCAGGCCGACGACAGCCCGATGCGCTACTTCAGCATGTCTACCCAAATCAACAAGGAAAAGAAGCACTACTACCGCATCTTGGAACAGACACAACGTGGCGACGGCGACATCAGCGAGTGGGTGCTTTGGTGGCTGGATTGCCTGGAGCACGCCATAGACACATCCGAGACGATGCTTTCCACCGTGCTCCGCAAAGCCATCTTCTGGCAGCAGCACAGCGATATCGTCCTCAACGAGCGCCAGCGCACGATACTCAACCTATACCTCGACGGCTACGAGGGCAAGCTCACCGCAAAGAACTATGCCAACCTCTCTGAGGTCTCGCCCGACACCGCCCTGCGCGACATCCGCAACCTTGTCGCCCGAGGCCTCCTGCGCCCCCTCGCAGGGATGCAACGCAATGTCGAATACGCGATTATCATAGAGAATGTCAAATAATTTTTGCATTCCACGCAAATAGGCTTCAGCAATGTCGTTTTGTCTCATACGTGAATAATCGTTCGAATACGCGCTACACGTTTGCCGGTACGATTCTTTTTTTGTATCTTTGCACGCAAATAGGCTTCGCCGCCCAAATGTACTTTTGCAGCCGAAACCCACACTAACGCATTAACACATTAACGCATTAACACATTCCAAGAAGTATGCAGGAGGTATCCAAGAGGTAGGCAGGAGGTATCCAAGAGGTAGGCAGGAAGTATCCAGCAGGTAGGCAGGAAGTATCCAGCAGGTATATTCCAGGACGAAAGGGTTGGGTACTTGATATCGAAGGCAAAGTGCCTGCCGGTGAGGATAATGTCTAAATAAACCGAATAAGCCATATAGTCAGCGACGGAGGCTTCCTCCAAGAAAAAATCGGCTTGACTTGCCGTATCGAAAGTTTTCTATCTTTGCAAACATAAGTTGTATTTCGGCCTGGAATCTATCGTGAGCGTCGAAGGTGCGGAATATTTGGTTCATCCAATATTATTTCGTACCTTTGCACTTTCAAAATTTGACATGAGATGACAACAAAAGACAAAATACTGGAGCTGCTTGACAAGACCGACCGCCAGGGGATCGACGAAGTGATGGAGTGGCTGCAAGGCAGCGGCTTCTTCATGGCGCCGGCATCGACTAATTTCCACGGAAACTATGAGGGCGGCCTGGCCGACCACTCGCTCAACGTATACACCGCCGCCATGCGGCTGCGCTCCACGGCACTCAGCCTCAATCCGGCGCTAGAGGCCGACCTGCCGGAAGACAGCGTGGCTATCGCCACCCTGCTGCACGACATCTGCAAGGCCGACGTGTACAAGGAGGTTAAGAAAAAACGCCAGAACAGCTTCGGCCGCTGGGAGGAGTATGACGGCTACACCGTCGACTACAGCCATTTTCCTCTCGGCCACGGCGAGAAGAGCGTCATCGTGCTGCTCCGCCTGGGATTGGACCTGACCGATGCCGAGATTGCGGCCATCCGCTGGCATATGACGGCATGGGACCTGCCGTTCCAGAGCCGCGAGGCGCTCGGCAACATCAACGCTGCCAAAGACAAATATCCGCTGTGTGCGCTGGTGCAGTTGGCCGACGGGTTTGCTTCGTCGCTGATGGAAGATACCGTAAAGGCTATATGATCAAGTACGTTGCCGACAGGGACCATTACACGGAGGTTCTCTCGCGATGCGAGAAGGTCAAGCACGACCTGTGGATAGGCACGGCCGACCTCAAGGATTTGTATGTCGGCAGCGGGAAAGATGCGGTTCCTTTCCTGTCGATATTGGACAAGCTGCTCAAACGCGGGGTAGAAGTGCGTCTGCTGCATGCCAAAGAACCCGGCGAGAACTTCCGTGAGGACTTCGACAGATACCCCGGCCTGTGGAGCAGGTTGGATCGGCGGCTCTGTCCGCGTGTGCATTTCAAGATTATGATATTTGACTGCGCGGTGGCTTATATCGGCTCGGCCAACCTGACTGGTGCGGGTGTGGGGATGAAGGGCGATGGAAACCGAAATTTTGAGGCTGGAATTCTCACCGACGAGCCGATGCTGGTGGATGCCGCCGCCGACCATCTGGACAGCGTGTGGCAGGGCGTGCATTGCAGAAAGTGTAGGCGGAAAGACTTCTGCGGCGACCGGATATCGGAGTGACGCAGGCAAAAAGGACGGAAGTGATGAAAAAAGGCATAAAAAGATATGATGGACAAGTTCGAAAAAACGATACATGACAACCTGCACCAGTACTTGGCAGGGGTAGGGGAGGTGGACAAGATGCTGCCGGATTGTCCCGATGTGACCGACAAATGGGAGGAGATAGGACGCTCGTATATCCCTGACGGCGCGCGGGAGTACCGCGACTATCCGGTGGCGAGTCTCGGGTGGATGATGTATATCGGCATGGCAGTGGCCAAGCTGTGGGACGACGAATGGATGATCTATTCGCAGATCGACGACCTTTATGTATATATGCGCGACAAGCGCGGATATGATGCGCTGGACGAATATGTATGCGAGGATGTGCTGATGTTGCGCGGAGAAGGGGAAGAGAGGCTGGCAGAGGTGGTCGGCGAATGTGCCGCCCGCGTCAACGCCGACCTGATGCGGGAGCACTTTGAGCCGGGCACCAGGGAGGCGTTTGAGGGATATGTGGCTTGTCTGCGGCAAATGTATCTGTTCGGGATGGCGATGCAGCTGAAGAGGATGGGCTACAGAATGGAGCGGCTGCGTTGAGAGGGCGAAAGTGAAGAAATCGTCAGAAAGAAAAAGGCACCGATTGGATCAGCGCCTTTGAGTACCCCGGGAGGGACTTCGTAAATAAAACGTTGTTGTTTCTTATTCTCTGATATTGTTTATATTAGATATTTGTGAAGTTACTAAAAATGGATGCTATGACCAACAAATCTTTTAAAATATGACCAAATTATGACCAACTATTAGTTTCTTTCAAGGAACGGTTGGTGTGCTTGGCGCTGGTAGGGAAAAAATACTTCAAGATGGGCATAAACCATAAAACAATCGGAAAGAAAAAACGATATAATGATCATGTGTTGTATGTATTTGATTTTAAATTATATGACAAATCGTTATATGTGTTAACGAATAAAATATGTTGCACAGAAACGGCATTTGTAAAAAAAAATGTTGTGTAAGTGCAACATTTTTATTATTTTTGCACCATGAAACTTAATACGATATGGACACATTATTCAGAAAGAGTGACAGGTTGTTAGCCAATACCGGCATAGACATCATCCGGGACAAGATGGATGAAATCCATTGGGGGTCCCAGCTCATTACCATTATAGGAGCCAAGGGCGTGGGCAAATCGACCCTCATCAGGCAGCATCTGAAGCAGAACTACAAGCCGGGTGACCATCGTGTGCTATATTGTTCGGCCGACACGGTGGATATGTCGACACGCACGCTGGTGGAATTGGCCGAGGAATTCTCGATTCGTGGAGGTGAACTGCTGGCGATTGACGAGATTCACAAATACAAACCTGGTACATCGGATTGGAGCCGCGAGATAAAAGAGATTTATGAGCTATTTCCTGATCTGAAGCTGATTGTGAGCGGGTCCTCCCTTCTGCGGATGCGTGAGGGTGATGCCGACTTGTCGCGCAGGGCAGTGAAATACACAATGCCGGGTCTTTCGTTCCGCGAGGCGTTGCGTTTCTATCATGGGTTGGAGTTCCCCAAGTGGACTTTGGATGACATTCTGGCCCACCCCTACGATTTGTGGCAGTCGGTCTCCGACAAATGCAAGCCAGTGGCACTATTCAAAGAGTATCTCACGAAGGGTTATTACCCGTTCCTTCTTGAGGGAGAGGGCGATTACTACACTAAGATTGAACAGGTTGTCGGTTATATTGTCGAGACTGAGTTGCCTCAGATATGTAGGGTCGATGTGTCCAATGTCAGAAAGCTACAGGCGTTGATTGCCATGATTTGCAGCGAGACTCCCTTTGAGCTTAACGCCAACCGCATTGCTGCAGCCCTTGAAATCGGCCGCGACACGGTGGTAGAATATCTCAAGTATTTGGGCGACGCCAAAGTGCTGAATCTGCTTTATTCCGATAAGAAGAAGATCGGCAAGTTGTCGAAACCGGACAAGGTGTATCTTGAGAATCCCAACATAATGTATGCCCTTGCACCTACCAAGGTGGAAGTGGGCACTCTCCGTGAGACTTTTGCCGTGGGATGTCTGTCCGAGTCGCACAATGTCGAGTATGGGAAGACTCAAGGCGACTTTAAGGTTGATGCAAAATACACTTTTGAGATAGGAGGCCGCAGCAAGGACTTTTCTCAGATTGCAGGTGTGAAAGACTCTTATGTCTTCGCCGACGACTGGGATATGCCCGACGGAGCCAAGCTGCCCCTTTGGATGTTGGGATTTTTGTATTGAAAAAAGTATCCTTGCAAAAATACATGTGTGCAAAAAGATTGCGCGAATAGGTCGTACTTTTGCATCCGGAAACAAAAGCACGCATTAACACACTAACGCATTAACACATTAACGCATTCCCGCATTAACACATTCCTGCATTAACACATTCCTGCATTAACACATTCCCACATTAACACATTCCCGCATTAACACATTCCCGCATTAACACATTCCCGCATTAACACACTAACGCATTAACACCTTCATCTTATGCCAGCGAACAAAAACGCAGAGACACGATACAAGATACTGGACAAGCTCCTTGCCAGACGGTATGCCAATTATACGATGGAAGACCTTCGGCGACTCGTCAACGAGGAGCTGTTGGATATTCTTGGCGAGGAAAAGTTCAAGCCAGTCAGCATCCGTTCCATCCAATATGACCTTCGTTATATTCAAGGGGAGCCGTTCATGGCCGACATCGAGAAATATCCATTTAACGACGTAAGTCAGAACAACCCGGACAAGACCGTCAAGAAGACCTGCTACCGCTATCGCGACCGCTCCTTCTCCATCTACCAGCAGAAGATGAAAGATGACGAGAAGCAGATCCTCGGCGAAGCCATGAAGCTGCTCGGTCAGTTCGACGGGCTGCCCAACCTGGAGGGGTTGGAGAAGCTGCGTGCCGGACTCGACATCAAGTCCGACCGCCAGATTATCTCATTCACCAAGAATCCGCTTGAGAACAGCAACCTACTTGGCGAACTCTTCACCGCCATCTCGCGGAAGCAGGTGATAGAGATACATTACCATACATTTGCCGCTCCCGAGGAAAACCGGCATACGGTGCTCATTCCCTACCTGCTCAGGGAGTACAATCGACGCTGGTATTTGATTGCTGCTGCGGAAGATACCGGCAAGATACTGAATTTCGCGCTGGACCGTATCGACAGCGTCGTCCCCCTTCCCGGCCATCCCTACGTGGAATACAAAGGTGATCTGAATGAGCGCTTCGAGGACATTGTCGGAGTGACGCTCTATGACGACCGCCCCGTGCAGACCATCCTTTTCTGGGTCAGCGACCACTCGAAGGACTATGTAGCCACCAAGCCCATCCACGAGTCGCAGAAACATTATCGCGGAGAAAAAGAAGCCGAACTGCGTAGGCAGTATCCCACATTGGAAGGCGGCGCCTTCTTCTCCATCGACTGCATCGAGAACTATGAACTCATCCGGGAGCTGATATCGTTCCGAGAAGACCTCATAGTGCTTTCTCCGGACAATATCAGAGACACCGTAATGGAAAGAATTGCAGCGATGTATGAAATGTACAAACCTTGGCGCAAATAAATTGCGTATGAATGTTGTACTTTTGCAAACGAAAAAAATAAACAATATGGCATTACATTTATACTATGACAGCAAGAAGGGTCTTGTAAAAAGCAACAATTATGCAGTTGGTTGTTATATTACTGAACATGATGAGAAAGGCATAAAATGTCCACTTCATGAGCAAACATTGGAAATACCTGAGCGAAATGTAAAAAACATTGTCCGAACCAACCTTCATTATGGTTCAAAATCATATATGAATGCCAGAATCACAATGATGGACAAATATGTATTCAATTTCTTGGACAATAGCCTTCTCCATTCTGTTGATATTATATTTGCGAATCCGGGTGATTGGGATATGTTATTTGACAGAATAATCAACGTCTATGACAGTATTTTCTGCAGTGAGAACAATGTCAATTCGTATTTTGATGCAATAGATGAGGCAGTAAAGGGTGAGAAATCACAGAAGGGCAATGAGTTAAACAATGCTATTGTTAGGATGTCCGAAATCGCCGACAAACAATCCTTCTCCATTTATTGTGATAATACTGTCTTGAATGACAGAATGAAGAATTCCTGCCGACTGCTGATAAAGAGAATCATGGGTCTTAAAATACCAGATGACTCCAAACCGTGGGAAAAAGAGTTGAGAAGTGTCTTCAACTATCTGGCCGAAAGGGAAGAAATAGGTTCGACACTATCAGAATTATAAAGGTAATATTGACCTGCTTGTGGATATAATATTGCAAATGCATATAGATTGCGCAGGGAGGTTGTACTTTTGCAAACGAAAACGAGAGAAGGAAAATTTGTGCAGGCGCGATAAAAATCGTATCTTTGCAAATCCAAAAATGAGAGAAAACCGGCATAGGCACTCTCAATAATCAAAAGCCACAGCCGAAGTGACCTTTGAAACGATTGTTGCTCTTCTGAACATTAGAACTGCCTTCCGATTGCGGGAGGCAAATAATCTGCTGTCATCGGCAGGTTCATGCATAAGTGCATGATTTTGCAGGTTAGTTCATACGTTCATATAAATAAAATCAATTTAATGAATTTATGAATTTAATGTAATATAAAGTAATATTTGATCTGAAGTAATAGTAGCAAGAGCAGCAATCGTTCTCCAAAGGGAAACAGAAAAGAAGGAATACAATGACAAAGGAAACAAAAAATAATACAACCAGTGAGGACTTCCGGTCTGTCATCATTGAAAAATGGAACAGTATGGAGACTAAGGCTGACATTGTTTCCCTAATCAATGTTTCTCTAAAAGATTTGTATGGGGAAAAAGCGAAGCAAGTCACTTTGCGTAAGTTAAATTACTTCGCCTATTCCGCAATAAACAAAAAGCGGTATATCTCCTTTGAAATTCCAAAGAAAGATGGTTCAAAACGCAAAATTGACGCACCATGTAATGGCCTGCGTACCATACAACGGGCATTGAACCATGTGTTCCAGATTGTGTACACACCGCATGTGGCAGCAATGGGGTTTGTGCCTGGACGCTCTGTCGCCACAAATGCCAATATTCATGTTGGCCAACGATATGTGTATAATATTGACCTGAAGGATTTCTTTCCGTCGATAAGTTCCGGACGTATATTCAAAAGGCTTCAGTCCAAACCTTTCAGTCTGAAAGTAGAGGTGGCTCGTATTATAACTGATTTGTGCTGCTATTCGAATACAGAAGGAAAGAATGTACTTCCACAAGGAGCTCCCACATCTCCCACTATAACCAACTTTATATGTGAGCGGCTTGATGTAAAACTCACTCGTCTTGCCAATGCATATGGATTAAAATATTCTCGCTATGCTGACGATATTACATTCAGCGGAATGAATGATATGTTCGACAAAGACGGAAAGTTTTGTCAGTCGCTGCATCATATCATTGAAGAGGAGGAACATTTCGTTATTAACCAACGGAAGACGCGCTTATGTCATACGGGGATGCGGCAAGAGGTGACAGGTGTTACTGTCAACCAAAAGGCTAATGTGTCTCGACGCTATGTCAAGCAGATTCGTACCCTTATTCACAATTGGGAGAAGTTGGGTTACGAAGAAGCGCAGACTATCTTTCTAAGCAAATACAAGAATACCAAGGGGCACGGTTTTAAAGGTGTTCACCACATTGAGAATATTATTGCCGGAAAACTACTTTACATGAAGATGATAAAGGGCGATGCGGATTCCACATATATGCGTCTTGTTGAGAGGTTTGAAATAATATTGAAGACATGTTTTTCTCGTGAGAAAAATCATTGCAAAGATGCTGAGACTAATGTGGTTGAAGATTCTAAAAACATATCGGCCACTACATTATCACCAATCTTAGATGAATGGGAAAAGAACGGGATGGAGTCTGCATTGGAACTGTTCAAGCAGAATATGGAATACACTTCAAAATCAGGTTCTCCAAATTCAAAAATGGCAAACACAAATGAAATGACAGGTTTACCCACTGGTGAAGACGATGAAATGATAGCTTATTTTGATTTGGATTTAGACTCACCGGACGAAGGTACATTTGAAATTGATTGGGATGAAACATGAAAATACCCTAAAACATAAATCATGCCTACTGATTATAATGCCATATTAGGACAAATGATAAATTCGCCATTCGCCACCCCTAAAGATAGGGAACGGATGGTTGCGCTGCTTTTAAGAGATCATGATGACAAGTATGTCACCAAAGAGCAAATAAAAGATGTGATGGAAATGGCAGAAATGATGAAAAAAGACTTTTTTGATTCGAAGGAACGACAATTAAAAGAGTTTATGGAAGCGCATCAGCCACAGCAAACATCCAAAAGCAAAAAGATATTTACTCACAAGCCATCTGATATGGTGAGTTTTTTGTATCAATTTTCAATCAATAATGATATAAAATGGTTTACCCATGTTCCTGATGCGGATATGAATTTCATATATCCTGAGTATGTTGAAAAAGCAAAAAAATGGTTTGGTGATAATACCAAGAAATTGAGCATCAATGCTTCTACATATACCAATATAAGTAACTTTATTTTTGATACAGGCTCCAAAGCACAAGATGCATATAATGAGAGAATAGATTGTGGATGGAAAGATATGAAGGAATGGTGCGCAGCAAACGAGGGGAGACATCCTTATGACGTTTTAGTTGGTGATTATAGATTTGAACATTTCATTAATGTTTTTAAGAATACTATTCAGTTCCGAACAGACAACAGTGATTATTTGTTCAATAAGCGAGTGAGAAGTTTCTTGCAAAAAGAGGTTAGTAATAATCCAGACATCAAAATATCATTCACAAAAGAATTCCGTGCAATTGGATCAAGTACCCGTACATATATAGATGTTCGACAATTATTTTCATTTTTGAAAATAATCATGAAATGGATAGTGGAGAATAAAACAAAAGGAAGCGCTGTTGGGATTGATTTGTATGAGGATGAGGCTAGTTATACGCTCTCCATAAATCATATTGGAAGCTATCTTAATTTAGATGATGAAAAATTAAAGGGGCTGTCTGGAGATTTTCAAAAGGCTCGCAATATTTTGCTCAATGTGGCAGATTGGACAATACTAGCTGACGAATATAAAAGGGGTGCGTTGAAAATAATCTGTTTAGGAAGTACCACCCAAAATGAGGGGAAAGAAGTGGTGAGTGAAAATATTATTGAACCGGTTCAAGATGCAATTGGTGGCGTAAAACATTTAATAACCTTTTACAAAAACGTATAATGATTATATTGTTTGAAGACCGAAAGGAAAGGAAAGAGCAATTTATATCTAACAATGAACAGTTTCCACTGATTAGTGAGAGTTCTATGGACTGTTCCAATCTGTTGGAATTAAATGATTATTTGAAGAATAATTTCAAAGATGCCAAGGTTATTCTATTACATAAATCATATGAATTTAAAGACAAAACTATAACGCCTGAAAATTTTAAGACCGCCTCACAAACGGCTTTAAATGTTCCTGTAGTAATGTTTAGCGGAGGATCTAATAGCAATTTAATACATGAGCGTGTTTTTATAACAGCCGAGGTGAATAGTGGTGTAATGTACAAAAACCTTCGTCTTTTTCATGATGAATATCAACGGACAGGCACTCCGAATATTCCTCTTTTAGTTTATGGCGCGAACTATAGAGTTAATCAACTTATGGAGATACAGGCCAAAATAAATCTGTATTTTTTTAACCGTAGATCTACGGAAATGTTGAATGAAAATGATGTTGAAGAAATAATGGATATTACTGATGCAATAACAAGTGAGAATGAAAAAAACAAATTAGATAAAATGTGGAATTGGATAGAAGGAAAAGGTGTTGAGAATGTTACAATCGGCGCAGTTTTATCTCTTGTTCAACGAATGATAAATCAGCTGTAATATGACCAATAACATATATTATTTTTTACAGGCAGGAGAACCTAAAGAAAACGAATCTAGACTGAAATATTCCGACATGTTCTCGAGTGTGGGCCTTGCGAATATTACTTCTGTTACATATGGTAGGATAAAAAAAAGGGACTCATTTATTGTATTGCAGGAAGTGTTGGAGAAAGAAGGTAGAGTTGTTCTTTTGATTCCTTCTATTTTGGACATGTTTAACGCATTATCTTATGATGGAGTTGAGTTCGCTTTGCGTATGTATTTCGGGTTTATTGAAAAGGGCAAGGC
>Ga0310697_10007169_pt1 | contig 10538 bp, 9 predicted proteins | sample 172DNAGHGlowgp2_FD_203883 | JGI IMG/M metagenome (GOLD analysis project Ga0310697, IMG submission 203883) | Sheep rumen microbial communities from Palmerston North, Manawatu-Wanganui, New Zealand - 1728 DNA GHGlow gp2 (v2) (version 2) | ecosystem: Host-associated > Mammals > Digestive system >...
AATTTTGCCCTTGTGATAAAGTTCCGTGAACAAAACGCCAATGCTCGTCTCCAAACCCGGAAAACCGCTGGGCGCATAAATATATTCGCGGTCTTTTTCCTCCGGCGCGTGCGGTGAATGGTCGGTGACAATGCAATCAATCGTTCCGTCAAGCAAACCGGCTAAACAGGCGTCACAATCTTTTTGCGTCCTAAGCGGCGGATTAATTTTCGTTGAGGAGTCAGCAGGATTAACTAAATCGTCCGTCATCGTCAAATGTTGCGGCGTGACTTCAGCTGTAATTTTTACGCCGCGTTTTTTTGCGTCACGAACAATTTCAACTGCGCGAGCCGAACTGATATGCGCAATGTGCACGCGCCCGCCGGTGTATTCCGCCAATAAAACGTCGCGGGCAACGGCAATATCTTCCGCAACCGTCGGACGACCTTTTAAACCTAAAATCGCGGAACGTTTGCCCTCGTTCATGACGCCGCCTTTAACTAAAGTCGTTTCTTCCTCGTGGCAAATGATAATTTTGCCGGTGTCGTGCAAATAATCTAGCGCGTTGAGGAAAATTTTTGCGTTATCGTCAAAATGTCCGTCGTCACTGAACGCAACCGCGCCCGCCGCTATCATATCGCGCATTTCGGCGAGTTCTTGCCCTTGCTGACTTTTTGTAACCGCGCCAATGATTTTTATATTGATAAGTCCGACATCTTCGGCGCGTTTGACCATTGAACGAACTAAAGCCGCATTATCGACAGTCGGCGAAGTGTTCGGCATGGTTGCAACGGTTGTAAAGCCGCCGGCAACAGCCGCCTTTGCTCCGCTCGAAAAATCTTCCTTAGCTTCTTGCCCTGGTTCGCGAAAATGAACGTGCATATCAATTAAACCGGGCGTAACGATTTTTCCGGTGGCGTCGTATTCATTCAGCACAGAAAAATCTATTTCGGGTTTAACTTCCGCGATAGTGCCGTTGACAATCAAAACGTCCGCCACGCCGTCGAAATTGTTTGCAGGGTCGACGACGCGCCCGCCGCGAATCAAAATTGACGTAGAATTTTCGTTGCAATTAAAGTTCCAAGTGTTATTCATCAGTTCGCACCTCCGTTCAATGTCAAGTCAAGTAACGCCATGCGAACTGCTACGCCGTTTTGAACTTGGTCGTGAATTGCTGATTGTTCGCAATATGTGACTTCCGACGAAATTTCTAAACCTTTATTTTGCGGTCCGGGGTGCAGGATTAAAACGTCGTCCGCCGACAGTTTCAAACGGTCGTTATTTATGCCGAAAACCCGCGCATATTCTCTTGTTGACGGAAAAAGCCCCGCCTGTTGTCTCTCCAGCTGAATTCGCAGAACATTTATCACGTCAGCATTTTTTATCGCGTCGTCAAGATTTTCGTGCACTGTCACACCGTCAAACTCAAAAAATCTGGGCAACAAAGTCTTCGGTCCGACGAAATGAACTTCCATGCCCATTTTTGTCATCGCGTAAACATCTGAACGGGCAACGCGGCTGTGCAAAATATCTCCGACGATAGCAACTTTTAAACCGGCAAGCCGTCCTTTGCGCTGTTCAATCGTGAATAAATCTAAAAGTGCCTGCGATGGGTGCGCGTGAGCACCGTCGCCGGCGTTGATTATTATCGGCTTAACGACTTTCGTAGCAAAATCTGCCGCGCCCTCAGCTTTATGGCGCATTACAATCGCATCAACGCCCATTGCCTCAATAGTTTTTAACGTATCGCGCAAACTTTCGCCTTTGACGATTGAACTTGTGCCGCTGTTAATGCTTACAACGTCCGCGCCCAAATATTTTCCTGCCAGCTCAAACGAAGTCCGCGTTCTGGTTGACGGTTCATAAAAAAGATTGACAATCGCCTTGCCGCGCAGGTTCGATAACTTTTTTTCGCCGCCACGACGGATAATTTTTTTCATTTCATACGCCGTATCCAAAACTAAACGAATTTCCGCCGCCGAAAAATTTTCCAGAGCAACAACGCTCCTGCCGAACAAATTTATTGCAGAATTTTTCTTCAAAAAACTCACCCCTTTGCATTTTATAAAAACTATCAGCAGGATAGAACATTTGCTCAAAATTCGCAAGACTAACTTTAAAATTATCGCCGATTTTCTTTTTACTGACATAACTTTACAAATTTTAATGGCTTTTGTATAATTGCGGGGCTAAAATTTTGAATTTTTAGGAGGAAATTTTTAAATATGATGACGGTTTTAATGGTTTTGGACGCTATAATTTCTATTGCGCTGATTTTGGTGATTTTGGGTCAAGAGGCAAAATCCGGCGGCATGGGCGGCATGGACGGCGGCTCGGATACAGTTTTTTCCGGAAAAGCTCGCGGCATGGACGCGCTTTTAGCCCGTTTAACCGTGATTCTCGCCGTTTTATTCGCGGTTATCACCTTAATTATCGCTAAATTATCTATGTAACGGAGGATTTTTACTTTGATTCCAGGCGCACAACCTTTTTTAATGAACGGCGGCTCAACCGGTGTTTTGCTCGTTCATGGCTTTACCGGACTGCCCGTCGAACTTTTTTTGCTCGGAAAATTCCTTAATCAGCAAAATTTTACCGTTTTATGTCCCAGATTAGCCGGTCACGGCACAAACGAACAAGATTTAATGCGCACGACAAAAGAAGATTGGTTTAATTCCGTTTTGGACGGATTTTTTATTTTAAACAGCGTTTGTGATGAAATTTTTGTCGTTGGGCACTCTATGGGCGGGCTTTTAACTCTAAAACTCGCCGCTGAACAAAAAATTTCTAAAATTGTCACGCTCGCCGCGCCGATTTTTATTGATGACGGCTTAGGTTTAAAAAATCTGCCGCCAAAAGAATTTTGCGGTAATGCTTGCATTGTTCAGCCACGAAAAAAATTCGATAATCCCGATTTACCGTCCGAAGTCAACGAAGTTTATAAAAAAACGCCGCTAATCAGCGTGCATGAACTGGTAGAATTGATTGACGACGTAAAAAATCTCCTTCCAAACGTAAAAAATCCGATTTTAATCGTGCACGGCGAAGAAGATCACACCGCTCAACCACGCAGCGCACGTTTTATCATGGATAATATCGGCTCAAAACGAAAATTTATCACAACCGTTGCCAATTCCGGACATTTATTGCCACTTGATGATAATCGCGACTTCGTTTTTGATGAAATTTTAAATTTTTTTAGGAGTTGATTAAATGGCGAGCGATAATTACTGTTTTGCTTGCGGAAAAGATAATCCGATTGGTTTGCATTTGATTTTTTCGTTTGACGGCGAGAAAATCACTGCAAAAAAGCGTTTGGCGCGCGAATTTCAAGGCTATGAGGGCGCAGCTCACGGCGGAATTGTTTCTACAATGCTTGATGATGCCATGTGTAAATTCGTAACTGAAAAATTTTGTGAAAAAGCTGTTACCGGACGGCTCGAAATCCGTTATAAATTCCCTACACCGGTCGAAAATGATTTAAAAATTACCGCGTGGCAAGAAAATCAGCGAAAAAATATAATTTCCATGCGTTCAACGGTCGAAACGGCAGAAGGTTTGATAACTGCGGAGGCGACTGCAAAATTTGCGCTCGTAAAATCATCATGAAGACAATTACAGGCAAAATTAGCATAAATATTAAAGGTTTTGGGTTCGTTTCGCCCGAAAATAACGGTTCTGATGTGTTTATTGCGCCGGAAAATATGCGCGGGGCGTTAAACGGCGATAAAGTTAAGGTAAAAATTGTTGACGATTGGCGCGGACGCCGCGAAGGGCTGATTATCGACATTTTGGAGCGAAATAATCAAATTATCGTGGGCACTTTGACTAAATTGGGTAAAAAAGTCGCCATTATTCCCGATGATTTGCGCATTGACAAGAAAATTATCATTCCGAATCAAGAATTTCTACCAAATACTAAAGTTGTCGTTAAAATTATTTCGTGGAAACCGATTCGCGGCGAAATTATCGAAATTTTAGGCAAGGAAAATGCCCCGGGCGTAGAAATTCGCGGAATTTTAAAAAGTCACGGCGTCGAAGAAAATTTTCCGCAAGACGTGTTAATTGAGGCGGCAAAAGTTGAACAAACGCCCGATAAAATCGAAATTTCGCGCAGAATTGACCGCAGAAATTTAAAAATCGTCACGATTGACGGCGAAGATGCCAAAGATTTAGATGACGGAGTATTCGCCGAAGAGAAAAACGGCGAATTTTTTTTAGGCGTTTATATTGCAGACGTCAGCCACTATGTAAAGCCGAAAACTGCGCTAAATCGGGCGGCTTTTGAGCGCGGAACGAGCATTTATCCTGTTGATAGGGTCGTTCCAATGCTCCCAACCGAACTTTCTAACGGAATTTGCAGTTTAAATGCCGGTGTTGACCGTTTGGCGATGGCGTGTGAGATGAAAATTAATTCGGCGGGAAATGTCGTCAATTATTCAATTTTTCCGACCGTTATTCACGTTTTTAAGCGTTTAAGTTACACTCAAGTAAATAAATTTCTTGCCGGCGATAAAATTTTAGCCGATTGCGCGGAAAATCTTAACGTTTTAAAGAAAATTCACGACTTGCGGAAAAAAATTCGTACAGAACGCGGCGCGATTGATTTTGACTTGCCCGAAATGAAAATTTTGCTGAATTCAGCCGGAAAACCGCTTGAAATTACCAAAAGAATTCAAACAATCGGCGAATCAATTATTGAAGAATGTATGCTTTTGGCAAATGAAACGGTCGCAGAGCACACAATTAGAAAAAAAATTCCGAGTTTATACCGCGTACACGAATTGCCAAGCCCCGAAAAAGTTTTAACGCTAAATAATTTGCTTGCTCACTTCAATTTACACATAAATAAGGGAAAAGAGCCGTCAGAATTCCAAAAAATCCTTGCAAAAGTCAAAAATTTGCCGGCAGAACGAGTAATAACGAGTTACGCACTGCGAACAATGCAACAAGCGCGTTATTCGCCGGAAAATTTAGGACATTTCGGCATTGCGGCAAAATTTTACACGCATTTTACGTCGCCGATAAGACGTTATCCGGATTTAATCGTTCACAGAGCATTGCGCGGGGAATTTGAGAAAAATTTAGAGGAAATAGCGCGAAAAAGTTCGGAAATGGAGCGGCGAGCAATAGAAATTGAGCGAGAAACGCTGGATTTAAAAGCAGTTGAGTTCATGGAGCGATTTATCGGGCAAAATTTCGACGGCGTGATAGAATCCGTGACGAGTTTTGGATTTTTCGTGGAATTGGATAACGGAGTTGACGGTTTGGTAAGGGCGGCGGACTTAAAAGACGATTATTATGCGTTCGTGGAGCGAGAATTTGCATTAATCGGCACGCGAACGGGCAAAAGTTATCATATTGGCGACAATGTGCGAGTAAAATTGATTTCGGCGAACAAAAAGTTGCGGCAACTTACATTTGAACTGATAAGCGACGTTGCAAACCGCGATTTAATAGCAAAAATATAAAAAAAAACTCTCAGGCAAGTGCTTGAGAGAATTTTTTTTATCCGTGATAAAAATTTCTGTTTGGATAAAATTTTTGACAAGGCGGCTTTGCAAATTTATAATTAAAAAGAATTTTGCTTTGTTAAGGAGCGATGACATTGAGAAAAATTTTAGCGACGATAATTTCAATCTTATTGATAATGTTAAGCGTGGAGGCGGCACCGGAAGGAAGAATGCCGGCATCGGAATTGATGCGGCTGGAAGAGGCACCACGCGGCGAAATAGTTCGCCCGTTGCAACAAACGCTCACTTCGGAGAATTCGGGATTAAATCCGGGCTATTCTGTCACGCCGATTCAAAATACCAGACCGGTCGCACCCGATGATCCATTGCCGAACGTGACGGCAACGGCGGCTATTGTGATTGAGGCTTCAACGGGACACGTGCTTTACGAACGCAATCCCGATCAGCAAATGTTTCCCGCGAGCACAACAAAGATGATGACATTGATAACCGCGCTGGAAAATAATAATCTCGATGAAATTGTTACGGTTGGTCCCGGTGCTTACAATGCGGACGGTTCGACGCTGTGGCTTGATGTCAACGAAAAAATTCCGCTGGGCGAACTTCTTTACGGCATGATGTTGGTTTCCGGCAATGACGGAGCGATTGCCATTGCTGAACACTGCGGCGGCACGGTTGCGAATTTTGCCGCGATGATGACGGCGCGTGCACAGGAACTGGGAGCAACGGGAACGAATTTTACGAACGCGAACGGCTTGCCGGATCCCAATCACTACACCACCGCCCGCGATTTGGCGATTATGGCGGCGCACGGCTTCACGCTTCCGCATTTTGAAGAAATTTGTTCAGCTAAGGAAGTTTCTTTTCCGTGGATTCACGACAGCACGAAACTTTTGCGCAATGAAAATCAAATGCTGTGGTTTTATCGCGGGTGCAACGGCATAAAAACCGGCTACACCGACGCGGCGGGGCGTTGTCTGGTCACGGCGGCTAAACAAAACGGCGTTCAGCTAATCGTTGTGGTTTTGGATAGCCTTTACATTTGGAACGATTCAATTTTTCTGCTTGATTACGGATTCGGGCGCGTGTCCAGTCAAACGCTGATAAAAACGGGTGAGGTTGTCAAAACTCTGCCGATAATTTCCGGTCGCCGAAAATCTATGCAGGTAAAAACGGCGGGCGAAATAATTATGCCGGTGTTTGAAGGCGACGGCAATGCTTATGAAATTGTTTACGATTTGCCGGAAAGTTTAACTGCGCCGATAAAAAGCGGTGAGCCGATTGGAAAAATCCGCGTGGTTTTGCCGAACGGACGCGAGGCGGCGGCTATTGATGTTGTCACGACGCTTGACGTTGAGCAAAAATCTTTCTTCCGGCTGATTTTAGACAAGGTAAAAAGTTTCTTCGCATAAAATTTTTGGAGAGTGATTAACGTGAGCGAAAGAATTAATTTGGCGGACGAATTGCACCGCAAAGGTTACAGCTGTTCGCAATCCGTGGCGGTTGCCTGTGCAGATTTGGTCGACGTGCCAAAAGAATTTTTATTTAAAGCGGCGGAAGGATTCGGCGCGGGCATGGGTACCGGTGACGGTGTTTGCGGCGCATTGACGGGCGGGCTTTTAATCGCGGGCTTGAAAAACAGCACGGGAAATTTGGATAATCCGAAGTCCAAAGCCGCCACGATGAAAATTTCTAGGGAAATGCTGACGAGTTTTCGTGAAAAATGCGGCTCAATAATCTGCCGCGAACTTAAAGGCGTTGATACCGGAAAAATGCTTTGCTCGTGCCCTGACTGCATTAAACATAGCGTGGAAATTGTCGAGGCTAACTTGAAGTGATAAAAAAATTTTTTATAACCTGCGCGGCGATAATTTTTTTTGCGTCAAACTGCTTGGCGGCAAATGCTGAACTCAACGCGGCGGAAATTCGATTGGTCTGCGCAATTTGTTCAATGGGAGCTTACTCAAGCGACGAAAGTTATTTAATGCGTTCACTTTTGAGCGACCGAGGCTGGACGATTGAAAAAATTTCACAGAAAAACAACCGCGCCGACGCAAAAGCTTATATCGTGAGCAAAGGCGACGTAAAAATTTTGACAATCGCGGGCACGGAAAATTTAAAGGATGTCGAAGTTGATTTTCGGCTCGGAAGAGTCCACTTGAACGATAATATTCCGCTTGACAAGAACGAAAAAAATTCCGGCGACAAAATTTTTGTACATCGCGGATTTCGCGATTATGCCGACGTGGTTTTGAGTGACGGAATTGCCGAACGCCTAAAAACTTCTCTGGAAAAAAATCCGAACGAGACGCTTTACATAACCGGACACAGTTTGGGCGGCGCAGTTGCCACGCTTGCCGCTGTTCGTCTGGCTGACGCGGGAATTTCTAAAAATCAACTCAAAGTTATAACATTCGGCGCACCGGCAGTTGGTTCGCACGCCTTCGCGAACATTTACGCCGATAAAATTGATTTAACCCGCGCGGTGATGAGCGGCGACGTTATAAAAAAATCTTTGCGGGCTTTGGGCTATGTTCATTTGGGCAAGAAGCTGGAATATTTTCAGAGCATAACAAGCGACCACGACGCGCATAAAATGGCGGTTTATCTTGATTGCGCAATTCGCGATTATTACGCGGCGGGCGGCAGTTTTGAATATGCAGAAAAAAATAAAATCGACGCGCCGATTTACGTTACACCGATTTTTTTGCTTGAAGATAGTTTTCACCCGTCCGACGAGCAACTTGTTTTAAAAGTTGTGAACGAAAGCTTAAAAAATCATTTCAGCCGGTTGACTTTTGCCGCCGAACAAAGCGTCACGGTTGAGGAAAAAAATATTTGGGAGGAAGAATTTAACGAATTTGTCACCGTTGCCCGAAGTCGCGGTTGCAAATACGTTTTGATTCGCATTTTGAGCGCAAAAAAAATTCGCGACGCACCCTTAGGAGACAGGCTTGTCGCGTTGGAAGAAATTATTTTGGATACGAACGGTTTTCCGTTGTCCATGCAAACTGCCGGCGAATCGACAAAAAATTTGACGATATTTGAGGCCGCGCTTGCCGTTCAAGAAAGTTTAATCGACAGTACAAAAAATGTTTTCAGTGCTCAATGATTTTATCGGGGACTTCTGACAGGGAAATTTTTTCCTGCGCGGAAGTCTCCAAATTTTTTATGGTAACGGTTTCGGTTGCAACTTCATCATCGCCGACAATCAGCGCGAACTTTGCACCCGATTTAGCCGCCGCCTTCATTTGAGCTTTCATGCTTTTTTTCGCGAAATCCATTGCCGCCGGAATATTTTTGCGCCGCAAGTCAGTTAAAAGTTTGAACGCGTAAATTTCATCCGCCGCGCCGCCGCTCACCACGAACGCGGTAATTTTTTTTGTCTGTTCGGGCAAAAGTCTTTGCAATTCCAGAGCGAGCAAAATTCTTTCCAAGCCCGCCGCAAATCCGACTGCAGGAGTATTATCGCCGCCGATTTCTTTTATCAAGCCGTCGTAGCGACCGCCGCCCGCCACAGCCGATTGAGCACCCAGCGGCGCATATTGAATTTCAAACGCGGTCTTCGTGTAATAATCCAGCCCGCGCACCAGTCGCGGATTTATTTCAAATTCCACGCCCGCCGCCGTCAAGAATTTTTTTACGGCGTTGAAATGTTCGCGGCAATCGTCACACAGGCAAGTTTCAATCTTCGGCGCGTCGTCCATAAAATCTTTTAATCCGTCAATTTTGCAGTCCAGGATTCGCAAGGGATTTTTTCCCAGCCGCCGTTGGCAATCGCCGCAAAGTTCGTCGACGTTTTCGGAAAAATATTCCGTGAGTTTTTGGCGATAAATCGGGCGGCACGCGGGGCAACCCACCGTATTTATTTTTAATTTCAAGTCGTTAAGCCCCAAGCTTTTTAAAAATTCCCATGCCAGCAAAATAATTTCGGCATCCACAGCGGGATTTTTTTCGCCCAATGCCTCGACGCCGAATTGATGAAACTCTCTCAAGCGTCCTGCCTGTGGTCTGTCATAGCGGAACATTGAGCCGATATAAAAAAGTTTCACAAGTCCCACGTTGGCATAAAGTTTGTTTTGCAGATAGGCGCGCACAACCGACGCGGTGTTTTCCGGTCGCAATGTTATCGAACGGTCGCCGCGGTCTGTGAACGTATACATTTCTTTATCAACAACATCTGTACCCTCGCCAATGCCGCGTTGAAAAAGTTCCGTGTGCTCGAAAGTCGGCGTCCTTATCTCCTCGTAGCCGTAAAGCTTGCACAACTCGCGGATTTTATTTTCAAGCCAAAGCCAATTCCCTGCTTGCTCCGGCAAAATATCTTTGGTACCTCTCGGTGCATTCGTCAGCAAAATTTTTAACCTCCTGTCCATAAATCTTGTCTTTAGATTTCAATGGTGATTTTTTTTCTGGTACCACCAAGCCCAGCCGATTAAAATTATCGCGAAAATAACCACGACGATTATACGCGTCATGCCCTCTTCGTGCAAGATAGCGTCATGCCCGATAATCGCCTCAATGCCCGTGGACGGGAATTTTCCAACAAGCGACGCTAAAAAATAATCGCGCAGGCTCATTGAACTGAGCGCACCCGCCGCGTTTAAAATTCCGCTCGGCACATAGGGCACCATGCGCGCTATCAGCATGACGGTAAAACCATTCTTTGAACTGTATTTGTCAACGGAACTTAGCCGCTTGCTTTTTGAAATGATTTTCTTCGCTGAATCTCGGAAAAAAAATCTCAACAGCTGGAAACTAATCGTCACGCCGACAGTTTCAGCCACGACCGATAAAACTATCCCCGGCACAATCCCGAAAATCAGCGTGTTCGCCGTGGAAAAAATTATCGCGGGCGGAAAACCGATTGCATTGACAAACAAAGTCAGCAAAAAACTGAACACGACCGCTAACGAGCCGTAACTTTTTATGTATTCCGCCGTTTCGACGATGTCTCCGCGTTTTAAAAGCGAAAAGACTTCCGGTAAAAATTCCGGCGCGGCAAGATGAATTGTTCCGAACAACGCGAAGATTAAAAAGGCGGCGACAATTTTTACTCTGAACATTTGCTTTTCCTTCCTAAAA
>Ga0310697_10007179_pt1 | contig 10529 bp, 6 predicted proteins | sample 172DNAGHGlowgp2_FD_203883 | JGI IMG/M metagenome (GOLD analysis project Ga0310697, IMG submission 203883) | Sheep rumen microbial communities from Palmerston North, Manawatu-Wanganui, New Zealand - 1728 DNA GHGlow gp2 (v2) (version 2) | ecosystem: Host-associated > Mammals > Digestive system >...
GCGAAGAATGCGGAACTCAAGCATGTTTTTGGATATGATAGAGCCGAGTCTTACGGCCTTTACTCCATGCAAATGCAGGGAGCCATTACCATATTTGCCGCAAACATCAAAAGAATCCTCAAACTCACCTGAGCAGAAGGTGTATTTTGCACAAAACGCTCAAATAAACCCACAGAGACGCATTCTGGAGGCATCCTGTGATATGAAAGGGAATAAACAAAAGTAGATTGCATATCCGCATTTTAACGGTTAGACGCAATCTGCTTTTTGTTAATAATCGAGAAGCCTTCCTAACTTGAAGGGTTTTTCAGTGCCCTCGTAGCGTTGTTGTTCTGTTTTTACTTCATTGGCATATTGTTTTTAGAGGTTTAAACTTATAATTAATGTTTTCTCACGGTGCAAATATACAAAATATTTTGCAAACTTATCTTCTTTTTAAAGCCAAATTTGTGGGATGCTTAAAGATTTCTGATTGGATCAGCGGGAACGGTTCTGTGTGATTACACAAAAACTGATCAAGCAGACCTGCCAATCTTTAGCCCCCCCCGTGCTTCCGTCCGACTTGAAGGAAAGGATTTTAGTAGGAAAGGCCTTGGAAAAACATGAAAAGCAGGTGAGAAAAGTAGGGAGAGCAGCGTGAAAAAGTCTAAAACCTCGCTGCGGTTTATTAAAACCTCGACGAGGTTTTAATAAACTTCAACGTAGTTTTATAAAATCTCGTCGAGGTTTTTGACTTTTCCGACTTATTTTCGTATCTTTGTCGCACTGTTTCAACAAGTTTATAAACCGATAAAAGAGAAAAAACAAATGAGGTATATCAAGAAAGAGATTGCCGACCTGAACGGGAAGGGCACGACGCAGGCGTATTACAAGATTCAGACGCAGGGGAGAATAGATTTTGAGGAGTTCGTCAACCGCTGTACGCAGCACGGCGGAATGCCCCGCAGCGCTATCGTGGGCGTCATCAGCAACGTGGTCAACGAGCTGGCGATGCAGATAGCCGACGGCTATACGGTGAAGATTGACGGCATCGGCACGTTCGGCGGAAAGCTGGGGGTGCGGCGCGACAAGGAGCAGGACACGTTTGAGGAGGGTACGGAGAAGCGCAACGCGCGTAGCCTGCTGGTGACGGGCGTATCGTTTCGTGCCGACAAGCGGTTAGTCAGCCTGACCAACCGTTACTGTCACTCGATGGAGCGGGCGGGCGAGAGCCGTCTGAGGCAGTCGGAGTATTCGCCGGAGGAACGGCTCGCAATGGCTAAGGAATACCTGAAGACTAACGGCGTAATGAGAATCAGGGATTATGCCCTGCTCACGGGCCTTTCGCACACCACGGCCACGAAAGAGCTGAACGCCCTGAGCCGTAATCCCGAATCGGGCATCAAGTCTCGCGGCCGCCGCAGTGCGAAGGTCTTCGTGCTGGGATCGTAAGGATCTGGAGGGACGGTTCTTCCGCAAGCGAAGAACCGTCCCTCCCCCTCTGAAAAGTATGTCGCTAACGGTTAGAGAGGCATCAAATGAATAGAAAAGTTAAATATGACGGTTTCTTTTATGATTGTTTTGTGATGTCTTTGGAAAATTATAACTTTGCCCCTGCAATAAATAGAAATCGAAAATGATGAGATTGAAGTGTTCCCTTATGCCTTTTCGACTGGCTGTTTTCCTGTTATTGTCGATGTTTTGTAGTTCCGTCCTTCAGGCAAAGATCGTGACTGAAGAGTATGCAGAAACCATTGCGAAGAGATTTGTATCGGTCCGTGAGAAAGGTCTCGTTAGGGTGCAACGGGCGAGAACTGCCTCCAAAGGACATGCCACACAGCCGTATTACATCTTTGCTGGCGCTGACGGGAAGGGATTTGTCATCATTTCTGCCGATGATGTAGCCCGCCCGGTCTTGGGCTATTCTGCCGATGCAGAGATTATGCCCGACGGGGAACTGCCTCTAACGATGGAACAATGGCTGTCGGATGTAAGTGAACAGATTGTTCAGGCTCAGCAAAACGGACTTGTCCAGACGGCCGCTGTCGCTCAACTGTGGCAGAAGGTCGAGGCTGGGGCAGCACAGGTGTTGCTGGAGACTGCCCAATGGGGGCAGAATGCTCCATTCAATAGCCGTTGTCCAGTAGACAAAGACGCAAGAAGTCTGACGGGCTGTGTGCCTACGGCTTATGCCATTCTTATGAAATATTACGGGTATCCGGCTTTGGGTAAGGGCTGGACTCCGTCATACGTCACTTTGACAAAAAATATCATTGTCCCAGAGCGAGACCTCAATCATGTTTATAATTGGGATAATATGCTTTTGTCGTATAACAGTGGATATTATACCACAGCACAGTCTAAGGAAGTGGCTGTACTCATGGCTGACATAGGTGCAGCCTTGCAAGTAGACTACTCACAAGATGCTACCGGCGGCAGAGTTGGGCACAGCGCGTTGTTTCGCCATTTTGATTATTTCCCAGGAAGGTTGAAAGCAAAAGACAACTATTCCTCTGAAGAGTGGTGTCAGATGTTGCGCGAAGAATTAAACCTGAACCGTCCTGTTGTTTATAGGGCTAGTAATGAAAACGAAGGACATGCTTTCCTGCTTGACGGATATACCAATAACGGCTATTTCAGAGTCAACTGGGGATGGTATGGAGCATATAATGGCTTCTTCGCCCTTGACGCCCTCCTTCCTGGCGAAATGGAATATAAAACAGGACAGATGGCCAGTTTTGACTGCATCCCGATGGCAAATTATGACCATGAAGATGTGGCACAGATTGGAAACCAGAAGTACCCGTCGTTAGGGTTGGCCATCAGCGACGTTCAACAGGGAACCGCAGCAACTGTGAAGTTGTTGGCCAATGATGAGAATGTGGAATATATTGAGATTCCCAAGAATACAGATGTGACAGTCCTTCTCAATGACAAGTCGCTCACGATGCAAAGTTACATCGTCAACTATGGTCATCTGACCATGATAGGGACAGACCAGTCGCAGATCAACAGCTTTGGTAACTTAGAATTGTTCTGTAATTATGGTACGCTTGAGATCAAGAAAGGATCCTATATCAATAGTCTGCATACGAAGCCAGAAAAAGATTACCGTCGTTGTATCTGGACCTCAAAAGGCAGTCAGACTTATATCAGCGATGCTATATTCGAATGTGACAACCAAGTTGTTTGTGCCAACGGAAAACTGACCATTTATTCCGGTGAGTTTACCTGTCATGGTAACAATGCCGTGGTCAGCAACTATTGTATAACGGATACTTTAAAGATTCTGGGCGGATCATTCTGCAGTACTGCAGAAATCGACGCGAAATCTGATTATAGACGATGCATCTGGTCAAGGGATAGTAGTTATACGCAGATTGGCAGCGGTTTTTTTAAAAGCGCTAGTCAGGTAGTCTGTACTAACGGCAAACTGACCATCGATGGGGGCGAATTTATCTGCTTAGGAAACACTTCTGTCATTTCTAACTATTGCACGATAGATACTGTGAAGATTCTGGGCGGTAGCTTCTTTCAGAATGCAATAACCTATGATTATAACGACACCGATTACCGCCGATGTCTATGGTCGACGGCGGACAGCAAGATGTATATTGGAAATGCAACGTTTGTGAATACTGCCGGTTCCCAGGCACTTTGCTTCAATGGTAAGACAGTCATCGACGGAGCCGAAATTGAGAATCACAATGGCAGGATAGGCTGTTTGCTGGGACCGACAGGATCGCTCACAATAGAGTATTGCAGGATGAAAGCCCCGATACTCCTTCGTGCAAATGGTGATGCCAAAATTAATTGTAAGGGTGGATTGTATTCTGCAAACGTAAGCGCAAGCTTCCTTGCTGAAGGGTACACATGCGTGTCTAACACAGATTCTCTGACAATGACAAAATATCCTTATGTGGTGCAATCTTATCTTGCCAACATCGATGGTGTTATACGGACGGATGAAAGTACACAACGCTATTTCAATCTGAAAGGCATACAGACGCCTGGAATGAGAAATGGAATGAACATCATCCGCCTGGGCAACGGTAAGTCCAGAAAGGTTTTTGTCAGGTAGGAGTATTAAGAATCTCCGGGGGCATTTCAGATGCCTTCGGAGATTTAAGCCAGCGCGTCACTTAGCATCGGCCAGCGCGTCACTTAGCATCGGCGAGCACGTCACTCAGCATCGGCGAGCACGTCACTTGGTAACAACGGAAAGCGCCTTTCAAGAACCTTGAGAGGCTTTTGAAAGGCGCGGGGCGTGATGAAGGCGTTGTGTGTTATTTCACCACGATCTTCTTGCCGTTCTTGACATAGATGCCTGAACGTAGCTGGGTATTGCCGTTGAGTCGGCGGCCGTCGAGCGTGTAAACCGACCCTGAGAAAGAGGACGTCGGAGTCGTCTGCATCTCGTCGATGCCGAGGGCGACGGTCTCAGCAGGCATCTTTCCGTAGAAGAACAGATGGAAATCGTCGAAGATGGCCCAGTAGCTCGATGGCATCGAGGTAGAACGGATGCCTACCTTGAGCGAACCGTTGTTCTGCGCTACGGTGCCGATGACGCTGTTCGGATAGAGCCCTTTCTGGAAATAGGCATTGGCCGCCTCCATGTTGTTGGGCACATACTTGCCGCTTGTCACGGGTGTCTCGTCGCCCTTGTTCAGTTTGCGCGAGAGCATCGTGTCGCAGATGTGGCACAGTTGTGCGTTGGCCGTGCCTGCATAGATCAGTGCGTTCACCTTGTTTGTTCCGTTCTTGTAGTCCTGATAGGCCGTGCCGTAGGAGCCGGGGCGCTGGAATCCCTGGGCGGTGAACCGGTAAGTGCCGGCAGGCAGCTGGGTGACAGTCTGGTTGAAGTCGAACGTCTTCTCGTAGAACTCCACACAGCCGTAGTTCACGGTTCCTGCCACCGACCAACCGTCGGTGCTCTCGTCGAGGGCGGGGTTCACCAGCATGTAGGTCAGGTCGAAGGGCTGTGTAGCATCAGTAGCCGTTACGTTCTGCAGGAACGAGGTGGCGGCCTCTTGAGCCTGACTGACGAGGGCGTTCAGCTCGCTTACCGAGTTGCTCGTGCCCAGCAGCGCGCTGAGGCTTTCAAGTGTCTGGTTGAGAGCCAGGTCAGTGCCGGCAACATCTTCCGTGTGCGGCACGGCAGCCAGCGCCCTGATGAGTGCCAGCGCATCCTCGGCCTTGCTCTTGGCAGCGGCAATGGCCTTGGCCTCACTGGTCTTCGCCTCGTCGATGGTCATGATGAGCCAGCGCTGCGCGTCGGCCGAGTTGGCAATGCTGAAGGTCACGGAACCGGTGCGCCCGTTGGCATTGGCCTGCAGGCAGTGAGGTGTCCAGTTGCTCTCAGGGTGGATGACCCAGTAGCCTCGCAGACCGTCCACGTCGACGCGTCCCCTCATCAGGTGCCAGTCCTCGTTGGCCGTGAGGTTGGTCTTGGTGGCCGTCTTGATGCCTGAGCTGTAGGTGAGATACTGCCCGGTGGCAGCATTGCGCAGCTGATAATACTGGTTAGAGGGCGTGAAGGTGATGTACCAGGCCACGGAGTCGTTGGCAGCCGCCTCTGCTGAGGTCATCTCGCGCCACGACAGCTGTCCGGCGGCCGACGGAATCAAGAAGGCCGTGTAGCGTCCGCGGTCGACCGACTCGCACGAGAGGTAGTATTTCACGTTGTCTTCCTGACTCAAGGCATAATAAGGCTCAGCAAAGAGCGACGAAGTGTGCTGCAGACCGTCCTCGCCCAATGCCTGGCAGACCAGGCCGTTGGCGATGTAGAGCACCTGTTCGCCTGTGTCCTCCGATGCACCGTTGATGCCGAAGGGCCACATGTGCTGATAGTCACCGTTGAGCTGTGCCGTCGTTGAGTTCTGGAGGAAGCGCACCACCTCAGTCACGCGGTCGCCCAGCCAGTTGCCTGTGCCGTAACCGTCGCCATTGACACCTGAGCGCAGGTTGTGACGGCTCCATTCTGTGTCGGCCCAGGGGATGACGCCGATGCCATGCAGCATCTCATGAAGGATGGTGCCCGTGCGCTGATAGGACGTATTGCTGCCCACGCGGATCCAGCCGCCATAGGAGCAGTCGGCTGTCGGCGTACCGTCGACGAAGCCCACGCTGGGCGAGAAGCCCTTCATTTCGGTCAGGTTGTTCCAGTAGTCGACAGCGTCTTCAGAGGCTTTCTTGATGCGGTCGTAGGTGGCTTGGTCACCGCCAGAGCGCATCTGCAGGTTGATTTGTCCTTTGGGAATGGTGTAGAACTTGATGACATCGCCGTAGCCCACCTGGTAGCCGTTGGTGACAGCGTAGGCTCGCATGTAATACTTCGTGGCAGGCTTCAGGTCTTGCAGCCAGTAGATGGTGCCGCTGACACCAGAGTTACTCGACCCCGTCAGCGTCTTCGACGAGTGGCTGTCGCTGATGGTAGGCTCAGGATTTTCGCTCCAGCAGAAGCCGCGCTCCTTGATGGTCGCTCCGTTGGTGGTGACCGAGAGGCGACCGAAGGCCATCGTGGCACCGCGGGCAAAGCGTTTGTCGGTCTTCACCGTGGGGATGGCACCGGTGGGGTTGCTGTACAGATAGAGGTCGAGTGCGGCCTGCAGGGCTTCGGCAGCCTCGGTGAGCAGCTCGACGGTGGCATCGGCGTTGTCGTAGACTTCCTGTGCCGTCGCCACGGCAGCCTTCAGTTCGTCGGCTCCCTGTCCGGTAGCGGTCTTAGCCGTGTTGCCGGCCGTGGTGAGGATGCTCTTCAGAGCTGAGTCAGCCGTCTGCAACGCCTTGAAGTTGTTGATGGCTGCATCGAGCTTGTCGTAGACCTCGTCAATCTGTGCAAACGTGGTCTCCGTGCTGTCGTAGACACCCTGTGCCTCGTCGATGACGACTTTCAGGGCAGCCGCCCCGCGCTTCGTACCCGTGCCGTACTGGCTGTTGGCCGTGGCGAGGAGCGTCTTCAGCTTGGTCTTATAGACCGTCAGGTCGGTCTGCCCGAAGGGCGTGTCGCGCAGCAGCTTCACGTAGTCCACGGCAATCTTGGCTGAGTTGGCCGACCCGTTTGCAGCGGCCTTGAAACCTATCTGCAGCTTGCCTGCCTTCGTGGCCGTGAGCTTGAAAGTCAGCGTGTCGGTCGTCCACTGGCCTACGGCAAACGAGCCCACCTTCGACAGGGTCGAGGCGCCGCTTGCGGGCACCCAGCCCAGCAGACTGCTGCCGGCCGTCTTCGACGCGTCGCCGTTGTAGTAGGCCGACACCAGCTTGTACTCGCCGGCAGGCAGCGTCACCGACTGATACAGGATGAGCGACTGCTCCCAGCCCGTGCTCAGGGCCAGTACGCCGCCGTCAGTCGTCCCGTCAACGTTCTGCGCAGGGATGCTGGCACCGTTGAACGTCTTCTTCGTGCCTATCTGGTAGATGCCTGTGATGGTGTAGCCTGCCGTATGGGCTGCCGTCCAGCCCTCTATGGGCAACAGCTCCTCTTTCACGTTGCCCGTCTCGGAAACCTTGTAGTCAAAGTGAGTGTCGAAGAGTGAATTCTGCAAATACTGCTCCGTGATGTCATAGAACTCCTGGGCTGTGGCGGGAATCGACATCAGGATCATTGCACAAGCAATTAAATAGTTTTTTAGTCTCATTTCTGTATAAATAGTTAGTAAACAATATAATAGTCATCGTGTACCGCCTTGGCGGTTTGTCGGCAAAGATAGGCAAAGATTTTGAATCTGCCAAGAGAATTGCCTATAAAATAATTAAATAAGGTACAGGCTCGAACGTGACGGGACATACCTAAAAACGCCCCTCCGCAAGCACGTCTGTCTAGGGGTATTGCAATTCAGGCTGAATTGCCTCCTAATTCAGGCCGAATTGTCGCCTAATTCAGCCTGAATTACAACGTGGTTCAGCCTGAATTGCAGCGCCCTCTTTTTTGAGGGGGCATCATGGTAGTTTTCAGAAGTATGTGTTAGTGACAGATGACCGAGTGTGACAATCTCCAAAGACGGCGCTTTCGGACCACTTTGGAGATTGTTTTGCCTCGGAAAGGACGAATTGGAAGGTGAAAACGAACAAAAAATGCGTAAATCCTTGGCTGTTTGGCAAATAAGTTGTACCTTTGCAGCCGCATTTCGTGTGCACTATGCCCGAACTATGCACTTTTATGTCTAACAATTAAAAATTTAAAAACAAAAAAACTTATGATTATCGTACCCGTAAAAGAAGGCGAGAACATCGAGAAGGCCCTTAAGAAGTTTAAGAGAAAGTTCGAAAAGACTGGTGTTGTGAAAGAGCTGCGTCGTCGTCAGCAGTTTGACAAGCCGTCTGTTCTGAAGCGCCTGAAGATGGAACACGCCGTTTACGTGCAGCAGCTCCGCGCTAACGAAGAGTAAAAAATACTTTTTTTTAGCGGAAAATTTGGTAGTTTCATAAAATTTCCGTAAATTCGCCTACGAAAAGCCGAAAGGCTTGAAAAAGTGCTGTTTGAATGATTAGCCTGTTCGTCGGTTACTTGCGCTTTGAGCAAAACAGAAGTGAGCTCACGGTGCTGAGATACGAGCGGAGCCTGCGTGACTTCGAAGCGTATTTTAAGAGTAAGGACGAGACCCTGACGTGGGAGACGGTCGATGCCGACGTGATTCGCGGCTGGCTGGAGACACTGCTTGACAAAGGCAACAAAGCGACTTCGGTCAATGCTGATTTGTCGGCTCTGCGTTCGTTCTTCCGCTTCGCATTGTCAAGGAAGCTGGTCGGAAAAGATCCTGCTCACGGGCTGCAGGGGCCGAAAAAGCAAAAGCCGCTGCCCCAGTTTGTGAGAGAAAAGGAGATGGACGAGCTGCTTGACGCACAAGAATGGAGTGAAGAATATAAAGATGTACGCGCACGTACCATTTTATTATTACTCTATGAGACGGGGATTCGGCGCAGCGAACTGGTGGGGCTTGACGACAAGGACATTGACTTCGAGGCCCGGCAGCTGAAAGTGACAGGCAAACGCAACAAGCAGCGCATCGTTCCCTTTGGGGACGAGCTGGCAGAAGAGCTGAAGCACTATATAGAAGTGCGGAACCAGCAGGCGCGGCGAGAGTCGACAGCTCTGTTCCTTGGAAACAAGGGCGACCGCATCACTGGCGACCAAGTCTATCAGGAGGTGAAGCGAAACCTCTCGCGGGTGACCACCATGAAGAAACGGTCGCCGCATGTGCTCAGGCATACCTTCGCCACCGCCATGCTCAACCATGAGGCAGGACTGGAAAGCGTAAGACAACTGTTAGGCCATGAGAGCCTGGAAACGACAGAGATCTACACTCACACCACCTTCGAGCAGCTGAAGCGAATTTATCAAGAAGCCCATCCGAGGGGCTAACCTTATAGTTTAACTTTTAAAATAGGAGACAACTATGGAAATTAAGATTCAGTCGATTCACTTCGACGCTACCGAGAAGTTAGAGGCGTTCATTGAGAAAAAGATCGCCAAGTTAGAGAAATCGTACGAAGATATTCAGAAAGTAGAGGTGCAATTAAAGGTTGTAAAACCCGCCACAGCTCAGAATAAGGAAACCAGCGTAACGGTCACCTTGCCGGGAAATGCTCCCATCTATGTGGAGAAGGTAAACGACACTTTCGAAGAGGGAATAGACCTCTGTGTGGATGCCTTGCGGGTTCAACTGCAGAAAATAAAGGAAAAAACCAGGAATTACTAAAAAAAACACGAAAAAGTTTTGGTAGTTCGAAAATAAGTTGTAACTTTGCAGCCGTTTTCCAACAGGTCGTAAATCTGAAACGAGAGCGGCTGCAAAAACAAAGCCTCTTTAGCTCAGTTGGCCAGAGCACGTGATTTGTAATCTCGGGGTCGTTGGTTCGAATCCGACAAGAGGCTCGAAAGAGCGCGAAAGGGTGAGAAATCTTCACCGTCACGTTAGGACGAAGCAGGAGTGCAACGTCTGTTGGAGCACAAAAATATTGGGAGGTTTCCAGAGCGGCCAAATGGGGCAGACTGTAAATCTGTTGTCTTTCGACTTCGGTGGTTCGAATCCATCACCTCCCACTCTCAGGAGTTTTTGCGGAATTTTGTGCAAGTCGTGAGTGAAAGCTCGCTTGTGCTCAGGCGCAGCCAAAATGCCGTCTTGCGGAAATAGCTCAGTTGATAGAGCACTAGCCTTCCAAGCTGGGGGTCGCGGGTTTGAGCCCCGTTTTCCGCTCTATAAACAAATTGCTGTAATAGCTCAGTGGTAGAGCACTTCCTTGGTAAGGAAGAGGTCCTGAGTTCAACTCTCAGTTACAGCTCTTGAGACATTTGGAGGAGGAGCAAAAACATAGTATACTCATAAAATTAATAAATTTAAACAACAATGGCAAAAGAAACCTTTGTGCGCACCAAACCGCACGTGAACATTGGTACTATCGGTCACGTTGACCACGGTAAGACCACTCTGACCGCTGCTATCACAACCGTTCTGGCTAAGCAGGGTCTTTCTGAAGTTAAGTCGTTCGATCAGATCGACAACGCTCCCGAGGAGAAGGAGCGCGGTATCACCATTAACACCGCTCACGTT
>Ga0310697_10007180_pt1 | contig 10528 bp, 8 predicted proteins | sample 172DNAGHGlowgp2_FD_203883 | JGI IMG/M metagenome (GOLD analysis project Ga0310697, IMG submission 203883) | Sheep rumen microbial communities from Palmerston North, Manawatu-Wanganui, New Zealand - 1728 DNA GHGlow gp2 (v2) (version 2) | ecosystem: Host-associated > Mammals > Digestive system >...
CTTCGTTAAGCTTGGTATAACGCCAGTCCTGATACTTCAGTCCTCCGAATGTATATACCCAATTGCCGGTAAGCCTTATGCCCCAGTAAGTTATAGATATCAGGACCAGAACTGATGCCATTGTAAGCTTGCTGAACAAGGCAAATGCTGCAGCAATGATAATAGGCTGGACACTCCAGTAAGGATCATAGACTGATGCGTTTTTGAAGATGAGACTGAAGATAAAAACAAATACCGTGGATGCAGCATCAGCTGTCAGAAGTGATGCCCATAACGGCAGCGGAAGCTTCACATAAATGAATACTCCGAGTACCGTTGCCAGAATGTATATCACGGTAATCAGAATGATGCTGACAGGCTTGCTGTTCCTGATCTTATCCATAAATTTTCTTAACTGTAGTTTTTTACTTTTCCGACTGACACACAGTTTTCGATTATCGCACGGAGATCCGTACGGTCTGAAGCATCCCAGTTACGGTCAAAATTGACCTGATAAGATACCCTGTCACCGTCTCTTCCCACCTCGTCATAACCGCCGGCATAGAAATCATCCTGTGACACTTTACAGTCATATCTTATCCCCGCGCATTCATCCAACGGGCAGTCTGGGAAATTCACATTCCATATCTCATTTCTTCCCAAAGGCTTATCGATCAATTCTGCCGCTATCTGCTCTATATACTTATCCGTGATCTGATGATCTCCCGTATGGCTCTCGGAAAAAGCTATGGTGTGAACATTATGGTTTGCAGCTTCCATAGCAGCGCCGACAGTCGCGGAATACTGAATGTCCGAAGCGATATTAAATCCGCAGTTGATACCGCAGAATACCCTGTCCGGTCCTCCGGGAACCACGACCGAGATACCTAAGCCGACACAATCGGAAGGTGTCCCCGATGTTGCAAATGCCTTAACACCTTCAACCGGGAAATCCACCGGCCATATATCCACAGGCTTCCAGAAAGTCGCTGCATGAGACATTGCGCTGAATTGCTTCTCGGGTGCCACGACCCAGACTTCGCCAAACTTTTTCGCCAGCGCAGCAAGCCTTACCAAACCCTCAGAAGTGATGCCGTCATCGTTGGCGACCAGGATCTTTCTCATTAACTGTTACCTCTTAAATGTATATACCGCATTCAGATTAAGCCTGTTGAAGTTCCCGTCGTCAGGAGTCAGGGTACGCTCGAAGCTGATGCCCTGATGTTCCAGGCAGATATCAAGAAAAAGCATGAATATACCGATATCGATACTCCCGAAATAAGCAAGCCTGAAAGGAGGGATTATGCCGTGTTTCCCGGGGCGTCTGTACCTGTAAACATCCAGTACGCCGCCCTTATTTATTACTTTCCACGGCTGTATATTGCACGCGGTCGGAGTCAGCCTTACAACTTCCGTAACACCGTCCATGGCAGGTCCTTCCCAGAACTCCTCAACGGGAACACGGTTAAACGTTGAAAGGTCTCCCGGCATACGGAATTTGGAGTCATCATCTATCTTGCGGATGGCCATCATGATGACATATTCCAGTCCTTCGAACCTTTTCTCCTTTGTCCTTCCGACACCAAACCAGAGAGGTCCTATCCCCTTGCCCGTAAGATAAAGGTCGAGCTGCTCTCCGATATATCCTATGTTCTGGAGATAACCCGGCTTCTTCTCACTGTATATCAGAATGCAGTATTCTTCTCCTCTGTTGCAGCTTGTCTGACTTCCGGGAACGATCTTGATCTTTGTCCTGATGCCCTCGAAAAGAGGCGTGAACTTATACCACATTTCACGGATCTCATTAAGTTCCTCAGGAGTGATCTTCTTGCCGTCCGGCTCCCCGTATCTGTGAAAAGATTTTCGCTTAAAGATCAGATCGTAATAAGATGCGTCCATAGACGGGAAGTCTCCTTTTATCTCGGTCTGTTCATTATTCTAACATAACAGGCTTAAATAACAGACTGACACGACCGGATTTTCCATTATAGGGCAAATATTGATTTTCGAGAAAAAAACCATATATTTTCAAAATTTATATAGGGCATTTCTTAAAAAATCGCATTTTGCCCTATAGTTCCATTTTCGAGGTCTGATAGTCTGATTCCTCGAAAAAGGCACATTCAGACACTATCCGCTCTTCAAAGCAAAAGGGCTGCCTCGATCATGAATGAGACAGCCCCTGATCATACATATCAGATACTTTTATCGTTAACCGTTACTTACGACATATGCAAACAGGAAAATTACCGGTGAGTTCCAATAGATGGCAACTTCGTTAAGCGAATATGCCTGATCGTTATCAGCGTAGCAAAGCGCGGGAGCAGTGCCTGTAAGAACAGTAGAAGCATAAGGATCTTCAAGGTTCTCGTTAGGACCGCCTGCGAGCATTCCGGGAACTGCTTCACCCGTTGCCTCTGAAGGTCTGTGGTGAGGCGAACTGGGAGACTGTGTACCGAATCCGGACAGGAAGCAATAACTTGTTCCGTTGGTGCCAAGCAGATAGTTGAGCTGCTCTCTGGCGACATCCCCGCCGTCATTGCTCTTCTTGACTGCGTCATAAAGAAGCAGATACATACCATTGTTTGCAATGGTCATATTACTTCCCCAAGGATATGTGGTAAGTGATGAATAGTAAGCATCTCCAGCCGCTGCAGCCTCAATGCCGGAAACTCCGCTCATAAAGCTTGCAAGAACAGCATCATAGAACTGACCCTTTGCTTTATCTGCTGACAGATAAGCATATCCGGCATAGGCACCTACACCCTGCCATCCGAGATCGGCAGAACAGGGGATCCCACTTTCAGCGAGAGCGCAGAAAGCCTCATCGTACTGAGTATCGCCTGTAGCCTTGAAGAGTTCTGCATAACCCCAGAGTCTTTCATCAACATCGTTTGAATCAGGATATTCTCCTGTGACAATTCCGTCAGGGTTTACCGCGCCTTCGAAATCAGGGTGGGCATCAAGGTATTCATAAGCCTTAACGGCAGCAGCAAGGCATTCTTCAGCAAACTCAGCATCGATGTCAGCATAGACATACGAAGCCATTGCCATTACTGCGGCGAAATCACCTGTTGCAGTTGTTGAAACCGGAGTAACGATAAGTTCTTCTGTCTCTTCCTCAGGCATTACAAAGCCGGGGAAATTGGCACATGTAACCTTGTGATATACACCGCCGTCAGATGCCTGCATCTTAAAGAGCCAGTCAAGCTCGAACCTTACTTCATCAAGAACATCCGGGATGCCGTTGCCTGATTCGGGGATACCGAGATCATCATCAAATGCGGAAGGATAGAGAGTATATGCGAGCATAAGGTCAGCAGCTGATTTGGCGCCTGTAACGACATATCTTCCGTAGTCGCCGGCATCATGCCATCCGCCTGATACATCGATAGTCTCATCCGTACCGTAGACAGTTGCTTCATCTGTATGGCACTCAGGGTGAGCGTAAGTGCCGGCAAGATCTTCGCCGAGCTCCATGCCGCATCTCTGCAGATAGAACATACGGAGAGCCGCATCAAAAGCATCATCATAAATATGGTCAGCGATCCTGAACTCAAATGATTCTGATTCTCCGGAAACGACTTTATATGTTCCCTGTTCTGTAAGCTCCGAGAAGTCGAATCTTGCCTCTTCCCTTCCTGTTGCAGCGTTCATGGACGCAGGTTCAACATTGCCTTCATAAACAACATTGCCTGTTGATGCGTCAACGACCGCAGCAGTTGCGGCGATGGCATCACCATTCAGGACTGCCACCTTGGAAGCGTTGGGAAGATAACCGATCTGATTCAGATTGACAGTCTGGACAATTGCTCCGCCGATACCGGCATTTTCATCATAACCTGAATCGTCAATACATCTTAAGTCAAAATTATCGAACCAGACGGTGTGCTCTTTAAACTTATCGTTTGATTCGAACTTACCCATATTGAAGCAGAGGCGCGGAGCGGGATCGCTCGCTTCCTCCATCGTGAAAACGATATCATAGTGCTGAACATCCGGACCTACATGGATCAGTTCACTAGTATATGCATGATAATCGCTGCCGTTGATCTGGATCCTGTATTCAAGGTCACGCTCGACCGTCGAATGGGCATCGAACTGGATCTCATACTGACAGTTCTGATATAGGCTGAATCCGTCATAGTAGATCTGATTCGCATGTTCTTTAATACCGACCATCTTGCAGTCGAACTGAAGTTCTCCGTCACTGTTGACAGCCATCAGACCGTCTCCGCCCTCGAAATATGTATGCCACTCATGTTCCTTGCTGGCGAAGTCACCGTTATTGATCATGTTAAAACCCATAAGAGGGTGTTCGTCTTCTGTTTCCTCAGCAGTTTCCTCGGCTGTGGTTTCAGTGGTCTCGGAAATCGCAGTCTCAGAAGGTTCCGGTTTTGCACAGGATGCCAGACTCAAAAGAAGAGATCCGGACAGGATCACACATACAGTCTTTTTCTTCATAAAACGCCTCCAAACAATTGGATTATCTTCATAACAAAGGGATTATATCATCACGAAAAAACAATTCATATCAAATAAGTTTGTAAAACTGATCATATATAAAAGAAAAACCGCAAACATCCTGAAGATATCTGCGGTTCTTATATTTGGCTGCCGAACAAGGATTCGAACCTTGACAAACGGTGTCAGAGACCGGTGTGCTACCGTTACACAATTCGGCAATGAGTTTTATAACTCACGAATTATAGCAAAGCCATTTTCGAAAATCAATACATAAATACTTATATGTTTAATCTTTTACAGAACCTAAGGGAGGCATTGCCCCTATCTCGGTCAGCTTCTGCCTTACTTTTCCCATATCCTCATAGATCGGCATCTTGTTGGCGGGATTTCTCAGAGCATATGCAGGATGATAAGTGGTCATGATGAAATAACCCTTTTTCTCGATAAAACAGCCTCTGACGTCACGCATAACGGGCTTGGTGCCGAAGAAACCCTCATATGCTGTCGATCCGCAGAGCAGGATGACCTTCGGCTTAACAAGAAGGAACTGCTCGGCCAGCAACGGTTTGCATGCGTGGATCTCTTCAGGTGTCGGACGTCTGTTCTGCGGCGGCCTGCATTTCGCGATATTGCAGATATGGTAATCGTTGCCGGTAAAGCCGTAACTGCCGAGAAGGTTTTGAAGGAGCTGGCCTGACCTGCCTACAAAAGGAAGTCCCTGGATATCCTCATTCTCACCCGGCGCTTCACCTATGATCATCAGAGGGGCCTTCCTGTTGCCTCTGTAAATAACGACATTAGTACATCCGTCTCTGAGGCCGCAGTTGTGACAAGCCCTGCATTTAGCCTCAAACGATTCCCACATCCTGTCAAAATCTTCTGCCATATATCCCTCACTTGAACATGATCACGGTAATCCCGTCATTTTGAAGTCCCCAGTCACGGTCGCGCGAAGCCTCCGGATGTTTGGCGCTGATATCCCGTCCTGCTGAGGAGAACGGTCCGAAATCCTCACCTGGACAGTAAGCCTTGATCATACCGCGCGATATATACTTGCGCAGCTCTGTTCCCACCGCCTGCTTTATTGCGCCGCCGGTGCCGGAAGAACCGTAGCCGTGAACGATCTTGGCAAGAGGCTTTCCCGTAGCCCTTGCGCGGTATATTCCGTTCTGAAGCTTCGTCATAGCCTGCTGGACAGTGGGATGGCCCTGTTCAATATTGATTATTTCCATAAGGTAACCTCGCTAAACCATTTTCAATTATACATTAAGAGTATAATAATAATATGAGACTCGACAGATTACTTGCAAACAGCGGTTTGGGAACAAGATCCAGGATAAGGGATAAGATCGCTCACGGAAGCGTGAGCGTTAACGGCACGGTGATTACCGACGCATCTTTTCATGTCTCGGAAAACGATTCCATTACTTATGACGGACAGCAGGTCACCTGCCAGACCAAACTGTATTATCTTTTTGATAAACCCGACTGTGTCCTTACGGCAATGGAGGACAACCGTCTTCCCTGCATCGCTGACTACATTCCTTCCGAGCTCAAGTCAAAGAAACTCGCACCTGTCGGGAGACTTGACTATCACACTTCCGGACTTCTTATAGTGACAAATGACGGCGAGCTTTCCCACCGTCTACAGGCTCCGCGCTACGAGGTTCCGAAGATCTACCTTGTCACTTACAAAGGCTCTGAATGGACCGGTTCAGAGATAAGTACCGTCGCATCCGGATTTACCATTAAAGACAGGGGCTTCAGCGAACAGATCGCACCGGCAGCTTTGGAACTTGCCGGCTCTTCTGATGACGGTCTGAGACTCGCGCTTCTTACTCTTCATGAAGGAAAGACTCATGAGGTCAGAAGGATCTTCGCTCATTTCAGCAAAGAGGTGGTTGCTCTCAGAAGGATAGGTCTTGCCGGCATAATGATAAGCCGTGATACAGATTCCTGCGGAACGTTCAGACCGCTCACGGATGATGAGCTGAGATCTCTTTTCGATGCTTCCGGAATGTCCTGAGATCATTCAAAAGCCGCATTGATTATCGCTGTTATAACCTTTACGGTCTGATCATCATTCGTGCTGTTCATGCACTGCCCGAAAACAAGAGAGGTCTTTCTGGACTTCCATTTTGCTTCAATACCGAGTTTTGAACAGATGTCCTGGTCGGGTATCTCGATACCGATAAGCACCGGCTCACCGGAGAATAAAGACGGATCTTCGATCTCCTCGTCGCCAACGCCATACTCAAGATAAAGCCTGTTAGTATGCTCCACTGCTTCCTGCTCTGTCATGTAAACAGGGACGACACCGGCTTTTGCTTTATCGGTCAGACCGTCCATTATCCTGTCATAAAGAGGACCCAGATCCTTAAATGTCGAGAAATAGTATCCGTATGATTCCTTGTCGGATATCATAACATCCGGATTGGTATAGAACATGGCATTGAAAGTCTCGTTGCCGTATTCCTGCGGCGGAATGTTCTGATCATTCGGAACGACAATGTCAGCCATGCCTATATATGGCCGTTTTATGCCTTCAGCGACCAATGCCTCACGCATATAAGTGTCATCAAGATACATATGCCCGAAAACAACGACCGAACAGCCGCTTCTCGTATTAGTTGCCACCGCGATTATCACAATGATCGCTGAGACCGCAACCACTATTCCGAGAAGGACATTCTTCCAGTTGTAATGAATGATATTTTTCCAGTCACTTTTGTATCTTCCGAAATACATCGGTTCGGAATCGTGCCTGATCTTTTCTTTTACCCTGCGGTCACGTCTCCCTGAAGCGATATCATATACGGCCGATATCTCATTCTCCTTCTCCACGGACTCAGGATCAGTCTTGCCCCTATAGTGTTTGGACATCTGCCAGAAACGGTCATCTATCACTTTAATATCGGCATCAGGATCAAGACCCATATACTCCAGGGCCTCTTCCCGTGACATCGTAGCAAACCTGTCTGTTTCCGGATCCTCACCCTTATCATCAGAGCTTGAAGAAGTGACATTAGAACCAGCTAGTTTTAATCCTTCTTCATAATTTTTGCAGATGACCGTTTTGAATCTGTCCTCACAGAATTCCGCACACTTTTTAACGATATCGAGTCCGCAGCTGTCTATGAATACGAGTGTTTCAAGCCCGCTCTTTTTTAAGTTCGCGAAAAGTACTTTTCTGCTCCATGTGATATCGGCTTCGCTGAGTTCATATTCAGCACCGGCATCGATCATCAGGATCTTGCACGAATGCCTTAAGACCATATCAGCCGCATGCATCATGGGAGTCCTGAAGTCGTCCCTGACAGCTTTTCCCTTCAATACAACAAGGACGATATTATCGTCCTTCCTGTATTCAACATTTATATATTCCGAATCAAATACTTCGTTCATCCTGCTCCTGTATCACAGGCATTTTATCGTAAGACGGATCACATTCATCGCGGCTGTCTGAACGTCGCTCAAAGTAAGTCTTCCGGTATTGACCGCTGTTACGATATCCTGTGCATTTTTGGCGCATCCCGGCATCTGCATGTCGCACCCGGCATATACGCATAATCTTGAGAATGCAGGCGGATACTTAAGGTTCTTCTCATCATAACCGAGGAATTCAACATCTTCAAAAGATGAGAACCAGTCAGTCATGACAGCTCCCTCATAGTCCCATTCATCCCTTAAGACATTCTGGAGAAGCTCATAGTTATTCGCAGTATGTATACCGTTGAGAAGATTATATGAAGCCATTACGCAGAAAGGCTGCGCAAGCTTGACTGCGATCTCAAAACCTCTTAAGTATATGTCACGCAAAGCTCTTACTGAAACGTGAGAATTGCTGAACATCCTGTTTTCTTCCTGGTTGTTGCAGGCAAAGTGCTTGATCGTTACGCCCTTGCCGTCAACAGACTGAACACCTTTAGTATCAGCTGCAGCGCAAAGACCTGTAACGAGCGGATCTTCAGAATAATACTCGAAGTTTCTTCCGCACAGAGGATTTCTGTGAATATTCATACCGGGCGCAAGCCAGAGATGAACACCGTATTCCTCCATCTCCTCGCCGACCAGACGTCCGAGCTGTTCGATAAGATCCAGATTCCAGCTTGATGCAAGTGCGGTGGCACCGGGGATCATGGTGCAGTACTGATAATAGTCGATAGCATCAGCCGGTGTATCTTCCGGGAACGGATTCCTTATAAGACCGAACATCTCACCGCCTCTTAACAGGTCACCATTTCTGGTAGCCTTGAAATGAGGCTGAAGTCTCAGGCCAGCAGGACCGTCTGCCATAACGAGCGGCGGGATCCTTCTCTTATATTCAAAACGCGATGTGGTCTCTGCCGCAGCGCCAGGAACATGCATAGCCGATGAGAATACGATATCTTCGAATCCTTCTTTTATATAATTACCGACTATAAGTTCCGACAGTTCCTCCAATGAGAACTGTGCCACAAATTCAGCCGCACCGGCATTTCTGCCGATTACGGAACCCAGTGTAAGGATCTCGCCCTTTCTCTCATCAAGATGAGTCTCGCTTACACCTCTGTATCTGATGATGCTTCTTCTGACACGTGAAAGATCAAGCGTGAACCTTCTGTCACAGGCTGCAAGCTGTACAGCATCAACCGCGCTGTGTGCTTCTTTTCCCGTTCCCGGATTCTTCATATCCTCGAAAATATATCTTGTATCATCTTCAAGGATCCTGTCGAACTTCTCTTTAACTACAGTCTCGGAAACAGTCAGAACTGCTTCGATCTTCGTATCATGTGAGCTCGTACCGACTCTGATGATATAGTCACCTTCAGGAATGACCTTTGCGGGATAATCATCATCAAAGCAGGCGAAATTCTCGATCGGGAATACAACTTCGACATTCATACTCTCACCGGGAGCGATAAGTCCGCTCTTGGCGTAACCTGCAAGTTCCTGATAAGGTCTGTCGATCTTGCCCTCAGGTGCGGAGAAATAGACCTGAATGACCTGCTTGCCTGCAAATTCGGTTCCGGTGTTGGTTACCTTTACCCAGATCTTTATGTCCGTACCATCCTGGGTAACGCTCAGTACTTCTGTTGAGAATGTCGTGTAGGATCTGCCGAATCCGAACGGGTATACAGGCATGATCCCGAATGAATCGAAATATCTGTATCCTACATATATTCCTTCCCTGTAGAACTCATCATCGGTATTTCCGTCAAGTTTTGAGAATTCTTTCGCACATGGATAATCATCATAATATCTTGCCCATGTATCAACAAGCTTTCCGGAAGGATTGGTCCTGCCGGTGATGCAGTCTGCGACAATATATCCGGTAAGATTGCCAACCTGACCTACAAGCAGCACGGCGCTTATGCCGAGACGGTGCTTCAGCCTTGACATATCTATAACGCCTCCGACATTGAGGAGAACGATAGTCCTGTCAAAGTGGTGAGTCAGGAAATCCAGATTTGCATCTTCCTCATCCGTCAGATAATAATCGCCTTTTGTGGGAGTCCTGTCCCTTCCTTCAGTGGAATCACGGGAGATAACGAATATTGCCGTATCACATAAAGCCTCATTGAAGTCCTCTTCCGTGATAAGCGGCTGTGCCGGAGCTTCAAATGCCATTTCGAAATAAACGCTGGTCGCAGGAACACCGCGTTCTTTTGCAGTGCTCTCGACCGTGTTCATATAAGCCTTAACGCTTGAATCATATATCTCGTCATATCTGTCCAGCCAGCTCTTTGAAGTAACGGAAAAACCCGCATCTTCAAGTCCGTCACAGATTGATACTTCAAATCTGGTATTAACTTCTCCGGAACCGCCGCCGCCTTTTACGGTATGTCTGACTCCGTTGCCGTACAAAGCTATCCTGCCCGGATTTCTTATCGGCAGACCTCCTTCATTTTCAAGAAGGACCATACACTCACCTGCAAGTTCCCTTACAGTATTGGAATGTCTGATTTCAAGATCGGTGATCTCATCGGTGGTCTTTGCGAGAAAATCCATAAATGCTCTCCTTCCGCACGGCTGACGGCATAAACCGACTATAATATCCAGCTTAACACGAGCATATTATATTATAAAATGGTTTTATAAC
>Ga0310697_10007181_pt1 | contig 10527 bp, 5 predicted proteins | sample 172DNAGHGlowgp2_FD_203883 | JGI IMG/M metagenome (GOLD analysis project Ga0310697, IMG submission 203883) | Sheep rumen microbial communities from Palmerston North, Manawatu-Wanganui, New Zealand - 1728 DNA GHGlow gp2 (v2) (version 2) | ecosystem: Host-associated > Mammals > Digestive system >...
AGGTCAACGGTGGTAATGTGCAGGTGGTCGCTGTTGGGGTGGTCGATGCAGGTCATCACTTGACCCACGACCAGTCCGCGCAGGCCGCCCTTGATGGTTTCCACTTGCTCAACTGCACCCACTTCCAGTCCCAGCGAGGTCAGCGCCTCGGCCACCTGGTCGGGTGTCAAGTCGGTATCAATATAGCGTTTGAGCCATTTATAGGAAATATTCATAGTCTTGAATAAGTTGATAATCGCTTAAAAACGTGCAAAGTTACAAAAAGTTTAGAGTTTAGAGTTTAGAGTTTAGAGTTTTTTTTCCGACGGCGCGCCTTGGCACATGACTTACCATACAAACAACCGAAATATGTGAGTATCCACACACTCATAAAAAGAAAACTAGAAGTACAAAAAATACCGCGCTGTCCTCCCCCTTTAAGATCAAAATAATGGTACCTCTAAACTCTAAATTGCGAGAGGAACGGGCGTAAATGAAAAAAGGGTGGCTGGTCGCATCGCGCGAGAGCCACCCCAAAAAAGCTATGAGAAAAATACATATATATCTTACTGTAGATTCTATTTGGTGAGGAATTTCTTGTTCAGGTAGTTCATGAAGGCGTCCTTGTAGTTGTCGCCGATGGGCAACGAGGTGTCGTCGTCAAGGATGACGTGGTTCTTCTTGACCTCGCTGATCTTGTTGAGGTTGATGATGTAAGAGCGGTGGATGCGCATGAAGCGGTTGGAGGGCAGGTGTTCTTCGATCTTCTTCATGCTCAGCAGGACGATGACGGGCTTGTCACGGCCCTCGCAGGCAATCCTCAGATACTCGCTCATGGCCTCGATATAACGGATGGTGTTAATGTCGATGCGTACAATCTTGTAGTCGCTCTTGACGAAGATGGTCTCGTTGTCGGGTTCGGCGCTGACTTCGGTCAGGGCTGGTGACTGCTGGCGTATCTCACAGATGTCTCTAACCTTCTGGGCTGCAGCCTCAAACTCATCGAAGCCGAAGGGTTTCAACAGGTAGTCCACGGCGTTGGCTTTGTAGCCCTCGATGGCATACTCGCTGTAGGCGGTGGTGAAGACCATGATGGGTCCCCTGCTGTGGTCCCCTACCTGGGCCTTGGCAAAGTCAATGCCGTTGAGGTCGGGCATGTTGATGTCCAGAAAGACCGCCTCGACTTCCTGGGTTTCCATCATCTGCTGGGCCTCGATGGCACTGTGGAATTCACCCACCAGTTCAAGGTAGGGCACTTTCTTGATATAGGCGACCAATTTCTTGAGTGCCAGGGGCTCATCGTCAATTGCAATACATTTTATTTTACTCATAGCTTTATTAAGATGTTAAGTGTTGGAATCTCTGTTCCTGAAGTCATCGGGATGTCGTTCGGGCAGGTCGAGCAGCACGTTGTAGGTGTCCTCGCCATCGGTGATGTCAAGCGAGTAGTCGTTGCCGTAGATGAGTTCCAGGCGCTTGGTGACGTTGTTCAGTCCCACGCCGCCATACTCGTGCTTGACGTTGTTCTTGGTATTGCGGCAGTGGAACAGCAGGCGCCCGCCCTTGTGCTCGATGTCGATGTCGATGGCCGAGGGTTTGTCGCGTGCCACACCGTGCTTGAAGGCATTTTCCACAAAGGGGATGAACAGCAGTGGAGCCAGCACGATATTCTCGGGGCACGCCTCGGGGATATCGAGGTTGACGGTGACCTTGTCGGTATAGCGCAACTTCATCAGGTTCAGGTACTTCTTTAGGAACAAGAGCGCATTGTTCAGGGTGACGTAGTGGTTGTCGCTGTCATAGAGCAGGTAGCGCATCATCCTGGACATGTCCACGATACTGTCTTTGGCCTGGTCGGGGTCGATGTCCACCAGGGCATGGATGTTGTTGAGCGTGTTCATGATGAAGTGCGGATTGATCTGGTAGCGCAGGTAGTCCAGTTCATGCTTGAGGCTCTGCTCCTTGAGTTTGGCGAGGTGTTTCTTTTCCTCCTCGTTCTGGCAATAGGACTTCACGCCCAGGTTGGCGCCCAGCATCAAGATGACAATGATGAAAGCCGATATGTCGTGCTTGTCAACGGGTGGATGACCATGGGGTGGGCGAGGCGGCGGCATCTCGTCGTTGAAGACCGAGATCAGAGGCGCCCCGTTGGGCTTGTGGGCACATTCAGCCAACTGAAAAACAGTAACCATCAAGATGCTTAAAATGAGATACAGTTTCACACGCTTCTGCTTCACGAGAAAGGGAGCCAGCAGGTGATTGTGTATCAGGAATACGATGAAGTAGAAAAGCAGCGTGCCCCATGCGTCACTGAGTGAACGTGTCACCCATGACGAGTCCATCGACGCATCCTCATGGCTGAATATCAGGCTCACGAGCGGGGACAGGAACAAGACTGTCCACAAGATGGAGTAAATGATGGTTTCTTGTTTGGTCTGTCGGGCGAATATCTTCATAAAATGCTCTTTTCCATTAGTTGAAGAACAAAAATAGTGTTTTACTGATAACTGTCAAAATATTTTCAGCAATTCCTATAATTGTTTCAGTGAAAGGCTACAATCAGGCAGCCGCACGAGGCGCTTGTAGAAAGTGGGACACAAGGAAAACAGCGATAAAAAACAAGCAGCCACTGACCGATAACGGTCAATGGCCACTCATGTACTCCCGCTGGGAATCGAACCCAAATCTAAGGTTTAGGAAACCTCCATTCTATCCATTGAACTACAGGAGCATCAAGCATCGGCCGGCATTGCGGCCGATGCGATATCCAGATGATTACTTCTTGGATGCCAAGGCGGCCTCCTTCTTGTCGCTGCGACGGGCAATCCAGTAAGCCACGGGCGAAGCGATGAACAGAGACGAGCAGGTACCGATGATAACACCGAGGATCATCGCGAAGATGAAGCTGCGGATGCTCTCACCACCGAAGAACAACATGATGAACAGCACGAGCAGGGTCGTGATAGAGGTCATCATGGTACGTGACAGGGTGCTGCACAGGGCCTTGTTGAAGGTGGTGTACAGATCCTGCTTGGGATAGAGCTTGCGGTACTCACGCACACGATCAAATACAACCACGGTATCGTTCACCTGATAACCGATAACGGTCAGGATAGCGGCGATAAAGGTCTGGTCAATCTCCATGGAGAAGGGCAGCAGGCCGTGCAGGTTGTAGAAGCCGATGACAACGAATGAAGTAAATGCTACAGCAGCCAGAGCGCCGATAGAGAAGGCGATGTTGCGGAAGCGGAACAGGATGTACAATGCCATAGCAAGCAGTGAGAACAGCACAGCCCAGACGGCCTGGCGGGTCATGTCGCTTGCAATGCTCGGGCCGACGGTCTCGCTGGAAACGACGCCGACTTCCTCGTTGGACATGCTGAAGTCTTCCTTGCTCATCGAGCCGAGGTCGCTCTTCAAGCCCTCATAGAGCTTGCCCATGATCTCATCGTCAACACCCTCGCTGTTGTCCTCGATCTTGTAGTTGGTCGAGACGCGCACCTTGGTGTCGTTGTCGATGGTGATGACCGAGGTGTTAGCACCGGGGAACTGCTCCTCGAGCTGTGCATCCAGGGCCTGGGTCTTGACGGGATGGTCAAATTGTACCACGAAGTTGCGGCCACCCGAGAAGTCGATACCACGGTTCAGACCACGAAGGCCGAACAGGATAGCGAACAGAGCAGTCAGAGCGATAACGAAGATCGAGGTCTTCTTGGCAGCGCCCATGAAGTTGAAGTTCACGTTCTGCATCAGGTTGCGGGTGAGCGAGGTGCTGAAGGTCATCTTGTCGAAGGTGCCCTTGTTCACGAAGTGCTCCATCACGAGGCGGGTAGCAAATACTGCAGTGAAGAACGAGCAGCAGATACCGATTACCAGGGTAACGGCAAAACCGCGGATGGGACCAGAACCCAAGAGGATCAGGATGATACCGGTGATGATGGTGGTCAAGTTGGAGTCGAAGATGGCCGAGAAGGCGTTCTTGTAACCGTCGCTGACGGCAGCCTTGAGGCCCTTACCGGCGCGCAACTCTTCCTTACAACGTTCAAAGATCAGCACGTTGGCGTCCACCGCCATACCGAGCGTCAGCACGATACCGGCAATACCAGGTAGGGTGAGCACACTCTGGAACGAGGCGAGGATACCGATGGTGAAGAACAGGTTGAGGATCAGACCGAGGTTGGCGATCGAGCCAGCCTGCCAGCCATAAGCAAACCACATGAAGAACATCAACAGCACGAGGGCGATGATGAACGAGATGAGACCCTTGCGGATCGATTCCTTACCCAGCGACGGGCCAATCACGCTCTCACTAGCGACATTGACACGTGCTACCATCTTACCAGACTCGAGCACGTTAGCAAGGTCACCAGCCTCCTCGACAGTGAAGCGTCCGCTGATCTGCGAGCGACCACCGTCGATCTGGCTATTCACGTTGGGGAATGAGTAAACCTGGTCATCCAGTACGATGGCGATGGCCTTACCGATGTTCTGACCGGTGATGCGGCTCCACTGACGGGCGCCCTCATCGTTCATGGTCATCGATACGACCTGGCCCTGGAGCTGGTCATATTCGCTGGTGGCACGGGTAACGACGTCACCGTTCAGGACGGGCTGGCCGTTAACGGTGCGCAGAGCCACGAGCTGGAATGCCTCATGTCCACCCTGCATCTTCTCGGGCTTAACGGTCCAAGCCAGCTTCAGGTCGGCGGGCAGGATAGTCTTGGCGAGGGGCGAGTAGATGATGGCATTGACAGCAGCGGTGTCGGCAACGTTCACATAACCAATGACGGGAGAGCCAGCACCTGCGCCAGCCATAGCCTCAAAGCCGGTAAGCTGGGCGAGCGTGAGTTCGCCTTGATTGGCAGCGGTAGCAGCCTTAGCCTCCTGAGCCTTGGCAGAGTCAGCCTTAGCAGCGTCGGTAGCGGCTACAGCCTCGTTCTCGGCCTTGGTGGTGTCGGCGGTGGCAGCAGCCTCCTTGTTGGTGTCGACGGTCTTGTTGGCCTTGGCCTGGTCACTGAGTTGACGCAGGGGGGCAACGATGTCGGCGAGGGTATAGGTCTCGTAGAATTCCAGGTTAGCGGCACCCTGCAACAGTTTGCGAACGCGCTCGGGCTCTTTCACGCCCGGGAGCTCGAGCAGGATGCGACCAGTGCTCTGGAGCTTCTGGATATTGGGCTGAACAACGCCGAAGCGGTCGATACGGTTGCGCAGCACCTTGTAGGAGTTGTCCACCATGCTGTTCACCTCATCCTTGAGGATGTTCTGAACCTCAGCGTCATTGGCATTGGGCTTCTCCTTGATTTTCTCGATGTTGCGGAAAATCTGAGCCAGATTGCCCTCGGGAGCGAGCTTCTTGTACTCCTTGCAGAAGGAGCCGACGAAGTCGTCCTGAGCGGTCTGGTTGCTCATCACGTTGTCGATAGCCTGATTAAACTTCTTGTCAGGATTGTTGTTCGCGAGCGCGCGCAAGATGTCGGGCACTGAAATCTGCAGTGTCACATTCATACCACCCTTCAAGTCGAGGCCGAGGCCCAACTCTTTCTCACGAACCTGCTGGAAGGTGTACCCTTTATCAAAGAATTTTGACATTAAAATAGGATACACTTTTTTGTTAGCGAGGGAGTCCAGACACTCATTGAGCGCTGCCTTGTACTTATCGTTGCTGGTGTCGGGCGAAGTAATGCCGGCAGCAGCGAGAGCCTTCTTCTCAGCTACGTTCTGGTAGTGATTGCTCACAAAGGTGAAGCCTAAGTAGAAAGCACAAATCAGCAACAGTGCAATGGTAAGGACTCTAATAAAACCTTTAGTCTGCATTTGTTAGAATTGTGAATTATTTAATTAATTTTTGTTAAATTTCGCTTCCTTCTTCATTTTCAGCCTGCAAATATACTGCTTTTTCTGAATGTGGGACATAATTTTTTCAAGTTTTTGTTTTCCACCTTATTTATTTTAGGGTAAAAGACGCTTTTTACAGGCATTATTCACCGAAAACGGTGGGTATCATGTCTGCTTCAAGTAAAGATTGCCCCGATTTAGCGGGTGTTAAAAGTAGTATAATGGTTGTCTTGATTTACAACAGCAACTCTCCCCGGGCGATCACGCAGCACTGTCCACCCACGTGGATGGAGCCGTCGTCGTGCAGGGCAGTGGTGATGACCGAAGGTCGCTGCATGGTCTCGCCTTGCATGAAACGACAGGTGGCGGGTGGGGTGATGAGCCCCCGGCGATGCAGGTAATGGGTCAAGGCAGCATTGGCAGTGCCAGTCGCCGACTCCTCGGGAATGCCATAGAGGGGTCCGAAATTGCGCACATGGGCGGTAAAGTCGTCACCGGCGATGGCAAAGGCGTGCACGCCTGTCACATTGAGGTCGCGGCTCAGGTCGCTCAGGGCATCCATGTCTGGCTGCAGGGCATTCAGGTCATCGACGGTGGCCACGGGCATGATGATGTCGGGCAGTCCTGTCGAAACGATTTCGATGGGCATATCGGGCCACTGTACATCGGCTGCTGGTGCCATGACTTGATGCAGACGTGCTGCATCCACCTGCTGATCGATGACGCGGGGCTTTGCCATCTGCATCATCACTTGCTGGCCGATATTGACTTCGAGGTCGCCTGCCAGGGTGTGGTTGATGCTCGGCTGGTAGTCGTTGACCATCCCTTTCAGGTTCATCAGGCCGAAGGCTGCCACCGTGGCATGGCCGCACAGATCGACTTCGCCCGCTGGGGTGAAATAGCGCATCGTGAACTCGTTGTTGCCTTGTCGCTGCACGAACACGGTCTCGCTGTAGCGGAACTCGGCAGCAATTTGCTGCATGAGTTTGTCGCTGGGGAAATCATCGTCGAGCAATACTACTCCCGCGGGATTGCCGCCGAAGGGTTCACTGGTGAAAGCGTCAACAATATAGTATTTCATGGCTCACTCTACGATAATGGTCTTGGTCGTGTAATTGGAAAAGACAATAATCTGGATGCCTTTCTCGTCCTTGTCGACGGGCAGGCCTTGCAGATTATAGCGGGCTATTTCTCTCACGTCCTGGTCGTCGATGGCAACGTGCTCTATCCTGTCGGACTCGGGTGCCGACGACTTGGACAGGATAATGACTTCTCCCTCGGCGCTGCAGCTCATCTGTTCGATGGCAAATCCCTCCTGGGCGAGCAGGTTGAGAACGCCGCCCACCGTCATCGCGCTGCTGCCATAGCCGTCGTAGTGGGTCTTGATGCCTGCCGGGACATCGCCAGTCAAGTAGATTTCTTGATAGACCGACGAGTAAATATGGTCGGCCACCACATTGACATAACTTTTCTGGCCCATTGCCGTGCCGATGGCCGCCAGCATCATCACCAGACTGATCAAAAACTTCTTCATTGTATATTCATTATTTATTATGGGAATGATATAGCCGGTGACCCAGTCCCCGCGGGGCTCATGCGAATTGCGCAAATGAGCATTAAAAACAAGTGGCTAAGCCAACAGTCATATCATTGCCTATATGATTATCGCACTGCAAAGATAATGAATTCAATGGCTCTGCTGTAATATCACCAGCTAAAACTTCAACTCCCGCATTCATGTCAATGCCATCGATTCCGTATTACGCTAGGGTATATTGAGGGCAGAAAATGAAAAAGTGTAAAATAATTAGACAATTTGTCGTAAAAAAAATTGACAATCGGCTTTTTTCTGAAAAATAATTTGACACAAATGCTATTACTCAGTACTTTTGTATCAGCGCAACGCAAATACATTTATTTAATAACAATAAAAACCAAACGATTATGAAAATCAAGAATTTCTTTGCTGTCCTGCTGCTCATGTTAGCGGCATTCAGCACCAACGTGATGATGGCCCAAGGGACGGGAATGACCATCCCCATCGACGAGGCCGTCCGTATCGGCAAGCTGGACAACGGCTTGACCTATTACATCCGTCACAACAATTATCCCGAGCACCGTGCTAACTTCTACATCGCCCAGCGCGTGGGTGCTATGCAGGAGGAGGACAACCAGAACGGTCTGGCCCACTTCCTGGAGCACATGGCCTTCAACGGCAGTGAGCACTTCAACGGCGAGGGCAATGGCATCATGGACTTCATCCAGAGAATCGGTTTGAACTTCGGTGCCGATGTGAATGCCTACACCTACTTCACCGAGACCGTCTATAACATCGACAATGTGCCCACTGCTCGCCAGAGTACCCTCGACTCCTGCCTGCTCGTGCTCAAGGACTGGAGCCACGGCCTGCTGCTCACCGACGAGGAGATTGACAAGGAGCGCGGCGTGATCCATGAGGAGTGGCGACTGGGTCGCGATGCCAACGAGCGCATGCGCAACCGTCAGCTGGAGAATCTGTTCCCCGGCTCGAAGTATGCCAAGCGCGACGTGATCGGCTCGATGGACGTTGTGGACTACTTCCCCTATCAGGTGCTGCGCGACTACTACCACAAGTGGTACCGCCCCGACAACCAGGCACTGATTGTCGTGGGTGATGTTGACGTGGACTACACCGAGGCCAAGATCCGCGAGATGTTCAAGGACATCCCCGCTCCCGGTCCCGATGCCGCCAAGGTGGAAACCTACCCTGTACCTGATACCGACGAGCCCATCGTCATCGTCGAGAAGGATGTGGAGCAGCAGCTCAGCCTCGTCCAGCTCATGTTCAAGCATGACATTGTCGAGAAGGAAGAGAAGAGCGATGTCAACTATCTCATTTACCTCTATGCACAATACTTGGTAAATTCTATGCTCAATCAGCGCTTGCAGGAGCAGGCTCAGGATCCCGATTGCCCCTTCATCCAGGCCTATGCCTATGACGGCAGCTATATGGGAGCCAATACCAAGGACGCATTTGACCTGATTCTCGTTCCCAAGGAGGGCATGATCGAGGCCGCTACCCAGGCTGGCTTGACCGAGGTGCTGCGTGCTGCTAAGTACGGTTTCACAGCCACTGAGTATGCCCGTGCCAAGGAAGACTACATGAGTGCCGTTGAGCGCACCTATAACGAGCGTGACAAGATTCACAACAGGAATCACACCCAGAAGTGTTACCGTCACTTCCTGGACAACGAGCCCATCATGGATCCCGAGTATTATTACCAGACCATGAACATGATCGTTCCCAATATCCCCGTCGAAGCCGTCAACACCATGCTGCCTAATCTCATCAGTACCGACGGCAAGAACCTGGTGGTGCTGAACTTGAATCAGGAGAAGGATGGCGCCGTCTATCCCAGCAAGGAAGGCCTGATGGCTGCTGTCAATGCCGCCGAGAAAGCCGATATCACCCCCTATGTGGACAACGTGAAGGATGAGCCGCTCATCGCCAACCTGCCCAAGAAGGGTAAAATTGTCAAGGAGAGCTACAACGAGATCTTGGGCTACAAAGACCTGGAGCTGAGCAACGGCGCACACGTGCTGCTCAAACCCACCGACTTCAAGCAGGACGAGATCTTCATGATGGCACAGCAGCGCGGCGGTAGTTCGCTGTACGGCGAGAAGGACTGGGCCAACACCGAGTTGTTTGATGCCGCCATTCAGTACAGTGGCCTGGGTGGTTTCAGCAATATGGAGTTGCAGAAGGCCCTTGCCGGCAAGCGCGTGGGTGTCAGCCAGTCGATGAGTACCGACATGGACTATGTGACCGGCCACTCCACGGTCAAGGACCTGGAGGCCATGTTCCAGCTGGCTTATCTCCAGTTTACCGATGTCACCAAGGACGAGAAGAACTATAACAACCTGATCAATGCCCTTGAGATCTCGCTCAAGAACAAGGATTTGGATCCCGACAACGTGTATAGCGACTCGCTCAACTACATCTTGAACAACTATAGCTGGCGCAACAAGCCCTACAAGGTTGAGGATATCCAGAAACTCAATTATGACCGCATCCTGGAAATCTCCAAGGAGCGCACCGCTAATGCCGCCAACTACACCTTCCTGTTCGTCGGAGCATTTGACGAGGCTGTTATCCGTCCGCTCATCGAGCAGTACATCGCTTCGCTGCCCGCCAAGAAGGGTGTGAAGTCTAATTGGGTCAATGTTTCTGAAGCCCCCATGGGCCGGACCATCAAGCACTTTAGCCACAAGATGGAGACCCCCAAGACCACCGTCTTCGTTAGTTGGTTTGATACCGAGATGCCCTTTAGCCTGGAGAACAACATCAAGGCTCAGCTGCTGGGTAAGGTGCTGAACCGCATCAACCGCGACAAGATCCGTGAGGATGCCGGTGCAGCCTACTCGATCAGTACTTACGGAAACTCAAGCATGGAAGGCGATAGGTCCCATACTTCGATCAGTGCCTATGCTCCGCTCAAGCCCGAGTTCACCGACATGGCCCTCCAGATTCTGAACGAGGAGATGGTCAAGGCCTGTGAGAACATTGATGCCGCTAGCCTTGAGGACTTCAAGAAGGCCATGCTCAAGGACCACGAGACGCAGCTCAAGGAGAACAGCTACTGGTATAGCGTAATTGGTGCCTATGCTAACCGCGGTCTGGATAACCACACTGGCTATGAGGACATTGTCAATGCCCAGACGCCCGAATCGATT
>Ga0310697_10007182_pt1 | contig 10527 bp, 21 predicted proteins | sample 172DNAGHGlowgp2_FD_203883 | JGI IMG/M metagenome (GOLD analysis project Ga0310697, IMG submission 203883) | Sheep rumen microbial communities from Palmerston North, Manawatu-Wanganui, New Zealand - 1728 DNA GHGlow gp2 (v2) (version 2) | ecosystem: Host-associated > Mammals > Digestive system >...
GAGGTACAGATACCAGGCGCCCGTCGCGCTGTACTCTGTAGAAGTCCAATACCAAATGCCATCAATAGGCGTACCGCCTACGGCCTCTAAAGCCTGGTTAACGGCCTTACGATTCAGGAATACAAAAAGCATTTCACCCAAAGCGGGTATGTACTCGTTATCAGATAATGTAATATCCTTGTTTAGCCCGATCTGTTTTAGGTGTTCGGTATTGGCCTTACCGTCCCAATCGGCTACTGCATCCAGATAGTTGTCTATGTAGCCGTCGTAGGCTGTTTCATCCTTTTTGGCTGTCAGGGTAATATCTTCGCTATTTGCCTGATCGTGCAAAGCCACTGCCAGGGTGCGGCTACCCCACTTGATACCGATATACTTAACGGGGCCGTCGTTTTCTACCTGGTCGCTTTCTACGCCCTTATCAGGATCGAAAGGTAGTGCTTTACCACTCTCAAATATCAGGTAGATACCATCGGGCTTACTTTCTGTAACTGCGCTAACCTGGGGCACATCTTCCCGATCTTCGCAAAGCCACTGATAGGCGGCTTTTGCCTTTTCGATGTCGTTACCCATCTGCTGTAGTAACTGCATCTTTAAGCTGCTTTTTTCGCTCATAATCTTCATACGTTTTGATGTTTATAAATAGTGCTTAAAATCTGTATTGTAACCAGGCACTAATAGCCGTATATGGGGATGCTACCCACATGATTTTTTCGCGGCTCTCTGTAACCTTGTTAGCCTGGTTGTTTTCTTCTACGTTTGCCATATCCTTAAAAGTCCGATACGTTGTAATGTCTGATTGATCCGCTTGCCGTGCCGTCTTTCTTGACCGGGTGGCAGAATACGACTACATTGCCGTAACAATCAATTCCGAATTTGTCATAGTAAAGAGGTGTACCATTTTTGGTAGTGACCTGATCACCACTTTTGATGTTGTGCTGTTGCTCAAACTCTGCCTGTTTCGCGTCTCTGAACTTAACAAGCAAATCCGATCTTTTGAGCCTCAAACGCTCAATTTCGGCTGTCAACTGCTGCATTTGCTTTTCAATTTCTTCTGATTTCATACCTTAATTGTTAATATTTTGTTAAATGTCAATTCTAAGCGGTTTTTAGGGCTTCGGGGTGTAATCTATCGGCTTACTTACTTATATGCTCGTGTAGGCGTTTTTAGTCTTTCAGATAGTACGGTGTGGTATATCCGGCTCCCTTTAGTGGTAGGTCTCTGCACCAATCAATCGGCTTGCTAAACAAAGCCTCAACGTCTGCTAACGTCTGATCGGGTGTAGCCTCTACTATGATTTCATCGTGTATGTGGAAAACGATATTAAGCCCCTCTGCCTTTGCACGTAGTATGACTATGCCCAATATGTCGCGGGCTACGGCCTGTACTATGTTCTCTGTCAGTTTACCGCCATACGTTCTAACCTTACCCCATTTCTTTGTAGTCTGGTTTAGGCCCTCATACTCTATAATATCGTGGTCGCCTCTCCAACCGTCGTTATACTCTGTTTGAACCTCTGCACGGGGATAACAGATAGTACGCCCTGATGGTAGCGTAATAGTCAGCATACCCCAACGTTTACCGATTACGATATTACGGTACACCGTTACGCTTTCGCCTGTTTTGATGGCTGTAATAGCGGCTTTCTCAATGACGGCCCACATTCTTACTATACGCGGGTTGCTGTCACGCCAAAGTTTAACGATCTCCTTTTCTTCATCTTCGGTTAACCCTAACTTGCTACCGCCCATAGCCTCCAAAGCTGATACACCACCGCCATAGCCCAAAGCCAGGGTAGCGATCTTACCTTTTTGTCGTAGCTGCGCGTTTTGGCCGTGCTTCTCTACAGGTACTTTGAACATCTTAGATGCGTTGGCACAATAGATGTCACCGTTTGACCTGAAAACCTCCAATACCCAATCCTCGGATGCAAGCCAGGCAATAACGCGACACTCGATAGCGGAAAAGTCGCAAACGTGGAATGTCTTACCAGGCTCCGCAACAAAAGCCGTACGGATCAGTTCGCTAAGTACCTGGGTAACGTTGGCGTAATTCATTTCAAATTCGTCTAAGTCACCCTGACGTACCAGGCTACGGGCAAAGTCTAACGATACCAGGTGGTTTTGTGGTAGGTTCTGCACCTGCACCAGACGGCCCGCCCATCGGCCTGTACGGGCTGCACCGCAAAACTGCAAAAGCCCGTGTATTCTGCCATCCTTGCAAACGCATTTCTGCATAGCCTCATACTTCTTATTTGAGGTCTTACCCATTTCCCTACGTATGGCTATCACCCTCTGGGCTTTCGGCCAATAGATCAGCTTTTCGTCTAAGGTATCAAGGTTTCCTTTATTCAAGGTCTCTACGGTAAAGCCCGTAGTATTCTTGATATACTCCTTAATCTGTGCCGGGCTGTTTGGATTCTCCATACCCGTTAGCTGCTGTGCCTCTGCTAAAAGCTGTGCTTTGTATTCATCATCGAAACGGGCCGCTGCATCAACCAGGGTACGATCTATCTTAACGCCTCTGTCGTTAATTTCCTGATCGGCTACGTACAACTCTTCGTCAAAGTCAGCGGGTTTTAGACGCTGCACCTTTCTTTTAATGGCCTGTTCTACCTCTACGTCCCTGATATTGTATTTCTTGAACGTGTCCCACTTATCGGGCGCGTCACTTGGCAAATGTCGTTTGCCGTTCTTACCAGGTACGCTAAAGTATCGGATCAGGGCCTTACCCTCTGTCATTTTACCCTCTGCTAAGTGCAATACTTCGCCGCATTGTCCCAACGATAACGGCAAACCCATACGGGCCGCTAATACCATCGTGCAACGCCATTGCTTCGGGTCTAACAACTTACCACCAAAGAAATAGACGCTAATACAGATTCTTTCAAAAGCTGCGTTAAACGCTGTCTTGATAACGCCGGGGTCTGTCAGGGCTGCAAATACATCGTCTGGCAATTTCTCACCCATTGCAAAGTCAACGCATACGACGGGGCCACCATCAATACTATAGGCAAAAAGCAATATAGTAAAATCCGGGGCCTCAACGTATTTGTAAACTCCACAATTCACAAGATCGTTGCTGCTGTAAGTCTCTATGTCTATTCCTAATTCACGCATATGGTTTACTTCTTAGCGGGTTTCTTTGTTCTTTTCTTCTTTGGCAATACGGGCTTATCCAACTCTGCTGCTGCGTCCTGGGCCTCTTTAATCTTACGCTCAAATACAACCTGCATTGAAAGCAAAACAATTTGCTGTACAAACTGACGCTCTGCTGCACTTAACTTGGATTCTTTAGCCTCGATCTTCTGGTTTTCTTCAAACAGGCTTTTGGGATTCATCAGCCCTTTATCTTCGATAACTTCAAAGGTGGTACGCTTTAGCTTACCGTACTTCTTACGGGCTTCCTCGCGCTTTGCCAACAGCTTGTCAATACTAACCCGTATCTCGGCCTGTATTTCCTCCTGGGCTACGTCAATAATCGGCTGTCCGTTTTCGTCTCTCTCTATGATCTGTTTCTTAGTCATAACTCAACCTGGTTTAATATTCAATACCGTATCTGTCTAACACTTCTTTATTGTACCAGAAATGGGGCGCGTCTTTGCCCGTTTCCGGCTCAATATCCATATAGCCGTTAAATAGTACCTTATCTTTGTAGATAACTTCAATGTCTGCACCGTCTGACTTCACCAAATCCATAACGATATTTACGGCTTTGGTAAAATTCTGCTGCGATAGGTGGTTAATCCTGTACAGGCTTGTGTAACGTCAGTTAAACTGCCTGATACTCTTAGCCCTGACGCGCGTAGCGTATATCCCCGTCGCTATAACTGCGGCCACTATCAGAAAAATAAAAATCGTTGCTGTCATTTTTCTTGCTTTAAGTTGTTTCCTAAACGCCCGCCGCCACCTCTTTACGACGGCGGGCGCACATCTAAACGTACCTTATGGCTTTAAAGAAAAGTTCTACAAATCTTCGTCATCGTCTGGTAGATCAACGTCGCCAAAGTCGCTTTCAGCCGAAACGCGGCCACCGAAACGATCATCATCTTTAAACTTCATAATGTTGTTGAGGCCGCAAGCTACACCGCGATTACCGTTTTTGTCGTAGGCAAAGAAAGTAACCGATATGATAGCCCAAACACCGCTGTACACCTCTTCTTCGTCAACAATGGGCACTTTGTTCTTATCGACGATACCAGGGCGCGTATTGCTCTTGGCGTTAAGAAACAGGTGATCTTCGTAGTTCTCATCGTCTTTTTCGTCGCCATCACGTAGCGGCATATCAAGTTTTTTGGGCTCCTTGCCACCCCACTTGTTGACGATACCCTGTTTCTTGGCCTCTTCTACGGCTTTCTTGATAGCCTCGATAGTTTCCTTTTCCGTCTTAGGGATCAGTACGTTAGTCATAAACTTACCCTCTGCCTCTGGGCCGTCCGGGTTGTACTTGTTGAACACATGGGTATAGGACAAACGGCACGGGCCGAAAACTACCTTAGTACCCTCTTTGATAATTGGCTTAATCATAACTCTTAAAATTTAATTGTTTAAAATGGGTTGTGTAACTCTGTTTATTCAGCGGGCGTAACAAGCCCCCAATCTTCTGCAAAAATATCTTCCCACGTTGGGATATAGTAGGTAGCCATTGCCGGGGTTTTGCCATCGTCTATAAAGCTGATCTGCAATACCTGGTCGTGGTATGATATTTCACCGTTGCCAACGGTGCTAACCTTTGGCTTGATACTACTTGGCAAAGATGTCATTTTAGGTACAACGTCCTTGCTGATCGTCTGGGGTATCTGCTTAACGATCTCCCTGTTTTCGCCTTTGGCGTTCCATTCTGCACGCCAGGCACTACCACCTTTGTTAAGGCACTCAATCACTTGTGCAAATTTTGCCATTTCTCTTTTTTTGTTTTTAAATTGTTATTAATTAGGGTTATACCAATTCTCCATATAGTCAAACCAGACGTTACGATCTATACCTGTGTCTTGTTCAAACTCGTTGACGAATAGCCATCTTTTGTGTGCATCGTCTAACGTATGCCAATCTTGTTTTCTCCAATCCATTATGTATCATCGTCTGCCTCTTCTGGCTTTTCTTTCTTCGCGTACTCGAAAACGTCCATAATCTTTGTTTCCTCAATCTTAGCCGTTACGTAATCAATCATCGTACCGCCCATCACCTCGTTAACAGATTTCAGGGCTTTGTCGAAACTCCCGGCTTGCACCAGGTATGTAACTGCACTACGTTTCTCCTTTTCTGTCTTTTCGTCGATAGTGATAAATTCCAATTTGGCTTTGTACCATTTATCGGCTGTCTCTTCATCAGAAAAGAATATTTCAGCAAACGGGGCCGGATCAATGTTAAGTATATCAAACTGGCCGCTGATATAGCTTTTCATTTCCTCGGTAATACGTGCCTCTGCCTCTGAAAAACTCAAAGCATCGACTACGTAGATTTCGGTTACTTTCTTCTGTAAACCGTCCTCGTTTACTTTTTCGTATCTGATTTTACAGATAAACCACTTAGCTGTACGACTTCGCATATTATTTGCTGTTTACTAATTCTAATCTGGCTTCGATATTCGCTAAGACGTTATCAACGGTCTTACCTGGGTATTCCCTTATGATCGCCTTTAGGATCGTTGCCCACATTCTCAATTTTAATCCCTCGCTCATACGTTCACGTCCTTAAAATCGTCTGCCGTAGTATCGTAGGCCGGGCGTTTGTCTGATTCGGGTACAAGCGTTGGTTTGCCCTGGGGCTTCTCAATCCACTTACCGCACAATTCAGCAAAGCGTTTCTTACCTACCAACTTTTCAAGGTCTGTAATGCTTCTAAGTTCGCGGGGCTTCATGTAGGATTCTTCGGCAAAAGCGTTGCTTTGTAATTCTTGCATTACGGCTTCTACATCAGTTATCTTTCTGATACTGCGCCCTGCAACGATTTTATAGCCTGGGTAGTTCGTACCGTTCAAAGCTGCCTGTAGGGTGTATTCCTCTACGCCTGTTAGCCAGGATTTGACAATATCAATGAAAGGTAGTACGTCGTTGGCGATCTCTTCCGGCGTTAACAGATTGGGGTCTGCCTTTTCCTTTGCCAGATTCAGGGCTGTTTCTGTCAGGGCCTTGCAACGGGCTTTTACTTTGCAGAACTGACACCAGGCACCGGGCATCTGCTTACCCTTACCGCTAAACGCTTCTTTGGCTTTTGGCTTCAATTCCTCTTCGGCCCACTTCTGTAGATCGTCGGCTGTAATCTCAAACTCTGAAAGGTTATCAATCCTGGGCTGTACGATAGTCATACGTACGCGGGTAATATTGTACTCAAAGCTAAAAGCCTCATACGCTCCCAAAGCATAGATTTTCATTTGGGGGTTATTATAGGCTGATACCTTAACGCCCTTACCATACTTAAAATCTATGATCTCCAAACAGCCATCGGCGATAATAACGGCATCAGCCGTACCGAAAGCCTCCGGCATATACTTGGTAAAGTCCAAATGTACTTCTACCAAAAGCTGTGCATCACGGGTTTTGGTACGTGCCTGGTTGAATTTCTCCAATACGATAGTTTTGTACGTATCGGTGTATTCGTCCATTTCGCCCGTGTGGTAAAGTTCGTAGAACTGCGCTATTTCGGCATCTTCATCTACCGTGTCAACACCCAAAAACGTTTTCAGGTGCTTGGCACAATAGGCGTGTGCTAACGTTCCCTCGTCTGCATAGCTGCTACTTTTGTCCTCTATGTTCTCTTCAAGGCGCGGGGCTGCTGTGCAATTCAGCCAACGGTGGGCTGCTGACGGGCTTAAAAGTGCGTGTTGTCCTGGCATAGCTTAAAAGGCATTTGGTTTTGTAATCTCGCCCTTTTCGTTAACCACCAGGGCGTTAATCTCATTAATGAAAGCGGCGCGTTGATCGGCGGGCAAAGTGCTTGGTTTGTCGCTGCCTAACAAAGCCGAAATGTTCTTAAAGGTCTGGGTTAATACCCTGTGATACTTCTTATAGTTCTCACTATCGGTATTTTCCTTGTAGTTCTCGCCCTCGATACGTTGGCGTACCTTGTGCATAGCTTCCCTTACGTCCTCTTCCGTAAGTTCGCGGTTTGCCTCTGCCTCGGCTTCTGGCTGTGGCTCCAGCTGATCGACGGGTGTTTCTTCCTCTTGCTGATCTACGGGTGCGTCTGTGGCGGGTGCTTCGGCTGCTGCCTCACCTTTGGCCTTACGCGTTTTTCTAACCGGGGTCTGTGCTGCCTCTTCGTGTTTCGTGTCACTTACCGTACCAGGTACTACGATCTGTCCGGGTTGCTTTGTCAGAATAGACGTAACCAACGCTACGACTTCGGGCGTTACCCCGATACTGACGTTTACGTTAATACTAAAATCTGTTTTCATAACTAATAGTGCTTAAAAATTAAAATTTTGGTTCTTTACAAATACCGTCGTTAACTAACTCTCTTAAAGCCCGTACCAATAGGTTTTCAAACTGATTGGCTTTGAGGTCAAACAGGATTTTATGGGTTTCGCGCATTTTACACACTAACTTATATTCGCCTGGATAACTCTTTGCCATTCGCTGTAAGGCTCCCTTTTGGCCTCCTTTCTTTGCAAGAAATGAACTATAGCTATACGGTTTCATACGCTTAACTCATTTCTTCTGCAATAGCCTTGATGTCCTTTGCTATGATAACCGTACATACTACACAAAGTACGGCTAATCCGATAGTGATAATGGTCTGTGTCATAACTTTACTTTATTAAGTACATACCTTGCCAACATCTGATTATCTCTGCACCCGTTGTAACCTTTCTGTTATCGGCTTTACGTGTCTTGAATTTAAGCCTACCGTTAGCCTCATACCTGGCTATAGTGTGCCTGTCAAGGTGTAGGGCCTCTGCTGCCTGTTTCTGATTGTACAGGCCATCGGGTATTACTTCGGGCTTAGTTATAATCATAGTATTACGCTTTAGTGATTTTAATTGTTTTCTCTACGTAGTCCTTTTCAACGGAATACGTGCAATCCTCAATACGTGCCATCTGGTAGGCCGTAGTGCCCGCACTATCCAAAGCCTGGGCGTTGGGTAGCTTAAACGTCTGGGATTCTCCGGGCTGCATCTGCTTTAAATCCTCTCTTGTTACTTTTTCTGCTGTTACCATTTTGCTAAATGCTTTTGTTAATTTGTTGCTAAAACTCCGCTACAAGCGTTTTTTTTGTTCTGTGGGTAATTGTCCGTCTAACGTGGTGAAAACGTCACACAAAGCCTTTCTGCACCGCCTCTGACAAAAGTAGGGGCCTGTTGCTTACTACATATAGCTTTCTTCGCGTAGTGTTCAGCGTGAAGATCGCCAACAATCAGGCAAAGACGTGTAAAGCCAACTAACTGACTTTTGCCGTTCTTAGACAGCCTGATAATAAACTCGCGGTTGATCTTAGCCCGTAGGGTTTCGATACCTTGTACCGCATACTTTCCGTTTTTCGTGCCGTTTTGTGCCATTTTGATACGTTTTACGTTAAAATTACTTATTTACTTACTTATATATTTGGAGGAAAAGAAAAACTGCCGTATCTTTGCAGTTGAGATTTTGATAGTTGGGCTTAGATGTCCGACAGCCTTTCTTGTGATTCCTCGTTTACGAGTGCAAAGATAAGTAATTTCTTACTTACTTATATCATTTGAGGGCATATTATAACAGAATTTAAGTATTTAGTTACTTGTTTTACAGATTTTAAGATTTAAGAGTATGCCAGACAAAGAAGATGTACGTAAGCGGCTGCAACAGGTTATGGTAGAATACGACTGCAACCCTACGAAATTAGCGGGTATCTACAAAGTCAACCAAAAGACTTTGAATAACCACATTAACGGCAACGTAGAAGTTTCCGTAAGTACGATCTTACTTGTGCTTGACGCTTTCCCCGATCTCTCCGCTGATTGGCTCCTACGGGGCAAAGGTGATATGCACCTGTTACCTGGTGGCCTTGATGATCCGCAAGATACGGAAATAGGCAAACTTGAAAATACCGTAGAAACTCTGTTAGATAAGATAGCAGGGTACAAAGCCAGGATCAGCGAATTAGAGCAAATGGCAGGTATTAAAAAAGCAATGTAGGATAATCCCGCTATACCCAAAGATATGAAGTTAGCAAAGACAAAGGAAAACAAGCCAGGCTGCATTATGGGCGCGTTTATCATCATTTCGCTTGCCCTGATTATCATAGCCCTGGTGTTTGGTGTGTTTAATTCAATACTAAACGTATGGGCACAATGAAACAGGTACTAATATTGATTCTAAGCGCGTTTCTTCTTGTAGGGTGTTCAACTGACGGCAACGATACCGAAAGCCCAACAGCGGGCGTTTATACAGGTCGTAGTGGTTCCGTAGTCCTATCGGCTGAAATCGAATTTAATAGATGTACGCGCGTGACGGCCTACAAAGATAACCAGGTATGCAGCCAGGTAGCCCAAATTACTACAACAGGCCAATACCCTGACTATACATATTCAGGCGACGGCTTTAACCTGGTATGCCACTATACGGATGCTAACAGCTTTGCCGCGTCTGTATCGGGCCAAATGCCTAAACTATATACAGACGGCTACGTTGACGTATCGGGTACTTTCAATTTTGCCCGTAACACTAAGCCATTAGACGTTAACGGGGATGGTATTTTGGATTCCTCGCAAGGTTTCTAATTCAGCAAATTTTCAGCAAACGAAAAATCGAATACGTAAAATATTAAATATCAAAAGATTATGAGTACAACAAAATTATTAGAAGGTAAGACAGCGCTGATTACTGGTGCTGCACGCGGTATCGGAAAAGCTATCGCACTAAAGTTCGCCGCAGAGGGCGCTAACATTGCATTCACCGACCTTGCAGTAAACGAGGAAACAGAAAAGGAAATTGCAGCCCTTGGCGTCAAGGCTAAGAGTTATGCCTCAAACGCAGCAGACTTTGCTCAGACTGAGGAAGTGGTAAAGGCTGTAAAAGAGGAATTTGGATCTATCGATATTCTGGTGAACAATGCCGGTATCACCAAGGACGGTCTGATGTTGCGCATGACAGAGCAGCAGTGGGACGCTGTGATTGCAGTCAACTTGAAGAGTGCTTTCAACTTCATCCACGCCTGTGTACCTGTGATGATGCGTCAGCGTGGTGGTTCTATCATCAATATGGCCTCTGTAGTAGGTGTGCACGGCAATGCTGGTCAGGCTAACTATGCAGCCTCAAAGGCTGGACTGATTGCCCTGGCTAAGAGTATTGGTCAGGAAATGGGTCCAAAGGGTATTCGCGCCAATGCTATTGCCCCTGGATTTATTGAAACAGCCATGACTGCAGCACTCCCCGATGAGGTTCGCGAGCAGTGGAAACAGAAGATTCCACTTCGTCGTGGCGGTCAGGTAGAGGATATCGCCAACGTGGCAACCTTCCTTGCTTCAGACATGTCGAGCTACGTAAGCGGACAGGTAATTCAGGTCGATGGTGGTATGAACATGTAATTGAAAATTATGGAAGTCGTTTACGA
>Ga0310697_10007183_pt1 | contig 10526 bp, 4 predicted proteins | sample 172DNAGHGlowgp2_FD_203883 | JGI IMG/M metagenome (GOLD analysis project Ga0310697, IMG submission 203883) | Sheep rumen microbial communities from Palmerston North, Manawatu-Wanganui, New Zealand - 1728 DNA GHGlow gp2 (v2) (version 2) | ecosystem: Host-associated > Mammals > Digestive system >...
ACCCGTGCATATCCTGCAGATGAAGGGGTACGGACTTAGCTATGAGCTGAGATACGACGGACAGGCGGAGACCGAGCCTTCCCTTGTGCATCCTGACGGCCACTGGCAGGAGCTGGACGGAAGGCAGCGCGTCACATTCGACATCTCCCTTCGGCATATTATGAAGCTATGGGATGAGTTCCATCCCGTGGTCTATCGGCTGATCGTATATGCCGGTGATGATGAATATGAAACCACGTTCGGCATGCGCAACATCAGGATTGAGGGGCGGCAGCTGCTCATCAACGGGCGGAAGCTGTTCCTGCGGGGTACCGTGGAAAACTGTCTCTTTCCGCAGACAGGCTATCCTCCCACGGATGAGCAGGAGTGGATAAAGATATTTGCAAAGTGCAAGGAGTACGGACTGAACCACGTGCGTTTCCATAGCTATTGCCCCCCGGAAGCCGCTTTCTCTGCCGCCGATCGTTTGGGCATCTATCTGCAACCGGAAGGGCCTTCATGGCCCAATCATGGCGTGAGGCTGCGCCGGGGAATGGCGATAGACAAGTACCTGATGGAGGAATCTAAGCGTATCATCGATACTTATGGCAATCACCCTTCGTTCCTGATGATGGCCGCGGGCAATGAGCCGGCAGGCGACTGGGTGAGCTATTGCAATGACTGGGTGAAGGAGATGCATCAGTATGATTCCACAAAGGTCTATTGTGGAGCTTCAGTAGGCGGCGGATGGGCTTGGGACGACGGTTCGGAGTATCATGTGAAGGGTGGTGCCCGCGGATTGGACGAATGGAACATAAAAGCTCCCTCGTCGGACAATGACTATTACAGTGGTATCGAGCGACCAAGAAACTATAAGCAGCCCGGTCCAAACACAGCACCTATCATTACGCATGAAAAAGGACAGTGGTGTGCCTTCCCCGATTTCAACGAGATACCTCAGTACACTGGCGTGTATAAGGCTGGCAACTTTGAGATCTTCCGTGATTTGCTGCGCGATAATGGAATGGACGGCCTTGGCGACGAGTTCCTGCATGCCAGCGGAATGTTGCAGACACTCTGCTATAAGCATGAGATAGAGCGCAACCTGCGTACAAAGGACTATGCTGGTTTTCAATTGCTGAGTCTCAATGACTATAGTGGTCAGGGGACGGCTTTAGTGGGTGTCTTGAATGTGTTCTGGCGGGAAAAAGGCTATTGTACAGGCCGTGAATGGCGGGAGTTCTGTTCGCCGTTGGTGGCTCTGGCCCGCTTTCCGAAATTCATCTTCACCAACAGTGAGACCTTGCAGGTGCCTGTTGAGGCCTATAATGCTTCTCCCGGTGCAATCAGGGATGTGCATGCAAGGTATCAGATAGCTAACGAGCAAGACAGCGTTCTGAGCGAGGGTGGGCTGTTCGATGGTCAGTTGGCGATAGGCAAGAACCTTCCGTTGGGTACCGTGCGTTATCCGCTGACAGGTTTTGCTGCTCCGACAAAGTTGAAGCTCACTGTTTTGTTGTCAGAAAAGATAAAAAACCACTGGGATTTCTGGGTCTATCCGTCAGCTTTCTCTGTTGAGCCATTGCAAGGCACTTCAGTGTATATTACAGATACTCTCGATACAAAGGCCCAGAAAGCTCTCAAGAAAGGAGGCACCGTACTGCTGACGGCTGCAGGCAAGGTGACGCTGGGCAGTGACGTGAAGCAGACCTATCTGCCTGTGTTTTGGAATACGTCATGGTTTAAGATGCGACCGCCTCATACCACAGGTGCCTATATTCGAAAGGAGCATCCTCTCTTCAAGCACGGATTCCCTACAGATGACTGGTCGAACCTGAACTGGTGGGAACTGCTGAACAAGGCACAGGTGATGAATCTCATGGAATTGCCGGAGGACTATCAGTCGCCCATACAGCCGATTGACACATGGCATGTCTCTCGCAAGCTGGGCATGCTTATCGAGGCGAGGGTAGGAAAGGGGCGTCTGCTGATGACAACGATGGATATCAGTAACGGTTTGGACAAGCGTCCTGTTGCCCGGCAGATGCGGCAGGCCATACTCAGCTATATGGAAAGTCCCGACTTCCAGCCCACGATGGAACTGCAAGTCGGGACCATACAGGACTTCTTCACCAAACAGGCTCCTCCCGTCAATATGTTTACTAATGAAAGTCCTGACGAGCTGAAGCCGAAGATGATGTGATTCCCATTACTTTGACCGTAAGGAAAGGGTAGCTGGGGGCAGGGTGCTTCTCACCTTGACTTGCAGCTTTCCTTTTTTATGGCTGCTGCGCACCACGATGAGGGCGCGTCCCTTCCATGTGGTCACTTTCGGAGAGGTATAGGGCTCCGTGTCCTTCAGGTCGGCACTGGCTGCTGCCATCAATGAGCCGGCACCTGATACCTCTACGTTGCAGGGGATGGCAGCTTCCGGCACTACACGGCCTTCTTTGTCGACCACTTCCATCGTGACAAATGCCAAGTCCTGGCCGTCGGCTGTGATGGCTGCACGGTCGGCTGTAAGACGGATAGCTGCTGGCTGGCCGGCGGTATAGAGAGTCGCAGTGTCGCCATCAGCATTCACAGCACGGAGCGTGCCTGCCTTATAAGGGATAGTGAAAACGGCTTTGTACTGACAGTCGATGCCCACCTGTTGAGTGCCCACAAGCTGGTTGTCGAGATATAGGTTGACCCATTTCGATTGAGTATAGATTTCTACTTTTATCGGCTTACCTTCCCAGCCCGGCCATGTCCATGACTCCCATGTAGGCCATACGCTCCATTGAGTCTCTTTTATCTCCCCGCGATAGCCGTTCGGTTCGCTCACGGCCATGTAGATGCCTTTCGTCTGGTTCCAGAGCATATCGCGATAATGGCTGATAGGCTTGCGCCAGCCTGTCAGGTCTACATCTCCGCAGTAGGCACCGTGCCAGTCGGGCATGCCTCCGTCGCGGTAGTGCTCACCTTCTATCTCACCTTTGTAATAATAGCGTCCGATGCCCGATTCGCCCAGATAGTCGAGACCCGTCCATACGATATCGCCTACGATATAGGGATAGTCATGGGTGCGCTTCCAGTTAGTAAAGGCATCGCGGGGATAGCTTTCCGTCTGCCACATCACTCTTTTGGGGTCACGCTCGTGGTCGCTGGCGTGCTTGAACATCATGTAGTTGTAGCCGCCGATGTCGAGCACCTCAAAGTGCGGGTCGTAGATTTCCCAGTCTCTGTCCCATGCACAAAGAGCCTCAGTCACAGGGCGGGTGGTGTCACACTCCAGAATTGCTTTCTTCAGTTGTCGGGCCGTGGTGACCACGCGTAGGTCTTTGCGTTCTATCACCTCATTGCCGATGCTCCAGCTGATGATGCTCGGATGGTTGCGGTCGCGCAATACCATGGCATGAATATCCTCGCGGTAGCAAGAGTCTATCAGCGTGGAATAGTCGTAGGTGGTCTTGGCAGAACGCCAACCGTCGAAGGCTTCGTCGATGACCATCATGCCCAGTGAGTCGCAGGCATCGAGAAAGGCGCGTGTGGGAGGATTGTGGCTTGTCCTTATCAGGTTGAAACCAGCCTCTTTCATCAGTCTCACCTTGCGTATCTCTGCAGCATCGAAGGCCATGGCTCCAAGCACACCGTCATCGTGGTGCAGGCAGGCTCCGTTGACGAGGGTCGGTTGTCCGTTGAGCAGAAAGCCACGTTCTGCATCGAAGGAGATGGAGCGTATGCCGTATTTCACTGTCTGCCGGGCGATGGCCTGTCCGTTCTCCTTCAGTGTGACGGTGGTCTCATAGAGATAGGGATGGCTGGGAGACCACAGTTCGGGCTTGTTCAAAATGAAAGAGAGGTTGACAGTTTGAGTGGTATGAGGCATAATCGGGGTACTTTCCGTGTGGCTGCCATTACTACATTCCAGTTCAAACGAACGTTTGCTATTCCCCTCGTTCGCCACGCTGACGGCGAGCTGAACCCTTGCCTTGTTGGTCGAAACTTCTGGTGTGGTGACAAAGATTCCGTTCTCTGCGATATGCAACGGGTCACAGATGGTGAGCCATACATGCCGATAGATGCCGGAGCCGGAATACCAGCGGCAGTTGGGTTGCTCACTGTTGTCCACCTTCACTAATATCTCGTTGTCGCCGTCCTTCTTTTTGTTCAAGTGGGCGGTGATGTCTACAGTGAAAGGTGTATAGCCGTAGGCATGCTGTCCAGCCTTTTGGCCGTTGACCATTACCAGAGCCTTTTGGTAGACTCCTTCGAAGAGCAGTTTCGCCAGCTGGCCTTCCTTCAGTTTCAAACTGCCAGCCTTCAGGGTCTTGCGATACTCGCCCTTGCCTCCTTGATACCATCCGCCGCCAGTACCGGTGGCTCCTGTCTGAGGGTTGGGTGCAGTATAGATGTCCCAATCGTGGGGTAAGTCTACTTTTATGGTCTTTGCGTCTTGCGTGAAAGTCCAGTCTTCGTTAAACAAAAGGCACTTCTGTGCCTGGGAATATTCCGTCAGGACGAGGAGTGCCATTAATGCAAATAGTCTTTGTTTCATTACATGTCTTCGTAAGTGTCGAGATAGGTTACGTGGGTCACAAGATATTCTTCTACGCCGTGCTTGCCGTCGGCACCGCCGATACCGCTTTTCTTCACGCCGGCATGGAAGCCTTGAATAGCCTCGAAGTGCTCGCGGTTGATATAGGTCTCGCCGAACTCCAGTTCACGGCAGGCCTTCACGGCTACGTTCAGATCCTTTGTGAAGATGCTGCTGGCCAGGCCGTACTCACAGTCGTTGGCCATGCAGATGGCTTCGTCGATGGTCTCAAATTCCACCAGAGGAATCACTGGACCGAAGGTCTCCTCATGGATGATGTCCATGTCCTGACGGCAGTTGTCGAGCACCGTAGCTGCATAGAAGTAGCCCTTTTCGCCTACGCGATGGCCACCACAGAGAAGCTTGGCTCCCTGTTTGATGGCGCGTTCCACTTTCTCCGTGACGCTCTCCAGGGCACGCTTCTCCACCAGCGGCCCCATGTCCACCGTGGCATCCTGACAGGGGTTGCCCACTTTTACGGCACTCATCTTCTCTACCAGTATCTTTGTGAACGCTTCCTTTACTTCCTTCTGCACATACACGCGCTCTGCGTTGTTGCATATCTGACCGTTATTGCCGATGCGCGAGTCAACAATCCACTGTGCGGCACGCTCCAAATCGGCATCCTTCATCACGATGGCGGGGGCTTTGCCTCCCAGCTCCAGGCTCACCTTGGTAATGTTCTTCGATGCTGCTGCCATGATGCTCTCGCCTGCTGATACAGAGCCGGTAACAGAAACGATGTCAATCTTCGGCGAGCCAGCCATCTCATTGCCAATCACGCTGCCCTTGCCAGTCACGATGTTGATGACACCGGCAGGCAGACCGCTCTCGTCTATCACCTTGGCGAATTCCGTGCAGTTCTCAGGAGTCAGCTGCGAGGGTTTGATGACGATAGTACAACCGGCTATCAGGGCAGCACCGGCCTTGCGGGCTATGAGGAAGAAGGGGAAGTTCCAGGGCAGGATGCCTGCAACTACGCCGATGGGTTTCTTCGTGAGCAGAATTGTCTCATTGGGGCGGTCACTGGGGATAATCTCTCCTTCGATATGGCGGGCAAAGCTGGCCATGTATTCAAAATAGCTGATGGTGGCACCAACCTCGATGGAAGCCCAGTTGCGCGTCTTGCCCTGTTCGCGCATGATAATCTCAGTGAACTCCTGTTCGCGGGCTTTGATGCCTGCAGCAAACTTCAGCAGATACTGGGCACGCTCGATAGCGGGGGTCTTTGCCCACTGTTTCTGAGCGGCACGAGCTGCATCCAGCGCGCGGTTGACGTCTTCGATGGTGCCTTCGGGTTGGCGGGAGATTACTTCCTCTGTCGAGGGATTCAACACTTCAATCCACTGACCGTTCGAACTTTCGCAGAACTGGCCATTGATGTACATTTGTAAGTCTTTCATACGTGTTAATAGTTGCTTAAAGGTTGTTTTTCTGATAATTCGAAAGCAAAAGTACAAAAAATATTTTAACTTACAAAATTGAGAGCCTGTATTTTAGCAAATTTGTGATGGAAAACCTGCGAATTTGAATAACATGACTTTTTTGAAGTATTACGGCATTGAATTTTGGAATTGAGGGTCAAAAGTGCCTGATTCGTGCATGAAATATTTGTTGTATTAAAAAATTAATGTAAATTTGCAGACAGAAAGTAATAATGACTATACTGATAAATTCACAACAACAAAATGAACAGATTGCTAACTCTTTTCTGCGGGCTGGCACTCAGTAGCCTCCCCCTTCAGTCACAAACAATGTCCTGGACGGCAGATAACGGTAACGGAACCTTTACCAATCCCCTGTTCTACGACGAGTTTTCCGACCCAGACATCCTGCGTGTAGGCGATGACTATTATCTGGCCGGTACCACGATGCATGCAGTGCCCGGACTCGTTATCCTTCATTCTAAAGACCTTGTGAACTGGGAGAACATAGCCTATTGCTTCGACCGTTTCGACTTCGATGACCCCTCGTTCTCGCTCAGCGGGCCCAACGGGAAAGTGCGTGGAGAGATGTACGGAGAAGGTATTTGGGCACCCGCTATACGCTATGCTAACGGCCAGTTCTACGTATTCTCCAATGTCAATGGAAAGGGCTTACAGTGCTATACTGCCAAGGACATACATGGCCCCTGGACGCATCATAACATGAAAGGAAAAATCTACGACCTGAGTGTTCTTTTCGATGATGATGGGAAAATCTATGCCATTCACGGCTATGGTGAGGTGCATTGTACGGAGCTCAAACCCGACATGAGCGGTCCCATTGAAGAGACTGACCGTGTTATTATCCCCAATGGTTCGGCTGTGGGCGAGGGACATCACATGTATAAAATCAACGGCATGTACTACCTTATCTCCACCGACTACCGTCCCAACGGGCGTACCCTCTGCTCGCGTTCAAAAAGTATCTATGGTCCTTATGAGACCTGCGTTATTACGGCCGATGAGACCTTCGGCTACCATGCAGCACCGCTCACCCAATGGCGTGGACGCATCGTTCCTGACGGCAGCAGTTTCCGCATACCTGAAGTGGACAAGGACGCTACGGCCTGTACGAATATTCATCAGGGAGGTATCGTGGAAGGCAAAGACGGACGCTGGTGGGCACTGCTGATGATGGACTTCCATTCCATTGGACGCACGGTGACGCTTGCTCCCATAACTTGGAAAGACGGGTGGCCCTTTCTGGGATTGGAAGGCAACTTGGGGCGAGCCCCGCGTACTTATTTCAAGCCCGATACCAAGATGGGCTGCTACCCCGCAGATTATCAGCCCGAAACTCCGCATGCACCCTACATGCGAAGCGATGACTTCAATGGTAAACAACTGGCTCGCGTTTGGCAGTGGAATCATAATCCGAACGACAAGATGTGGAGTCTGAAGAACGGAAAATTGCGACTGAATACAATGCCAGCCGACCAACTGATGTGGGCTCGTAACTCGCTCACGCAAAGGGTGATAGGCCCTTCTTCGATTACTACTGTGGAACTGTCGGTGAAAGGGATGAAGGATGGCGATGTGGCAGGACTGGGTAATATCAATATTCCCTGCTCTTGGATAGGCATCGTGAAGCAGGGACAGCAGCTCACGCTGCGCTGGTTCTGGCAGGCCGAAAATGATACCATTGACCTGCCAATTACTCTTCCGGAGCAGAAGATTTGGCTCCGCATGTGTGGCGAATATGACGATGACAAGGCGGAATATGCCTATTCTACCGATGGTGAGCACTTCAAGACTGTCGGTCGCGAGATGAAACTGAGTTATCAGCTCGTCACCTTCCAAGGCTCACGCCATGCTTTGTTTGCTTTCAATAAGAACGGGAAGAACGGCGGGTATGCCGAGTTTGATAATTTCACGGTGTTCGAACCAGAGGCAGACCGCTCGAAGAACATCCCCTATGGCAAGGTGTTCCGCATCATCAACAAGGCTACGGGAAAGCCCATGCATGCACTGGCCCATGGCTTGATGTACGATACAGATGCCCGCAACAACTCCAAGGATACGCATTTCCGGCTCATAGAGAAAGGGCCTGGTATGGTGGCTTTGCAGTGCGAGGATGGCCGTTACGTGTTCGTTTCGGGTTTAGGATTGCCAGGCGATGTGCGTCTCACCAAAGATGCTTCGAAGGCAGAAGTGTTCCTCTGGCAAGACTATCTTGACCATGACTTCATGCTGATGTCTGTCCGTAACAACCTCTATATCGGTAAGTCGCCCACTACTGGCAGTCCTTACTCAATGGATTTCAAAGGAGCAGATCCAAGACGCGCTAATGGTTCGGTGCTACATTGGGAGGAAGTGAGTGGTAAGAAGTGAGTGGTAAGAAGTGAGTGGTAAGAAGTGAGTGATAAGAGGTGTGTGGTGAGAGGTGAAAAAAGAGAGAGGTAAAAGATGTCCTCTTACCTCTCACCTCTTTTATCGAGTTAAAAATCATTGATGCTGCTCGCGCAGAAGGTCGTTGACAGTCTTTACGGGGTTGAAAGTACCCAGGGGAACTTCAACGAATACCGTCGACCAGTCGCTCATAGCACCATTCCAAAGACCGGGAAGCTCAAGTGCCTTCAGTTCCTTTCCACCCTTTGACTTGTTGGAGATAAAGCCCGTAGACTTATCTACAAAATCAGGCAGGTTGAACGGCTTGCCCTGATAGTCGCGAACGGCGCATACCAAATCAACAGGGTTGAAGTGTGTGCCCTGAGTGAACATCTTCATGTATTCCTCGTTGTTGGTGTCAATCTGTGAACTCTCAAGAATCTGCAATGACACCGTTCCGTCCTGATTATAAGTGAGGAACGGACCGCCACCTGGCTCGCCCACATTCTTCACTACACCACATACACGCATCGGTCTGTTCAGTTTCCTGCGCAGATAGTCGGCATCCATCTTAGCATTCTTGGGATTCACGCAAAGACACTTTTCTACGAAGTCTGCCATCTCTTCCAGCTGCTGCTCGTCAGCACCTGCATCAAGAATGTGGAGATATTCAAAAGCCTTCTTTTGGAGAGTGACGAGCACACCGGCGATAACCTGTTTCCATTCCACCGTTTCCGGTTTCAGACGGTCGGGCACCACATTGTCGATGTTTTTGATGAAAATAATGTCAGCATCAATCTCATTAAGATTCTCAATCAGCGCACCATGTCCACCCGGACGGAACAACAGGCTGCCATCGGCCTCGCGGAAGGGGGTGTTGTCGGGATTGGCGGCTATGGTATCAGTGGACGGTTTCTGCTCCGAGAACGAGATATCGTATTTGATGCCGTACTTCTGTGCAAACGAGTCGGCCTTCTCTGCCACCTTCTTCTTAAAGAAGTCAATATGCTCATGCGAAACCGTGAAGTGAACATGTGCCTCACCGTTGGAGGCTGCATAAAGTGCTCCCTCTACCAGATGCTCTTCCATGGGAGTACGAGCACCTTCAGCATATTTGTGGAAAAGCAGCATGCCCTTTGGCAACTGACCATAGTTCAAGCCCTCTTTATTCAGCATGTTGGCTGCAATAGCCTTATATTGACCGCTTGCAATCAGTTCCTTAATGCCCTTGCCTTCGTTCTTCTTGCAGACAGCATCCAATGCCTCATAGAAAGCAAACTTCTCAATTTCGGAAAAAAATTTCTTCTCGAAGTCAGTGGTAGGAATGTCGTAGTCAGCATCGACAAAGGCGAACATGTTCTTGAACATACGGCTGGCTGCCCCGCTGGCTGGTACAAACTTTACCACGCGATGACCGTCGGCCTTGTATTGTTCCCATGCATTCTCATACTGCTTACGCATCTCCTCATCAGGAGCCACAATGCCGTTTCCTACAGCAGCTGCAGCTTCTAAACGAAGGAAGGGGAAGCCGGTTTCAAATTCTTTCAGTTGCAATGCAATCTGCTCTTCACTGATGCCGCGCAGAGCAATTTGCTTCAAATCTTGTTGTGTAAGCATATCGGTTTTTAAGTTATTAATAATAAGCCTAGTTATTTACAGAACCGCCTACAATGTCGAGCAGCTCGCTTGTGATGGCCTGCTGGCGGCTCTTGTTGTATTGCAGGTTCAGTTGGCGCAGCAGCTCGTCTGCATTGTCGGTAGCAGTCTGCATAGCCACCATACGGGCAGCATGCTCGGAAGCAACACTGTCGAGCAAAGCGGTGTAGAGCATTAGATGAGCCAGCTTCGGCATGAGCTGTGAGAGAACGGTGTTCATATTCGGCTCCACGATGAAGTTATCGTTCAGCGGTGCCACCTCGTCCTCTTTTGCCACGCGCTTGCGGGCTTTCTTCTTCAGATAGTCCTGTGCTTTCTTCGTCACAACGTTGGTAGTGAGGTCACGCTCATGGTCGCGTTCCAGTTCGCTTTCCAAGTCGATAGGCAAGAATGTCTTTGTGGTCAGAATCTGAGAACCGGCACTCTTGAAATGATGGTAAATCAGTTCCACTCGGTCTACTTCACCCGCAACGAAACGGCGGCCAAGCTCCATGGCCAGC
>Ga0310697_10007184_pt1 | contig 10526 bp, 9 predicted proteins | sample 172DNAGHGlowgp2_FD_203883 | JGI IMG/M metagenome (GOLD analysis project Ga0310697, IMG submission 203883) | Sheep rumen microbial communities from Palmerston North, Manawatu-Wanganui, New Zealand - 1728 DNA GHGlow gp2 (v2) (version 2) | ecosystem: Host-associated > Mammals > Digestive system >...
CATCGCTGACAATTTGCTGGATAAGGCTAAGGGTTGGAAATCAAAGAAATAGGGATTGAGATTGTACCCCATTTTTTTAATCTGATACTTTTTGTTCTGCTATTCTACAATGCTGAACACGAATTTTTTGTTTAGTTTGGAGCGGAGAAGGTACAAGATGAAATAATAAACTGCCACTAGAGCTATGGCCACTACTGAGGCCACTAGTTCCGATGCCCCCACGGCAAGCATCACGGCTATGGCCGCCACCACCACAATGGCGGGTATTATGTAGGCGAAGACCACTGCCAGCAGTCCTTTGCCCGACGATGCCACCACCGTAACTTCGTCGCCAACATGGTATTCCTTTTGCAGTAGCGTGCGTTTTACGTCGATGATTTTGTCGGTTTTGTCGGACATGGAGCAGAGTCCCTTGGCGTGGCACGAGGCACAAGCCGACGCCGATTCTATCTTAACCCTTACAAGGCCGTCGGTTACTTCGGTAACTATTCCTTTATGTTCAGCAATATCAGCCATTTATCTTAGTTTTTTGCAATTTTTTACGCATTTGCCGTCTTTGTTTATCATGTGAATTACGCCGTTTTTCACCACCTCGGCACGGCCGCTCTCGAAATAGGATGCGGACTCGTATTGTACGGCAATCACCATCTTACCGGTGGTGTCGATATAACCCCACCAAACCCCGTCGCGCACCGCCGCCAACCCCTCGCTGAAAGGGTAGGCGTTGGTGTAGATGAGCGGCACCACAACCTTGCCTTTGGCGTTGACAAATCCGAAACGGCCGTCCTTCTCAACCAGCGCCAGTCCGTCGCGGAGCACGTAGGCGTTGGATCGTAGACTGGCGTTGCCGTATTCCACGGGCAGCACAATGCGGCCTTTTTTATTTATGATGCCATAACGTCCTTTCTCCACAACCATCGCCAGTCCGTTCTTGAAACTCGTCACCTCATCGTATTTGCAAGGTACAATGGTTTTGCCTTTGGTGTTGACAAAGCCCCACAGCCCGTCTTTCTTCACAGCGCACATGCCCTCGCTCACACGTTGCATGTCCTCGTAAATGAAAGGTGTTATGGGTTTCAGGTCTTTGCCCATAAGGGCGGCTTCTCCGTTGTAGGCGGCAAAGGTGAATCCGTCCTGCATCTGCCCGAGAATCTCGTATTTTATTGGCAACACTTCCTTGCCGCTATGGTCGATAAATCCGTAGCGTTCATAGGCTTTCACCACTGCCACGCCTTCGGTGAAAGGGTAAGCGTATTCGTATATGGCGGGTATGGCCATCTGCCCTTTTTTGTCGATGAAACCGAAAGTAAGAGTGCCGATGCTGTCGGTGATAACTGATACTACCGCCAAATCTTCGTAAAATGACGAAGCACTGGCGTATGTGGCTGGAATGACGATATTGCCTGCCATATCCAAAAATCCGTAGCGGTTGTTTTGTAGGAACCGTGCCAGTCCGCAGCTGAAATAGTCCAAATCCTCGTATTGGCAGGGTATTACCTCGTGTCCGGTGGAGTCGATGAGGCCGCATTTGCCAACTTCGAGCCACACTTTGCAGTAGCCGTTCTGAAAACGGTCGGTCTCGAGGTATTTGTTGGGGGTGAGTATTTTGCCGTCGTAGCGTTTGAAACCGAACTTGCCGTCCTTGTAAGTCTTTTGTATGCCGTTGATGAAATACAGGTCGCAGCCGCATTCCTCCTCATCCACATAAAGCGAGTCGTTTTGTGCTAACGCACTGACACAAAACAGCGTGGCGAGTGTGGCAAGGACGATTGTTCTGACATTCATGGCTTAAATCGTTTCGATGTTGGAGGTTTCTGTCCATCCGGTGTTGCCGTCGGCAATTTTTATCTTGGCCCAGTCGTTGATTACGTCCTCGATTTCCACCTTGGTGCCTTCGTGCAGAAGGAATTTGTCGGCGGCGTCGCTTTCGGGGGAGGTCTTAACCGAAACGGCGGGCAGCATTATTATAGCTTCGTCGTGGCTGGTGGCGTTGTTGTGGCTAACGCAAAGGTTGATGAACGACAAAATCAGTATCGCCGTAAGGGCCAGACCAGAGAAGAACGACGCTTTTTTGGTGTTGTACGAACGTGCAAGGAAAAACAGCGCCCACACGGCGCAAACGATGAACATAAGAACTATGCACAGAATCGCCCATCCGTTGGTGGAGAGCATACCCACAATGGCGTCGGTCCATTCCGAAAGGAAGAAAGTGGGCATTTCGTTAATTTTGTCGGAGGTTTTGCTGCGGGCGAATTCGAGGCTGTTCCGTATGTCGTCGTCGTTTGGCGAAAGGCGCAAAGCTCGCTCGTAGTTGAGTATAGCGTTGCCGAGACTGCCGTTGCGGAACTCGGCGTTGCCAAGGTTGTAGTACAGGTCGCCCGACTCGTAGCCGGAGGCGAGAATTTGGTTGTAAACCTCGATGCTTTGTGCAAACTGACCGTTTTTGTACAGCTCGTTGGCACGGTTGAACAGGGTGTTGTTGTCTTCGGCCATGATATTTGCCGAAAGTGCCAAGAAAAATGCTGCGAAAGTTATGATGCGTTTCATTGTGTGCGTTGTTTTTCGTTACTTCAACTGGTTTTCGAGGTCGAGAATCATCTGCAGGGCCTGGTTGTATATCGACTGTTTTTTGGAAGTGCTGTCGCCAGGAGCGAAACGAGCGAAATCCACTTCGCCTATTGTCTGCATGATGGTTTGGATAACGTTTTCGGACACGTTCTTGCTTTCCAGCGTGCCCTGTATCGTCTCCGACGATAGTTGCGATGTGGGTATGGTGAATTTGTCGGACACGTAGCCCCAGATGGCTTGGTAGATTTCGACATAGAAACGCTCGTCGTCGTTGTCGGCGAGGAATTTCTCGGCTTTGCGCAGACGTTTTTTTGCCAGTCTTGTGGCTTTGCGCAGACGCACAGCATTGACGTCGGCTTTGCTCTTGCTCACTTTGCGGATGATAATTACCGCGGCAATTGCCAGTATTACAGGCAGTAGGAAGAGAATCCAAAACAGTGCTCCGCCGAAAAACGAGGATCCTTTTTTGTGCAGTCCGGGATTACCTGTCTTTATGTATTCTATGTCGTTGTTAAGCAGTTTTACGTTGTTTTTTGCGGCATCTCCCACACTCGATGTTCCGCCCTCGCCTTTGGCCACATCTATGGTGAATTCGCCGGTGGTCTTGGTTACGAAAGTCTTGCTTTTGGGGTTGAAACATACCAGTTTAGCCGGAGGAATGGTGTATTTGCCTTCGCTGCGCGGAATCAGCACCCATTCGAAAGTCTTGCTGCCCGAAATGCCTGCCGCTGTGCGTTTTATGTTTGAGCTGATTTTGGGGTCGTATGCCTCGAAAGAGGGCGGGAAGTCCACGTCAACGTTGTCGATAAGCATCAGGTTGCCCTTGCCGGAGATGGTGAGGGAGTAGGTAAGGGCCTCGTTGGCTTTCAGTTTCTTGGTGTCTACGCTGCTTTTCACCGAAAGGTCGCCCACAGCGCCGAAATATCCGTCGGGCTCGTCGGGGAGACTCTTGATGTTGATGGACAAAGTATTGGATTTCAGTTTTTTATTCACCACTTGATATTGGCTGCCGCCGAAGAAGGGGTCGTCGAAGAACATGTCGAAAATGCTGCCCGACTGGCGGCGGTTGCTCTGCACCTGCACCACTGCGGCCACCTCGGTGTTGATTGGCGAGAGGGTGAGGGTGCCTGTCTCTTGTGGGAAAAGGGCAATTTTACGTATCTCGTACACGGCGTAGCGGCGACCGTCTATCACCTCTTCGCGTTGTTGCGGATTCTGGTTGTCGTCGGTGAGGTCCTCGCTCCAGAACCCTTTGTTGCTCGGCAGTTTGTCTATCTGGAACTGGCGCACCTGCACCTGTGTGTAGAGCTTGTAGGTTACTATGACTTCCTCGCCTTGGTATGCCGAACCTTTGTTGGCCACAGCCCGTACAAACAGCGTTTTGTCGCTTATCCCAACAGGCTCGGAGTGCTGTTGTTGCTGTTGTTGGTTCCATCCGTTGCCGCCGTTGTTTTGTCGTTGCTGTTGCTGTTGGTTTTGAGCTTGATTGCCTTTTTCAACGGTTATTGTTACAGGGTCGCTGCTTATGGTCTTGCCGTCAACCACGCAGGAGGCGGAGCCTATTGTGTATTGCCCTTCACTTGTGGCGGAGAGGTTATATGTGTACGAAACCTCGACAGACATTGTTGTTTGTCCGTTGATGTTGCGCATGCTTGAGCTGTGCGACTGGAACGGGCCGCCGTGGTAGTTCAGACCTTTGAACGAAGGCGCCTTGAAATTCGACGGCTCGGCGTTAACCTTGAACTGTACCGAGAACCGTTGTCCTACGCTGACGGTGCGGGGTGCGGTAACCGACAATCGCGGGTTTTGCGCCATGGCCGCCACCGATATTACAAGCATCAGGACCCAACACAGTGCCCTGCTGGTGATATTTTGGAATGTCTTTGTTTTAAGAATGTTCATAACGCTCTATGTCAAAGTGTTTTAAGTTGTTGGTATGTGTAGATGTTCAGTCGTGCAAAGATAACGAAATTTTTTGATAGCACGAAGTACGGAGAACAAATGGTGAACGTGTGAATGGTGAATTAGTCTTTATTACCCAATCCGTCAAATTCCGAATTCCGAAATTACCAGTCTTTCTCAACTCTGCCACCGGCAGGAATTTTCACCTTTTGTTTGTCCAAAGTCTTCTGTTCTTTGTTTTTCAGAGCTTCGAGCATGCGTTCGGCATCGGATTTCTTTTTCTGTTGATCTTTGTTCTGTTGCTGCTGCTGTTTTTGCTTATCCTTATTCTGTTGGTCTTGGTTCTGGTCCTGTTTATTTTGCTGGTCTTTATTTTGGTCTTTATTTTGGTCTTTATTCTGGTCCTTGTTTTGGTTTTGTTTGTTCTGTTGCTGGTTTTGTTGGTCTTGGTTCTGCTGGTTTTGGTTTTGTTGCTGTTGTTGTTGCTCTTGTCGAAGCAGTTTCTGGGCCATGGCCAGGTTGTATTTGGTGTTGTCGTTTTTGTCGGAGGCTTTCAGTGAATTTTTGTAAGCGTCCACGGCTTCTTGGTACGATTTTATCGCATCGGGGGTGCCGCGTTTTTCAAGACCTTCCTGCATAGCACAGTTGCCCATGTTATGCAGTGCCGCGCTTTTCTCCTTTGCCGATGTCTCGGGGGCTTCGGCGGCTTTGGCGTAGTATTTCTTGGCCATGTCGTATTTCTTTTGCTTGTACAAGGCGTTGCCCAGATTGTACTGAGCCTTGTAGAAAGTGCTGTCCTGGGCCAGCGAACGGCGGTAGGCTGTCTCGGCGTCGGTGTATTTCTTTTCTTTGTACAGACTGTTGCCCTTGCGTGCCGAACGGCGGTAGTCCTGTGCCTGTGCCGCCCCGCACACTATCATAAGCATTGCCAGAAGGTATATCGTTTTTTTCATTGTCGTAAAGTTTTTACCTGTTTTCGGCGTTTTTGCCAAAGATGTTCCTGTAGTTGAAAATTCTGTTTCTGCGTTCGAAAATTAGTAGCTCGGCCACGAGCAGAAGTATGGCAAAAATCAGCGGGTATTGGAATTTGCTCTCGTATTCGGAAAACATCTGTTCGCCGTAGTTCTGTTTCTCGAGTTTGCCGATGCGGTCCATAATGTCGTCCAAACCGCTGCTGATGTTGTTTGCGGGCACGTAAATGCCGTTGCCTGCATGGGCTATCTCCTGCAGCATCTGCTCGTTCAGCCGTGTGGTGACGGGGTTGCCCTCGCGGTCTTTCTTGTAGCCTAGACGCGTGCCGCGCGAGTATTGCGGTATAGGCACACCGTTGGGTGTTCCCATGCCTATGGTGTTCACCACAATGCCCTCGGCGTAGGCCATCTTGGCCATCTCCACAGCGTCGTCCTCGTGGTTTTCGCCGTCGGAAATAATAATAATGGTACGACTTTTGTTCTTTTCCCAGGGAATGTATTCGTTGCCGTATCCGAAAGTCTCCATGCATTTTGTTATGGCCTCTCCGATGGCGGTTCCTTGATATTCAATCATATCGGTGCTAACAGCGTCGAGAAACATCTTGGCGGCGCCGTAGTCGCTGGTAAGAGGCAGCTGTGTGTATGCCTTTCCGGCAAATATTATCAGCGCCACGCGGTCGTTGCTGAATTTCCCTATAAGGTCGGAAACGCTCTTCTTGGCACGTTCCAGACGGTTGGGCTGCACGTCCTCTGCAAGCATACTGTTGGATATGTCGAGGGCTATGGCCACGTCGATGCCTACGCGCTCGCCTTTCACCATTTTGGAGCCCATCTGAGGATTGGCCACGGCTATTATCAGCAAAAACAGGGCTGCCATCAGTATGGCGAACTTGGTGTGCGATTTGATGTTGGACACGTCGGGGGTGAGCAGGGCATACAGACGGCTGTCGGCGAAAGCTTTGGCTCTTTTCCTGCGTCTAAGGCGCAGATATACGTACAACGCCACAAATGCAGGTATCAGCAGTAGCAAATACAGTAGTATAGGATGTTCGAAGTGTATCATGGCAATAGCGTGTTAAGGGGTTGTTTTGAAATAGGTTAATCCGAGCAGTATCTCCAAAACAAAGGCCACAAGGGCTATTAAGAGGAAGGGCAGTTGCTCGTCTTTGGTCTGGTTGTACTGCGTTACGTCAATCTTGGTCTTTTCCATCTGGTCTATCTCGTCGAAGATTTTCTGCAGCGATTTGTTGTTGGTGGCGCGGAAATACATGCCGCCGTCGGTTTGTTCGGCCATTGCTTTCATCATAGGCTCGTCTATCTCCACTGGTATGTTCTGGTATTGTGTGTGTGTACCGAAAGGAGTCTGCACTTTGAAAGGATAGGGTGCTTCGCCCCGTGTGCCCACACCTATTATATATAGACGTATGCCATAGAGCGCGGCTATCTCGGCTGCCGATTCGGGGTCCACCGAGCCTCGGTTGTTCACACCGTCGGTGAGCAGTATTATCACTTTGCTCACTGCTTTGCTGTCCTTGATGCGGTTGATGGCTGTGGCCAGACCGTCGCCCAAAGCGGTGCCGTCTTCCACGGTGCCGAACTCTATCTTGTCGAGCTGTCCCAGAAGCACGTTATGGTCGATGGTGAGTGGCGTTTGTGTGAATGCCTCGCCGGCAAAAATCACAAGTCCCATGCGGTCGGTCTTGCGGCCTTCGATGAAATTGCGGGCCACTTTCTTGGCGGCTTTCAGACGGTTGGGCTTGAAATCCTCGGCCAGCATGGAGCCCGACACGTCGATGGTCAGCATCACGTCTATGCCCTCCACTTTCATCTCCTGACGGCTTAGCTTAGTCTGCGGTCGAGCCAACGCTATTATCGCCGCGGTCAGGGCTATGATGCGCAGCACGAAAACCAACGGCCTGAGCCGCTGGCGCAGTGTCTTTTTTGCCTTGCCGGAAAAGAAACTGATGTTGGAGAAATGCAGTTCGGGTTTCTGTTTGCGGTATTTTATCAGATACCACGCTATTGCCGCCGGCACAAGCAGCAGCAGGAAAAGCAGTTTGGGATTGGCGAAAGTTATCTGTGAGAGCATGTGCTATTCGGTTTTTTCTTGTTGTTTTTGCTGCATCTGTAGCAGACGTTGTTTTGTGGCGTCGGCGGTGTTCGATACAAAATCCACCGAAAGGCTCATCGAGCGGTCGTGTTCCCACGGCTGCGGCTCGGCTTTGGCGAATTTTACAAGGTCGGCGGTCTGCAAAATCTGACGCAGGTTGTCATTTTGTTCGGCGCTGATGTCGGGCGTCTCGGCGCAGGCGTCGGTAATCTGGTCCGAAGTCATCTCGGTGGCGTCGATGTCGTATTGGTTGTAAAGGTACTGACGTAATATGTCGGTGAGGTTGGTGTGGTAGTCTTTCACACGTCCCTGTTTCCAAAGACCTTCTACACGCAGTTGCTCCAGTTGCTCCAGCGCGAGGGTGTCGGGAGGAATGGCCGGCTTGGCGGGCTCGGTGACGTTGTTTTTCCTCTTTCTCAGATATTTTACCAAGAACCACACTCCCACGCCTATTGCGGCAAGAGCCAAGGCTAGTAGCAACCAAGGCAGTATCTCTTTGAAAGTGAGAGGTATGCGCATCACATCTTCGATGTCTTTGATGGCTTGGTTGGTATCCACTTCAACGGTGTTCACCGCCAGCAGCAGGGGCTCGGTCCAGAGGGTTTCCATGGCAGTGTCGTTGCCGGTCTGCACCCTTACTACAAGTGGACCAATGGTGTCCACGCCTTCGGTGAAGGATGTTATGGTGGAGCGCTGGTTTATTTTCAGCACCTTGCCATTGTCGTCCATGGTGGTGTCCTGCGTCTGGGCTATCACCTCGATGTTGCCATGGGCTATTTCGTCGGGTGCGGGGAAAAGCACAAAACCGTTGCCGGGGTTTTCGGCCGAGATGGTGAGGGTTACGTGGTCGCCGATAGTAATGCCGTTGGTGTCGGTATAAGCCTGAACCTTTATCTGGGCAGTGGCCGGGATAGCAACGCTGAGCAACAGTAATAATAATATGTGTATCGTCTTGGTCATGATGTGTTACATTTTTTGTCCGCGCAGTTTGAAAAGTTTCATAAGCGGTTTCACATAGTCGTCGTCGGTGAAAATCAGGGTGTTGTCGATTCCGAATTTCGAAAACAGGTTGAGTGTCTGCTGTTCGTGGTCGAGATAAGCTTTGCGGAACGCCGAGCGTACTTCGTCGTCGGAGGTGTCGAGGCAGATGCGGCGTTGTGTCTCCTGGTCGAAGAAATTCACCATGCCCATGCGTGGCAGCTCCGTCTCGTTGTGGTCGGCAATGCGCAGCGCCACAAGGTCATGTTTCTTGGAAGCTATCTTCAGGGCATCGTCGTAGCCTTTGTCATAGAAATCGCTGACAATAAAGGTTGTGGAGCGTTTCTTTATTACATTGGTGAAATATTTCAGGGCTTGCGACAGGTCGGTGCTGCTGTTTTCCGGTTCGAAGGTTATCAATTCGCGTATGATGCGCAGGATATGCGTGGAACCTTTTTTCGGGGGTATGAATTTTTCTATCTTGTTGCTGAAGAAAATAACGCCCACCTTGTCGTTGTTCTGTATCGCCGAAAAGGCAAGCACAGCGGCAATCTCGGCAATCATCTCGCGTTTTTGTCGCACCTGTGTGCCGAAATTGTTGGATCCGCTCACGTCGATAAGCAGCATCACGGTGAGTTCGCGTTCCTCCTCGAAAATCTTTACGTAGGGGTGGTTGAAACGTGCTGTAACGTTCCAGTCGATATTGCGCACGTCGTCGCCGTACTGGTACTCGCGCACCTCGCTGAATGCCATGCCCCTTCCGCGGAAAGCGGTATGGTACTCGCCCGAGAAAAGCTGCTGCGAGAGTCCACGCGCCTTTATCTCTATCTTGCGTACCCTTTTGAATAAATCTTTCTCGTTATCCATCTGATATTTAGTTCAAAAGATTTCTGGTGTTGCGTATTGCTGTCTAATTAGGGCACTTCCACGCTGTTGAGTATCTCGTTGATTATCTCCTCGGAGCTGATGTTCTCGGCTTCGGCTTCGTAAGTGAGTCCTATACGGTGGCGCAGTATGTCCATCGAAACGGCACGAATGTCTTCGGGTATCACGTAGCCGCGGCGTTTGATGAAAGCGTAGGCCTTGGAGGCGATAGCCAGATTTATCGAACCACGCGGCGAAGCGCCGTAGCTTATCAGCCCTTTCAGTTTGCCGAGGTTGTAACTCTCGGGGAAACGGGTGGCGAAAATGATGTCGGTTATGTAGTTCTCGATTTTCTCGTCCATATATACGTCGCGGACCACCGAGCGGGCACGTATGATGTCTTCGGGACGCAGCACGGGCTTTATCTCGCCGCTGTCCTTGGCAAGACTCTGGTGCAGTATCTGTTTTTCCTCTTCTTTTTTTGGATACGAAATCACCACTTTCATCATAAAGCGGTCCACTTGGGCTTCGGGCAGGGGATAAGTGCCTTCCTGCTCGATGGGGTTCTGGGTGGCAAGCACAAGAAAAGGCTCTTCCAGCTTGAAAGTATTCTCGCCTATAGTTACCTGACGCTCCTGCATGGCTTCGAGCAGGGCGCTCTGCACCTTGGCGGGGGCACGGTTTATCTCATCGGCAAGGATGAAATTGGAGAAAATGGGACCTTTCTTAACGTTGAAAGTCTCGTTTTTCTGACTGTAGATAAGCGTTCCGATAAGGTCGGCGGGCAACAAGTCGGGAGTGAACTGTATGCGGCTGAACTTGGCCTGAATGGCCTCGGCCATCGAGGTGATGGTTAGTGTCTTGGCCAAGCCCGGAACACCTTCCAAAAGAATGTGGCCGTTTGCCAAAAGGCTTATCATCAGGCTCTCTATCATGTGTTTCTGTCCCACGATATTTTTGCGCATCTCCGAGTTGAGGATGTCCACGAAAGCGCTCTCGCGTTCGATTTTTTCGTTGAGTTCCCGTATGTCGATTGTCTCTTCCATTGATATGATTTTTGATGTTATTATTAATGTAATGTGCACCAAAAACGACAAAATTTGTTTTATTCGTATATCGTCAATATTAAAAAA
>Ga0310697_10007187_pt1 | contig 10525 bp, 8 predicted proteins | sample 172DNAGHGlowgp2_FD_203883 | JGI IMG/M metagenome (GOLD analysis project Ga0310697, IMG submission 203883) | Sheep rumen microbial communities from Palmerston North, Manawatu-Wanganui, New Zealand - 1728 DNA GHGlow gp2 (v2) (version 2) | ecosystem: Host-associated > Mammals > Digestive system >...
TGATTCGTATTTAATGGCGGCGGCACCAAAATATTATATTGGTAATGCATACAAGGTTGATGATGTTCAATATATCCCATCAGAAGATTTAACATACAATCAAACCGGTATTGCTGGTATTATCCCAGCGGAATTAAACGGTCAAAAAACAACAAATGGCGAAACATTTGAATCTGCACAAATGTTGGCGACCAGTAAAACTTTGCCTTTGCCAACAATTGCCAAGGTCACAAATTTGGACAATGGACAATCTGTGGTTGTGCGTGTGAATAATCGTGGTCCATTTGTAAATACACGTATTATGGATTTATCACCGGCGGCGGCGCAAAAAATCGGTATAAATTCACAGGCCAAAGTGCAAGTGCAAGTTTTGACAGATCAATCATTGGCGGTTAAAAACACAACAATCGGCGCAACACAACCAATTGTCCAAGAAACAACAGTAGAGGTTGCCCCGGTCGAATCAGCCCAGGTTCAACCACAACCTGCCCCACAGCCAGCACCGGTTGCAACAGGTGATTATGCGGTTCAGTTGGCGGCGTTTTATGCCGAAGACAGTGCGGACGCAATGGTTCAACGCATGAAAACATATGGTGATGCGGTTGTCGTTAATGAAGGCGGCATGTATAAAGTTCGCATTATCAATCTGGACGCGGCACGTGCAAAAAGTGTTATCAACGCATTGCGCACAAACGAAGGCATGGCACCAGGATTGTTAAAAGATGGTCGTTGGGTCAATGCCGACAGCATTTAAAAAACATTTCTTCTTTGAAAGCAAGACACCTGGCGGAAAAACCGGGTGTTTTTTATTTTTATTTGCAAAACGCAAAAATTTTTTTATATGATAGAAACTGAATACAGTGGGAATTGTATTCGGGGCTGTAGTAAGCCTTAAAACCACCCAGTGCAAGATTTGCATTGTTATCCCGGCAAAGACCGATTCGATTTATCGATGATGTTTTTGCGAATATTTTTGATAACTTGTTAAATTTTGCACTGACTGTATATAAATAGATATGTCAGTGCTTTTTTTGCGCTGAATATTTTGTATGCAGAAAAATTCGATGATTTACCCCATACCAACCAAAACAACTTTTGGTCGGGGTGCCGCATATACGAAAAGATATGCGGAGTCATTCGGTGAGTTTTGATTTACTAACACCCCGACCGCTTTTTCCATTGTGATGGCGGTTTTTTTGTTTGGGATTTGGCCCCGAACTCAACTCCCGTAATGGGTGTGTGGGGAAATACCCGCAACCCAAAAGACAGGCTTTTGACCAAACAAAAAACCGCCAAACAAAATAAAAAAATCACAAAGGGGGAAAAGGAAATGAAAAAAATATTATGCGCATTGTTGGGAATGATACTGACATTGCCAGGTTTTGCCGCGTGTCCGTCGGGACAAGTCGAACAAACATATACATCGGCAACCGGAACAGTCACACAAAACGGCACACCGTCGCCAGATAACCCAATCGAACCAGTCTTTTATCAACAAGGCGATATGATTCTGCGCAAAGTCGGCGATGTCGCGGATTCATACGACGCAACCACTGGTAAAATCACCCGTCGGGTCGGTGTAAAGGTGCTTGATGGAACTGAGAGTGTAACAGCTGCACTTAGCGAACAAACACCGTGTTTTAAAGTTTTCAAAGACTTTAATGTGCAATCATTTAGCAATCCAATTTCCTGCACTCACTATCAATATGAATCTGTATTCTGGGCTTATGCTGATAAACATTATAAATGCTCATTCGGAACTGGTGCGGCAGGAAATTTACCTCTATGGTTGTCAGCCGATGGAATTACGACTGTTGATGACTTCAAAGCCTACCTTGCCGACCAATACGCAAATGGCACACCGGTCACAGTGTATTATCCTTTGGCGACGGAAACCACAGAAACTTGGATCGAAGAATCATATTGTCAGTCCCCAATCAAAATTGCAACGACCGCTTACAACAGCGCGCGGTTTAGTCCGGTGGTGACGGAATTGAACGACACTATTGCGACGATACGGTCGGTCGTGACAAATACTATCAATCAAACCAAAGCCATTGCGGATTTGCAGGCAACCAAACAAACCCGCCCGGACGAGAACTGCCCCGCCGGTAAAAAATGCCTGCTGGTCGAAGACGACGCCGGCCAACCCCATTGGTACGAGATTATTGAAAACGCATACGGTTTGCCAAGTGGTTATACGGGGTTGGAGTATTTAAAGAGTAATACAGGTACGTATATTGATACCGGATACAAAGCCAACCTGAACACAAAAATGGTTGTTGATTTTGCCGTAGGTCATGAACAGCCAACCGGTAATACTTATATTTTTGGTGAAAATTCCAATGGAGACAATAACAAATGTTTCTACATGGCAACAAAGGCTGGGTCTTTGTTATATGCACAGTTTGATACTATTTCAAGACAAATTGTAACTGACCCAAGTTATGTACCAAACCAAAAGTATAGAACTACACTCAGCAAGGATGGTTGGTATGTAGATAATGTGTTGGGTGCTACATATAATGGGGCTACAGCATTTACAACAGATAATACTTTGTCATTATTTAAAGCGTCTCGTACAGCTGCCCAATCTGGAATTATTATCTATCAAGCAACGATATATGAAAACGACACCCTTGTTCGTGACTTTATCCCTGCAAAACGCAACAGCGATAATGTCCTGGGGTTGTACGACTTGGCTAACGATGTGTTTTATACAAATGCAGGCACAGGGACATTTGTTGCGGGGCCGGAAATTTAATACCCCCGCCACCGCTCGCCAAAAGGCTCCGCGGTCCCCCTCCCCACGGGGGCGGAATTACCACCCCGCACCCCTCCAAGAATCACCCACAAAAATTTCATTTTTGCGGGACCCGATAGAGGGGAACTTAAACTCCCATTCGGGAGTTTTTTTAAAGTGCAGAGTTTTATTAAGGTCGTCATCCCGGCGAAGGCCGGGATCCAGTTGGCTATGCCAACTTGCGTAATGTTGCATAATGACACAAGTTTTGCGGAACGCAAAACTGGATACCGCCCTCCGGCGGTATGACGAATTGGTGTGTTTTTTGTTTTGCCTATAACCCCCTCCGTCAGCTACGCTGACCATCCTCCCCACAGGGGCGGAATTAAAAAAAAATCGCCCAAATGGGCGATTTTTTATCTTTGTAATAATCTTGAACGATGAATTGGTAATACCGTTTTTACATTTGTTATCATACCGGGCACACTGCGCACCATTTTTATTAAATCTGGGTTTGCACGATTATCACGTGGGTGTGTAATATAGTCGGGTTTAATACCCACAGCGCGAAAATCAGCCGCATTACATGTGTTTTTTTGACGCACAGCCAAATCGTTTTGCATTACCGCCCTGTCCCGCGCAATCGCCATATTGTCCAATTTCAATGTTGAAAACCATGCAACACGAAAATCGTACATATTATCCAAATGATGCGATTTAAACCAATCTATCATTTCACGAGTGTATCGCGGTTCAATAACGTCATATATTAAATTTTGCCCAATGTGCGAATATATTTCATTTGCCGGAACACCATATAACCATTTTTTATCGCCGGGTTTCCAAAATGATTCATTTACAAACAAATATGTTGCCAAACCACCGTTTGCGCGTTCATTTTCAAACCAATCTTCGTCACGAAAATAATATGATACACCATCAACCTCGTCCGCACGACGACCGCGTGTCGTGGCGGAAATCAGGTTATAAAATGCCCCAGATGGCACAACATTTTTTTTGAAAAATGTTTTACCTGTGCCAGATTCGCCGTTCAAAAATAACATTATAGGTTTAGACATGAGGGCATCCTTTTTTTCTTTCGTTGATGTTTATAACCCCCTCCACCTGCTTTCGCTTCGCTACAGCAAGGTCCCCCTCCCCAGGCGCTGACGCGCCAGGGGCGGAATCCCACACCCCGCCCTGCGGGCACCCCTCTGTGACCACCCACGAAATTTTGCAATTTCGCGGGGCCTGATAGAGGGGAACTATTAATCTTCCTCTAAGAAACTGTGCAATTTACGACGACGCGTTGGGTGATTTAATTTCTGTAAAGCCTTTTGTTCAATTTGGCGAATACGTTCGCGTGTCACACCCAGATAACTGCCGACCTCTTCCAATGTGCATGTGTCGGTGTTGATTCCAAAACGTTTGCGCAATACGGTGTCTTCTTTGTTTTCCAATTCCGATAATACCTGGGTGACGATTTTACGCAAATTCTTTTGTGCCGCAAACACAAATGGATTTTTCGCTGTTTCGTCCGCAATAATTTCAATACGCGAACTGTCGTCTTCGGTGCCAACGGGGGCCTCTAATGAAATTGGTTTCAAATTCACCTTCATAGCCTTGTGAATCTTATCCACAGGCAAATAGATGATTTTTGACAATTCTTCGGCGGTTGGGCTGCGTCCGTATTTATGCAAAAACTGGCGCGTTGCACGTTGTATTTTGTGTATATTGTCAATCATATGCACAGGAATACGAATTGTGCGCGCCTGGTCGGCAATACTGCGCGAAATTCCCTGTTGAATCCAGTTTGTCGCGTATGTTGAAAATTTATTTCCCAAACGATAATCAAATTTATCCACAGCCTTCATCAAACCGATATTGCCGTCTTGGACCAAATCAGAAAAATCCAGACCCAAACCACGATTGCTGGATTTTTTCGCAAATTTAATAACCAAACGCAAATTCGCCTCTATCATTTCGCGCTTTGCACGTGCGGATTCGGCCTGGCCACGACGAACCAATTCAACAACCTTTTTATATTCAGCCGTCGGTTGCCCTGTTTCGTTCGCAATGTTTGTTATGTCGGCTTGAATCTTTAAAATTTCGGCCTCGTGATTTTTAGCAAAGTTCGCCCAGACCGGATTTTTATGCTTTTGCAATTTTTTAACCCAGTTGCGATTGATTTCATTGCCAACGTATTCCGCCAAGAAATCTTCGCGTTTAATTTTGTTCGCCATTGCCAAACGCAATAATTTACCTTCGAGTCCCATTAACAACTGGTCACGTTTGGTTAATTGTTCCAAAATTTCGGTAATACGGTCATCACTCAAACGGATTTTACTGACATTTTCGAATAATTCCAGACGCATTTTGTTATATTTCTTTTCCAATTCTTCGTCAGGTTTATTCGATGTCAGCAGATTTTCCAAACGATTGGCCTGCAATTTTTGCATGCTGTTAAATATGCGTTTAATTTTCGCAAATAATTCATCAACCAATGGACGAACGGTTTCTTCCATAACTGGAATTGGCACACCAGAAGACCCACGCGGTGTTTCTTCTTTTTTGATGCCGTCATCATCTTCATCATCGTCGTCGTCGTCATCTTCGATAGATGCGGTGGATTCTTCTAAATCGTCCAAATCGTCGTCGTCCAAATCTTCGACATGTTCAACACCCTTGGATTTCAGTGTTTCCGAAATCGCCGCCAAAGATTTTTGTTCGGCCTCGGACGAATACATAACTTCCAAATTGATGATATAACGCAGGCGGACCTCGTCATTGGCAAGTTGTTGATACCAGTTCAACATAGCCTGGATTGTCATAGGACTTTCGCATAAACCATACACCATCAGGCGCGATGCGGCCTCGATACGTTGGGCGATTGCAACCTCGCCGGCGGCGGTCAATAACTGGACCGTTCCAATTTGTTTCAGGTATGATTGGACGGAATCTTGGACCCCCAAGACCAAACTGCCGGTTTGACTGCGTTCCAATTGTTTTGCGTAATGGTCATAATCGTCTTCATTGACATCAACCTGTTCAGCCTCGGCATTTAGGAGGTCGCGGGATTTATCGTGCGGTTGCTCATCTTCGTCTTCTTCGTCACGATAATACCGGTCCATGTCTTTGGAAAAGTTTTCAGATTCCACCATTTCCAAGCCCAAATCTTGTTGGAAAAAGTCCATCAATTCGGCCTGTTCAGAATCCGGAATTTCGTCCATACTTAACGCTTCGTTAAAATCACTTTGCGAAAAATAACCGTTTTCAACCGCAGAAAATGCCAGGTTTTGCATATTTTCTGACAATGACTCAATCAACATTTTCGTTGCTTCGTCCAATTTTTTAGCCATCAACACACCTTTGTTTGATTAAATGCGTGAAAAAATTTTAATTGTTCTTTTGTGCCTTTTTTTGAGCCTTGGTGACCTCGTCTTTTAATAAACTTTCAGACACCAAACCCAATGTCACAGGATTGCAAATCTTGATTTCTGTATAATCTTTGGCGGTTTTTGTTCGCAACGATAAAACCGTTGGTTTCGTACTGCGCATCAAATTCGCAATTTGACCGTCAGATAATTCAGGATAATTTTTCAATAACCACAAAATGCTGCCCTTGCGATTTTGACGATGCAATTTCGGTGTGTATCCACCCTTGGACCGATTGGAATTTTGCGCGTCAATTATGTTTTGCGCCAATGTTAAACGCATTGATGGATCTTGTTCCGCAGCCTTGATTTGTTCGCGGGTTATTTGTCCCGCCAATACAGGATCCAAACCTTGAATTTTATTACTTTCGGCATCAGCCAAATTTTTGATTTCTAATTCGTGCATTCCGCAGAATTCAGCAATTTGTTCAAATGTTAATGATGTGTTTTCAATCAACCACAACGCGGTAGATTTTGGCATATATGGGTAATTCATGAAAAATCCTTTTTGTAACGCCACAAAATATAGTCTAAAACGCGCCTGAATTCAAGTGTTTTTTTTATTTTTTTATTGTGATTTTTTACTGTCCCGATTTTGCACGATTTTTTATTTCAAAATTTTCGCAACAGCAACCGCATTGTCACCCAAATTTGCACGCGAATTCATAACAACACGAATTGACAGCCCCGCCAAATATCCGTATCCAGCCCAGCCATTTAACAAAAACGATTTTACAATAGAATTCCCTTCGTTAATATCGTTTGCAACAATTATGTTCGAATTACCCGATTGGGTAATCGATTTTGTGTTTCGGGCATTTTGCGACAAACAGCAATCCAGTTGAAAATCACTGAAATCCGCCAAATTCGAATACAGGCGCGAACATTCTGTCACCAATAAATGACTGTCGCAGGCGGTTGGATTTTTTATGTTAAAATGCCCAGAGTGATTCAAAAATGTGACAATCGGGCGAATAGCACCCAATATGTTTGTTCGTGCGCAAAAATCAATCGCGTTTTTCGTAATCTGGACACGCGTTGGCAAATCTGGAAATTGATTTAATGCGGCATCTGTGACGATAAAATTCGATAAATGCGCCGGTGCAGCTTCGGGTTTTTCAAAATAAAAACAATGACTTATAAAATTTTTGTTTGGATTAAAGCGGCGCAAAATCAAACGCAAAAAATCGTCCGAATTTATCAATTCTTTGACAATAATATCATCATTTGTCACCCCATCAAATTTATAAAAATCATTAAAGTCAAACCAGCTATTTTCAGCATCATTTGCCGGAACATTTGTTAATTTTTCTTTGTCGTAAATATGGTAAATCATTTTTATATTGCCCCTTTTCAATCTGCAACAATACAACTATTCATGATAAAATGTAAATCAATTTATTCACATATATTGCCAAATTTTATCGGCAACATTTTATTCAGGTCGTTTGGCGACATTTCAACCTGGGTGCCACGAATACCGGCACTGAAAATTATCGTTTCAAAATTTTGCGCGGACGCGTCCAAAACAGTTGTAAAAATCTTTTTCATACCAATTGGCGAACAACCACCATGGATATAACCGACCCGACCCAGTAATTCGCGCTGGGGCAGCATATTTAACGATTTTTCCCCGACACACATTGCCGCACTTTTTAAATTTAATTCCAATGCCACAGGCACCATAAAAACAAACAATTTGTTCGATTTATTTGTTGTGACCAATGTTTTAAAAACAGATGCCGGATTTTGATTTAATGCACGCGCAATGTCAATCCCGGTGCTAAATTTTTCCGGGTCATAAAAATATGTTTTATAACCTATATGCGCCGCGTCCAGCATACGCATAACATTTGTTTTTGTTTCCATAGTGCTGTCATTATAACAGAAAAAATCGCCAGATAAAGTTTTATCTGGCGCTTTGTTTTTTATTTTATATCATTGATTTGCTGGGTCACCCATTTGGTTAATTTACGACCAACCCCACTGCCCCATGATGACCAACCGTCCATATCAACAATACAGTTTTTACAAAGTGCGGCAACATCATCAAAACTTTGACCGCGACCACCACCACTGTGCGTGACAAACGGAATTACATTTTTATCGGTCAGGTTATATTTTGCCAAAAAACTTTTAACCGGTTGCGATATATGATTTGCCCAGACGGGCGAACCAATGAATATAATATCATAATTTTCGGGATTAATATCCGTTGGTGCTAATGGCGGTAGGTAATTATTTTCTATTTCTTGTTCCAGTATTTTGCGACGTTCTTTTTTATCATCGGGATATTGTTTATCAACCTGGATTTTATACAGTGTGCCACCTGAGGCATTTGCAATTGCCGTAGCAGTTTTCTCTGTTTTTCCGGTCAGAGAATAATACGCAACCAATATGTTTGGATTTGTTGGTTCTGCGTTTGCATATCCGCCCATCATCAAAGGCAACGCAAATGCTAATATTTTTGTGAATTTCATGATATTTCCCCTCCCTGTTATGTTTTTTATGTTATTATTGCAACGTGCGTGTTGCAACAGGAAGGAAAACATAATAAAAACCTTGCATTCCGATATAGGGCATTTTTTTATCTGGTTACAAGAAAATGTTCAGTTGCTTTCTGCAATTGCAATTGTTGCACAATATTTGGATTATCGCTTATTTCACGCAATTTGTATGGCGTATCACCCATTATCTGTGCTATTTCGGCGTTTGACAAACCTTTTTGGTATTTGGCGCCATGTTTTTGCACTAATTTCGCATCAGATTGTGTCGCAGCTGTTTTTTCCAATTCAACGAAGGCATTTTTATATTTTTTAATGGCTTTTTGCAATAAATCATACTGTTCTTGTTTGGACAAATACACAAACGTTCCCAAAGATACAAATACGCCTTCGGCTTCATCGTCTGATTCTTTATTCAGAACGGCCGTCGGCAATCCCATTTTATCTGATACTGTTTGGAAAACATGGTTCGCAACCGGATTGTTTTCAAACGCATGTATTTGGACAGTTTTATTATGCTGGCGCAAGACGTGTTCCCATGGCGAAACACCGCGCCCAAAATCAACAACATCAACAAATATACCTGTATCGTCTGCATCTAGTTTATCGGTCGTAAAATTCAATGCGTCCAAGAAACGTTTTGCGTAATAATAACTGCGATATTTAACAGCAACCGTATCCAAAAATTTGGAAACCTTAACCGGCGAAAAATTCAACACTATGCGCGTCAATGGACCCGTATATTTTTTGAATTCCGGTTGTTTTAGTGTTTGTTTAAGTTGCAAATTCCATTCGTGTATCAGTTGAAAATCCGCATCAGAAAACTTTGGCAAAATATCACGATAACGGGTTAAAGCCCCCTCAAGACAATAACTGCATGCAACAGGGATGTCTATTTTGCTGGGTAAGGTTTTAGTAAAAACATTTTGTGGTGTATATGTTTCTTCGGGCCAACGTGTTGCCAAACACCGATGCAATCCGGTATTTGTATAACCGTTACGATTCATACATTTTATGGATTTTTCATTATTCGGCATTACATTTGCATGCAAAGATGTAAGTCCCAGATTAAACGCAGCGTAATCTTGTATCAAAGATATTGCAGAATCAACTTTGCCGCCATGCCCAGAAAAAGTTAACCCCCAAAGCTCTGCGGTTTTGTCTTTGGTATTTATCCAATCCAAGCCACACATACCGATTGGCGTACCATCATCGTAAATAATAAAACTTTCAACGTATGTTTTTCCATGATTCAACAAATGGTTTAATTTTGTGGCATTTTTATATAATACAAAGCCACCCAGAAACATATAAAATCGCAATTTATTTGGTGTTATTTGCTTGTTTGCCCAATCAAACCACGATGAAAATCTGTTGCGTTCAGACTCCAAACGTTTCCACATTTCGGCACCATTTTTGATAGCACGCGACAAATTTAACTTTTTTATCTCAACTGACATTATTTTTCCTTTGTTGAACATAATATAATACAAAAATATTATTTTGTCAATATAATTTGATAAAAAGAAAAACGCCCATATGGGCGTTGTTTTATTTTTGCAACATAGCCTCCAGATATTTTTTTATTGCTATATCTTGGGGCGTCATTCGTTTTAAATCGTTTTGCAGTTTTTCTTCTTCATGTTGTGCGGCTATCTTGGCATCTAGTGCCTGGGGCAAGTCACGATCCAAAAAGCACATCGTATCAAAATCGTTTTGATAACCTGTATCCTCCTGGATAGTGGCCACATTAGTAATAGTTAAAGTCAAACGAAAATCAGAACTGGTAAACCTACCATCTGGTCTTTCTATATTCTCACGTTTTAATGAATAGATTTCTTGTT
>Ga0310697_10007189_pt1 | contig 10524 bp, 3 predicted proteins | sample 172DNAGHGlowgp2_FD_203883 | JGI IMG/M metagenome (GOLD analysis project Ga0310697, IMG submission 203883) | Sheep rumen microbial communities from Palmerston North, Manawatu-Wanganui, New Zealand - 1728 DNA GHGlow gp2 (v2) (version 2) | ecosystem: Host-associated > Mammals > Digestive system >...
TTTATATGTATAATGTTTGTCCTTATAGACGACGGCTATGTTGTCGGGAACAAGCCTTGCCTGCTTGGCAAAGAGCGAAACGATGGTCTGCGAGGCATCGTATTCAACATCCGTTTGGTTGAAACTATCCAGCAGAGCCTTTTGCTCGTCGCTAAGCAAAGACACACTCAACAAAGGCGCATCGGGCTGACGCATAAAGGCGGCAACAGCCAGGCTGACAGCCTCGGCCAGGCTCTGCATCAGGCTTTGGGTGTATCGACCGTCGTCATATTCTATGTACACGCAGTTCTCGCCATTGAATTCCCTGATGTAAAACGCAATGCGGAACTTGGGCACATTTAGCTCAAGGTTCTCCATCTCAAGCGATGTGCCCTGACACTTGTAGTCAGTAAACAGCCCAAGCTGATAGGCGAACATTATTTCGGCAGTCAGGTCGTAGTCCGAAGCAATCTGGGCAAAAGGATAGTTCTCGTGAGTGAGCGTCGTGTCGAAGTCCTCGCTCGTTTCCCGTATGAACTCCATTACGCTTTGCGAACCGATGTTGGCGCTGAGGGCAAGCGTGTTGACGAACATGCCTATCGTGCCTTGAATGCTTAGGTTGCTGCGACCTCCGCTGATTGTGGTGATGCACAGGCGCTCGTTGTTGGAGAAGCGCGACAGGGCATAGAACACGGCAGCCAATGTGAGGTGGGCCGGCGTGACCTGATGCTTGCGGCAGAAGTCGCTGATGGCATCCATGTCGATGGCAGAAGAGGCCACTCCTATGACGCCCTGGTCATGCGGATTCGTCAAGTCAGACGGAATCTCAGTCGGTCCCTCGACTGCCCCCAAGCGACTCTGGAAGTAGTCGCGTGCAGCGGCATAGTCAGCACCTTTCTCTGCCTCCTTCTCTGCCACGACGAAGGCCGCATAACTCATAACCTCAGGTTCTATCTCGCCGCCATTCATCAAGTCGCACAACTGATGGAGGAAGATGTCGTAAGAACCGCCGTCGAACACGAGATGATGGAAGTCCGTGAGCAGATAGACCTTCTGCGATGTCTTCACAATCTCCAGCCGATACAAAGGTCCCTTATTCAGGTTGAAGGGCTTCACGAACTCGAGCTTATAGTTCGACAACTCGTCCTCGCTCATCTCCGTCAACGGGATGTCGATGGCCTGCTCGAGGTCCTGCACCTGAGTAATCTCGGTGTTTTCTGTCTCGAAATGAATGCTCAGCTCCGGATGAGCCTTCACAAATGTCCTTAGGGCCGCAGCAAGTGCCTGGACATCGGTCGTGAGCGGGAACGCTATCTTCAGTGGTATATTGTAGATAGTCGAGGTGGGGTTCTTCATGCAATCCACATAAACGCCTGTCTGAGCATAGCTCAATGGAACCTTATGGAGTTCTTGAACAGGCTGGGCTTCCTGTGTCGAAGAGGTTGGATGGGTTGCGCCTGGCTGCATCAAACTCTTCAAGATTTCATTCTCGATGCTTTGCAGCGTACCTGTCTTGACGAGTGATTTGGCATCGAGGGCAACATCGTAACGCTTGTTGATGAGTACCGCAAGCCTGATAGCCGAGATGGAAGTGAGTCCGGCATAGCCGAGGATTGTCGTGATACCAAAGTCTTTGTTGTTCACGATGCCTGCAATCATATCGAACAGCTCTAGCTCGAGCACATTCATCGGCGCATTGACTGCCTCAACAGCCTCAACCTTCTTCTCCGGCTTGGGCAGGGCACGCTTGTTGACCTTCTGGTTCTGGTTGAGAGGTATGGCGTCGATCTGCATCGTGACAGCAGGCACCATGTATGGCGGCTTCTCTTCGAGAATGAAGTTGTTGAGGGCTTCGATGTCTATCTTCTCGTCGCTGACGATGTAAGCAGCAATGTACTTGCCGGTTCCTTCGCCTTCCATGTCGAAGGCCTGCACCGTGGCATCCTTGATGCCGGGGAACTCGCGAATGATGGACTCGACTTCCTTCAGCTCGATGCGGAAGCCGCGAATCTTCACTTGCCCGTCTCTTCTGCCAACAAACTCGATGTTGCCATCGGGCAAGTAGCGCACGATGTCGCCTGTCTTATAGACGCGGTTGTACTTAGGCTCATCGGTAAACGGGTTGCTGACATACACTTCTGCCGTCTTCTCGGGACGGTTCAGGTAGCCACGCGTCACTTGCGGGCCTGCCACCCACAGCTCACCGCAAGCTCCTGCGGGCAAGCGGAAACCTTCCTTGTCAACGATATAGAGCTTGCAGTTCTGAACAGCTTTTCCTATCGGGATGTTCTTCTTCTGCTCCTTCACCCAATAGTTAGTGACATAACATATCGTTTCCGACGGACCATAGCCATTAGTGAGGCTGAATGTCGTTGGCGGTGCCAAGGAAGGCAACTTCTCGCCGCCCGTCATCAGCACCTGCAGGGAGTGGTTCTCTATGCTGGTGGCAAACTGGTAGGCCACTTGTGTCGTCATGAACGTGTGGGTGATGCCATTCGCCTCGAAGTAATCGCTCAGGGCAATCAGGTCGAGTCGCAGCTCTTCTGGTATGATGTAGAGTTCTGCTCCAATCGTCAGCGCGGAGAAGATTTCCATGGGTGAGGCGTCGAAGCCAAAGCTGGCATAAGCTGCCACACGACTCTGGGCGTTGATGTGGAGAGTCTGCTGATGCATGTGGCAGAACGCTACCCAATTGCGATGCTCAGACATACCTCCCTTGGGCACGCCGGTTGAGCCGCTAGTATATATTAAGGTAAAGAGGCTTTCGGGCTTCGGAATGACTTTAAGATCCTTGGTTTCCTTAAGGTCCTTAAGGTCCTTGGTCAGCAGGACGTCGCCCTTGTATTCGTCCATTATCGGCAACAGGTCTTCGTCTGCAATCAGCAAACGCGCATTGGTGTCTTGCACCATGAAGTTCAGTCGCTCCTTCGGGTAACTTGGGTCGAGCGGCTGGAATGCACAGCCTGCTTTCAGTACGCCTAGAGATGCTATCGCCATCCATTCGCATCGAGGAATCAGTATCGCAACAACATCTTCCAAGCCCAAACCCTTGCCGGCAATATAGCCTGCAATGCGGTCACTGAGTTCGTCTACCTCTCTATAGGTGTAACGATTCTCGCGGAACGTCACGGCAATCTTGTCAGGCACGCTTTGTGCTTGATGCTGGAACAGCGAGACAATAGTCTGACTATCGTCGTATGGCTCGTCTGTTTCGTTGAAGCTGTCGAGCAACTTCGTCTGCTCTGCATCGACAATGGATATGTCGCGCAGATATTCCTTGGCAAGGAATCCTTCCATCACGACCTCGTAGCTCTCCAAGAGCTGCTCGATGAATGTCTCGGAATACTGAGTGGAGTTGTATTCCGCCTCGACGCAGCATTGCCCATTATTCATGTATGTCTTAATGTAGATGGGCACGTCGCGAGTGTTGTTCACAAGGAGGAGTGTGGACATCGGCTTACCGTCGAAGGTGGGGTTGTTGAACATCTCCCCATGCCAGGCGAATGCCGTTGCCGACTGCAGGCCGAGGTCGTTCACGAGGTCGCTGTATGCGTAGGTTTCATGCTGACGGCAACCCGTCATCTGCTCCTGCCCCGCCCTGAGGAAGTCGAGCACCGAGGTGTCGCTTGTGAACTTAGCATAGGAAGGCAGCGTCTTGACGAACATGCCGACAGTATGCTTCAAGAGCTTGTTCTGCCTGCCGCTGTAGATGTTCGTGAACAGGGATTCCTGTTCGTTGTTGTACTTTGCGAGCAGGAATGAGAAAACCGAAGTGAACAAGGTACTCTTGAAGATGCCGTTTGCCTGGCAGAAAGCGTCGATGCGCTCCATGCTTGTGCCGAGTGCACGCAGGAGGTGAACCTCGGTGTCTTGCTGTGGAGTGACGGTCTGACCTGTGTCCACATCCGGTATGAGCGGCGAGTAGGTGTCACCGCAATCGAAGTGCTGGGCAAACCATGCTTTCGCTTCGTCGAATGCCGGAGTCTGTCGTTCGGCGGCTTCCGCTTCAGCCGCTTCAGCCTGTGTCATGCCTTCCTTTTCCAACTCAAGCCCCTTGTAAGCCTTTTCTATGTCGCTTAGCATCAGTTGTGTTGATGTGCCGTCGACGATGATATGGTGGTACTCGGTGTAGAGATAGAGGTGGCGTGCATCGCGCAGGAGGCGGATGCGGAAGAGTCGGTCGGCGTAGATGTCGAAGGGCTTGACGAGCGTGGGCTTCACGGCCTCGATGTCGTCGATGTCCTCTACGGCGACGGAGAATGACTCATCTGCGATGGTCTGCGTGGGCTCGCCCTCGTCGTTGAGAGTGATGCGGGTGAAGAGCGTGGGGTGCGCCTTCACCGTCGTCTCTATTGCCCTGCAGAGCCTGTCTGCATCGAGCGTCGGGTCGAGCGTGTGGAGATAAGGCAGATTGTAGCAAATCTCGCCACTATGGTTGACGCATTCTACATAGATGCCGTATTGCGTCTTGCTTAAAGGTGCCATCATGATGTATGTTTTTTTTGCGTTATTAAATCAATTATCCAAGTCGTTGATTATCATGGCTGGAAAATTAGGCGTGTGTCGTTGGCAATCGTCACGTGTGTCGTTGGCAATCATCACGTGTGTCATCGGCAAACGTCACGTGTGTCGTTGGCAATCGTCACGTGTCACGTTTGGAATCATTCCATGCCTCTACCATTTCTTTGATATGATGCGAGGCGAAACGATGAGCGTGAACCAGGCCCACTTCAGGTCGTCGTTGCCCTCGGTTCGCTTTAATTGTTCCATCGTATCCGTGCCTGCCATATACGAGAAGCCGAGTGAAACTCGAGCATCCTTCAGTATCTGGTAGGACGCTTCGAAGTCGATATCGTGTCCCAAAGTCTTGTTCAAGCCCTTCAGCGATGTTGCCGTTGCCAAATAGTGGTATGTCGCGCTCAGGTTCAATCCTTTGATGGGGCTGTAGGACGCTCCTGCATAGAGGTTCTGCAAACCTGGCGAAAACGTGTCGCTAAAGGCCTGCACATAGAAGAAGTCCATCAAACCGTAGAACTTATGGTGAGAGCCATATACAGGGTTGAAGAATTTGAAGACTTTATGTTGGACGAGGCCTATCCCCCCATGTTTGCGAACGACGAAGTAATCGTCACCACTCAGATAATCGTAACCTGATACAACTCCCACTTTTGGGGAGATTTGATATTGTGCCTTGATACTTGCCATCCAGGCATCTATCTTGCTATTTTCCTCGGTACGGCCTAATTGGTGATAATACGAAGCCTCCACCGCCAGTTTCTTTGGCTTGTAGGAAAGGTATCCGCCTACCAGTTGCTGGTATCTGTTGCAAGGTTCCGAATAATCGTCATAATTGTGTTCATCGCCCTGCATGCCTATATTCATGAACAGAAGAGAAGCGCCAATCGGTATCTTTGGAACGTCATAATGATACCATAAGGTGTGCATGAGCTTGTACGAGTCACCCGTATACAGCGTGCCACCACTGATGTTCTCTGCATTCTGGTTGAAGCCGAATATCGCATGAACTTTGTGTCCGAAGCCTTCATAGCCGAACTTCAAGACGTCGTGCGAGTTCGCAGCCATCGCCCAATCGTTGGCACCAATGATGCGTTCGTCGTCGTAGGAAAGCACTTGTCGTCCCATCTTGGCAAAGAGGCCGTTCTTTGCAGTCAGCTTTGCCCATGCTTCATAGAGATTGAAGCTGCCCTTGTTGCCTTGTCCCCAAACTCCACTATGCTGGGCAGTCACTTTTGCCTCGATGTAGGGGCGCTTGTAACCTATTGACAGACGTGTTCTCTCCAAAAGGAACTGGGCACGATTCTCCTCAGCGCCTTCAGTGAAACCACCGAATCGCATCTCGCCACGACCCAACATATTCAAGTCTATGTCGAGCTGGTTCTTACCTTTATCCGCTTCCTCTTGAGCATAAGCGCTTATCGCTACAAGCAAAAGCAGCAGAATAACACCTTTTCTCATTATTCCACATCGAAAATGTTGATGAAACCTGTCAGCTTGAAGACGCTCTTGATGTCCTCGTTCATGTTCTTCAAGACAACCTTACTGCCGCCTGCTTTTGCCCCTTTCAGGATGCTGATGAGGATACGCAAGCCGCTTGATGCGATGTAGTCCAAGCCTTCACAATCGATGATGACGTCCTTGCCGTTTGTAGCATAGAGTGGTTGCAAAGTCTTTTCCACTTCGGCTGCAGCTGCTGTGTCGAGTTCACCTTCGAGTACCACGAGGATTTTGTCCTCCAGTTGTTCAATGTTTGTTTTCATATCTTTATTCCTTTTTAATTATTTTGCTTATTGTCAAGACGTTTTTGCCGTCGATACGTTCGTAATTGATAGAGTCCATGAGTTCGCGGACAAGCAATATGCCGAGACCTCCTACTGGTCGTTCCTCTGCAGAAAGTGTCGTGTCGGCAGCAGTGACTTCTGTCGGATTGAAGGGAGTGCCAGAGTCGGTAATGATGAATTCCAACTTATGGCCATCCGAGGCGGCCCGAATGTTCACATCGCCTTTTGTTCCTTTCGGATAGGCATATTCCATGACGTTTACAACGGCTTCCTCTACGGCAAGACGCAACTTGTTTGCCATTGATTTGTCGAGCGACAAGTGCTCTGTCACTTGCTTTACGAAGGAGCCGAGGGCTTCGACTTCCTTCACGTCATTCTCCAGCGTAATGCTTTCACCCAGAATGTTTTCCTCCTGCGATGGTGTATAGCGTAGCGCAAGCAAGGTCAGGTCATCGCTTTGCTCTGTTGAACCGATGAACTGATGCCATTGGTTGATGATTGCTTCGACCAGTTGCTTGGGTTCCTTCGTGCCACATTCCGAAATCATTTGCATCAGCTTTTCCCGTCCGAGCAACTTGCCTTTCTCGTTACGCGCTTCTGTAAGTCCGTCGGTATAGAAGAAGAGAGTCGAACCTGGCTTCAATACCAACTTCTGCATGACGTAGTCAAAGTCGTCAAAAAGTCCGATAGGAAGGTTCGGCTTTGTCTCCAACAAAGAACATTGATCGACGAGTATGGGCTTTTCATGTCCTGCATTACAATAGCGGAGATGGCCCGTCGGCAAGTCGAGAACGCCTATGAATAGTGTGACAAAGATGTTGGCTTTGTTGTTACGACAGGCCGTCTCGTTAAGGCGCTTCATGATGTGGGCTGGATTGTCTTCGCGGGAAGCAATGTTGCGGAAGAGCGCTTGAATGATAGCCATGATGAGAGCCGAAGGAATGCCTTTGCCGCTTACATCGCCAATACAGAAGAACACCTTCCCATCACGGACGAAGGCATTGTAGAGATCACCTCCGACAGCCTTTGCAGGTATCAGTCGGCCCTCTACTCGAACGTCATCGAGGCTGTTCAACGACGACTCTTCCTCTGGCAAAAGAGTCTGCTGTATGTTGTTTGCAATACGGAGTTCGCCTGCCAAACGTTCTTGTTCCAGTGTTTGGTTTCTCAGCTTCTGCTCGTCTTTAGCAAAACGACGAACCAGATAGAGCAGAATGCCGAACGCCAACAACGAAAGCAATAGGAGACGATACCTCAGTTTCAGGAGCGAGCCATACACTTCATCATCGTAGCAAACGACGGCTATTTGCCAATGTGGTATACCCCTCATATTGACATAGAAGACGGCACCATCGCGTTTGTCTGTGTCGAAGTCTATCACTTTGCCTCGTCCCTTATGGCTTTGGCGGCGAGCAACGGTGCTATCATTGATGAGAGAGGTGACATACTTCACTTCCTTATCCAAACTGGGGTCTGATGGGCCGGCTATCGGTTCACCTTCTTCGGTAAGGAGAAGAACGAAAGACGAGGGATAAATGTGTCGGTAGTTCAGCGTATCGCCCAAGCTGTGCGTATCGATATCTACGCCAAACACGGCCACAGTATCACCCGTGAAATCGTAGATGGGCACAGCATAGCTGACGAGCCTCATTTCCAAATAGATATCGTCGTACGGTCCAACCCAACTGTTGGCTTTCCTCTCCATAATGTCTTTGTAGAAGCCGTCTTTCGTGTAATCAAACCCGTCAGACGCTGCCTGCAGTCGGACAATGTCAGTATCCGTTCTCAAAGCGTAGGGTTCGAACAGCCTGTCTTTGTCTTTATAGTAGCCTGGATTGAAGGAAATGCCGCAGCCTCGCAGATTGGGAGTGTATTTGGCAATCTGTGCCAAAATGTTGAACATAGAGTCTGGAGTGGAGAGATTGTACTTAATCTCCATAATGTGGCTCTTCAAGGCGTGTTCTGTATCCTCGACAAGGCGCTTTGTGATGATGGCTTTCGTCGTCAACTCCATTCCAGCATACTTCTCCAGCTCGTCTTCCATCAAGTGGTGGGTATAGTAGTACTGAACTGCAGACAACAATTCCAGCAGCACAACCGCCACAATAACAAGGGAAAGTCCTCTCCTTTTCCTAAATACATCTATTATTTTATTCAGTATACCCATGCAATTCGACATTCTACGTACTACGCCCTACAAAAATACACAATTTTTTGTAAGATTAGTACTTTCTATACTAATCTTTTCGAAAAAAATTCCATAATACGTAAAAAGGCAAAACGCAGGCAAGCTAAAATGAAAACGTGGCACGTGTAAATGGCAAACGTAACACGTTACGATTGCAAACGTATAGTGTTACGATTGCAAACGTGGCACTATACGTTTCCACTCATAAAGTGTCACACCATGAAAACCCTCAGCAAATGTCCAATAACTTTACGTTTTCTATCCCATGCCTCAGCATCTCCAAAACCACACGAAATGCAGAAAAATCACCCATTTCACCGTGAGAATTCACCTTGTCTCAAGTGTATAAACTTCTGCCTCGAAGTTCGAAGATGTAAAAAGTTTTTACTCGTATTCAAGAGAAAGGGGAAGCACCCGGATTCATTAAGGGTTTCCAGGCAGTTCAGATTACCAAGTCCACACTCGCCTTTAAGGCAGAAAAAGGTTGGGAAAAGCTTGTTTTTCTTCCCCATTTGCTTGCAAATGTGAAAGAAAAGTTGTACCTTTGCACGGAAAATAAAAGCAAAACTCAACATAATTCAATGGAAGAAATCGAAAAGAAACAACAGGAATACAGCGCCTCAAATATTCAGGTGCTGGAAGGACTGGAAGCCGTACGTAAGCGTCCTGCCATGTATATCGGTGACATCAGCGAGAAGGGATTGCACCATCTCGTGTACGAAACCGTCGACAACTCTATCGACGAAGCGCTGGCAGGCTATTGCACACACATCGAAGTGACAATCAACGAGGACAACAGCATCACCGTTCAGGACAACGGTCGAGGCATCCCTGTCGACATGCATGAAAAGGAACACAAGAGCGCCCTCGAGGTGGTCATGACGGTTCTGCATGCTGGCGGTAAGTTCGACAAAGGCAGCTACAAAGTCAGCGGCGGTCTGCATGGTGTGGGTGTCAGCTGTGTGAACGCCCTTTCTTCCAAGATGATCAGCCAGGTTTACCGTGATGGCAAGATCTATCAGCAGGAATACGCCATCGGCAAACCCGTGACTGGAGTCGAGACTATCGGCACAACGGAACTGCGAGGCACACGTCAGCAGTTCTGGCCCGACAAGACTATCTTCACGACCACTACATATAAATATGACATTCTGGCCAACCGTATGCGTGAGCTGGCTTATCTGAACGCAGGCATCACCATCACGCTGACCGACTTGCGACCCGATGAAGAGGGCAAAACAAAAACTGAGAAGTTCCATAGCGAAGGTGGTTTGAAGGACTTCGTGCGCTACATCGACAGCAGTCGTACCCACCTCTTCGACGACGTCATCTACCTCAACACAGAGAAGCAAGGCACGCCCATCGAGGTGGCCATCATGTATAACACGGCTTACACGGAGAATCTCCACTCATACGTCAACAACATCAACACCATCGAAGGCGGCACACACTTGCAGGGCTTCCGTATGGCATTGACTCGCGTCCTCAAGAAATATGCTGAGGAAAAACACGAGAAAGAGCTCGAAAAACTCGCCAAGAATAGTGTTGAGATTAGCGGTGAGGACTTCCGCGAAGGCCTGACAGCCGTCATCTCCATCAAAGTGGCAGAGCCTCAGTTTGAGGGTCAGACCAAAACAAAGCTGGGAAACAGCGAAGTGGCTGGTGCCGTACAACAAGCTGTAGGTGAGGCACTTACCAATTATCTCGAGGAACATCCCAGAGAGGCAAAGCTCATCGTAGACAAAGTGTTGTTGGCTGCTCAGGCTCGTGTCGCAGCAAGAAAGGCTCGCGAAAACGTTCAGAGAAAGAGCCCAATGAGTGGTGGCGGACTTCCTGGCAAACTTGCCGACTGCTCGGACAAGGATCCGGCAAACGCCGAACTGTTCATCGTCGAGGGTGATTCAGCAGGTGGTTCAGCAAAGCAAGGCAGAAATCGTCACTTCCAAGCCATTCTTCCCATTCGCGGTAAAATATTTAATGTAGAACGCGTAATGTGGAACAAAGCCTTCGAACACGAGGAAGTCAACAACATCATCCAGGCTTTGGGCGTCAAGTTCG
>Ga0310697_10007191_pt1 | contig 10522 bp, 8 predicted proteins | sample 172DNAGHGlowgp2_FD_203883 | JGI IMG/M metagenome (GOLD analysis project Ga0310697, IMG submission 203883) | Sheep rumen microbial communities from Palmerston North, Manawatu-Wanganui, New Zealand - 1728 DNA GHGlow gp2 (v2) (version 2) | ecosystem: Host-associated > Mammals > Digestive system >...
CGTAAACCACGCGTAAAACAACATGCAAGAAACAACATTCAAACTGCGAATGAAGAAATGGAGCAACAGCTTGTCGGTGATCAACGAGAACACCGACAAGCTGAGCTCTGCTGAACAGGATGCCATCAAGACACTGTGCAATCTGTGGCGACGCGAGAAGTACGGACAGTCGTGCTCCGAAAGCGTGGAGCGCATGGTGAAGATTCTGCTCAGTAATGAGAATGCCCACGGCGGCAACCAGCTCCCCCTGAAAGAGGCTCTCAAGGATTTTCGCAGCATCTCTAAGGAATTATATACCAAAGACGAAGAGACTTTCAAACAGTTTGCCACCGCTGCAAAAGACCTTTTGGGCGGGCCTCAGCTCACAGAGGAACAGCAGCAGCAACGCCAACAGGCAGAGCAACGCCGTCGGCAGGAGGCTGATCAGCGGGAGGCCCAGCAACGGCAACGGGAAGCCCAGCAACGACAGCAAGAGGCCGAACGGCAACGACAGCGGGAAGCCGAGCGACAACGACAGCAGCAGTCGAATCGCAATAATCAGAATTCGAATCGCGGAAACCAGCAGTCAAATCGCAGAAACCAGCAGTCAAATCACAGCAACCAGCAGTCGAATCGCGGCAACCAGCGGGGCGGACAAGGCAACGGTGGTCGTGAAAAACTGTTCCTATGGGTGGGGATTAGCGTAGCAGTGGTGACCGCCATCGCTGGCATCGCCCTATTCTTCCTCTCCGGAACGTCAGTGGAAGAAAGTAAGCAGGCTCGCATGGACCGATGGCTGAAAGGCACATGGACGGGAGAGTTCCAAGGGCGTCAGGCACAACTGTCCATCGACTCCGTCACGACCGACTCCGTGTTCGGGCGGATGAACGTGAAGTTCCGTCGAAGCACAGAGGTTCATGAGCTGGCTGGCACGGCTACCATCACCAATAGCATCCTCCACCTCTTGCTCGACGACATGACGGCAAAAGCGGGCGGTAAGGACAATCTGAACGGTAGCTATAAACTGTTGCTTGACACGGTGAAGAAAAGCAGTCTCGTGGGTACTTACAACAACTACGAGACCCAGGAGACCACTGACCTCAAGCTTGCAAAAGGCAGCGACCTGCCTGCGGAAAAGCAGCCTGCAAAAGCTGAAAGACCTGCTAAAAAGAAGTCGGAAAAGGCGCAGCAGAAGCCCCGAAACACAACTCCTGAGACGGAGGACCCCGTCTATTCTGAACCTGCCAAGGTAAATCAGGAACCGCAAGTTGAACAGAACACTGGCACCGGCTTCAAGCTGGAACGTGTAGAACCGGATAAGATTCCTGAAAAGAAACCTGACAATGCTCCTGTTGAGATAAGATTCTGATTCTGCTACAGGAGGACAATGCCAGTGAAGATGCGTCCCGACTGTATGCCAAGCCTTCGGGCGGAGAAGAAACGGTCAGCATGGTCATAGGTACAGATGCCGCAATCGGTAATCTGCCTAGCAGGCACTCCAAGACGCTCCATCTGCAACCGGTTGCAGAGCGGTAAGTCGATGTGCCACTTATACTGTTCTCTCCCACCGTTAGCAGGCATCAGTTGTGCTATCGGTTGCGAATAGACGGCATCCCCTTGGAATTGCTCATAGACCTCTACGCCCACTTCGAAGTTCTTCAACGAGATACCCGGGCCTATCACGGCATGCAACTGGGTCGGCGAACACAGGAACGCGGTCTGCATCCCAGTGATGGCAGCCTGCACGATGTGCTTCACCGTGCCACGCCAACCGGCATGGACTACGGCAGAACACTTTCTTTGAGGGTCATAGATAACAATAGGAATGCAGTCGGCGGTGGAAACGCCTATACAGACGTTCTTCTGACATGTCATCAGTGCATCGACTCCTTCCAGAGCATCCTGTTGTTCCTGCATCGAAAGGGAAAGGAAGTCCTCATCAATCAACCGTACCACATCGCCGTGAACCTGATGAGGGAGGAATAGTCTGCTTGTTGCAACGCCTAACTCCTGCGCCAGCAACGCCCTGTTTCTCTCCACGGCTTCTGGCAGATCGCCACAATAGGCGTTTATATTCATTTCAGCATAATTGCCTTCAGAACAACCGCCCTTTCGGGTGGTGCTGAAGGCAATTACATTAGCACCTAAATGATAACCATACAATTCTGGTCTCATGCTTCATCAAAGTCAGTGTATTCAAAATCATCCACATCTTCTAACTCATCCTCATCTACCATTTCCAAATCATCCGCCTCGTCCTCGTCTTCCAGTTCCTCCAGCATACGGCTCAAGTCCTTGTCGCGATGAACGAGCAGGTCTTCGGCCGTAATGGCCAGCAGTTTGTTACTTTCGGCATTCAGCTCGCGCCAAAGAACATCCTTCAGCTCATCGAGCCCATAGCCCGTCACGGCAGAAATGAACACCACAGGCAGGTCGGTGGGAAGGGTCTCGGTGAGCATCTCCATCAGTTCATCGTCGAGCAAGTCACACTTGGTCACAGCCAGAACGCGGTGTTTCGACAACATCTCCGGATTGAACTGCTGCAGCTCGCCCAGGAGGATTTCATATTCGCGCTTGATATCATCGGTATCTCCAGGAACCATGAAGAGCAGCAGCGAGTTGCGTTCTATGTGACGGAGGAAGCGAAGTCCCAGTCCTCTGCCCTCTGAAGCCCCTTCGATAATACCCGGGATGTCGGCCATCACAAACGACTTACCGTCGCGATAGGCCACGATGCCCAGCGAAGGTTCCATTGTGGTAAACGGGTAATTGGCTATCTTCGGCTTTGCATTGCTCAAGGCCGACACAAGCGTCGACTTGCCTGCATTGGGGAAACCCACCAGCCCCACATCGGCTAAGAGCTTCAGTTCCAGGATAATGGTCATTTCCTGCATCGGTTCGCCAGGCTGTGCATAGCGCGGAGCCTGATTAGTAGCGGTACGGAACTGGAAATTGCCCAGTCCGCCGCGACCACCTTTCAGCAAGACAATCTCCTGTCCGTCATAGGCCACGTCGCAAATAAACTTCCCCGTCTCGGCATTGTAGACCACCGTTCCGGGAGGTACGTCGATATAGAGGTCTTTGCCGTCGGTGCCGTGGCACTTGTCTTTTCCTCCATTACCGCCATGCTCCGCAAAGATATGCCGCGCATATTTCAGGTGGAGCAACGTCCAGTAGTTGTGATTGCCACGGAGAATGATACTGCCGCCCTTGCCGCCGTCGCCGCCGTCGGGTCCACCGTTGTAGTTGTATTTCACATGCTTCAAGTGCATGCTACCCCGTCCGCCCTTGCCCGAGCGGCACAGAATCTTTACATAATCTACAAAATTCGATTCCATCCTTAGCCTCCTAACTTAGGTGACTAACCACTGCACAGATATCAGCAAAAATACGGTCGAGATCGCCCAGACCGTTGATGTGGTGGTGCAGTCCTTCCTGCTTGTACCACTCGATGAGAGGCTGCGTCTGCGAGTGATAGACCACGAGCCGCTTTTTGATGGTCTCTTCGTTGTCATCGGCCCGTCCGCTCTGCTGTCCGCGCAGGAGCAGTCGTTTCATCAGTTCGTCCTCAGGTACATCCAGCTCCAGCATGGCAGCCACCTTGTCGCCGCGCTCGCTAAGCATCTTCTTCAGGGCCTCAGCCTGCGGAATGGTGCGGGGGAATCCGTCGAAGATTACTCCCTTGTGGCCGCGCCCGAAGGAGTCATAGACCGAGGCGAGGATGGAAATCATCAGTTCATCGGGTATCAGCTGTCCATTATCAATAAACCGCTGGGCGGTCTTGCCCAATTCCGTACCTTTCTTAATCTCTGCACGCAGCACGTCGCCCGTTGAAATATGTCCCAAGCCGAATTTCTCTATCAGCTTTTCGCTCTGTGTACCCTTGCCGGAACCGGGGGCACCAAAAATCACGAGATTCTTCATATTAATTCTTATTTCTTGTTGGTCTTGTTTGATTTGTGTTTCTTTTCCCTTAAACCACAGGTCAGTGATGAGGTCGCCTTTGCGGGCTTCGACATCACTGGGTATGTGGGGCAGTTTTATTTGTCTCATCGCGTCAGTCCTTAACAAGAGTATAGAGGTCTTTCAGTCCGCGTCCCTGCTGGTCGTAGTCCAGACCGTAGCCCACGATGAAGTCGTTAGGTATGTCGAAAGCCACGTAGTCGAGGTCGATATTGGCCTTGAGTCTATCCGGCTTGAAGAAGAGGGTGCATACGCTGACGGATGCCGGGTTTCGCGTACCAATCGACTCTATCATCTGCTGGATGGTAAGTCCCGTCTCCACGATATCTTCCAGAATGATGACATGCCTTCCTGCGAGGTCTTCATTGATGCCCATCACCTCTTTCACCTTTCCTGAAGATGTGGTACCCTGATAGGAGGCAAGTTTCACGAAGGATATCTCGCAGGGGACGGTCATCTCGCGCATCAGGTCGGCAGCAAAGACAAACGCCCCGTTGAGCACGGCCAGGAAGAGCGGATTCTTGCCCTCCATATCCTGTGAAATCTCACGTGCCAATTCCTTGACGCGCCACTTGATCTGTGCCTCGGGCATGGATGTCTCGAAGGTCTTATCTTTTACAACAATTCTACTCATAACTGTTCAGTTTTTTATTTTTTGTGCAAATATACAACTTTTTTCCGATACTATCGGCCTATTGGGACAAAAACTGACACAAAATATTTCGTGACACGCGTGAAACGTTTCATGCCGTGGGTGATATATACGATTTGATGATTTCCACTTTTTCGTGCATCGGCAATGTGGCATCGAGCCAGTGAATAGTGAACCCTCTCCGCTCCATGCCCCGGAACCACGTCATCTGCCGTTTGGCAAACTGGTGGATGGCTATCTCCAACTGCCGGAACATCTCCTCATAGCTCAGTCGACCGATGACATATTCGGTGAGATACTTGTATTCCAGACCGTAATAGATAAGGTCTTCGGCTGGTATGCCGCTGCCGAGCAGCGACCGTATCTCTTCCACCATTCCCTCCTGTAGTCGCGCCTTCAGCCTCCGGGTGATTTTTTCGCGTCGCAGCTCGCGGTCGATGTCCACGCCGATAATCACCGAGCTGATGGCAGGCAGTTCGCGCAGGGGCATGGGGTGCTCTATGTTATAAGTTTCTATCTCGATGGCCCGTATGGCCCGTTGTGCAGAGTCCACATCCGTGGTATTGTGCATTGCCGTCCCGCTCTTCCGCTTCAGTTCCTCAAGCATAGTGGTCAGCTCCTGAAGCGTCATGCCCTCCAGCCTGTCGCGCAGTTCCTGGTTTTGCGGCACGGGGGACAGGTGATAGCCTTTCAGCACCGCTTCAATATAGAGTCCCGTGCCACCGCAGAGGATGGGCTGGCGACAGCGTCGCTGAATGTCCTCATAAGCATCGAAGAAGTCCTGCTGATACTGGAAGAGGTTGTACTTCGTCCCCGGCTCGCAGATGTCTATCAGATGATAAGGCACGTCGCCATAGTCATCGAGGTCCTTGCCCGTGCCGATATCCATCCGCCGGTACACCTGTCGCGAATCGGCAGAGATAATCTCGCCGTCCACCTCACGAGCCAACGCCGCTGCCAACGGGGTCTTCCCACTGGCCGTTGGGCCGAGTATGGTAATGAGTTTCTGCTTCATGCGGCAAAAATACAAAAAAAAGTCAATTTGTCATGGAATAGTCATAAGAATAGGGAATGATGAAATTCGCCAATAGAGATGTTTGAGATTAGCGGCGTAGCGGAAAGTCCCACACGGGTCATCTTGCCTTCACGAATTTCTTTCCCTCCTTCACAAATACACCGCCAAAAGGTTCGTAGCGGCGCCTACCGTCGAGAGAGTATATTGCAGATGAATTGGGCGATGCCTCAATGTGAGTCACACAGGCAGTCTGCAGATAGTCGTCCACGCTGGTGGCGAAGTTGATGTCGTGGATTTCGCATGAGCCGTCAGCAGCGGAAGAGGTCAGGCCGAAGATGGTCTGACCTATACACACGCTGGGACGGCTACCCGTAAAATTTCCGTAGAGTCCGCTTGTGGACATGTTCCATGCGATGAGCGTCTGCCGCGTGCCCCCCACGTCGACGGACGTTGCCGTGACGGGAGCCACCTGTGTACCGTAGTTCGAGCCGTTGAGCCACCACAGGTAGCTGGCTCCGCCGGCCGTGCTCAGTCCGGTGCCGCGCACCACAAGGAATTTCTGGTCGGCAGCGATGTCGTAGTCGCACTGTTCATAGTTGAGCATCAGGGCAATGTTATTGGTGCCTGTGCTTCTGGCCTTTATCACGTTGCGTTCTGCATCGTAGGTAATGTTGCTGGCAGCAATGCGCCGTGCATCGCCCGTAACCCAGTCGGAGGCCCGGAACCGATAGGCACTGGCCGAAGGGTCGTAGCCCTTCACCAGCCGCAGATAGTAGAGGCCGGGGTTGGGCGTTGAGCCTGTGGCGGAGAGCCGGATTTTCAGTTTTTCCTTGGGCTTGCCGTTGTTGTCCTTTGCCAGCGAGGCGGGTATGGCATACTCCACATTGTAGAATCCGTTGGAGCTGTTCTTCACAGAGGCTGGAATCACGATGTCGGCAATCTTCTGCCCGTCGACGGAAAGTGTGGCGGTGCGGCCTTTGTCGGCTGTAGTGAAGCGGCACATGACGGCAAGTCCTTCAGTGCTGCCTTCGCTGTTGGCCAGCGTGTACTGCACGTAGCCACCGCTCTGCGCATCACGGTAGCTCTCACCGTTGTAGGTGCCCTTTCCGGAGCCGGCACTGTAGTTACACTCATGTCCGGCCTCGCTCTGCTGCTCGCCGGGAGCCACGAAGTCGAGCGTGCGGGCCGCCAGGGCTTCGTTGGCAGCCTCGGTCAGGGCCATGTCGCTCTTGGCGAAGTTGTCGGGTGTCTGCTGATACCAGTAGCACATGTAGCGGTCGTGGTGTATCTGATAGAAGGGCTGCAGCGTGAGTGTCTTCCACTGATAGGTCTCCACTCCCTCCCGGCTGGCATCGATGGTAAAGGTGAGCTTCGACAGGTCTTTGGCAGCAATACGGTTCAGCACGCTGCTACGGTCGCCGATAAGGAGGGGAGCCGACAGCAGGTTCTTCGAAGAGCCTCTCGAACCGGGTGCATGGTCCATGCGGCCCTCGCCGCCATACTCGTTCTGCAGCTGCTCGCTGCCGTTGGTCGTGTTGGCGCCAAGCAGGATGGGGCCGAACTTGAACGCTACGTAGTCAGTATAGTTGGGACATTCCTCATAGCGCAGTTCCATGGGCAGCCATACGGTGATTTTATCGCCGACGCTCCACGTGCGGTTGATGGCCACATAGCTGGCCACGCCTTTTTCAACAGCTGAAGCGCTGACCGCTGTGCCGTTGACCATCACGGCATACTCCTTGCCGGCCCATGACGGGTGGCGCACGGCGATGGTGTAGCTGCCTGCCTTCTCCACGGTGATTTCAGTGGTAGCAGTCTGGGGCGTAGGGATATTGGAGGCTATGGGGTTGATGTTGGGGAAGAGCGTCTGCTGGGTCACGGCGAAGTCGTCGCTCTGCAGTTTCGAAGGCGTGAACAGGTTGACGTAGAGCGTCTTGCTGCCGTCGTGGGTATAGATGAAATGACCATACTTGGAGTGGTTCTCCATGCCAGTGCCGACGCAGCACCACATGCCCTGGTTCACCTGCGAATAGATGCGGTAGCCCTGCGGGCGGAGGGTGGTGAAGTAGACGTAGCCGCCTGTTACGGGGTCCTGTGTGGAGAGGATATGGTTCCACATGGCCTGCTCATAGAAGTCGGCATACTTGGCATCCGCTGTGCGGTCGAAGAGCATCTCCGAGAACTTCAGCATGTTGTTGGTGTTGCACGACTCCGGTCCGTCGAGCTGGTCTATGTAGCGGTTCGAGTTGGCCGCCGAAAGGAAGTGCTCGCCCACGGAGTTGCCGCCTATGCAGACGGTTCGGTTCTGCGCCACGTCCTGCCAGAAATTCTCTGCTGCCTTCTGATAGGCAGCGGCGGCATCAAGTTCGAAGATGCGCTCCATGCCAATATACTTTGGCACCTGGGTGTTGGCATGCTTACCGTCGAGGAAGGTCTTGTTGAGCGTCTGCATGCCGTTGAGCATCGCCTTATGGGTATATTTCTTGGCAGCAGCGAGATACTTGGCATCGCCGAACAGCTGGTAGGCATCGAGCAGCGACTCGTTCATGCCGCCGTGCTCGCAGTTGAGGAATCCTTCAAAATCGCTGTCGCTCACCTTGCTTATCACGTTGACGCTCCAGTCGGCCAGCTTATGGAACAGCTCCCTGGCCACGTCGCTGTTGCCGTAGAGATAGGCGTCGCGCAGTCCTGCAAGAATCTTGTGCTGCACGTAGAAAGGCACCCATCCCCAGTTGTTGCTGATGGCCTGCGTACTGCCATTGTAGAGCTGCTTCCAGGAGTCGTTGATGGGCTGACCGCCAATGAAGCCATAGAGGCCCTCGGTGTTCTGGTCGTACTGGTCCTGACAGTCCTTCATCACGCCGAGCATATAGTCCAGGCGTTCCTTCAGCCGGGCTTTCAGCGCATCGTCGTGGGTGGCAGCATAGGCCAGGGCCAGTGCCGACAGGTAGTGGCCGCCCACATGGCCGCTGAGGTCGAAGCCGGCATCGCCGCCCCAGTTCTTGAAGTTGGGGTGCTTCGTGAGCCACTGGTAGTACTTACTGCTGCTGTCGGTGGTCGAGGCCAGTCCGGACTGCCGCACGAAAGGGGTCAGCAGGCGGTCAGTGTCGTATTGCAGCAGCATGTGGATGTTAAGGTCCATGGCGGTCTTCATCGGGCCGTCGAGCAGCGTCACCTGCTCCAGGTCGAAATGCTTGGGATAGAGTTCGCTTTGCGCACCGGCCTGCAGCGACAGGGCCAGTGCCAGAAATGCTAATAGCCTCTTCATTTTTTATAGTCTTTAGTTTGGTGAAAATCATTTAGCGGTTACAAAAGTACGAAAATATTTGAAAAACGCAATGCTGGCGGCTTGTTTTTTTGCTGGGATAAGGATTTTAGCATATCTTTGCAACATGGTGAAAACATTTTCTTTGCAAAGACGACGGGGGCTGCTGCCATGGGCGGCGGGTCTCATGATGCTCTGCTCGGGTTGCGCCTCACAGGTGAAGTCGGGATTCGTGGAGGTGAGCGAAGGCGGACGCATCTATTATGAGGAGTGCGGCAAGGGCGAGCCGCTGCTGCTCCTGCACGGCCATTCGCTCGACACGCGGATGTGGGACGAGCAGTTCAAGCCTTTCTCCCGGTACTTCCGCACCGTGCGGCTCGACTTCCGCGGCTACGGACGCTCGTCGGAGCAAAGCGAGACGCAGCGGGCTACTCACATGGACGACCTGCTCGCGGTGATGGACTCGCTGGGCATCGGCAGGGCATCGGTCGTTGGGCTGTCCATGGGGGCGTTCGTGGCGGGCGACCTCCTGGCCCTCCATCCTGAGCGGTGCCGCAAGGTGGTGCTGGCCAGCGGCTCTATCCGCAAGGGCAGCCCGGGACCCGGCGAACCGATGGGGGCTGCGGAAAAGGCACGGCGGGACCAGGAGATTGCTGCCCTCAAGGCGAAAGGGGTCGGCGTGATGAAGCAGGAATGGCTGGAGCAACTGATGAGCTCGGGCGGCTCCCACCGCGAACGGATGCGCCTTCCGCTCCGGCGGATGATTGAGGACTGGCCGGCGTGGCAACCGCTCCACAAGGAGGCCCGCCTCTTCTACGGCAAGGAGGCTTGGACGGTTTTGAAGCAGAAGCGGCCCGCGACGCCGGTGCTGATGCTGCGCGGGGAGAATGAGCATCGCAAGGGGCGGCCTGAGGAGCTTCGCTATCTGCCCAACGGCCGGTTGCTGATTTTGCCCGACTGCGGGCACATGATGAACATGGAACAACCCCGCTTTTTCAACTCGCTGATAATCAGCTACTTGAAATTAATACCGAATTAGCGTGCAATTAATATCGAATTAGCTCATAATTAATATCGAATTGTCTCGCAATTTGATATTAACTTCTGGGCTGTTAATTAGTTTGTCTTTCGTGAGATGATCTTTTCCTGCCATCTGCCACGAAAAAGACGGAAAAGGAATATGAGGCCGCGGAAGGTCAGCTCAATGGCCATGGCTACCCACACGCCCTTCAACCCATAGCGCGGCGCGAGCGAGGCGGCAAGCGTCAGGCGCACTGCCCACATGGAGAAAAGACTCATGGCGGCAGGAATGAGCGTATCGCCTGCACCGATGAACACGCCGTTGCAGACGATGGCAGCGGCAAACATGGGTTCGGCAAATGCCTCTATGCGCAGGGCCTGGGCTCCTTGGGCAATGATGGCATCGACAGGAGTCATAATGGTCATCAGTTCTGGGGCGAAGACAAACATCAGCAGCCCCATGAGCGTCATTACCGCAATGCCCAGCCCTACCGACATACGGGCAAACGAGCGGGTCATGAGGCTCTGCCCGGCCCCGATGCTCTGTCCTACAAGGGTGGTGGCAGCCTCAGCAATACCATAGCCGGGCATGTAGCACAGGCTCTCAACGGTGATGGCAAGCGAATTG
>Ga0310697_10007193_pt1 | contig 10521 bp, 7 predicted proteins | sample 172DNAGHGlowgp2_FD_203883 | JGI IMG/M metagenome (GOLD analysis project Ga0310697, IMG submission 203883) | Sheep rumen microbial communities from Palmerston North, Manawatu-Wanganui, New Zealand - 1728 DNA GHGlow gp2 (v2) (version 2) | ecosystem: Host-associated > Mammals > Digestive system >...
TGCAAATTCATTTTATTTTCAGTCTAATTGTTTTTGAAAGACGAAAAAAAGCTGTACCTTTGCAAATGATATATGAACATAAACCACCTGACACTATGAAAGTCATTAATTTCGCTGGACAGAACAGCATCATCAATCAGTTCGTCGCAGAACTGCGCGACCGCGACTATCAGCAAAACCGCCTGCTCTTCCGTAACAACATCCGACGCATCGGAGAAATGATGGCCTATGAACTCTCGAAGACCCTCGACTATGAAGAAAAGGAAGTGGAAACTCCATTGGCTACCGCACACGTCAACCTGCCCGCCGACGACATCGTCATCGCCACCGTGCTCCGCGCCGGACTGCCCTTCCACGAAGGATTCCTCAATGTCTTCGACCATGCCGACAACGGCTTTGTATCGGCCTATCGGATGTATACGAACCGAGAGCACACAGAGGTCGGCGTACACACCGAATACATGGCGGCACCGTCGGTAGAAGGAAAGACGCTCGTCATCGTAGACCCCATGCTGGCCACAGGAGGCTCGATGGCTGCCGCCTATGAAGCCTTACTGAAGACTGGAACTCCCAGGAAGGTGCACATCGCCTGTGTCATCGCCGCGCCCGAGGGCGTAGAAGTCGTCAGACAGGCTGTCACCGATGAGACTACCCTGTGGGCTGCCGCCATCGACCCCGGGATGAACGAACACAAATATATCGTGCCCGGCTTCGGCGACTGCGGTGACCTCTGCTACGGAGAAAAACTGTAAGCGGCTAAGGGGAAAAACAACATAAAAGAAAAGAGCCATGACGGTTGCTGATGAGGAAAATGCCCGGATTACAAATCTGTCCTTTACCTAACTAATACCACATCCCGACATTATTATTTCCTCAGCCAGCAACGGTCTGGCTCCGCTATAAAAGAAAGAGATATCGTTTGTATATCTGTAAAGAGTTTCACAACTCCGTTTTCTCATCTTTTGTTGATGCAAAGATACGACCTTTTCTCCACTCTACCTTATCGATACACACGAAAATACAGATAAATACATACGATATTTTCCTGCTTTTGATTGTATTACAAACAGTTACGAGAAGAGACGGATTTATGGGAATACAGATAAAAAACAGAGAAAATACAGAATTAACACTCTAAAATCCTTGACATATCTCAAGTCAGTTTTTCACCCCTGTTTCTCCCTGCACACTTTTTAGCTGCATTTTCTTTGCATCCTCGCAATTAATTCGTATCTTTGCAATCCGTTAACATCTAAATTTATTCACTCATGAGAAAGAGAAACCTTATCCTTATTATGTTGCTGTGCCTCTGCCTTACGAACCTGAGGGCACAGGAAATGACTCCCGCCAACCGGCTGCTGAACCTCAGACAACAGTTGGAAAATGCCACCGATGTCCGCACGCAACGGGATATCATCCGGCAAATGGGACAGACCGGAGAATTTGTTGCGATGACCGTTGCCGGCAGCTATCTCGACGACCAACTGCTGCAAAAGGAGGCGGCAAAGGCCGTCGCCGCCATCGCCCTCACCCACCCCGCCTATGACGGCCACCTCACACGACAACTGTTGGCGAAAGCCTATCCCTTCGTCTGCCGTGCCGACCGCAAGTCCATCATGGAACAACTGGCAAAGAAACCCGTCGAAGGCTTTGTAAGTCATTTCAACGGACGCGACCTCACGGGATGGAAGGGCCTCGTTGAAAACCCGATAGCAAGAGAGAAGATGACACCCGTCGAACTGGCTACGCAACAGATTGCTGCCGACGAACGGATGAGAGCCGACTGGGTCGTTGAGGACGGCCTGTTGGCTTATGTCGGCCACGGCTATGACAACATCTGCACCGACGAACAATATGGTGACTTTGAAATGTATGTCGACTGGCGGCTCGACCCGAAAGGGCAAGAGCCCGATGCAGGCATCTACCTGCGCGGTACGCCACAGGTGCAGATCTGGGACATCGCCCGCGTGAATGTCGGAGCACAGGTAGGCTCAGGCGGACTCTACAACAACCAGCAGAACAAGTCTATTCCACTCTGTGTTGCCGACAACAAGCTGGGTGAATGGAACTCCTTCTATATTAAGATGGTGGGCGACCGTGTGACGGTCCGCCTCAACGGCATCCTCGTCGTCGACAATGTCATCCTGGAAAACTACTGGGACCGTTCGCGCCCCATCTTCCCTGTGGAACAAATCGAACTGCAAGCTCACGGCAGCAAAGTCTACTATCGTGACATCTACATAAAGAGGTTGTAAAAAAAACAACCAACAAAAAGAGGGCGTGTCAAATTGAAGGTAGTGCGCTTTGCGCAGAAATCTCACAAATCTATCCAAAATCTTTCATCTTGTCTATCAGGACTTTGGTTTGTCAGATTTGTATAGATTTGCTGGATTTCTCGTCCGCAGGACGACTGAATTTCTATTTTGACACGCCCTCTTATTTTTCGTCTGCTACTCTACCACCACTTTCCGGGTGCTTCCGTCGGCATTGCGGACAATGTTCACGCCACGCTGCGGAGCTGTCAGACGGCGACCGTCGATGGTATAGAAGCTGTCGGCGGCACTCTGGATATGAGTGGCCTTGATGCCGGTTTCTTCACCTACCACCTTAGTCTTGGCAGCATTGAGAATTTCACCAGTGGCATCATCGACAACCAACACGACTGCATAGACTTTATCCTTGTCGATGGCAGCCTTCAACGTAGCTTTCGTCGGCATGGCGATTGTATATTCCGAAGGATACACAGACCCCTCTTTCAGCCGGCTGCTGCCCTGTACGCTCTGTCCCTGGTTGACCATTGAAGTATTATAGGAACTGCCAATCATCACATCGTCGAAGGTCAGATAGACATACGTTTCCCCATACTTTCCGCCCTTGCAGAAGTCATCGAGATAGGCAAGGCCTCCCTGGTCGTAGCCTGCGTAGTTGTTGGCTTGACGCCATGCGGTTGTGGTTCCGCTCAGTCCATCTGCCGTGAGGACATAGACGAAGCTAACCTTGTTGGGTTTGACGAGGAACTCTGTGCTGGCCTTGAAATCAACACTCGTAGAGTCTTCATTATAGGTAGCCACAAGTGTGACATCAACCTCTGGGGCCAGAGCGTTGTAGTATACAAAGTCAGCCTTGATATCTTCACCTCTTCCAGAGCCGAAATAGGGGTCAAAGCTTGTCTTGCGGTCCATGACACAGCCGGGAGCACCCGTCAGTCCGAGCAACGGATAGTTAGCCAGATACATCGGGTCGGTAGTATTAAACTTATGGAAGGCAATGCCGATGAAGTTGTCGTAGGTATGCTTCAGCATTTCCATGCCAGCCCAGCCACGGGTACACCACGGGCAGCCCGTACCGGTGTACTCTTCGACGACGGTATAGCGCTGGACAAGCTTCGTAAGGTTCTTGAAGGTGGCTTGGGCAGTGGCTGTCTGAGCATTCTCGCCGCCGTTGACCTTATCAATGGTTACAGAAACGTCGTAATCGCCAATCTCCTCAGGGCTGGTGCCTTCGATAACTACTGTTCCCGGCTTATTGAAGCCAGAAGCAATCGGTGTTTCAAGGTCAGCGTGCTTGCTCTCGCTCTTACCGTTCACGGTGATGGTATAGTCAATCGACTCGACGGACTTACCGCCACTACTGTTCAGCGTTGCCACTGCGGTGAAGGGGCTGTTGGGCAATGTTGCTTTCTTCTCTATTCCCATCAGAGCCAGGTCATTATCCGCCAGTGTAACATTCGAGACATGGATTTTCAAGGGTGACGCACCGAACTGGCTGGCATAGTCGGCCCAACCGCCTGCATTAAACTGCAGGAAATAGGAACCGGGAGTCTGTACGGTTTCATCGTATGCAATAGGATAAGCGGTAGAACAAGTGAAAGAATAACCCACATAGCATCCTGCGGCAGGAATGGCCTGAGGGGCATCAAGGGCAACGGCGTTTAAGCCAGACTTGACGGTTCCGAGGGCTACAGATGCCAAAGGCTCTTCGTCAAGTGTTGCTCTCACCCAAGCAGTATAGTTCTTACCTGCCGTATCGAGGACGGGAACACTGATGCCATTGATGCTTGCACCTGCCAACACACCGTCACCAGGGACGAAGATGGCCACATCAAAGGCTACGTCGGCAGCACCGACGCCGACCCCACCCCACTCACTGACGGATGTCGTACCAGAATAGCTCCATTCGATAGTGCCCTCCAATGAGGCAGCCTTGGCAGGAGCATTGAAGACACTGGGAGTAAAAGGGTTGAATGCTTTCTCCGGATTAGCCTGAAACGCTTGTGCCTGAACACCGACCACTGCGGTCAATGCCAGCACTGACAATGAAAGTAATCTTTTTACCATAATAAATCTGTTTAATTAATGTATAATGACTGTAACTGTTTTGCCGTTATTGTCTTTTACGATGTTCAGTCCCTTCTGCAAAGAGTCGAGCTGTCGGCCGTCGAGGGTATAATAGGCAGCGGCTGACGAATGGTAGGAAATGGCTTCGACCCCATGTGTCTCGTCACTATAGTTGAAACCGACGGTAACCTTCGGGCCTGTTCCCTTCTGAGTGTATTTCTGTGTCAGAGGCTCATAGTCGTAGAATATCAACTGATACTCTACTTCACAATAGCCATATTTACCCAATTCATCGACTATCCACTCCGACTGCAAGTCCTTGCTCTCACCGGCAGCAATGGCAGCAGGGTCGGTAGAATAGGCTCCTGTGGCATCTTTCTGTACGCAATTGAGGGGGAAACAGATCTGAAAGGCACCATGAGGCAACTCCTTGATGGTATAGGAGATGCCGACATAGGCGGCCGAAGTGCCGTTGTTCTTAATGAAAAGACCTGTCGGCAACTGGATGTAAGCCCACTCGTCGTCGCCGATAATTTCTCCGTCGGTAATGGCAAGGCATGAATTGTCGGCCACGGGATTGCCGTTCTTATCGACGAACGTCACATCCTGTGCAAGGACTGAGAGCGAGAGGGTTGTCAAGAAGCAAATAAGCGTAAATAATTTCTTCATAGGCTTTCTCTTTATTATGTTTTTACTATTGAACGAAACGGGTGGCAGCCTGCAATACGCCATCGCTGGCGTCATAGACAAAGGCTACAACTTGAAGGTTTCTAATACTCCAGACGCTTTCGGGCGTAAAGGAATACGAGGCCGTTGCCGGTTGGGAGGAGCTGATGACAAAGTCGTCGCCGAAGTCATCACGGGTCAACGAAGCCCTAAAGACATGCTGATGGATGTATTCGTTGTTCTCCGTACCATCGGGCATATACTGCATATCCTTGATGTTATTCTCCGTAAGCCACACCTGCAACCTACCCTGGACGTTCTCGGCCGAAAGGCCTTCAACTTTCACGCTATACTGCCCTTCGGAAGTCTCTTCACAAAAGACGTTCAGGGTGACGGGCGTGGGCTTTTCCAATGCTTTCTTCACTTCCGAGGCATATTTTGAAGGATCATAGATGACGCCACTCCTATTGACCATGGCTCCTGGCTGCGACTCTATCCCCCAATGACGGTAGTAATCGTCGCCAAGGGCCGTTGCCAACGGGAGCAGCGGACTTGAGATGGTGGAACGATGGCCGAAGGGACCGCTGTGGATGGCGACAGCGATGACATTGTCTGCGCCATATTCTTCCTGCAGCTTTTCAATCTCGGCAGTGGCATTCGGACAGCGGACGCAGCGTTGCCCGGTGAAGTCTTCAATGAGGACGGCGCGGTTGACTTCAGCCGGAGCCACATAGACGAGGCGTTCGTCCTCGTCGATATGGCTGCAGGCAGCCAGTGCCGTCAAGACCATTCCTATATATATAATAATGTGTTTTACTCTCATCGCTTAGAAGTTATAGTTGTATGAAACGGTGAAGCCCTTCGAAGCAGGCACATAGCGGCAGACGCCACCCGAACAGTTGTAGCCGGCACGCGTGCGGCCATAGCCTAACTGCAGCCGATGACTGCCCTTGTTATAGGTCACAAAGCCTTGATAATAGTGGATGTCGGTTTCTCCGACATTATACATATCGCTCAAGGTTAACATCCAGTTGGGCAGGAACGACAGTTCCAGCAGACCGAACATCCAGTCGCCCTCATCGTCCTTCGTCGTCAGGTATTGGGCTTCGCCGCGCAAGGTCAGTTTCTTTGAGAACTGATACTTGCCTTCTCCGACGAAGATATTGCTGTGTATCATGCCGCCTTCGCCTTCGATGACCGTCTTGTTATAGAACTGGTTCATATACATGAAGTTCAGCTTGAGGGGTTTCGAGATGCGCTTCTCTATCTGCACATTCAAGTCTTGATAATACGTCTGGTCACCCCATCGCCAGAACGACGAGCCATAGCCGTCTGTTCCTCTCATTCCGCCGTCGATGACATGGCGGTCGATGGCGTGGATATGCGAGAAGTTCACTTTGACATTCGTCCCATAGCGGCCGCCGAGTGGCGTGTGGCGTTTGAAGGCATAGCCGGCCTCAGCCTGACAGGCCCATTCACCAAGAGGCTGAGTGGCATAGGGATAGAGGGCTGCGAGGGCGTAGGTATGGGTCATGGTGAAGGCTGGCAGATGGTTGACCATCGAAGAGATGCCGTTGACCGAGCGCCTGCTCCTCGACGACATGTTATCACTGCGCTTGGCCTGCACCAGAAGGCTCATTCCTTTCTTCGAATAGCTTCCCGAGAGCATTGCCACATACCCTTGCCGATAGATATATCCGTTGTCGAACGACGGGTCTTGCGTCTTGTGGGCATATTCCGCCAAGAGGCTTACGTTGCCTTTCTGCAGACGTGTCCGAAGGTCATAGGAGTTGACATTTTCGGGCAAGTTCAGCCGATGGGTCGGGTCGGCCATGATGACCTCTGTCTTTTCGTGCTTGTTGACATAGGAGGCCCCCAACGACCAATAGGCACTGGCATCTTTCAGCGAAGGCAGCAATTGTTCGAGGTTCACCTCCACGTCACCTCCGGAAATAAGGGCGTCATTGTGACTCCAGTAATATCGCTGATAGCCGCCCAAAGCCTTCACGCGGACACCCTTCAGGGGTTCCACGGTGACACGGGCGCCCAACAGCGAGTTGTCGATACCTAACGACCGTTCCTCGTATGTCCGAAGGATAAAGCCCGAGCCGAACTGCTCATAGAAATTGCCGAGCGTCACCTCCAAGCCTTTCGTGTGGACCTTGGCGTATGCGTTGGCCAGTCCCCATCCTTTGAAGTCTTTCTCAAAGCCGGGTAAGGGTCGTTCGAGGTATTCCATGCGCAAGCCGGCGTCGACATACTTGCTCATGATGCCCACCTCAGCGTAACTATTGGTGAGCCAGTCTTTATCGTAAGAGCCGGTGCCGATGGATGTGTCCTCCTGCGGCAGGAGCACGTCGCTCTGCACGGAGCCGGTGACGGCAAGCCCTTTGTCAGAAGTCTGAGAAGTGGCTGTGATACAGCAACATACAGTACTAAAAAGAAGGATGCTTTTCAGTTTATTCATCTCTAAGTAACTCTAAACTATCAGCACCTATTCCCCCATTTCTCTCACTTTCTCGATGAGTTCCTCTTCAGCCCCGTCGACATAGCCGTTGTGGCGATAGACGATGTTACCCTTTCCGTCGAGGATGAGCGTATAGGGGATGGCCTGAATGCCAAGGGCACGCTTCAGTTCTTCATTGGTGTCGATGAGAACCTCATAGTCCCAACCATGATTGTCGACAAGGGGCTTTACCTTGTGAACGTCCTGTGCACGGTCGATGGAGATGGCGATGAGTTTCACTCCCGTCTCCTCCTGCCATTCCTCATAGACCTCGCTGATGGCGTCGAGTTCACGGTTGCAGGGCTTGCACCATGTGGCAAAGAAGTCGATGATGATGGGACGTCCGTTGTTTGTTAAAGTGTCGGTGCGTACTTCCTTTCCACTGATATCCTTCAGCGTATAGGCGGGTAATTGAGCTTTCAATGTATTCGTTGCGGCAACAGCCATGAGCACTGTCAGGAAAAACAATCTTTTCATCATATCGGATGCTACTGTGTAAATATTGTTTTGATTATAAATCTTTGCAAAATTACAATGTTTTTTTATAACGTGCAAGTTATTTCGTACTTTTCTGAACAAAATCATCGTTTTTCGCCAACATACTTGACCTATTTCGTCTTTTCGGCAAAAACAGGAGGTAAAGCCCTAAAAATATACGTTCTTACAGTTTTTCGAACCTTAATTTAATAAAATATAGGTAAAAAAACTTTTTTTTTGCCTTTTTGTTAGCTTATTTGACAAAAAAAACTTAACTTTGCATCCAAATAGCCGGAAGCTGCCCCAAAAAGGCAGCCTTTTGGCGGTGTATGAACATCAGAAAAAATATTTGTATATACATAATTAATTATTAAAACCAAACAAAGCTTATGAAAAGATTCACTCTTTTTGCTATTGCAGCTCTGCTCTCAGTAGTAGGGTATGCTCAGAAGGCAACAAGCGGATTCACTCCTCAGCCCGCCACCGATGTCCTTTCGGTGAAGGTAGCTCCGGAGCGTCTTTCCAGCACCGTTGAACTTCAGAACGTGCAGAAGGCCAAGAGTAATGTCCAGAAGAAAGCTATTGCTTCTGTGGCAGAACTCGAAGGCTCTTATCTTTGGGACTATCAGCAAGCCAAGGAATCTGTAACAGACGATCAGCTGGATGCCTTGGAAAAGACCGACGGCCAAAGCCGCGTCACTATCAGCGTGGCCAGTCTCGAAGAGAACACGGTAACGCTGTCGGGCATGTTCCCCAACGACCTGACAGCCACTGTCGACCTTGCCAACGGCCAGCTCGTCATTGCCCGTCAGAGCGCCGGAACCTCCTCCTATGGCGACTACGACGTCACTGGTCTGTTTTACTTTGAAGGTAATGACCAGTATGACGCAGGATGGTATTATTCGAGCATCACCGGTTTCATTGGCGACGATGGTGTCATCACGTTTGGCGAATGGTTCTGCCGAGTGCTTGTCGGAGGCCAGTACGACGGCTACTCCCTCACTCCCTATTGGGTGAAGGGCAGCACGCTGACTCCTGCCGATGCACCTGAGGTGGTAGTAGCCCCCGATGGTCTTGAGACTGAAGAATACACCATCAGTGCCCGCGACTATAAAGACTCAGAAGACGTGACAGGATCTGTCTTCGTCGGCTTCGACGGCACCGATGTCTACATCAAGGGCCTGTGCTCCTATATCCCCGAATCTTGGGCAAAGGGCACACTGGCCGACGGAAAGGTAACCTTCGCTCCTAACCAGTACTTCGGCAATTACAGTGGTTACGACATGTTCCTGAACTCACTGATGGGCGAGCCCGTCGTCTTGGATTACGATGCTCAGGCCGGCACGTTCACCGCCGAGAACGAATTCTTCCTCGTCGACAACTCACAGTACTATTTCGACTCTTACAGAAACGCTGTCTTCACGAAGTACGTTCCCCCGTTGGATACTCCTTGGGAAGGTGCTGAAGTAGGCGAAGGCGACTTCTATCTCTACAACCCCGAAAGCGGTCTGTGGCTGCAGAACAACAACATGCAGAAGGTACAGGCTTGGACCACGCGCGCCGAAGTCGATGTCGACGGTATGCCGTTCGAGCTTGTTGCCATGGACGGTGGCTATCGCATCAACACCTACTTTGCCGGTAACCACTCTCTCAATGCCTCCAACCTCTACATGGATACTCCCGACGCCGTCACCACATGGGTATTCACCCCGTCTAACCGCGCCAAGAACGCCTATACCATCACCTCTGGCAACAAGGCCCTCGGTGTTGACGAAAACGGCAACATTTCCGATGTCATCGCCGGCGTATGGCAGCTTGTCACGAAGGAAGAGCGCTTAGCAGCCCTTGCTGAGGCTACTGCCGAGGCTCCCGTGAACGCCACATGGCTCATCGAGGCCAACAGCTTCCCCGCCAACTATGAGAAGAACGCAGCATGGCAGCGCACAGGCGATGCCGGTGGCTTCAACATCGGTGGCGACTGGTGGGAGAACCCCAACCGCGTCCTTGAGACATGGGCACTCAACCAGGCCGATGTCTTCCAGGAAATCAAAGTACCCAACGGTGTCTATGAACTGCAGGTAGCAGGCGTCTTCAGCCCCACTCCCGGCGACCAGATGAACGCTGACCACCTGAACCAGTACATCGCAGGCACACTGCCCAACTACGGATGGTTCTATGCCAACAACGAATTTGCACAGATGCCTTCCATCTATTCAGAATATCGCACGGAGAGAACTCCCGACCGCGCTACCCGTGAAATGGGCGGTCTGTTCGTTCCCGATGGTGTCAACCAGGTGAGCCGCGGCATCACCGACGGTCTCTACAAGAGCGATGTCATCAAGGTTGTCGTCACCGACGGTAAGCTCCGCGTAGGTGCCAAGGTCTTCGGTGCCAGCACCAAGACCAACTGGATTATCATCGACAACTTCCGCCTGACCTACTTCGGTGAAGCTCCCGCAGAGGCCGAGGAAGGCTACGACGTTGATCCCGTTGAAGGACGCTTACAGTCACTGAGCACCATCAACATCACATTCG
>Ga0310697_10007195_pt1 | contig 10520 bp, 5 predicted proteins | sample 172DNAGHGlowgp2_FD_203883 | JGI IMG/M metagenome (GOLD analysis project Ga0310697, IMG submission 203883) | Sheep rumen microbial communities from Palmerston North, Manawatu-Wanganui, New Zealand - 1728 DNA GHGlow gp2 (v2) (version 2) | ecosystem: Host-associated > Mammals > Digestive system >...
CCGGCCAGGCTGTTCCTGGACCTGGGTATCGCCATGCCCTTCTTCCTGCTCCAGGCAGTTCTCCCCAGCCTCCAGGCCATGCTTATCGGGGACGCTGTGGCGGCCATCCTGTGGATCGGTTTATTCGACAACGACCTGAATACCTGGTATCTGGCGGTACTGGGTCAGCAAGCCCTCCCGGTCCGCTGGTTCCTGTTGGCCGCTCTCTCCCTTGTGATAAGCCTCTCGTTGAGTTTTGCGGTGTTCAAAATGTCTACCAGTAAACACAGATAAAATATAAACGGCATTATACGGGAAATGCGGAACAAAAACGGGTTGGGATAAAGCATTCAGACTTCTCCTATCGTGTGGGTATACAAAAATGAGAAATCAGCGGGTGGCCATTGCCCGGAGTCTTTGCTCCGGCGCACCCGTCCTCCTGGCGGACGAGCCCACGGGCAACCTGGACGGGGAGAATACCCGCATCGTCATGGACATCCTCCGCCGCCTGGCCCACGAGGAAGGCCGCTGCGTCATCGTGGTGACCCACGACCCGGAGGTGGCGGATACCGCCGACCTGGTCCTGCGGATGAAGGACGGGGAACTCACGGCGGCGTGACAAGCCAACGCGGGCAGCCGACCGGCTGCCCGCGTTCCCATTAAAGATCGCCCCGGAGCCGTTTGCGGCTCCGGGGCGAAAAATCTTGCTTACATGCTCAGCTCAGTCCGGCTGATGACGTCGTTCTGGCCGTTGCGGTGCATCTCCACGAAGTACACGGAGAAGCCCGCGATCCGGACCACCAGGTCCTTGTACTGCTCGGGATTCTTCTGGGCGGCCCGCATGGTGTCGGCGGAGATGACGTTGATCTGCACCTCCATGCCCAGATAGTCGAAGAAGTAGGTCTTCAGCAGCTGGGTGAGTTTTTCCACGCCGTCCGCGCCGTTGAGGCAGCTGGGGCTGAACTTCAGGTTCAGCAGGGTGCCGTTGGCGAACTGCCGGTGGTCGATGCTGCCCACGCTGGTGAGGACGCAGGTGGGGCCGTTCTTATCCATCTGCTGCACGGGGGAGCAGCCGTCGGCCAGAGGCTCGCCCAGCTTGCGGCCGTCGGGGGTGGCGGGGGTGGAGAGACCGAAGGCCACGTTGGTGGTGACCGGCCACAGACCGGCGCTCCAGCCGTTGCCGCGAGGTCCGGAACCCTTCTTCACTTCCTTGGCGAAGATGTCGGAGGCCCACTTGGCGTACATATCCACCTCGGGATCGCCGTTGCCGTAGTGAGGCGCTTCGTTCTTCACGTAGTTGTACAGGTCGTCGTAACCCTCCCAGTTGTGCATGAGGGCGTCGTACAGCTCGGCGGGAGTGCAGCGCTTGGTCTTCTCATCGAAGCACAGGTGCTTGATCATCTGCAGGGAGTCGGCCAGGTTGCCGATGCCCACGCCGGCGACGCCGCAGGAGTTGTACTTCGCGCCGCCCCACATGACGTCCGCGCCGTTCTCCAGGCAGCCCTCCATGGTGGCGGAGACCACGGGCAGAGGCATATACTGCCGGGCGACGTACTCGAAAGCGTTGGTCAGGCCGATGTGCATCTTCACGAAGAACTCGGTCTGGATCCGGTAGGCCTCCAGCACCTGGTCGAAGGAGGTATAGTCCTTCAGGTAGCCGGTGGCCGGTCCGCTCTGGACGCTGGGGAGCGTCTTGCCGGTGCGGAAGTCCCGCCTGGGCAGGGGGTTCGCGCCGTTGTTGATGCCCACCATCAGGCAGTTGATCATGTTCAGGAAGCCGCCGCTGCCGGTGCCGCCGCAGCAGACCCATTCGTCGCCGCAGCCGCCGGGCTCGACGCAGCCCACGGCGCAGTAGTTCCGGGCGCTCTCCAGGCTCATGCCCCGATCCATGAGGGCGGGGATGATGACCTCGTCGTTCTCCATGCTGGGCACGCCGCCGCAGATCTTGTTGGTCTCAATGGCAGCCTCCCAGAGCTCTTCGGGCATATTCTTGTGGACGCGCAGGGCCACCGGAGGATCGTGCAGGACCAGACGGCCGGAGCACTGCAGGCACATGTAGGTGACGGCATTGGTGGCGTCCTCGCCGCTCTCGGGCTTCACGCCGCCGATGGTGATCAGCTGGCCGGAGGTGTAGCCGGGAACGCCGAACTCGCCGCTGTCGCCCCAGAACTTGTTCATCTCCGCGACCTTCAGGAAGAACATATCCAGCATTTCCTGGCCGTACTCGGGGGTGATCCGGCCTTCGGCGATGTCCTTCTCATAGAAATCGCCCACGTACTGGTCCACACGGCCGAAGCTCATGCCGTGCATATTGCCTTCCAGGGCTAGGCAGAGCTGGTACAGGAACAGTGCCTGCAGCGCCTCATGGAAGTTCCGGGCGGGATTCTCCGTGACCCAGTTGAGGGTCTCGGCCATCATTTCCAGCTCTTTTTTCCGCTCGGGACGGGTCTCGGCGGCGGCCATTTCCTCCACCTTCTTGGCATAGCGCTTGGTGAAGGTGATCATGCCCTCGCACACCAGGGAGATGGACTTGTAGAAATAGTACTTGTTGATGCCGTCTCCATAAACGCCGTTCTCCTCCAGGAGCTTCATCTTGGCGTCGGCCTCGGCCTTGATGGCGCCGAAGCCCTTGCGGATGGCCCGGTTGTAGTTGGTGCAGAAGTGGCCGACGGGGCCGCCGTCCGCATGGTTCGCACTCTGGGTGGTGGTGCTTGAGCCGTCGTGGCTCTTGTACCCGTCGATCCGGTAGGGCTGGGTGAAGAAGCTCAGGCAGTGGGTATCCCAGAAGCTGGCGGTTTCCAGCACATACTGTGCGTCCTCGGGATCGATGAGATAGGGGTCGTACTTCCGGTTGGTGATGTTGCCGCTCTTGATCTCCCGGGCCAGGGTAGCCGCGCCGTATTCGGGATAGTAGGAGCAGGCGCGGTAGGTGGTGCCCAGGGCGCCGACGATGATGTCGTCGTCTTCCACCCGCAGGGGCAGATTCTCGTAAATGTACTTCATGGCCTCGGCCCGCAGGAGCTGGCCGGTGAGGTTGGGATGGGACTGGTAGAACTCGGTGATGAGGCGGTAACGGGAGATATCCACTCTGGGCGTGGTGCTGCGGTATCTCTCGCGCGTCTTTCTCACGCGGTCGGTCATGGGTTTGAGCTTATACATACTGTTACCTCCTTACTGACAGATAATATCCCTGATAAACAGTATAGCACACTAAGCGCAAACTGTCACCAGGAATTTGATTTTTCTTTTGCCCCTTCGGGAAACCGGCCGCGTTGACTTTTTTCCCCATGGTGGATATACTGAAATTCTATAGGAGCGTGATACGTTCATGAAGAAAAACAGCGCGGTACCGAAGATGCAGCGGGTGCCGGTGGCGGAAGCCTCCCCGGAGTACGGCCTGACGCTGCCCCAGGTGGCGGAGCGGACGGCGGCGGGCTATGCCAACCTTCCGGTGGAGCCTCCCACCCGTACGGTGGGGCAGATCGTCCTGTCCAACGTCTTCACCTATTTCAATATGCTCTTCGTGCTCCTGGCGGTATGCATCATTCTGGTCCGCTCCTGGCTGGATCTGACCTTCATGGGCGTGGTCTTCTTCAACACCGCCATCGGCATCGTGCAGGAGCTGCGCAGCAAGCATACCCTGGATAAGCTGCAGATCCTGGTCTCTCCGAAAGCCGGGGTGATCCGGGAAGGAAAACGGCTGACGGTGCCCACCAGCGAGCTGGTGCGGGACGACGTGGCCATCTTCACCAAGGGGGATCAGATCTGTGCGGACGCCCTGGTGCTGGCCGGGGAAATCCAGGTGAACGAATCCCTTATCACCGGCGAGCAGGATGAGGTGAGCAAGGGTCCGGGGGATACGCTGAATTCCGGCAGCTTCGTGGTAGCGGGGGAGTGCCGGGCAAGACTCACCGCCGTAGGCGCGGAGTCCTTTGCCTCCCGGCTGACTCTGGAGGCCAAGAAGCACGGAAAAGGCCGCCAGTCGGAGATGATGAAATCCCTCAGCCGTCTGGTCAAGGTCATCGGCTTCGTGGTGATCCCGCTGGGGCTGGTGCTGTTCTGGAAGGAATACAGCTGGCTGGGACGCGACCTGCATGCCTCCGTCACCGGCACGGTTGCCGCGGTGATCGGCATGATCCCCGAAGGACTGTATCTTCTCACCAGCCTGGCCCTGATGGCCGGCATCCTGCGGCTGCTGCGGAAAAAGACCCTGTGCCATACGATGGCTTCCATCGAGACCCTGGCCCGGGTGGATATCCTCTGCGTGGACAAGACCGGCACCATCACCGAAAATAAAATGACGGTGGAAGATCTGGTGCTCCTGCGGGAGGAAGAGTTCAGCGATTCTCTTGTGCGGCAGATCCTGGCGGACTACGTCCGGGCCCTGCCGGGGGAAAACGAAACCATGGAAGCGCTGCAGCGCCGCTTCAGCGGGAGCCCCTCCCGGAAAGCGGAAGGCACCCTGCCCTTTACCTCCTCCAGGAAATACGGCGGGATCTCCTTCGGTTCCGGAGACTGCTGGCTCCTGGGCGCTCCGGAGTTTCTCATGCGGCAGAACTACGCCTCCCTTCGGGAGGAGGTGGAGCGTTGGTCCGACCTGGGCTGCCGGGTGCTGCTTCTGGCCGCCTACGACGGCAGCCTGGAGGATGACCTGGCCGGTACCCTCCGGCCTGCGGCTCTGGTGCTGCTGTCCAACAAGATCCGGCGGGAGGCGCCGGATACCTTCCGATATTTTGCCGAGCAGGGCGTGGCGGTGAAGGTGATCTCCGGGGATAATCCCCGCACGGTATCCGAAGTAGCCCGGCGGGCGGGCATCCCCAACGCTGAGGAGTTTGTGGATGCCTCCACCCTGGCCAACGACGCCGCCCTTCAGGCGGCGGCTCTGAAATACACCGTGTTCGGCCGGGTGACTCCGGAACAGAAGCGGAAGCTCGTGCTGGCCATGAAGGGCACCGGACATACGGTGGCCATGACCGGGGACGGGGTAAACGACGTGCTGGCCCTGAAGGTGGCGGACTGCGGCATCGCCATGGCCTCCGGCAGCAGCGTCGCCTGTCAGGCGGCCAATGTTGTGCTGCTGAATTCGGATTTTTCTGCTATGCCCAGCGTGGTGCAGGAGGGCAGACGGGTCATCAACAATATCCAGCGCAGCGCTTCCCTGTACCTGGTGAAGAACATTTTTTCCTTCTGCCTGAGCATCATCACCCTCTGCTTCACCCTGCCCTATCCCTTCAGCCCGGCGGGGCTCAGCCTGGTGAATATCGTAGCGATCGGCATTCCCTCCTTCATCCTGGCCATGGAGCCGAATCACAGCCTGGTCACCGGCCGGTTCCTGCCCAATGTGCTGTATAAGGCCCTGCCCGCCGCCCTGGCAGACCTGGCCCTGATCCTGGGGATACTGACCTTCTACAGCGTGATGGACCTGGATCCGGATTCCCTGAAATCCGTGGCCACCGGGGTCATGGGTGTGGTGGGCCTGATGATGGTGGACCGGGTGAGCCGCCCCTATACGAAGCTGCGCATCGCGCTGATCTCGGTGATGAGCGCCTTTTTCGCCGTAGCCTATCTCTTCTTCAAGCCCTATTTCACGCTGCCTCCCATGGGGAAGGAAGCCTGGCTTATCTTTGTGGTCTTTGCGCTGCTGGCAAGACCCGCGATGGCATTCTTTGCCCGCTGGCTGGATAAGATTACGGAGTTTATCCGGAACCGCAGAAAGGAGATGGATCTGTGACGGGAGGAACCATGGTCACCTACGAGAGCATCCTGCAGAACGAAGCCGTCAATACCTACATCCGCAAGGCGGATGAGATGCTGGCGGCACTGAACTTCACGGAGCACAGCTTCGCCCATGTGGGCCTGGTGGCCAGGATGGGCAGATATATCCTGGAAACGCTGAACTACGCCGAGCGGGACATCCGCCTGGTCCAGATCGCCGCTTATCTCCATGATATCGGCAATCTGGTGAACCGCTTCGAGCATTGCCAGAGCAGCGCCATCATGGCCTTTCGGATCCTCACGGATATGGGCATGCCGCCGAATGAGGTGGCGGACGTGGCGGCCGCCATCGGCAATCATGATGAGAGCACGGGTCACCCGGTGAGCGATATCGCCGCCGCCCTGATCCTGGCGGATAAGTCCGACGTGCGCCGCAGCCGGGTACGCAACCAAGAGATGAGCACCTTCGATATCCACGACCGGGTGAATTATTCCGTGGAAAAAACGGAGCTGATCGTGGATCCGGATAAGACGCAGGTCCTTCTGCGCCTTACCATAGACACCCGATACAGCTCCGTGATGGATTATTTCGAGATTTTCCTCCAGCGGATGATCCTCTGCCGCAGGGCGGCGGAGAAGCTGGGCCTGCAGTTCAAGCTGATGATCAACGGCCAGGCCCTTATCTGATCACCACGTTTTCCTCCCCCAGCATTTCCTTCAGCTCCCGCACCAGGGAGGGATGGATCCAACAGGAGGCGGCTACGGTTTTCTTTGTATCCGCAAAGTGGACCTTGATGGGCTCCTGACCCGGAAACATGATGAGGATGAGCTGGAGCCTTTTGTACTGGGGGGAATCCATGGAGGGAAAGCGCGCCCACAGGGTCTTGGGCTTATCCTCCTCCGTCTCCGCGGCCGCGGAGACGGTTTTCTTTTCCCCACCGGCTGCAGAAGGGGAGGGGGACTCCGGGCTCCGGACCCTGTCCCGGTCTGTTCCGGTGAAGAGACGGAAGCTCTCCGCCATGAGCTGGGGAGCCTTTTCATCCCGCACGGAGATCCTGCCCCGGGCCAGGACCGGCATCCCCTCCTCCAGCTTCCCGCTCCATTCGTTCAGCAGGCGCTGGAATACCAGCAGCTCCATGCTGCCTCCGTTATCCTCCAGGGTAACGTAGGCCATGAGGCTGTTGTTTTTTGTGGTCTTGGTCTTGACGGCGGTCACCACACCGGCGATGGTGACGTTCTGCCCGTCGGAGAAGTCCCCCTTCTCCTCCCCCTCGAAGGAGGCGAGAATGGAGGCGATGGAAACGGCCTTCAGCCGCCTGGCCTCCTCCCGGTAGTCGTCCATGGGATGGCCGGAGAGGTAAAGCCCCGTGACCTCCCGCTCCATGCGCATCCGCTCCCCGGCGGTGAAATCCTCCACCTGGGGCAGGTCGAAGTCCCGACTGCCGCTGTCCGCGTCCCCGAACAGGTCGAACTGCCCCTCAAGATTGCCCCTCTGCTCCTGCTGGATGCCGTCCATGATCTGGGAGTAGGCCTGGAGCAGCTGCTTCCGATTCGCCCCAAGCGAATCGAAGGCCCCGGCCTTGATGAGGCATTCCGCCTCCCTCTTGTTCAGCTCCGGGCCGCTCATGCGGCGGCAGAAATCCTGGAAGGAGGTAAAGGGCCCCCCTTCCTCCCGCCGGGCCATGACGCTGCGGATGAAGCCTTTGCCGATGCCCTTCACCGCCGCTAGGCCGAAGCGGATGCTCCCCTGGGAAACGGTGAAGCCGTCGTCGCTGCCGTTGATATCCGGCGGCAGGACAGGGATCCCGGAAGCCCGGCATTCCGCGATATACTCCGCGATCTTCCCGCTCACGTCGGAAACGCTGGAGAGAAGGGCGGCCATGTACTCCGGGGGATAGTAGTATTTCAGATAGGCGGTCTGATAGGCGATGATGGCGTAGCTCACCGCATGGGCCTTGTTGAAGGCATAGTTGGCGAAGGCCAGGATCTCGTCATAAATATCCTCCGCCACCTGGGCGGGCACGCCGTTGGCCACGGCGCCGCAGATTCCCCGCTCCGGATCGCCCTCCACGAAGGTCTTCCGCTCCTTCACGATCTCCTTCTGCTTCTTTTTGCTCATGGCCCGGCGGATCAGGTCCGCCTGGCCCAGGGAGAAACCGGCCAGCTTCCGGAAGATCTCGATCACCTGCTCCTGGTACACGATGCAGCCGTAGGTGACGCTGAGGATGCTTTCCAGCAGGGGGTGCTTGTACCGGATGCGTTCCGGATGCTGCTTGCAGTCAATGAACCGGGGAATGGACTCCATGGGTCCGGGCCGGTACAGGGCGATGATGGCGGTGATATCCTCAATGCTCTGGGGCTTCAGCCCCACGCAGACCCCGGTCATGCCGCTGCTTTCCATCTGGAACACCCCGGAGGTCTTTCCGGCGGTGAGCATGTCATAGACGTTTTTGTCGTCCTCGGGGATGGCCTTCAGGTCAAAATCCGGTACCCGCTTCCGCACCCGGTCCACCGCGTCCCACAGCACCGTCAGGTTCCGCAGGCCGAGAAAATCCATCTTCAGCAGACCCAGCTCCTCCAGCTGGGTCATGGGATACTGGGTCACCACCACGTCGTCGTTTCGGGAGAGGGGAACATAGGTATAGACCGGGTCCCGGGTGATGACGATGCCCGCGGCATGGGTGGAGGCGTGGCGGGGCATCCCCTCCAGCACCATAGCCGTGTCGATGAGCTTCTGCACCTCGGAATCCCCGTCGTACAGCTCCTTCAGGGGCTTGCTGAGGCGCAGGGCTTCCGCGAGGGTCATGTTCAGGGTGGCGGGCACCAGCTTGGCCACCCGATCCCCGTCCCCATAGCTCATGCCCAGGGCCCTGGCCACGTCCCGGATGGCCGCCCGGGCGGCCATGGTGCCGAAGGTAGCGATCTGGGCCACGTGATCGCTGCCGTATTTTCGGTTGACGTAATCCACGACCTCGCCCCGGCGTTCCACGCAGAAGTCGATATCGATATCCGGCATGCTTACCCGGTCCGGGTTCAGGAAACGCTCGAAGAAGAGGCTGTATTTCACCGGGTCCACGTCCGTGATTTCCAGAGCATAGCTCACCACGCTGCCGGCAGCGCTGCCCCGGCCGGGTCCCACGGGGATGCCCTGGTTCTTGGCATAGCGGACGAAATCCTGCACGATGAGGAAGTATTCGTTGAAGCCCATGTGGTCGATGGTGGCAAGCTCATAATCCAGCTTGGACCGCATCTCCTCCGCCCGGTCCCCGTACCGCTTCAGAAGTCCGGCCTCGCAGAGGCTCCGCAGATAAGTCCTGGCGTCCCTGGCCTCCGGCGGGAGCTGGAACTGGGGCAGGTGGTAGACGCCGAAGGTGAAATCCATCTGGCAGCGCTCGGCAATGCGCTGGGTATTGTCCGCCGCCTCCGGGTATTCCGGAAACAGGCTGCGCATCTCCTCCTCGGACTTGAGATAGAACTCCTGGGTTTCAAAGCGCATCCGGTCCGTGTCCTGGACGGTTTTCTGGGTCTGAATGCACATCAGCACGTCCTGGGCGCTGCTGTCCTCCTTCGTGAGGTAGTGGGCGTCATTGGTGAGGACCAGCGGCAGCCCCGTGTCCCGGTGGAGGCGGAGGATCCCCATGTTCACGGGCTTCTGCTCGGCATAGCCGTGGTCCTGGAGCTCCAGGTAGAAGTGCTCCGGTCCGAAGATCTCGCTGAGCTCCAGGGCGGCGGCCTTCGCGCCTTCGTAATTTCCCTCCCGAAGCTGCCTGGGGATCTCCCCGGCGAGACAGGCGGAAAGGGCGATGAGCCCCTCGTGATGCTGCCGCAGCAGGTCCTTGTCCACCCGGGGCTTGATATAGAAGCCGCGCAGGAAGGCCTGGGAGACCATATAGCAAAGGTTTTTGTATCCCGTCTCATTCTCGCACAGGAGGACCAGATGCCGGGCTTCATTGTCCAGCCCGTGTTCCTTATCCTCCATCCGCCGGGGAGCCACGTAGACCTCGCAGCCGATGACCGGGTGAATGCCCGCCGCCATGGCGGCCTTATAGAAGGTCACGGCTCCGTACATCACCCCATGGTCCGTCACCGCGACGGCGGTCTGACCCAGGTCCCGGACCCGCTGCACCAGACGCTCGATCCGACAGGCTCCGTCCAGTAGGCTGTATTCGCTGTGTACATGCAGATGGGCAAAGGCCATGACGATCTCCTCCAAAAAGAGAACATTTGTTCTATAATTATACCGCATTTCCTCCCGCGTTGCAAGTATAATTCCCCCGCCGGTCAGGCGGGGGAGCGTTCTGCGATAACGGCAGGCACCGCAAGGGGCCGAAGGGCCAGGGCATCTCCTTCCCTTTGGAGCACCAGCGTGCTCCCTTTTTCCGCCCGCCCCTCCAGAAGAAGCTGAGCCGCCGGGTCCTCCAGAACGGCCTGCACCGCGCGGCGCAGGGCCCTGGCGCCGTAAGCCGGATCCCAGCCCTGCCGGGCCAGGAGCTCCAGGGCGCCCTCCCGGATCTCCAGGTTCACCCCCAGGGCCTTCAGCCGGTCTCCCACTTCTGCGGTCATTTTTCCGGCGATCCGCAGGATCTCCCCCTGTCCCAGGGGATGGAAGACCAGAATCTCATCCGTCCGGTTGAGGAATTCCGGCCGGAAGGTCCGCTGCAGCTCCCGAAGGACCGCCGCCCTCCGGTCTGCAGCCTCTCCGGGGGCAAAACCCAGCCCGGATCCGGCTTTTGCCTGTTCCTCCGCGCCAAGGTTGGAGGTCATCACGATCACGGTGTTCCGGAAATCCGCCCGACGGCCCCGGGAGTCCGTAAGCACCCCGTCCT
>Ga0310697_10007197_pt1 | contig 10518 bp, 10 predicted proteins | sample 172DNAGHGlowgp2_FD_203883 | JGI IMG/M metagenome (GOLD analysis project Ga0310697, IMG submission 203883) | Sheep rumen microbial communities from Palmerston North, Manawatu-Wanganui, New Zealand - 1728 DNA GHGlow gp2 (v2) (version 2) | ecosystem: Host-associated > Mammals > Digestive system >...
TTCATCCGTCAATTGACTCAGTTCCTCGATCGTCGGGATGCTTGAGCCATGGGTGAATTGCAAGGGCCATTCCTTCAACTGGTACTCATCGGCAAGATTTTCCGGAAAATCAAGGGGATGCAGTTGTGATGAAGGCAGGTCGTTATAGATGACTCGGACATCGTTTTCCGTGCCGTCCCAATCCATCTGGCTGAGTTCGTAGAAGAAATACAGGTGTCCGCTGGTGGGCAATATGCCCTCGTGGTCGAGGGGCGCGAGGTCAGCGCAATCGATTTGCAGCAGCAGTGACAGGGGGCGGCCACTGTTGTCGTGTGGCCACTGGAAATCATCGGCCACATCAGGCCGTCCGCCATATTTGGAGCAACCGGCAGGCAATGGGGCATTGTCGTCCTGCGCTAATGAGATCTGAATGGCATCACGACTGAAGGACTTGAGCAACTCCGTGTAGTGAATCACCTTTTTATCGTCTAATCCGAACTCCTCGGTGTCCTCCTCGGAGGTCTCCTCAGGCAAGAGTTTATCAAATTCCTTCTCGGTTTTGTCCAATAAGAAAATCAGCAGGAACAACAAGACAAATATTCCAATACCTGCTATCCGTATCGTCATCGGCGCGTCCCCTATCGTCATGTCGTCTGGGAATATATAGAAGAGGAGAATACAGCCGGCTACCATGCAGACGAGCAGTGCTCTTGCTGCTATCAGTTTTTTGATTTTTCTGATGTCCAAATCCATGTGGCGGACCTCATCGGCGGTCTCCCGAATCAAGATTCTGACGGCTTTGTAGAGCCCGAAAATCGACAGTAGCGCTGTGACAACGACCAAGACCCGTAACTCCATCTTCGCACTATTCCACCCGATGGGCAGAGCGAAAAGCAATAAAACGGCTACAGGCAGGCAGATGCTCATTAGATAAATCGCTGCTCTCAGTTTATTAGTATCTCTTTTCTTGTCCAAATCCGTTGATATGAGTTATAAAAAACGTGAACAGGGAATATCGCATTGTTTAATCTCTTGGTCCAGGATTAGGGGTTACTGCTCGAGGGCGGCGATGACGTTGAGCAGGGTCTGGCCGACCTCGGCGAGGGTGGCGGCATCGATGGCATCGATGGTGTCATGCACGGTGTGCCACTCGGGGCAGAAGCCCGTGTCGCTGTCGCTGCGCATGTCGATGATATCGACGCAAGGGATGCCGGCACGGTTGACAAAGACGTGGTCGTCGGTCACGGCACCGCCCTGGGCATTGAGGAAGTGGCTGCCAGCGGCGTTTGCCCATATCAGGTCGACAAAGCCCTTGGCATACTGCACCGAGAAGTACTCACGGGTGAAGGTGGCGTTGCTGGAACCCACCATGTCGAGCAGGATGCCGAACAGCGGCTTGTAGCCTGCCACATGCGGATGTGAGGTCCAGTACTGCGTGCCCAGTGCCCATGATTCCTCGTTGTCGTCCACCCCCATGTCCTCGACGTCAACCAGCACGATGTCCACGCCCAGCGTGGTGGCTTCGGCCTTGAGTTGGCGTGCCAGTTGCAGCAATACGGCAACGCCGCTGGCACCGTCGTTGGCACCCATGACGGGCTTGTTGTGGTTGGCGGGATCGGGGTCGTTGTCGGCCCAGGGTCGGGTGTCCCAGTGAGCCATTAGCAACAATCGCTGGCTGGCCTCGGGATTGATGATGCCGATGATGTTCTTGAAGCCTATTTTGCCCGATTTGGCGGTCTGTACAGTGCCAGACTGCACCATCACCGTGTCGCAACTCTCACCGAGTGTGGCTGCAAGCCACTCGGCACACTTGGCGTGTTCAGGCGTCCCTGGCACACGGGGACCAAAGTCGCATTGCTGCTGTGTGAGCGTTAATGCTGCCTGACCGTCAAACGCTTTGCGCTCAACAGTCGCAGTGGCCGTTTCTGCCGTAGCATCACTGGTGGCTGTTGTACTGCCCGAACTGCCGCATGCGGTCATCATGGCTGCCAGTAATATATATAATAATGTCATCTTCATAGTGTGTGGAACAAAAAAGATGCGGTATGTCTTGCTCCGCTGTGATGCGGATACGACATACCGCATCCTTTAATAAGTTGGTAACAGATGCGATGATTGATTACTTGCCCTCCTTGGCGGGAGCTTCCTTGGCGGGAGCTTCCTTAGCGGCATCCTCCTTGGCGGGAACGTTTACCGTAGTGGTAGTAGTCTTGGATGCGGGAGCAGCCTTCTCGGTTTGAGTGCCAAAGTTGGGAGCTTGAGTCTCGCTGGTGGGCAGGCTCTTGACTTGAGGAGCGCCCTCGATGATGTTGGGAGCGGTGACAAATGCGCAAGCAATGCTCAGCGCGCAGATGAAACCAGCAAGGATCCAAGTGGCCTTCTCAATAAAATCGGTGGTCTTGCGCACACCCATGAACTGGTTGTAGTTATTAACATTAGCAGCAAGACCGCCACCTTTAGACTTTTGAATCAGGATTACACCAATCAACAGGATTGATGCAATCAAAATCAGAATTGCAAAAATAGTGTACATTTTTTCTTATTTTTTGTCGTTTAGTGTCTCAATTAAGACCAATTTCTTTAAAAACCGAATTTGGTCTGCAAAGTAAATACTATTTTTTGGATATTTCAAACTTAATCGCTCAATAATTTCAAGAGCCTGCGAATATTTGTGCCTTGCAATGTACATTTTAGCAAGGCTTTCGCTCAACATCGAGTCATCGGTGAGGGTGGGATTATCGATGGTCTCCTCGGCAATTTCGGCTTTTTCCTCATCTCCAATCGGAGTTGTGATTGGAGTTTGTGCCGCCTGTTCTCCCAGTTGCATCTGCTCGGCGATGAATTTGTTGATGAGATCGTCTTGGGAGTCCTTGCCTGTCAGGTCGATGCCGCCATCCTCCTTTTCCTGGGCAGCCAGCACGTCGGCATAGTCGGGCTGGGGGTTGAAGATGGCACGATCGAGCGCTTCGATTTCGCCAGGGCTCGTTTTGCCATAGTTGTCCAGGAAGCGGTCGATGGTTGTGATCGTGTCAAGGGCTTCGGCCATATTCTCATGTGGATAAAAGTGGGCAACCATACTGGCGTCCTCGCCCAGAAGCATGGCCAGGGCTTGACGGTCGGGGTGTGAAATCGAGAGCTTAGCCAAAACATCTTCGTTTCCCTTCACACCGTTGTGCTTGAGATACAGCAGGGCAGGCAAAATGCTGTAGGGCGCCACTTGTTGTGCGCTCTCGAGCCATTGCTTGGTCACCTGGTCGGTCTCGCTGGCATCCTTAAGCAAGATATCTTCAATCCATTCCATGATTATTGTATCATTCAACTCCTAACAGAATAACTATTACCAGTCTCCAAGTGTGGCGTTGAAAATCAGGTCGGCAAGATCCTTGCTGATTTGGTTGCACAATTCATCCTGGACATCTACCAGCAATTCGCTACTGGAGAAGTCGCGATAGGCGCTAAAGGAGAGATCCTTGGACAACGCCTGGCTCTTGTTGTCGGTGTAACGCACACGCACTGTGATGGTCAACCTCGTTTGGCTGGCATAGGCGTCCTCGCCGACGGCCTGTGGTGACAATTGATAGTTGGTGATCTCGCCCTCCATGTGCAGGTCAGCATTGCGGTTATCCACCACGCGCAGGCGTGTCTGCTGGGCTATCATGTCGGTGATGCGGTTCTCAAACACCGACTGCAACGGAGGATACACCAGAGCGGCACGGATGGGGAACTCGCCTATCGAGATGGTCTTATAGACGTTGTAGTCGATAGAGGCCCCATTGAGCGTGTAGCGTGGAATGCACGCTTGCCATCCGAGCGCAGCCAAGGCGAGGGTCAATATGATGATGATGAGACGTTTCACTGCCGTTCCAGGTTGTATTGTTTGATTTTGCGGTACAGCGTCCGTTCCGATATGTTCAGCTCCTGGGCAGTGAGTTTGCGGCGGCCATTGTTGCGGCGCAGGGCGTTCTCGATGGTCTCACGCTCGGTCTCGTCGAGGGTCTTGACGGTCTCTCCTTCCACGTCCATAGCGGTCACCTCATCGACATGTCCCAATTCCTGAGTGTCGCGTTGCATGTTGCGATAGGGCGAAGCCATGTTCAGTTCGCCAGTATTGCCAAGCTCAAGCAGCGGATTGCTCTCGCGCTTGAGCTCTTGCACGGTCGAGGACACGTGTGATGTTGGTCCCACTCCGTCCATACGCTTCTTGAGCGCCTCGATTTCGGCGCGCATCGACAAGATCAAGGTGAACAGCTGCTCACGTTCGGCGTTGTAGTCGTAGTTGGGCTGTGACTGCACAGTGAGAGCAGTGTTGCGGCTGTTGGGCATGTACATGCTCAGTGTGGAAGCATCGACGGTGTTGCCCGACTCGAACAGAGCCACTTGCTCGATAACGCTCTTGAGCTGTCGCACGTTGCCTGGCCAGTGGAAGGCCTTGAGCATGCGCTGAGCATCATCGGTAAGAGTCACCTCGCTCGTGCGGTTCTCGTTGATGAAGTTGCGCAAGAACAGCCTGGACAACAACACAATGTCATCGCCGCGCTCGCGCAGGGGCGGCACGTTTATTTGCACGGTTGACAGGCGGTAATAAAGATCCTCGCGGAACTTGCCGTCCTTGACCGCTTGCAGCATGTCCTTGTTGGTCGCTGCCACAACACGAATGTTGGTCTTGCGCACGGTGCTGTCACCCACGCGCAGGTATTCACCATTCTCGAGCACGCGCAGCAGTCGAGCTTGGGTGCTCATGGGCATCTCGGCCACCTCATCCAGGAAGATGACGCCGCCGTCGGCCTCCTCAAAATAGCCCTTGTGGTCAGAAATAGCACCAGTGAAGGAGCCCTTGACATGTCCAAAGAGTTCGCTGTCGATGGTGCCCTCGGGGATGGCACCGCAGTTCACGGCGATATATTTCTTGTGTTTGCGTGGGCTGCTCTCGTGGATGATTTTTGGAAAAGATTCTTTACCTGAACCGCTCTCGCCAATGATGAGCACACTCAGGTCGATGGGCGCCACGAGCATGGCGCGGCGAATGGCGGCAATCAGTGCGGGCGACTCGCCCACGATGCCAAAGCGCAGCTTCAATGCGCGGATGTCGTTGTCGGTTATTTTTGTTGCCATTTCTTCATTTTGTAAGTTTCTTCTTTTAGGAATTTACCCAAGGCCTCGGGCGTGTCGTACTGTGCGTACTGCTCAGGCATGATGGGGTCGTGCACGCTGACGCGGAAGTTGTAGTTCCTGCGGCGGAAGACCTCGCTGGGCAGCTTGAGGGTGCGCAGCTTCCAGCTGATGACACCCAGGATGATGGACGTGATGCTGTTGTGCCCATGGATGTAGATGGGAATCACGGGAACCTTGAGCTTCATGATGAGGCGCATGACAACCGGTTGCCAGTCACGATCCTCGACCCGCAACTTCCACGTGAGCTTGCTCACGGCACCTGCGGGAAAGAAACCCATGGGGTGACCCGACTTGACGTGCTTCATCGTGTCGCTGATGCCTTGCATCGACACCGCACGCTTGGCCGGATCATCGCTAGCGAGGGCGTCCACGGTGATAAAGTTGGGCATCATGCCGCCAATCTTGCTGAGCAGCATGTTGACCATGAACTTGTAATCGGGCCTATGCTGGCCGATGATGTGAATCATCATCACACCGTCCAGAGCGCCAAAGGGGTGGTTGCTCACCGTGATAAAGGCACCCTCGGGCAGGTGTTCAAGCACCTGGCCGTTGCTGTAGGTGATGGTGGCGTTCAGGTCCTTGAGCAGGCCAGTGCAGAATGGTACTCCCGGTGTTCCGCAGTTGTGGCCATGGATCCAGTTCACGTCATCAATATCGAGCAGGTGGAACAACCACTTGACGAGCTTGGGCTTTCCCTTGAAGAAGGGGGCCATCTGGCACACGTCATCATAGTCCAGGATATCGGGCTTGATAGGCTTGTGGGCCAGCTGTTGTGATTGATCTTGCAGTGGTTCTTGTTCCGGTTTGTTTTGCTCTATTATATTTTCTTCCATTCTGTTTTTCTTAAATCAGCCCGCAAAGTTACAAATTTTTTTCGGTAACTGACACACCATGAATGTTAAAATATGACATTTTGGCATATTGCTGGCCAGAGCGCTGATACAGCCAGGGCTCTGCTGTGTGATATGTTTTGGGTTATAGTTTTTTAGGGTTATAATTCCTAAATCCAGATGTTCCTAACGCCTGACGATTATAATGGCTTGGAAATCACTTGTATGGATTGGTCTTGACCAGATTGGTGTCAAGTTCAATCTTTGTTATGACAACCCTGGAGTTGCCACGCCACAGGACACTGCCCTTGTACTCGTTATAGGATAGGACGATGCGCTTGCCGTCACCTGCCCATCGCATGGCGTCGCGGGCAAGGCTGTCGGTTGGGATGGAGAACTTGAAATTGCTGTGCATTGCCAACAAGGTGTCGTCAACGTATTTGTCGCTGATCATTTCGCCCTCAAGGGTCTTGAAAATGGTTCCCTCGTTGCTGACTTTCATGATCCATCCTTTTTCTTGACTCACGCGATAGGGATGGAAGTAATATTGCCATACCCACCAGCCTAGAAACATGACCATTGCGATAATAATGAGTGCGAGCAGCATTTTGACCGATGCGCCACGGCGCTCGATTGTGGCCTCCTTGATTTCACGTTCCTCTCTTTCTTGTTCAGTCTCCTGGTGTACCTGAGGTTGTTCCTCGGGCACATTCTCGTCGGTGAAATAGTCGTTAAAGTTGTCGTCCATGAGTTTGTTGGTTTCTAGTTTTTGGTTTCTAGTGGGTGGTTCAAATGCTGTGTTTGGGATTATAGCTTGATTTCGTCGTTGGTCGTATCTACCACAGTCTTACCGCTCTCGATGTTGCGGCGGTCGATCGACATGCTGATGAATGCGTAGATGCCCAGCGCAATAATCAATACCTGCTGGAACCCCCAAACAAACATGGCAAAAGCCGATGCCCGAGGGTCGAAATGTGATGGCGCGAACACGCCTACGCCGTAGAGCGATAGTCCGAAGATTGTGGCCACGTGCCAGGCGCCCAGTCCTCCATTGGTTGGGATGCCCATGCCGATACTGCTCAATACAAACACTACCAGCACGGCAAGCACGCTCAGGTCGCAAGTGAAGTTAAAAGCCTGGCAGGCCAGATACAGTTGCAGGTAGTAGCAGCCCCAGATGAGCAGCGTCAACAGCAGGAACCACCACTTGCCCTGCATGCGTGCAATAGCTGCAAATCCTTCCCACAGGTTGCGTGCCATGAGTTGGATTTTCTTGATAAACTTGTTTTCGGTCCTCATGATGAGCAGCCATCCCAGAGCGATGATGAACACGGCCGTGCCGAGCCAGATGCGGGCATCGCTGGCAATGTTGAGGAAGTTTTCCTTCATCTGCGGATAGGCGTCAAAGAACTGCCCGAAGGCACCCTGTGCCAGCATGAAGGTAACGAGTGTCAACAGAAGCACCGTGGCGGTGTCGGTGAGACGGTCGGCAACCATCGAACCCATAACCTGGGTGACCGAAGCCTTCTGTCGATTGGCGATATATCCGCAACGCCACACCTCGCCCAAGCGAGGGAATACCAGATTGACGGCATAGGTGCCGAAGATGCTGTTGAGAACTGCACTGAACGATGGCTTCACGTTGATGGCGTTGAGCTGGAGGCGCCAGCGCAGTGCCCTAAACACATGACTCATGATGCTCACAGCGGCTACAGCTGCAAACCACCAGTAGTTGACATCATTCTTCAAGGTGTCCATCATGCTGGTGATGTCCACATTCTTGTATAGGAACCACATGAGCCCCACTCCGATGACGAGGGGGATGCCGTATTTCACGAGATAGGAAATTGCCTTTTTCACGTTTTTTTCTTCGATTGTAGCGTTAAAAACTTGTCCTTAGTGCCCCGAGTAGCCAAAAAATGGTTATCTTTGCAGATTACTTGAGGGCGCATTACAGTGCGCAAAGGTAACAATAAAACCACAAACATGCGGAAAGTTAGAGCAAAAAAGTCACTTGGACAACATTTCTTGACCGATTTGTCAATTGCAGAGCGCATTGCCCACACGCTGGACGATTTCAAGCACTTGCCAGTGCTCGAAGTGGGACCCGGCATGGGTGTGCTTACTCAGTTCCTGCTAGAGATGGGACTTGACTTGACTGTAGTTGAGCTCGATAGCGAGAGTGTGGACTATCTGGAAGCAGCCTATCCGCAACTGCATGGCCGCATCATCGGTGAGGACTTTCTCAAGATGGACTTGAACAAGCTCTATGGCGACAAGCCCTTCTGCATCATTGGCAATTACCCCTACAATATTTCCACCCAGATATTCTTTAAGGTGCTGGATTACCGAGACCAAGTGCTGTGCTGTAGCGGCATGTTACAGCGCGAGGTGGCCCAACGGATTGCCGAACCGCCAGGCACTAAGGCCTATGGCATCCTGTCGGTGCTCTTGCAGGCGTGGTATGATATCGATTATCTGTTCACGGTCGATGAGCACGTGTTCAACCCCCCTCCCAAAGTCAAGAGTGGCGTGATACGCCTCACGCGCAACGACGTGACCGACCTGGGAGTGGACGAGCGGATGTTTAAGCGCATTGTCAAGGTTTCCTTTGGCCAGCGCCGCAAAATGTTGCGTAGCTCATTGAAGCAGATATTTGGCGCTGACCCAGTGGTAATGGAGCGTGATGTGTTCCGACAACGCCCCGAGCAGTTGGGAGTTGACGATTTCATTGCCTTGACGCGGCTGGCCATGGAGCAACCCCATTTGTCAGTTCCCTGATAGTAGTCCCCCGTGATCGTTAAATCGGGGATACCGCAGCCATTTTCAAGCCACATTTAAATTAAAGGACTATTAAGACCCTGTACCCGCAATGAAGGAATTTACCGAGGACTATCTATTGAACCTCAACGAACTGATTGCCAAGAAAGATGAAGATCAGGTGCGTGCCCAAATCGAGGACTTGCACCCTGCTGATATAGCCGAGCTTGTAGGTGACCTGGATGCCGAGGACGCCCTGTTCATCATGCTGCTTCTCGATGATGAGACAGCCGCCGACGTGCTGGTAGAGCTGGACGAGGATCAGCGTCATGACCTGATGGAGTTGATGCCCAACGAGGAAATCGCCAAGCAGGTGGAGCAGATGGACGCCAACGACGCCGTTGACGTGATTCAGGAGCTGGACGAGGAAGACCGCGAGGACGTTATCAGCCACATCGATGACGTGGAGCAGGCTGGCGACATCGTTGACCTGCTGCAATATGACGAGGATACCGCCGGCGGTTACATGTCCACCGAGATGATTGTCGTCAACGAGAACATGTCGATGCCCGATTGCATCAAGGCTATGCGCCAGCAGGCCGAGGATCTGGACGAGATTTATAATATCTATGTGGTCGATGACGATAACCGCCTGAAGGGCATTTTCCCCTTGAAGACGACCATCACCAACCCGTCGGCCAGCAAAATCAAACACGTCATGGAGCCAGATCCCATCAGCGTGCGCACCGACACCCACATCGAGGACGTGGCCCTCGACTTTGAGAAATACGACCTGGTGGCGATGCCCGTTGTTGATAGCATAGGCCGCCTCGTGGGTCGTATCACCGTCGATGACATCATCGACCGCGTGCGTGAGCAGGGTGAGGATAACTACCAGATGGCTTCGGGTATTTGGGGCGACATCGAGACCGACGACAACGTCTTCCGTCAGGTGCGTGCCCGCCTGCCGTGGCTGCTCATCGGCCTGGTGGGCGGTATCATCAACGCCCTGATCCTGGGTGGCGGCGAGGGCGATGCCGACTTGTTGCGCATCCTGCCAGGCTTGGCACTGTTTATCCCGTTGATTGGCGGTACTGGCGGTAACGTGGGTACCCAGTCGAGCGCTATTGTCGTGCAGGGTCTTGCCAACGGTAGCCTGGATATCAAGCACGTGGGCAAGCACTTGCTCAAGGAGTTCAGTACAGCGCTAATCAATGCGCTCGTGATGGGACTGCTCATTTTCCTATATACCCGCTTCTTCCCTGTCGATGACAACGCGACCAAGTCCAATATCGCCGCTGCTGCTGTGACCACATCGCTGTTCCTGGTGGTGATGTTCGCCTCCCTCTTTGGCACTGTGGTGCCACTGGCACTGGAACGCCTCAAGATTGACCCCGCTATTGCGACAGGCCCCTTTGTCACCGTGACCAACGATATCGTAGGCATTACCATCTACATGGCCATCAGCGGCTGGCTCATCAACCTGTTCTCCTCCTTTATGGGGTAATTGCACCCCGCGCTTTTTTTTGAAGACAAGAAAGACAAGAAGGACAATTTTTTTTGATTTAGCACAATCGTAATGCCGTGGTTAACAGCGACGTGGAAGAGGAAATACAGGAAATCCTGCTTATCGTTGGCGCCAAGGATGGCGAGAGCGCAGACGTTTGCCTAAGATAAAAATGAGTATCATCAAGCAGCATGCACCAAGCACGTATAGCAGGATATATTTATTGCTCTTGTGATTAACGGAGTCGGCACTGCTCAAGGCTCGCCCTGC